>Ga0066376_10003993_pt1 | contig 12993 bp, 8 predicted proteins | sample Knorr_S15_td_Bot_FD_77009 | JGI IMG/M metagenome (GOLD analysis project Ga0066376, IMG submission 77009) | Marine microbial communities from Southern Atlantic Ocean transect - Knorr_S15_td_Bottom_ad_5009_LV_A | ecosystem: Environmental > Aquatic > Marine > Oceanic | place: Southern Atlantic... | reverse complement strand
TGCAGCGGGCACTGTCCACGCACGAAGCGTCGGAACTCGATGTACTTGTCGAGGCCGGCCAGGTTCCGACGAACGCCGAGACCCACGCAACGATAGTCGATGCCATGAGCGGCTCAATTGTCAGTCGGTTCGAGCCGTTCCTGGATGACCGGGAGTTTGCTCTGAAGACCTGGACGTTCTTCGTCGACCTTCCGCCTGTCATGGTGGCACAGCAGGACTGTCCGTGCCGCACCGCAATCGGGAGCAATTCTGGTGATGGCCCAGAGCTGATTGAGTGCGATTGTCGGCGGGTTACGATGATGACGCTGCCCGACGTGGACGACCGGGTAGACATTGTAGAAGGCACGTTGCCGCAGGTATCCACTGAGGTCGGGCCCGACGACAGTTTCCAGATCGAAGCGCTTCTCGACGTAGCTGCCGCCGGAGTACTCGGGATCAAAGTCGGGGACGTGTACCCGGCGCGCCCGCACTGGGCAGATGAACACAGCCGTGTCGATGTGCTTGTCACCGGTCTGTACGTGCGCGTCGACCCGGAAGCCGCGCACTGGAGGATCCAGGACGACGCCTTCGGGACCCGCACCAACACGCTTCAGTTTGCCCGCTTCGTAGTCCCGGAAAAAACCATTATCGACGGGATGGGCAGCTACTTCCCGAACATGGGGACTGACTATGCATGGTGGTTGGACGTAGATCCCGGGCGCATCGTGGCATCGGAGACCGAGGCGATTCGCAATACTATCGACGCGACGGAGCGGGAGCTAAAGGCGATCGTCGATGGTTTCCTCATGCAGTCGGACCTGCCGGACGTGTTGCGGGCATTTGAAACCGATCTGTTTTTCAACCGTCTGCCGATGTTCATCGTGCTTATCCTGATCGTTCTCGTCGTCCTCTATTACGTCGTGACACTGGCAAGCTTGCTTGTCGACGCCCAGCGCGGTGAAGTCGGCCTCCTGAGGACGCGCGGTGCTACGTCGAGGCAGATCCTGGCCGTGTTTGTGATCGAGGCGGGCTTACTGGCAGTAGTAGCGATTGTGACGGGGCCGTTCCTGGCGATGCTGGGTGTCGCATTAGTTGGAGTGCTACCGATCTATGGCGATCTGAACAACGGCGATCCGCTGCCTGTCAGGCTCACGGCCGCGGCATTCCGCATGGCTCTCTTTGGCGGGTTGTTGGGGATGATCGCGCTGTTCATTCCTGCGCTGAGGGCGACGCGCCTCGGCCTGCTCGCCAGCCGTGTAACCAGGGCGCGACCGGCACGGCTCGCGATGGTCCAGCGGTATTACCTCGACCTGGGATTTCTTGGTCTCGTGATGTTCCTGTTCTGGCAACTGACCAAACAGGGTTCGTTCGTGGCCGTCAGCCTCTTCGGCGAAACGACAGTCAACCAGTTGATCCTCGGCGTCCCGGCAATTTTCCTGGTGGCCGCCGGGCTGGTACTACTGCGCATCTTCCCTGTTGGCATGGACCTAGCAGGCAGGGTGCTCTCACGGCGCCCAATGTCGACGATCACGCCGCCAGCGCTCATCATGGGCATCTGGCAGATGGCGAGGAACCCCGCTCACCACTCTCGATTGTCGTTGCTGCTTATTCTCACGTCGGCGCTCGGGGTATTTGCTTCAAGTTTTGGCGCAACGCTTGAGCAAAGCGCAATCGATCAGGCCTACTACGAGACAGGTGCCGATCTTAAAATTACGTCGTTGAACTTCACGCCTGGCGGTATTTCGCGTTCGTTTACCGATAGCCTGCGCGAAACTGAAGGAGTCGAAGCCGTCACGCCCATCTACCGCGAGTCGGCAAATATCTCCTCCGGGGTGAGCGTCGAGCGGTTCCAGTTTGTCGGTGTCGATCTGGAAACGATCGGCGACGTCGCCTGGATACGCGACGATTTCGGGTTTTCAGCGTTCGAGGCAAAAATTTCGATTCTGGATGTCGGCGGGCCTGCGGGTATTGTTCTACCTGAGGAGGGCTGGTGGTTAACGGCTCGAATCCTGCCGTTGATCCGCCAGCCTTCAACCTTCCTGGTCGCAAGGTTGTCCGACGCGAACGACCACTTTTTCTCGGTCCCACTCGGTAACCTGACCCCCCTCGCCAGCGATCAGTGGCGATTCAGCTGCCCGCTTCCGACTGAAGGAGAACCGCCCGAGTGGTGTCGCGTCGGATCGAGCCTGCAGGCGACCAGCTTCGGGGGTTCCGCGGGCCTGTTGCCCGTCGCTCCAATACGTCTTCACTCGATCGGTGTTATCGATTTTGAAAACGGTCTCGGTCCCGCAGCAATTGATATCGACGACATAGCGGTGCTGAACCAAACTGGCACCGAGCTGACAATCGTCGAAACGTTCGATTCGGTAACCAACTGGCGAACGATGGTCCCGACTCGAGAGGCGCTTGGCGACAGCCTGACTCCCGCATCTGACCCCGACGGGACTCTTCTGGAAGGTATTGCGCGTCTACGCTGGACTACGGCGGGGCCCAGCGAATACCGTGGCCTTGCCCACGGGTCGGAGCTTTCTGTTGTCCCGGTGATCGCCAGCACCGGTTTCATAGAGCAGTTTGGTGGTGAAGACGGAAAAGTGCTCGAAATTGCGGTCGGTGGGAACCCAATTAAGGTATCGGTACGAGATACCGTCGAGTTTTTCCCGACACTGGCGATGAACGGCGAACCATTTTTGATCGCCGATCTCGATGCGATTCACGAAAGCCTGAACGTTGTGCGATCGCGCGGCGACCGACAGCCGACCGAATTCTGGATCGCTACCGAACGGGGATCTGAACTGCTGGACTCGGAAGAGGGAATCCTGAACTCGGTTACCCCGGGGGACCCTGCGATTCCAGGTATCCAGCGTGAACTTTCTTCGATACGGGCCAGGTCCGGGTCGAAGACCGTCGACCGCACCGTCGTCCTCTCCGATGTTGCGTTCGATCCACTCGTATCTGCTGGCTGGCGAGCGCTGCTCGGTATCGCTTTCTTCACGGTTCTCGTCGTAAGTGCCGTTGGGTTCCTGGTCCACGCCCGCGTTTCGTTCGATGGACGACGGACCGAACTGGCGCTGCTGAGGACCATCGGGCTCTCGATGAAACAGCTGTTGTCCCTCGTGGTGCTGGAGCAGATGGTCGTCATTGGCACGGCAATTGCGCTCGGTATTTTCATGGGCGCCCGAATGGGAGCCACGATCATGCCGTACCTGGCCTCCTCGGGCGAGAACGCGGTAGTCGTACCGCCAATGGCCGTTCAAATAGATTGGAGTGGATTCGCGATTACCTTCGGTCTTTTGGGGGTAGTATTTCTTGCGGTGATCGGCCTGATACTGATTTCCGTTTACAGGATGTCGATTCATGCGGTAATGAGAATGGGGGAAGGATGATCGGATTTCCAGCATCGTTCCCTGCAGGTCTTACGAAGGGTAACGAGTAGTGACAACACCGAACTCTACTTATATTGAGTGCAGCGAACTGTTCAAGATCTACAAGGCCGCCGAACTTGAAGTGGTGGCTTTGCGGGGTCTTGAACTGACTGTTGGCGGAGGCGAGATCATCGCGATAGTCGGCGCTTCCGGCAGTGGTAAATCGACACTGCTGAACATCCTGGCTGGCTACGATGCACCGTCGGCCGGGACAGTCCGTGTTGGCAATTACGACCTGCTTCAGATGACCAATCGGGAGGTTGTCGAATACCGACGCCACGAAGTCGGGTTTATCTGGCAGGAGACGTCACGAAACCTGTTCCCATACCTCAGCGCCCTAGAAAACGTGGAGCTCCCGATGGTAATTTCAGGAGCACCTGGTCCCGAACGTCGGCAGCGTGCCCGGGAGTTGCTCGACGTGGTTGGCCTGGCACACCGCGCCGATCACAAGCCGGCCCAGCTATCGGGTGGCGAACAGCAACGGGTTGCCATTGCTGTGGGCCTTTCAAACCAGCCTCCCCTGCTACTTGCCGATGAACCGACCGGCGAGCTCGACGATGAGACGGGCGAAGAGGTGCTCGAACTCCTCAATACGGTCAATACGGATATTGGTACCACGGTCATTATCGTCACCCACGATCCCGCAATCGCAACAAGCGTCGGCAGGGCAATCGCCATCAAGGATGGGAAGACCAGCACCGAGACTACCCGCGAGGTTTCGTTCGAACGGAAGCTGGGCGGAGATGCATCTGACACAGAAGAATTCCTGTTGATAGATTCAGCAGGGTCGGTCCAGATACCGAGAGAAATACTCGATGAGCTGAGTATTGGTCGACGGGTCCGTGTCGATATGAAAGATGGAAAGGTGACACTTGAGTCAGGCGACTGAACAGACGACCTCGCGTGATTCACGGGGCGCTACTGCTCCGATTATCCAGGCGATCGAGGCCTCTCGTGATTACGAACTCGCCGGCGAAACCGTGCATGCCGTTCGATCGGTGAATCTCGAAGTGCATGCAGGCGAATTCATCACGTTGGTCGGACGGTCCGGTTCGGGCAAGACCACACTGTTGAATATGCTGGCAGGGCTCGATAATCCGACATCGGGGCGTGTGCTGTTCGAAGGTGTCGACCTGGCGGGCTTTAGTGAAAAGCAGTTCACTCACCTCAGGCGACACCGCATTGGGGTGGTGTTCCAGTCGTTCGCGCTCCTACCACTGCTTTCGGCATACGAGAACGTTGAACTCCCGATGCGAATCGCCGGTGTCGGCGCTTCACGGCGTTCGGTCCGCACACAGGAAGTGCTTGAAATGGTTGGTCTCGAACGACGTGCCAAGCACAGGCCATACGAGTTGTCAGGTGGTGAGCAGCAGCGAATATCGATCGCCCGGGCCGTTGCCATGCGTCCCGACGTGATACTTGCCGATGAGCCGACTGGCGAACTGGACTCGGTCAACGCGGCGGCTATCTTCGGTCTGTTCCGCGAAATGGTGACCGATGAGGGCATGTCGATTGTCGCGACCACGCACGACCACACTCTCCTCGACCTGGCCGACCAGATTTACACGGTGCACAACGGCGAGTTGGACTTGTCCGAAGTCGGCAGGCACATCGACGCCGACGCACAGTTTAAGCGCCTGGATCCGGTAGAAGACCCAGGACCAGATTCCACGGCTGAACCGACCGACGGGTAGCACCCGCTTATAAGTCGGGTGAACGCCGCCATGCCCTGTTGCGCGCCTCGGTTGCGATGTACAGGGCGTCCTCGATGGTGTCGGCAACCACGTTGATGTGGCCCATCTTGCGCCCCGTCCGTGGCTCAGCCTTGCCGTACAGGTGCAGGCTCACCCCCGGCATTTCAAGCGCACGCGCCCAGTCCGGGTAGCCACCGGTGTCTTCCCACACCTCACCCAGGAGGTTGACCATGACAGTTGGGGCGTGAAGTCGGGGTTCGGTGATCGGCATACCTGCCAGCACCCGCACCAGTTGCTCGAACTGAGACGTGTCGCATCCGTCCATCGTGTAGTGGCCCGAGTTGTGCGGTCGTGGAGCAAGTTCGTTTACAAGTATTTCATTCTCTTTCGTGACGAACATCTCGACCGCGATCAGCCCGACAACGTTCAGGTGTCCGGCGATGTCCGCGGCGAGCTGCCGGGCGCTATCGGCGATATCGTCAGGTATTCGTGCCGGGACTATCGATGTGTCGAGGATGTGATTGCGGTGAATATTCTCGGAAACCGGGAACGTGGCCGTCTCACCCGCCGCCGTTCGGGCACAGATTGCCGATATCTCCATAGTGAACGGCACAAACTGCTCCACAATGAGTTCGGCATTGTTGTGGCCCAGCAGTTCGTACGCGTTTTCAGTATCTTCCGCCCGGGTGATGATGATCTGACCCTTGCCGTCGTAACCCATCGTGGAAGTTTTTAACACCATGGGGTAGCCGAGGTCCGAAGCGGCGTCCCGCAGATCTTCGTGCGATTCGACAGGCCGGAAGGGTGCGACTGGAATACCGGCCTTCAACAGGGCGTTCTTTTCGTGCAGTCGGTGTTGTGCGGTGCGCAATACCGTTGTCGAAGGGTGAACGGGCTTGAGTTCGGCCGCAGCCGAGACCGAGTCGGCGTCGACGTTCTCGAATTCGTACGTAACAACGTCGACTACCCTTGCGAGGTCCCTCGCGGCGCCCCGGCTCGCATAGTCATCGACTATCTGCCCGTCAGCCACCTGCCCTGCCGGACACCCGGCATCGGGGTCCAGCACGATGGTCTTGTAGTCCATCTGCCGGGCCGCAATTGCGAGCATCCTCCCGAGTTGACCACCCCCGATGATGCCAATCGTGGAGCCCGGGTCAAGAAGTGATTCTTTTTGCATTACTCGCGGGTTTTGATGAACGTACCGGCTTCGACTTCGGCCGCCGCATCTGCGCGTTGTTTTGCGACATTTGCCTGGATACCGGGATCGAGCAGGCCAATTATCTGCGCTGCAAGTATTCCTGCGTTGACGGCCCCGGCCTTGCCGATTGCAACCGCCCCGACCGGGACGCCGCGGGGCATCTGAACGATGGAAAGCAACGAGTCGAGACCGCTTAGGTTGTGTCCTTCTACCGGCACTCCAATCACGGGCAGTACCGTTTTTGCGGCGGTCATTCCCGGGAGGTGTGCCGCTCCACCGGCACCGGCTATGATGACCTTGATGCCGCGTTCCTGTGCTTCCGAGGCAAACTTGAACATCAAGTCGGGTGTGCGGTGGGCTGAGATAATCCGTATTTCGTGAGGCACTCCGAGTTCTTCAAGCAGGTCGGCGGCGTTCTGCATAATCGGCAGATCGGAAGTGCTGCCCATGATCACCGAAACCAGGGGTTTTGCCATTGTGATAACGCTCCGTTTGAAGACTTTGTTTACGACGTAATGAGTTTACAGTCGCCCCGAAGGGCGCGGGGCGTGTGCGTCGTGCTCCGGGCGTGGCGTTAGGGCCGGGCGTTGCGTGGGTTCTGGCTGACGGGTAGAGATCAGGCGCCTAGGTCTGTGGGATCGTGGGGCCAGAAAAAGCGAACTGACGATCTCCAGACCCACATGACTACGGAGTGAAGCAGTCCGAATATTATGATGCTTGCACCGAGTTCGATCCATTGCATGGAAGTAGCCATGTTTTGCCGTTCTGGTTCTTATGTGTCGGCGTCGTCCGAGTTCGGGAGAAACCTGTATGGTGCGCCGGTGAGCCACAGGCCAATTAGCGCTGGGACAGCAAAAATATGATGATGAAGGTCAGCAGCGCACTACTTTTCTTGTGATTGTGTTCGGACGATTAATGAACCGGTGAATTACCCAATAATGCCGCTTAAAATTTCAGCTTTCACGGGCGAAGCGCCCCTATGTGTCGGGTCGTGTCGCAAATTTCCGGTTGTGGGCTTGTGATCACTACTCCAGCCTGCCGAAAGGCGCGCCGGACCACATAATCCAAAAGGCGAGGAAGCCAACGAGGTCCACAGTCGAGAAGAAGCGTTCGCGTCTGCGGATCCAGTAATTGTTTGCCTCGGGCAACCCTGGCAGACGCAGATCGACAGAGAGGACCACGTTGGTGGAATACGTGGACGCGGTCGCTCCGTAATCGCGGTGCAGGTACATCGCCAGGAATGAGAGTGCGGCATTGAGCTTGGATCCCGCTGTTCTCCATTGTGCCTCGTCGTTCAGACTGCACCGGCGATACTTGTGCCAATCTTTGACTCTGGTGGGCTCGACAGTGGCGGTGATATTGCTGCGTAATAATCTACTGGCGACTATTCTGACTGATCGGAAATGAATTGGTAGTGAATGTTAGGACTCTCAAAGCATCAGCGATCGTTATCATGTTCCTACTCGCCGGTTGCGGCAACGGTGGCGCGTCAGAAGTAGTGGATTTAGATGTCACGAATCTGAGCACCGGATTCGACTTTTCGAGCATGGATGCTGCCACTACCGAAGCAGAGATCATCCGGCTACTCGGCGAAGGGCACGTGATGTATGCGCGTTTGAATGTTTTCAACCTGGGTGGGGTGTACATCTTCGATTGCCGTGGCTCGTTCGCTTCTAAGCCGCAGGTTGTGTGCGACAGCTAACCGGAAAGAATTGTTGTTGAAGCGTGGGAGTCTACTGATTCATCGGGGGTCGTTAAGGCCTTCCACGATTGAAACACGAAGTTGGACGGAACCCAGTTCGCAACTGCGAACCAGGGCGAGTGGACAGACATCGCGTCGGGAAAGACATGGTCGACTGCTCCGCTGAGCGTGCGCGACCTGATTTATTTTGTTGAGGGCATGTTCACGAAGATCGAACGGGAATACGCCCGCGATCTGACCGGAATCGATGGCGAATATCTGTGCCGGACCAGATCGATCTAACTACCCGATGGCACCCGGCCTGGAAACGTTCCCGCTGGCGCTCGCCGCCTCGCACGAGGCGCTTCTGCGGTGGCATGGCACGGCCCGGGCTACTTGGCGACCACGGCGCGCCAACGATGCTGTTCTGCGGAGGAAACGACAGTTTTTTAAAAACGCCAGGAAATCGTCTGCTGAGATGGGATTTGCGTTTTTGCCAATGCCCGATACCGATCACGACGGCGCTTATTTCTCGCCTGGATCGGCGGTCGGTGCAGTCGCTAAATTCCTGCAGTTACACCTCAAGTAAAGGGCTAAATAAAGGAACATGCGGTGCTACTATTTTTGGCTGTGCGCGGCGAAGTTGGTCCAATTTCCCTAATCTGGCAATAATCGGGAGCATCTCTATTTATGACGACCGGTAACGGTTCTAGCGACGATTTCAAACGGGCTATGGTGGTTACCGCACACCCTGACGACGCCGAATATGGCTGTTCAGCGACGGTCGCAAAGTGGTGTCGGCTCGGATGGGATGTCGTCTATGTCCTGTGCACCGACGGCTCGAAAGGCTCTGACGACCGAGAGATGAACTCCGAACAGCTTGCTGAATTGCGCGAAAGTGAGCAGCGCGAGGCAGGGCGAATACTCGGCCTCAAAGATGTGGTGTTCCTCGGATATCCGGACGGCTATCTTGAGTCGACACTGGAGGTCCGAAAGGACATTACCCGAGAGATCCGCCGCTGGAGGCCGGATGTGCTGATTACCATGAGCCCCACCCGCGACCTGATGGGCTCGACCTATATCGGTCACCCCGACCACTTTGCAGCCGGAGAAGCTGCCCTTGCTGCGGTATTTCCATCTGCCCGCGATCACCTGACGTTCCCCGAGCTGTTCGAAGATGAAGGACTCGAGACCCACAAAGTAAGGGAAGTGTGGGTGATGAGCTTTGGCACGACGGCGAACTTCTGGAACCCCCTTGAAGAGCAGGATGTCGATACGTCGATTACTGCACTCGGCAAGCACGCCAGCCAGGTGGACAACATAGAGGAATCTGCCAAGTGGATGAAGAAACGCCGGGCCGAGCTTGGTGAGCAGATCGGTGCCGACTACGCTGAGTCGTTTCGTAAGTTCACGCTTGGCTAACGGAGATTAGCGTTCGGTTACACGCGCATCTCGCATAACTGGCCGCACGTTTGGCGCCGCGGCTAACTAAAACTCGCCGGTCAACCTGAAAGTTGATCCGGCGGGCTTGTCGTTGGTTCTGGCTTTTTCGCTTTATGCCTTGCAATACCTGGTGCAGATTGCCGGGCTTACTGGTCGGCAGAGCCGGAGGACCCTTTGTCGAACAGTGGGTGGAAGCCGGAACCGGTGGGTTTGTAGTTTTCGATTACAGGTGAGGATTTGTCCTACGCCTAGTTGGTGTTACCTTCCTCGTTCTCATTGCCGCTGGCGATGTTGAAGTTGGTGTAGTCGGTGCTGACCACTACCGACGGCTTGTCGTTGTCGTCACCGGCACCGATGTTGAGTTTGGAGTTCTCGACTACTAGTGCGGGCTGAGTTTTGGCCTGACCGGTCGAACCTTCTTAGTTCTCATCACCGTTGGTGATGTTGAAGTTGGTGTAGTCGGTGCTGACCACTACCGACGGCTTGTCGCTGTCGTCACCTGCACCGATGTTCAGAGGAGCTGACGGGCCACCGATGATTGTCGCTGGCTGGACCCACAACCAGTAGGCCGGGGTTCCACCTTCTTCAGTTGTGTGCCCCCAGGCTGCGAACCCGCCACGGTCGGCACATTCAGTTGTGATCAACTGCGCGAGTCGGGTCTTGCCGATACCAGGCTCGCCAGAAATAACAATAACGCGGCCCTGGCCCGCGAAGGCATCCGACAGCGCATTTTGCAACTGTTGCAGTTCGATTTCTCGGCCAACGAAGACCCCGGCCCGGTCGATTGCCATGCCGGGATGATATCCGACCGACCCCTGTGCGAGAAACGCTAAATAACGTCCAGGGTGTCTTCGGCCTCGACCTCGGCAACGTCGCCGTGGATCTTACCGGCGGCTTCGCGGATCTGGGCGAACTCGTCCTGGGTGGCTCTCAGGAGGATCCCGGAGTCCGACGAGTGCATGATGAACCGTGCGCCGAGTTCGATAGCTATCGTCGAAGCCTCAATCGTCTGCTGGTGGATCATGGTCGGAATCCCACGCTTGTCGGCTGCGCCGATGATCTTGCTCAGCGTTTCGAGGTAGATCGGGTTGGCTACTTCGTCAGGAATACCCAGCGAAGTTGTCATGTCGTTTGGTCCGATAAACACTGCGTCGATCGGTGCGCAGTCGATCAACTCTTCAACGCGATTCGCAGCGGGCTCACTCTCGATACCCATGATGAAGATGTGGTCTTTGTGACGGTTGTTCAGGTATTCCTCTGACTTTGCGCTCGGGTACTCGCCGGTTGCAACAACTCGCTCGTAGTACTCGCCTTTCAGAGGATGGGTGCGCACCTTCATGCAGGTGTGGCGAACTTCGTCAACCGTCTCGCAGTAGGGAACGAGCACGCCGTCGGCACCGGCGTCGAGAGCCATTGCCACCCACACCTCTTCGGTGTTCGGCGTTCGAACAATGGCGGTAATGCCCAGCGACTGCATCTGCGCGCACGTATCGGCGATGAGTTGCCGGTCGCGCGAGCCGTGCTCCGAATCGATAACTACAAAATCCAGAGTGCTGCCGGCAAACATTCGGCCCCAGCGCATGCTGGAGGTGGCGGAAACCATAAAGCCAAATACGGGCCTGCCCGCTCTGAGTGCAGCTTTCAGTTCAGCTGGTTTCATTCGATATTCTCCGATGTCGATTGTCGGGCGGTTGTTTTTATCGACCCTACGATATTCGGCCGGGACCGTGAGTACGAGCTGCACCTTTATGCGAGTACCAGTTCCGCACGGGTGAGTCAGGGCAACAATGTCTCAAGGGCTGTCTGATCCCGGAGCGTACCACCAACCGAATGACTTCGGGGCGTGATCTGCGGCAGTCCACCGGCACATGCAAACGAAACCGTACTGGTATTCCGACGTTGCACCGGATTGTTGCGCGGAATTCCCAATGACTCGGGAACCTGAACCGAGTAGCCTCTGAGGTCGTGATAGACAAACCCGCGAAACGAACGCCACGTGGCCGTCTTCTGTTGTTGTCGGTTGCAGTAGCGATGTCGGCCGCGTTCGCCTGTACTCCCACGGTCGAATCCGACCCAACGAGCGCACCGGTGGTTTCGGGGACGACGGCCACGAGCACGCCGATACCTGCGGCTACGTCGACCCCAACCGAGGTGGTCCCGGCCCCAACCGCAACTCCTTCACCCTCTGCAACGATTGCGCCCAGTCCGTCACCACTGCCGACAGCAACGCCGGTACCCATACCGACTCCCGCACCGATTCCGTCGCCATCGCCCACGCCCACGGCTGCTCCCAGGGCAACACCAGTGCCTACTGCAACCACAACTTCCACGGTCGTACCGCCAACGGCGACCTCCGAGCCAACTGCTGTTCCGGTCGCGACGAACACACCGGTGCCAACTTCAACCGCCGCTCCGACACAGGCCCCTCCAATCCCGACACTCTCACCGGTCGAACCAACGCCACTACCTGCTGCGACCGTGCCACCACTACCTGTGGGGCTGACATCGGCATTTATCTCGCCGACGAAATTTGTCGTCGATCCGACCCCAGCCGCAACGCCGTTTGCGGTTCAGACAGGTCCATTTCCAGAGCCGACCCCACAGCCCGCTGCGTTAGCAAACCTGCAGCCCTACTTGGGGCAGGGCCAGCCGCTGCGAATTAGAAACCCTAAGGGCGGGCCATTCGTCGAGAAGTCCGATCTCGTGCTCGACTGGTTTATCGAAAACGATGGTTCCAGCGACGTTGAGGGCAGCTTTTTTGTCGACATATATCTTGACGAGATCCTGGCCGACAGGTGGACGGGTGCCGGTCTGTCACCGAATCATTTTCTGTCGGTTGAGGGATATACGGATTTACTTGAACTGTTCAATCTGACCCCCGGGGATCACACCGTCAGGCTGGTGATCGATTCGACGAATCAAATCAATGAAAAGTCAGAAAATAACAACACGCATACGACCGAATTTATCTGGGAAGGCCAGGCAGTGCCCACACCGGCACCTGGCACGCGCCTGCCTAACCTGTCACTGATCGCCGGTACGGGCGAGAAGGCCCGGATGGTGGTTGCGCCGTTTCCTGACTCCGCCAGTTCGGGTGGACTTTCTATTCATGGCGACACTCATATCTCGGTATCGATTCTGAACGATTCACCTATCACGGTCGACCAGAAATTCTCAGTCCACATACTTTTCGACGATGTAGTGGTCGAGCGAGTCAACTACGCGGGCTCGCTGGGTGGTGAATTGCTGAGTTTCGACTGGGGGGACCTCGGCAGCACTGTCCCGATCACGGCCGGCCTGCACACCCTCAAATTGATTGTCGACCCGACAGGGATCGTCGCAGAAAGCGACGAAACCGATAATTCTTTTGAAATTGAACTGGCATGGCGTGCCGATGCGCCACTTGTGGCTCCAGAGCCGTTACCCACTCCGGCGGCCCCGACCAGGCCATCGCAGGCGCTGGCAAACCTGACCGGGTACATCGCATACGGCTGGGACGCAGCTATTAGCGTGAGCCGGGAAGCCGATGGACTGGACGCGGGCCGAGAAGGGAGTGTGTGGGCTTCTGAAGCAACC
>Ga0066376_10003992_pt1 | contig 12994 bp, 11 predicted proteins | sample Knorr_S15_td_Bot_FD_77009 | JGI IMG/M metagenome (GOLD analysis project Ga0066376, IMG submission 77009) | Marine microbial communities from Southern Atlantic Ocean transect - Knorr_S15_td_Bottom_ad_5009_LV_A | ecosystem: Environmental > Aquatic > Marine > Oceanic | place: Southern Atlantic... | reverse complement strand
CTTTGTGGCCTTCACAAAAACATCTTGCCCCTTAACTTGAGAAAACCTACCCACACAACCCACCACCAACTCATCATCAGTCAACCCAACTTCTTTCTTAAAGCGCGCCAATTTATCTGGTGAGACATCAAACTTACCAACCTCAAAACCATTTGAAATCACAACCATTTTTGAAGCTTGATAACCCAAATCAATATGTTTTTTCTTTGATTTTTCAGCAACAACCACCACTTTGTCAGGAATCATATCAGATAATAAAGCTAGCAATTTTCGAATGCCGGACGTAACATGTGAGCCTTTTTTTAACTCAGTAGTACGAATGCTCCATACAATACTCTTTACCCCGATAATTTTTGCAGCTAGCCCTCCAAGAAAATCTGCATGATAAAGCCAAGTATGCACAACATCAGGCTTATAGCCTTTAATAATTCTACACAAACGCAAGAGAACAAAAAGGATGTTAAAGGGGGTTAAATTTAATGCTATCACCTTATATCCCATCAATTCAATATCCTTGCCTACACTTCCATTGGATGTAAGGGAAATAATCTTGGCATTGAATACCCCTGACGATAATAAATTCTTTAACGAATTTTCAGCACCGCCTACATTCAAACCTGTAATAACATGTAATATTTTCATTAAATATTGGATTCTTCCAAGATAGACGCGTTACCTTGGAGGACTATATTTTTCTTATGAAAACCTCCTGCTATTAAAAAAATAATAATACTAGGAACAAGAAAGGCAGAGTTTTGTGACATTAAATGAAATAAAATAGCAATATATATGAACGATAAAAAAAATTGTTTTAAAAAATATGTTTTAACAATCATATAAACAATAAAACAAACTAATGCAATTGGTATTGATATACCAAAATTTAAGATCATATCTGCAAATGTACTTTCAGTATAAAAAGTCACATCATTAAAGGCGTTGAATCCAAATAATAATATACTTGGGTTTTCTAATACCAGCAGGAAAAATTCGGACCATCTTTCAAATTTAATTGACGCAGAAAGCAGCTTTCTGGCTAATTGTGATTCGAAATTCTGTGCCCAAAAAAACCACACAACCCCGAATATAAATAAAGAAAATACTACGGCAAAAGGAAGCAAATATCCATTTTTTCTTATAATCCAAAATAATAACCCAAGAAGCCCAATTATGATCCCGCCTGCTGAAAATGTCATCAATAGCAATAAAAATGAAAGAGATGACAAAAAATAATACCACTTCCTCTCTCTGTTAAATAAACCCAATGTTTCTATATGTAGCAACAAGATAAATATTATGGAAAGAATGGCGCCTGCTGCATTTTTTTGACCAAATAAACTATTATTTTGGAATCTGATGTTTTCTAGCCCATTAGAAATTAAATAATATCTCATTTCAGCAATTGGATTCAGTGAAATATTAAGGCTTACATCCAGTATTCTCGCAAGTGAAAGAAATATTAATGCAGTTATAACAATTGTTATTATTTTTTTTAGTTGTATTACATTTAATGAATGAATTAATGGTGCTAACATTAATACAAGCCCTGTGATCATAAAATTCATATCTTGACTAAAAAATAACGCACTTGCATTAAATATCGTCATGATCACACCAAGTCCAAACAAGAACATCGCATCACGACAGATCGGTTTACTAATCACTCTAATAGCTCCTGAAAACAATAAAGCTAAAAAAACGACTGCTAGAGAAATCTTATTAATAATAATATTGAAATGAACTATTTCATAATATTGCCCCTCAGACATTATTGGAATAAAGGCTAGAAATAGATAAACTATAAATAGTATTTTAAAATCAAAATTAAATTTTCTATACTGGCCAATCATCATAATGATCTAAGAAGTCGAAGTATCCTAATAATCGATTCACTTACAATTCTCGATAAAGAGAAATTGTTAGTGAGCACTTTGTCGTTAGTTATGTTTTTGAAATCGACAAAACGATCCTTGTGTTTACTCACAAAAACAAGGAGTTTATTTATTTCACTGTCATTCATATTATTAATATGAATGCATATTGTTGAAATTCCGGGGAGCAATCTGAACGGTTTTGAGAATAGTTGTGGAACAAGGACAATATTAAGCAACTTATATGGAAAAAACCCATATCCGTCTGAAATGGCAACAAAGTCCAGATCTGACAATGCCTTTAATGTGTTTTTATCAAACGAATGGGATGGTGCCATAAAGTATGGCTGCCAACACCCCTCACGCTCAAGAATATTTTTGCCTTTTTTAAGAAGCTGATACTGCTCCTTGTAACTACAACCTGCAAACTCAGAACTATTATTTATCTTCAGAATTCCAGAACTTGTTGTTTTATAAAGGTGGTGCGTTCCGTGCTGGAGAATGGCATCGCCATAGCCTTGCCATCTACGAATGTAATCAAAAAAATTATCATCAACAGCTTCTATGGCCAATGATTCATCCAAACATTCTGGCACAACGCCCAAAATCGATTTGACCCCTAACCCCTCTAGTTCTTTTTTTAACGGAAGAAACTTACTCCATGCCATTCCAGGCGTAATATCATCAAATCTTATAATGTACCTAGATGGATACATAATTAAGCCATATCAAATAAATATGTATGCAATTTATGTTCGATTGCACCTTTTGACATATATGGAAGCTTTGAGTAAAACGATAGGCCATTACTGCTGTTATCGTATGAAAAGCATATGAAGGGCTTAATGTGATCTAGATCTAATTTAAACTTTGTCTTACCCAGTAAAACATACAGGCCTTTCTTCTTTAAACTAAAAATGTAATAAATTTCATTTTTCTTCATGGTGTAATACCTTGCCTCAGGGTTGTTTTCGAAACGCCATCTCAAAGATTCAATCTTCCAATCTATTACTGTAGAACTCTTTAACATTAAACTTGTAAAATTAACTTTAATCGAGTTGGAATCTTTAATGGCCTTCCAGCCATACTTAACATACGCCGGACCAGACAAATTATTTGGGTAGTTATAAATCAATTTTCCGTTTAAAATTTGTAAGGCAACTAAAATTGTTTTTCCAAAAATCCCTTGACCTTGACACTCTGGCAAAACAGAAGTATCTACACATTGGTACGCTTCAATGCCATCTATGTCCATACGCCAAAAAACTCTAGTAGAAATTACTTTATTTTTTTCTAAAACAACGATATGTAAAGACTCTCCAAAAGAGTTGTCACGAAACTTCCATTGAAAATAATTATCAGACTTGGCTTGTGAAAATGTCATATTAAAGCATGACATTATTTTCTTCTCAAGGGCAACATCTACCTCACTAGTCCACAATGAAATAATCTTCATGAGCTTTTCTGTTTTTTGTTTTTCAACATAATAAATCGTGCTATCGTCCTCGGAAATAAAATAGACACAAGTCTCAAAGCCTTAATAATAATTCTTCTTTTTTTGTAAATCTTTGTACCACGAGATAGCCTTAAAAATCCTTTCACGATTGAAGGCTTCTGCCAGCATAAAGCGCCTATAGCATGAGAAAGTGCATATCGATGCCTAAACTCTAATAACTTACTTTTAATCTGATCAGAGATGTTTGTATTTTCATCAAGTATCTTGTTAATTGTTAGCATACAAGCGTCTTCTGCCTCGGATGCAACTAGTTTTGTAGATAACGAATTATCATATACATTGTAAATTGCAGTCTCCAAGAAACTCTTTGCAATATACCCGTCTATACACATTTCCAGCCACAGCGCCTGGTCTTCACCATGAGAAATTCTTGGCATAAAGCCATTTGTCTTATTAAAAACATCTTTATTTAATAATGTTGCTGAAGTCCAGGCTATAGAGGTATTGTTTAATCGATTATCCAAATAAGCTTCTATATAAATTTTTTGAATAGATTTTTTTGATAAGTTAGGTTTTTTTGTAGACTTTCTATAACCACTAACCCACATATTGGCATCAGGATACATTTGAACTAAATGTAATAAATTTTCTAAATGATTTGGTAGCCATTCATCATCAGCATCTATAAGTGCAATGTAATTACTACTAGATTTTTCTATCCCAACGTTTCTTGCAACTGATACACCTTTATTTGATTGCTGATGTAGGGCAATTCTATTATCATTGAATTCATTTACAATATTAACGCTATTGTCTGTAGAGCCATCATCAATAATAACAATTTCAAAATTAGAATGAGTTTGTTTTAATACTGATTGCAAACACCTTCTAATATATAACTCTTTATTATAAAGAGTTACAATAACTGAAAAAAACATCTAATTCTTATTTTGAGAAAGATAATTTTCCAACAAACTGACCCATAATTCCGGATCTTTTCCACCAAGCTCGATTCCGTTTACACTTGAACATATTAAACTCTGACCCATGTAGTATTTTTTAGAAACCGTGAACAGACTAGCCTTTCCACTGAAAAACATGTGCCTTATCAAACTATCGTGAAGCCAGGAAAACTCAAAATAATTCATATTGACAACATTTCTTGTTAACTCTTCAGTACTTATATCTCTTACATATGACTCTACATCAGATCTCGTTAAAATAACGATAGATCCAACCTTATTGCCAATATATGTATCAGCCTTAAACCTTTCTGTTGACTTGGGGTTCAAGGTAAAAGGGCATGAATATACCTTCATTGTATTTTTATTTATAAAAATAATATCCTCGGCAATCAGTTGGCTTTCATTCTTAGTTGCCAATGATACTGATGTGGTGGTTTTTCCCGTGTTAGGAAGCCCCATAAAAACTGTCGAATCACCACTCTTATTGTTAACTGCTGCCGCATGAAATGCTATATAACCTAACTCTGTAGCAAAATGCATAATCAAATAATTGAGTAAAGTGTCAAAAGCTGAATTCTTAGTTAAACGACTTCTACTTTCATATAAGTATTGCTTGGTTGCATGAACCTTTACAGTTATTTTTCCCTGCTGTTCTTTCCATGTAATGTGTAAATACGACTTAAATAATTTCCCTTTATAAAATAATTCTTTTCCTTGTGTAGAAACTATTGTATTGCAATTTCTATAATATACTTTATTATTATTATTTAAATACTCTGTCTCGGGCCCTTGATAAAGGCTTGATATTCTTTTTGTATCCACATTACTATCAACTTTTAGAATCAAAGATATATCATCTTTACAAGGTTTATTAAAAATATCATATTGGTAGCCAATATTGCCGACCTGCAAATGATTTATACTTATATCTTTGAGTATCAACATACAAAATGACGTGGGGTAAAAATTTATGTTGTTACGCATTATTTTTTCCAATTAAATAAATAGTCTCTTTTTTTCTTCTTTTTACATCCAACTCACCCATTTCATCATGCCCACATTCAGTTGGCTGTATATCGCTAAATCCTGCAGATTCTAGTAGAATTGTGAGTAGATTTTGATCATACATAAACTGATGATTCCACCCATATATTAAGCTATTTTTGGCCAATATAGGTGTGGCAATTTTTTGATTATCTGGTATTGGTAATTTTCCATATGCGTCCAAACTTGGCACGCTAATTCTTAAAGTTCCACCTGGTTTTAAATATGACCTTAAATTCTCTAATGCCGCTATAGATAAATGTGGAGGAAGATGCTCAAGAACATGGGAGAATACAATGCCATCAACTTTTCCCACTAAGAGTTTATCGTTATAAAGTATGTTAAGAAAATAACTATATTTGATCTTTTCTCTTTTTGTAATAATTTTAAAAATTGTTCCTAAGGTTGGAAATAAATCAGTATTAATGCACTTATCAGGAAATTCATCGCCACTACCGATATTTAATATTAATTTACCTTGATTTTTACTTATTACAGATCTTTGTGCTCCAATATATTGAATCAATATTGTTATATTGAGAGAAAGCCAAACACTTATATTATTGATTATTTTTCTAAAACCTGCGGGTTTTGATAATCGCTCAGCCAATGTAAAAAATTCTTTTAAAATTTGTTCGTTATTCATTCTCTCTCCTAGTATGCTCTATAAATGCATCCCAAAATAAATCTACGTTTTCATAAGTCATCATTTTATCTTCGCCCTCTCCAGGAGACCTTCCTAAGAAGTCAGAACTAACAGCATAAACCTCTGATAAAAACTCAATAATGCTTTCTTTTTTAACTTTCCTGTGAATAGCTTTCTTAAGGCGATTTGGCAATGCATCTATCGTACAAACCCCCCCTAAACAAACATCAAAAAAAGTAGGACCCATTACCAATGATGGTTTACCATACAAAAAAGCTTCAAATGCAGCTGTACCTGTAACTGATATTACAAGCCGAGATTTCTTTATCAACTCTTGTGAATCAAGATTATGTTTAACAACTATCACACCAGCTTTATGCAATAAAGATTTTACAAATTTTCGAGGCCTTACTTCCATGCAAACCGGATGCTCTTTTACCACAAGTAAAAAATCACTAGGCATGGCCATGCGAATAGCATCAATAACCCTTAATTGATCAATAAAATATGGGGATGGTATGTTGATAGAAGATTCTGGAGAGTATTGAATCGGATAATAAATAAAATTTTTCGGCAAATCATTTATTGATTCACAATTGAAGTGTCTTTTATTATTAAACTTTCTAGCACCTCTGTATATATTGCGCCATATGGGAAACCAATTATTTAACAGAGAAACCCTTAAAGTTCCTAATTCTCTACTTTCTGATTCAGAAAAAAATCTTGAAACACCTGACATTAAGCGAGCCATTTTTGTTTTCTGTTTGTATGGAATATAATTAAACTCTTGATTGTCTTCTCTAAAAACCGAAGGTGAAATAAAACTTTCTCTAAAATTTTCAAGGAAGTGTTTTGCTTTATCTATATATACCTGGCTGATATGATTAGCCTTTGGAAGTATTTCTTGTCTGTGAAATGAGAAAAAACTTAGGCCTATTTGTCGAGTATGGTGTGGAATCGCTAAAGGTACATTTAACTCCTTAGCCAGCCCTCCTATTAACATCCCTTCCATATCTTCAGGGTGCTGAAGATAAAGAATGTAATCTGGACTTGTTTGCAACATAAAATCCTTAATCAAATTATATGTCCAATAGGCAATATGGATTTGATTATCTGATTTTCTATTTTTTAATGTTATTTTCTCAACTTCTATATTTTTAAAAATATTGTCAGGATAATTAGAAAGGTTTGATAACTTTATTTTTTTATCTTTATATTTAGGCAGTAGCTGATGCAAGCATAAAACTCTATCGCCTCCAAGCAAACCACTCATCATTTTTAAATGGTGAGAACTCGACAATACAACAGAAAACTCAACATTGGAATTTTCTATTTGAGTTTTTTCCACCAATGCTTTTAAAAAAGGAGGCGATGAACCAAATCCAAAAACTAATACTTTCATGCCAACTTTTCCTTAGTTAAAATTCATATCATGGTAATCATTATATGAATTGTAAATTCTATGAATTGCTCCACTCTGAATTTCTACAATTTGATTACAATTTTTAAGTGTGGTCGTTCGGTGAGCAATAATTAGTACAGTTATGTTTTTATCAAATTTCTCAATAGTCTCCATGATTTTGCCCTCTGTCTCACTGTCAAGCGCACTGGTTGCTTCATCCAAAATAATTACATCGGTCTTTTTATAAAGTGCGCGAGCTATGCCAATACGTTGGCGTTGACCACCTGAGAGACGAATACCCCTTTCACCAACAAAGGTTTGATATTTGTCAGGCCATGATTCAATAATATCTTCAATTTGCGCCTGTTTAGCAGCATTGACAACAGACTCGTAATCTATTTTATCCTTGGGTATGCCAAATGCAATGTTTGCTTCAATACTGTCATCTGTTAAAAAAATTGCTTGGGGCACATGTGATATATTTCTTTGCCAAGATTGAGTATTTAAATCAGTAATTTCAACACCGTCAACCAAAAACTTACCCTGCGCTGGAGGCAACAAACCCATAATAATATCTATTAGTGTACTTTTTCCACTACCTGTAACACCCACAAATCCAACTCTACTGCCTTTTTTAATTTCAAGATTAATATTTGTTAATACAATAGGGGTATCGTTTCCATAATGAAATCCCAACCGCTCAAGCACTATATTGTTACTAAATTCGAACGGGGTTACTGTATAGCTCTCATCGGCATAATTTGGCAATGGTTGACTTAATAATATGTTGATATCGTTTAGTGATTCACTACTACCACGCAAATTTGCAACAGCTGCATAGGCCTGCTGCAGAACGGGCAGCATACGTTGCGCACCAATTGCAAAAGTTCCCAATATAGGAATGACACTCCCACTCTCATTAACATCGCCAATGAGAATATATGCAAACGCTGCAATAAAAACCATGCTTAAAGCCTCCATTGCAAATCTCGGACTACCCGCAATGAATTGGTTTTCACCTTGTGCTTTTCTTAATGGATAATCAGAATTTTTATACATCTTGCAATATATTTCTTGATAACCATCAATCAATATATCTCTAATTCCTCCCAACCCCTCTTGCAAAAACTTAACCACTTTGGTTGATTCTTGCGCCACTTTTACACTATTCTTGGAAAGTTTATGACGAGTTAAAATTGCCACTATCATGTATAGAGATCCAAAACCAAATATCGCAACAATAGCAATATACGGATCAATCAATAACAGGACAATAAGCACAAATAACAACATAATAGTTGAGCTAATTATGGTTAGGACTGGCATGACTACACTATAGACAATGGTGCTTATTTTGGTTGTTATGCTATTTATCACTTCACTACTGTTGCGACTAGCATGAACCAAATAAGGTTGGTATAGTGTTCGTTTGTAGATGTTAGCACTAAAATCAGCGCCAATCATTACCGAGAAATTAATCGTAAAATATAGCAATAATAGCCTTACTGCACCAGCAAACAAAGCGGCGATAGAAAAGATAATAGTCAATGGAAGTTGTAATTCTTGAGGTCTTGAAGCCTGTAGATAATCAGCCAATATCTGCACAACTGGATACTCAAATACCAGCTCTGGTGCAACCAATATACCAAGAAACGGTAGCACCGAACCTATACTCACAACCTCAGCTATCGATGCAACCATCATTAAAAACAACAAACGGAAAAACTGCCTTTTCCTAGTAATACCAAAATGCGTCCAAAGTTCAATCAATGAGTGAATTAATGTCGTCATAATTAGGTAAGGTTGTTCGCAGAAATACTCAAATATTCAACAATCACACCACTGGCATAGGTCCTTGTCACTCTCTCGATAATGTCTATGTTTAAATTAGCCTGTTGATACATTACATTTCCAGATCCATTATCTAAAATACATATTTTTGATCTATTCAAAATTTATCCTTGTGTTACTTGTAAAATCTTCCTTATTTACTGGACTACCCTTTGCTTTTGTATGCGTAACCGTTCCTCCAATCACATCATCTAAATATTTTGGCGCTAATCCATACCCAGGGCGAATACTCTTAATATGCTCTTTGGTAATGATTTTCCCAGCCTCTATATCTTTTACAAAGTATAAAGAGCGTCTAAATTTAATATTACTTAGCTCACTTGATTTGAGACCATAATCAACTTTTCCAAGTGCTTCCCATGCCGTTTTAGCTCCTGTACACAATTCTGTTAACTCTTTCGATTCAAGTGAAAAAGAATCGTCAGGACCGCCGCCGTTTCGATCTAAAGTTACATGTTTTTCAATAATTGATGCGCCTAATGCTACGCTGGTTATTGCAGTTACATTATCAATTGTATGGTCTGATAAGCCTGTAACTAATCCAAATTTGTCCTGCATATCAACAAGCGTTCTTAAATTGTAATCTCCTGCTGGTGCCGGATAGCCGCTCACACAATGCAGTATCGCCAACTCTTTACACCCCCCTTCTCGAGCGGCTGTAATAGCTTCTTGAATCTCCTCGGAATCTGCCATGCCTGTTGAGATAATCATAGGCTTTCCGGTTTGAGCAACATATTTAATTAAAGGAAGGTCCACCGCCTCAAAAGAGGCGATCTTGTACGCCGGTGCGCTCAAATCTTCTAGTAAGTCAACAGCAGTATTATCAAATGGAGAGCTGAATATCGTAATGCCAATTTTTTTTGCATAATCAAATAGTGGCTGGTGCCACTCCCATGGCGTAAAAGCGCCTTGGTATAATTCATGCAAGCTTTGACCGGCCCATAACCCTTCTGTTAATTGAAAATCTGGTAATTTACTATCAATTGTTAAGGTGTCAGGGGTGTAAGTCTGTAACTTCACACAATCAGCACCTGTTGACTTAGCCATATCGATAATCTTATATGCATTATTGATATCACCATTATGGTTTGCTGACATCTCGGCAATAATATAAGGTGAAAAACTGTTTCCAATTTTTCTACCATTGATTGTAATAAAGTCATTCATTATTCTTCTCAATTGTTATATTAAACCTTACTCCATCTTTGTAAAAATAAGCAGGGAATTGTTTCAAATCACACACCCTTATTAGATCAAACTGATCAGATATGGTTTGATTTATATCAATCAAACTATCCTTTGGCGATCTCTTTGGCCAGTGTGCGGTATCAATATGAGGTTGCTTTTCTGGACTTATGGTGTCGAAATTTTCTATTGCAAAATCCATTAATTCCAATTCTGAGTTGAAGACTAATTCATTAATCTCATCAAAAAGTGCTGTTTTTGGAACGGGAACGCTAATTTTTTTCCAAATATCGCCAGTGTCAACCTTGTCCTCAGCTTCTAATAAGCTCAAAGTTATATCGTGTGCACCGTTGATAATCTCCCACACGTGTGGACTCCACCCTCTACCATATGGCAAGTCGCTTGCATGAACGACCAACGTTTTCTTAAACCTCTCTCTTTCTGATTTAGATATGATTTCAGAGCATGAAATCAGAAATAAAATATCCCCAGAAATCAATTCTTTCTTTGAGCGAATGATATCTATTTTATGGCTTCTGTTTCTTTCTACCCATTTATCTAAATAGGCATTAACGGGGTGCTCTATAGATGTGGTTAAGATTGTAATATTCATAATTTCTTATTCATAAGTACACCAGAAACTCTCTTTACCCCTAAACCGTCAGATACATGGCGAGCAATATTGCTAACATTTAGCATCCAGTTTATTGGATTATTTATTACTCTTGACACACCTTTTATACTTTTCAAAAACTTAATCGCACCACGTTCTGCAAGAGATTTCGCAATAGTAATTTGATTCTTAGCAATAACAATCTGGATAGTTGGTAAGCCCAAACAACAACGCTCCCAAGTGGTTGAGCCAGCTGCACCGATTGCGATATCAGAATTTGCCATAATTTCAGCTATATTGTCTACATCGACTTTAACTTTTGTCTTGTAAGGCAATGTAATCGCCTTGGACTTAACATGTTCAAGATACGGAGCTAAACTCCCCATCACAACAGTAATATGCAAATCGTTTGGTAAGTTACATATTATTAACTCATCTAAAACCTTCTCAGTAACATTATCTACATCAACGCCACCCATGTTAATAAGCAATTGTTTAAACTCTGGCTTGCTGCGGCGCTTCAAACTATATGATCTCCATTTGGCAAATTCAGGCCTAAGTAGTGCATATTGCGAACCCAATAACAGCTTACAATCTTTAAGGGTAAGTGGTAAATAATCTTCTTGTTGGCGACCAAATGTTTGGTCAAGCAAAATATCGCACTGGTGCTTTCGATCTGCCAAATCATCAATCACCATTAATTTTTCACAATAAGGCTTAAGTCTCTTTTGCCATTGCTCATCTAGGGCGTAATGATCAACAATTAGCCAATCGAGTTTTGCCACCTTGAGTGTGTCAATGCAATCATCAGCATCTTGTTTCTGAGTTGCGCCTAGCCAGTGAGAATGTGCTAATCCAGTATCAACTTCAGTCTCTTCAGACAGCTCTAACTCATGAACATTAAACCCACTTGATAAAATCTTATCTATTAAACTACCTTCATGTTTTCGACAAATAAACTTAACGTCCGCGCCATTTTCTTTTAGCGTTTGTGCCAAAGTCAGGCAACGCATAACATGACCTGTACCCATTTGCAAAGAAGCATCAACTCGAAAAACAACTCTCATTAATTTAAGCGTTTAAAGCCATTATGGCACAGCGGCCCCTCTAGGAGGGAGTCCACATCTTTACCCTCTTCGCATTCTTTGATGGTTGCAAATATTGGATCAAGTTCGGCAAAGTATCCATCTATCACTTCTTGTTTATGCTCTGTGCAGGCATAAACACTATTAGCAGCAAGATAACCTTTTTTCAGCATTTCTTGCGTAATTAAGGTCTTATAAGAAAGCGCATTGGGTGAATTAAATGTATAGCCACTAAGCGCTGGCAGACCCCAGGTACTGATACTCAAATCGTGCTTATCTGCCAAGTGCTGCCATTGACTGGAAATATTACTGCCGATTTGAGTAATAGTTTGCCATGATTTCTCTCGCTCCATCACCTCAAGCGTTTTTAATGCCGCCGTAGGGCCAACACGCTCGGTCCAAAAGGTTGAGCTAATAAAGGTTTGCTGTGCAGCTTGCATAAACTCTTGCCGACCAATGCAAGCAGAAATCGCATAACCATTACCTAGGGCTTTGGCAAAAATTGCAAAATCAGGCTCGACATCGTATTTTTTATGCAGACCGCCAAATGTTTCTCTAAATCCTGAAGTACACTCATCAAAAATTAAAATGATATTGTTTTCAGTGGCAAGATCCCTTACTTTTTGCAGGTAGTTATCTTTTGGCCCTTCATTTCTAGATACTTCCATTTTAATAGCGGCAATCTCACCATGATTATCCTTAACCAATTGCTCTAATTGCTCGATATCGTTATAGCCAAAAGGAAGTGTTGTACCTGTCAACCCCCTAGGCACACCACTAGGCTCCAAGCCTGGTAATAAATGCCCATCAAGATTTTTATCATTATTCAAATTCGTAGATAAATACCAATCATGCCAACCATGATAACCACAAATG
>Ga0066376_10003991_pt1 | contig 12996 bp, 8 predicted proteins | sample Knorr_S15_td_Bot_FD_77009 | JGI IMG/M metagenome (GOLD analysis project Ga0066376, IMG submission 77009) | Marine microbial communities from Southern Atlantic Ocean transect - Knorr_S15_td_Bottom_ad_5009_LV_A | ecosystem: Environmental > Aquatic > Marine > Oceanic | place: Southern Atlantic... | reverse complement strand
TGCTTCCTTTCACGAAAGCACAACTGCACGGCAGCACCACAGCACGACTGCAGGGCCGTGCGCCCCTTTGAATGGGAACGAAAAAAGCCCCTCCCGGTCACAAGACCTGGGAGGGGCTTTTCTATTCTCCGCCTAAGAATCTATTTTCCGCCTAAAAATCGATTCTCAAGGCTAGCTGAATCTGCCTGTTAGTGGTGGCTGTTTCAAAAATAGCACCAAAGTCTGCATTGGGGTGGGTGCCGCTTCCACGTCCAAAACTCTCGCGCGACCGTTCGGGCGGGTGAAAGTTGGTCCGGTTGAAGACATTGAAGAACTCGGCCCGGAATTGCAAACGGGTTGTCTCACCCATGGAAATGTTCTTGAGAATGGAGAGATCCACGGTGGCAAGTCCGGGACCGACGGCGGTATTGCGCCCCAGGGTCCCTACATAACCCCTGTCACTAGGCTCAAAGTTATCGGAGGGGTCTCCAAACCAACGGTTGACATCCCCGGAACTGGGGCTGTTGTCCTTGCCTGGAATCAGGTTGGGCCGCTCATCGCAGAAACCACACATTCTATTACCGCCTTGATTGATCTCGATAGCAGGGCCATCGGCCAGTCTGATGAGACTGTTGATCTGCCAGCCTTCAATCACTTTACCCCAGGCCCCGCTGGCACCGGTGCCAAAGCTACGACCTGGCCCAAAAGGCAGATCGTAGGAGGCGTTAGCGCTGAGTGTTTGCGGTGTGTTCCAGGCCGAGGGTCCTTTGTCCAGGCTGGAATCCAACGGGTGCATGCCACGGGTATTGCTGGTGGCAAAATCGCCGGGAGAGCCGGTGTAATTGGAGCCGTTATCCAGGAACTTCTGGAATGTGTAGGAGAGCTGGTAGGCGAAACCGGAACTGTATCGTTTCCTGAGGCCCACCTTCACTCCATGGTAGGAAGAATCACCATCAAACTGTCGAGCCTGGATTTGACCGAAAGACGAATTGGGTCGGGGACTACCGCTCGCAATGAAACGCCGCCCATCGGCTTCTATGACTCCACTGGGTATATTGGCATCTACGATACGAGTCAGGTGGACTCCTTTGGAACCGGAATAGGTGGCCGTCACGGCTGTTCCGGGAACGATCTCGGCCTGGAGGCTCAAGTTCCACTGCATGATGTAGGGCTGCTCGGTCTTGAAGATCTCAGCCACGTTGGGCGCTTGGACGGCGCGATCCGTGGGCTTAGAGTTTCGTAGCGTATCGGGGAAGATGACGGTGTCACCCTGATCCTTGTCATAATTGGACTGAACAGCAAAGGGCTTACCGCGACCGGGTGTCAGGGTGTAGATCCAGGGGAGAAGCTGATCATGGAACAGCCCAAAGCCTCCACGAACCGAGTATTTACCACTCCCGGTGGGATCCCAGGCAAAACCCACCCGGGGCGAGAAGTTCTTCAGCGATGGGTTTCTATCGAACAGGCCACCGCCGATGGTAGGTTCTGTCTGGCCCACATGGTCGATCCTGCCTACACGGTCGGCCACTTCCGTGGGGTTGGTGATAAACTCGTACCTCACTCCCAGATTTAAGGTCAGGTTGGGAGAAAGCCGCCAATCGTCTTGAAGATAGATCCCAATCAAATTCTGGCGGATACCGGCCGTGTATTGTGCACTAGCAAAGTGGAGCGCGCTCTCTGGCTTATTCACCAGAAACTCTCCCAAGCTGTCCCACCAATAACTCCCTGGGAAGCCTGCTCTATTATCCCCGTTGTATTGAAAACGGCTCCAGCTGAACCCCATCTTTATGGCATGGTCGCCTCGCGACCACACCACATTGTCCATGGTCTGAAACAGATTCTGGGTATGACGCTGCGGCTCGCGAGTGGAGTTGCCGAACTGGCTGATGGCCCTGCCGCCGGCTCGAAGCAGGCCGAATAATCCTTCCCGGTCCGGTAACAAGAAGAGCGATTCGGGAATCTCGGGAAAATTGGGCACCTCAACGTCGTGTACCCGGGTGCGGTTAAAGGCAAACCGGAGTTCATTGAGCAAATTGGGAGAGAAGATATGCTTTTCTTCCAAGGTCACATATTGGTTTCGGGCAATACTGTCTCCTGCGTAGAGATACTGCGTCCGCCAGCGAAGTCGGTCCGACCAATCAAAAGTATAGCGAATAAAGAAACTGTCGGTGTCCGAGATCTGGTGATCGACCTTGACCAGGTAGTAATTCTCATTCAGAGGCCCCGGGGCCGGAAAGGGAAACTGGGCCGTACCGTCCCCAAAATCAGGTCCTTTGGCTATCGGGTAAAGATCCAAATAAGGCCGAATCGCCGGATGGACCCCGATGTTGCAGAGGCCAGTAGCTGGGTCAACTTGTGCCCGGTTCCCAGTTTGATCGGGCTGGCAGCGTCCTCTAAATCGGGGAAGCAAGCCTTTGTGGGCAGCTTCATTGGGGAAAACGTTGGTGATGGTCGTGGTCAGGCGTTCTCGCAATCCCTCATAGGCGCCGAAAAAGAAGGTCCGATCCTGGATGATGGGACCGCCCAGGGAAAAGCCGAACTGGTTTTTTACAAAGTTTGGAGGCTTACTCCGTTCCAAAGGATTGAGGGGGTCCCGGTCGAAAAAGTTGCGGGCATCCAGGGCGCTGTTGCGGTGATACTCAAACAGGCTGCCGTGAATTGCATTGGTTCCCGACTTGGTGACGGCGCTGATCACCCCTCCGGTGAATCGCCCATACTCGGCGCCGTAAGCGTTGGTGATGACTTGAAATTCGCGAATCGTTTCCACCCCCAAAAGAGCACGGGAGAGGCCTCCGGGGGTATTGCCATAGTAATTCTTGATGTCGGTTCCATCCAGGAGAATGGCGTTTTGATTGGGCCGGGTTCCACCGATGACCATCTTCAGCCCGGTATCTCCGGTCCGTCCGCCTAGGCCCGTCGTGGGGGTAACCACGCCCTCCTGCAGGGCAGCCAGCTGGATGAAGTCCCGCCCATTTAAGGGCAAGTCGGTGATACTTTGGTTGTCCACCAGGGATCCCACACTGGCCGAGCTGGTATCCACCAGTGAACCTTCCGCGGTAACAATCACCTGTTCTGTGATCGCGCCCACCCTTAAGGTGATGTCGACCACCGATTCCCTGACGATGCTCAAGGTGATTCCTTGAACCACCCCCGCCTGGAATCCGGCCAGCTCAGCGGTGACCGAGTAGGTTCCAAGAGCCAGCTGGGACAGCCGATAGCGCCCTTCATCGTCACTAATGCCAACGCGAGTGATTCCGGTATCCCTGTTACGGGCCGTGATGTCCACCCCGGGAAGGACCCCGCCGGTTTCATCTGCCACCCTTCCACGGAGGATACCCGTGGTCTGCTGGGCGTAGACGCCGGTAAATGTCAGGATAAAAAGGACAGCTAATACGGACAGTGTTCGGTAGGTGTTCATCGGTTGCTCCCTCTTCAAGAACATCGGTAGATATTAATAAGTGTCCTGGGGGCAATGTTTCCGAAAAGATGTGGATCGGCTTGAAAAACACCTATCCTGGAAAACCCCCAAGTTCTCCTTACTTACACTTGCACATAGTTATCACTCCCTTGTTGCCATGTCAATGAAAAAACAATAGGGCCCTCTCACTATTTCCGAGATTTTTATAGCAGTTCCCCATCGTTTAGAGAATTTGTACGCAAATCCTGTTCCAAAAATAACATAATTCCCTCAATTTATTGACTTTAAATGACTTAACTGAATAAGACAGAGACCCTGGGATGGTGCTGGAATCCAGATTTTTGGATTTTAGCACCTCTCCCTGTTAGGAGAAAGCTGAGCTAATTCGTTGTTTTTAAAGGCTTTAATCCATCGGCTATAACGATTAAATGTTTTGAATCACATACAAAAATACGGCTGGCCCAGGTAGATTGTGCGCCGCCACATTCCCGAATCAACATCCAGCAGAGTTTTGAGACAGTCTGGGCTGTGTGCCCCTTACGCGGATCCTCGGATTCGGCAAAAACCTCCGGAGCCCTCAAGGGGCGAAAGGGTATAACCCAAGGTGAAGCCCTGGGAAGGTTGGTTGCTCGTTTCGGGCGCACGGCCGTGCGTCCCTGCGAAGACGCAAGAATCACTAGCCGAGTAGTTTGGCCAGTTCCTGCTCCAGGGTGTCTTCCTCTATCTGGCCTGCTACGACCGAAATAATCTTCCCGTCTTCATCGATAAAGAAAGTAGAGGGCGGACCGACCACGTGGTAGGCAATACCGACTGAGTTGTCTCCGTCCAGTACCATGGGAAAAGTGAGCCCCATCGACTCTGACAGACCCCTCAGAGCTCCGCGGCTGTCCTGGACAGCCACTCCCAGGACCATATACCCTGCTTCCTCCGCCTTAAGATGGGCATCCTGAATCAGGGGCATTTCCGCCAAACAGGGGACGCACCAGGAAGCAAAGAAATTCAGGACGATCGGTGTTCCACGAAAGTCCGAGAGCCGGACAACTTGCTTATCCATATCCCTGAGGGCAAAATCAGGGGCCTGTCCCCCCGGCTCGGGAGAGCCGGGTTGAACAACTCCAAGTTCGACAGAGGATTCTTGCTCGGAAGCGGGATCCAGATCCGCATCTGGACGGGTAGAGCCCTGCTCAGCACATCCCAAGAGGACCAGGCAAGTCGCTAGCGCCCAAACTCGAGATCGGACCATCTTAGTTTCCCGCCAACTCGATGGTCTGCAGCTTAACCTGAGCGGTTTCTCCCTTCCTTTCGGTCCAGGACACGTACAGGTTGCTGTCGTCCGCTACAACCACAGGAAAGAGCGCATTGCGGGTGTCATCGCTCAACTCGTAGTGCTGACTCCACTCTCCTGTCTCTGCATCAAGGTAGGTCAGGTACATTTTGCGGGTCGACTCCCCTTTGAGATCCTCAAAAACGGCCCAGACCGTGTCATTCTTGTCAACGGTCAGCATGGCGTGCAGAACCGTTTGGGCGGGCGTTCTTGAAATGAGCTGCCTTGGACTAAAACTCCTGCCCCCGTCCGCAGAGAAATTGTAGTAGATTCCGGCCTCTTCTTCGACCCGGCCCGCCGTCCACCACAGGGAATGAATTCTGTCCTGGCTATCGGTTTCAATGGAGACACCTGCGTGGGGGCAGGCTTCAGTCACCCAACCATCCTCGCTGATATACACGGGATCGCTGAAGGTCTTCCCACCATCGGTGGAGCGAACCATCACCTGATCACGCAGATAGTCATCCCTCACAAGCCGGTAGGACATGACCATGGTCTCACCTTCATCCACGAAGACGATGGTGGGCCGGCAGCAGGAGCAGACATTAAAATCGGAGATGGGATAGTTGGGGCCCCAGGTTGCTCCGCCGTCTTCGGACACCCCCATAAAGAGCTGAGAGTTAGGCAAGTCATAGACCCTCTTGTTGATCTTAGTGGGATCACTGTTGTCGAAACCGATAATCCCGCGATTGCGCCCGTCCATCCAGGAAGCATACATTTTCCCGTCGGGGGCGGTGGCAAGGGCAGAGAAAGCGTGGTTCCACTGGTTGGACTCGTCGTCATTCAACCTCACAGCAGGGTCAAAGGATCCCGTTGCTTCACCGTGGGCGTACCAAATGTTTCCTGTATGATAGTCGGGACCTCGGGTGGTCCAGACTCCTGCTATGCCGCTATCGGCATTCACAGCAAACTTGGCCACATTTTCACCTCCATGGCTGGAGAGTTCACCCGGCCGGTCATTCATCTGCCGGACTTCACTGGACAGGTTGCCCTCGCTGTCGACGGTGGCAATCAGAAAGTTTCGACCATCGGCCTTGGCTCCCGGTTCCTGCTCCGTCCAGCTCAAAAGCACATCGCCATTAGGAGCCACCCGGAGAAAGGAATCAGCGGGATTTCGCTCAAGAGCTCCCACCGTCACCGGTTCGTTAAAAGTAATCGTTGTTGCAACGGTATCGTCTCCTCGGGTTCCACTGCATCCGGACAGAATCAACAAACCGCTGGCCAGTGCCACGAGCGTCAATGAAAATCGTGATCTCATGCTATCCCTCCTAGCGTATTGAAAAACACGCTAAATTTTACCTGTCAATCAGGTCTGCATTTTACCTTATGGGTCTGTAGGTATTAGAATGCACTTACTCACTCCTTGTCAACCTTATGTGTGGGAGGAGTGAATTTTTCGGAATGATTGCTAATATCTCGCTAATGTATTGAAACATCTCAGTTTGTGGTTCCAGACTTACCCCGATTGGGGACAAACTATGATTTTCCATTTCAGATTTCATTAGGATACGAGGAATTCATTGAAAAGGAGCAAAGAAATGAGATTCCAAAATCCGGGCAGTTTCGGGCTTACGGTGTGGGTGTTCGCCATCACGGTTGTGGCGGTGTCCTTCTTTGGGGCGGGTATCAAGGCCCAGACGGAGCTCCCCGACAGGGTCACCGTTCGGGGTACCGTCATTGATCTCAACTGTGCCTCCACGGGAAAAGCGCTGACGGGGTCCTGGAAAAACACGGAGCTGGATCACGTCATGGCGGACGGCACCATCCAGAAACACTGCCTCGAGATGTGCCTCAAAGGAGGGCAACCGGCAGCTCTCTTTTCTCGTGGCCAGATTACCGCCGTCCTGTCTTGCAATCCGCTAGGGGGCGGGGATATCCAGCGGGGCAGCCAACACGGGAATCCCCATAACCTGGTCAAGTACGCCGGAGCACCGGTCGAAGTGGAGGGCTTCTGGGCTGATGAAAACACGAAACTGTTGGTTCCCGTGCGGATCCGGCGCTCCATCATTCACGTCGAATCCTACTTCAGTAGAGGTGGATGGCACCCCGTGGACTGCAACCGGGACGGGATACCCTTTGACGGCACTGATATGATCGGGGCCAGCCCCTCTGAAGCGCATCAGCATTGAGCTATAAGCCATTGATAAAACAGGGTTTGTGGGCGCACGGCTGTGCGCCCCTGCAGAACTCGATGACTTTCCCCAGGAAATTAACTCCCCAGCAAGGGCGCCGTCCTTAGCTTGACTCGAGAACCCTCTTCCTTCCTCTCGGTCCAGGCCACATAAACGTTCTGGTCATCTACCGTCACCACGGGAAAGAAGTTATGCAAAGTGCCATCACTCACCTGATAGCCTTCACTCCACTCCTCTTCTCCTGTCCTTCGGTGGGCAACGAAGATGTGGGGCTTCTCATCTTTCACATTCACCCAGGTAGCATAAAGCGTGTTGTCTTTGTCCACCGTCACCTGGGTATGCATCACGATGTATGGAGGAGCTTCTGAAATGAGCTGCCGGGGAGCAAAACTCCTGCCCCCGTCCCCGGAGTAAGTGTAGTAGATACCGGCCTCCTCTTCGCTGCGGCCACCGGTCCACCAGACGGCATGCAGTCCATCGTTGCTATCGGCAACGATGGAGATGCCAGCGTGGGGACAACCGTGGCTGACCCAGCCATCATCACTGATTCGAATCACGTCGCCGAAAGTTTTGCCCCCATCGGTGGAACGAAGCGCAACGTGGTTGCGTACGTTCCCCTCCTCGATGATCCGATAAGAGAGCACGATGGTTTCGCCGCCATCCAGGAAAACCATGCTGGGCCGGCAGCAGTGGCAAGCCGCAGGGGAGACGGAATAATTTTTGCCATAAGTCCTCCCGCCATCCTCGGAAATGGCCATATAGACTTCAGAGCCCTCCACAACCTCCTCACGACCGTCCAGCCAGGCTGCGAAAACCCTCCCATCGGGAGCGGTAGCAATCCCCGTGTAACCGTGTTTTGCCACCTCCTGGTCGTCGTTTAGAGGAATCGCCGGGGAAAAGGCCCCATCCCGTTCGGCATAGGCCACCTCCAAATCACCGGTATGATGCTCGGAGCCAACCACAGGCCAGACCGCGGCAATACTGCCGTCGGCGCCCATCGTGAATTTGGCCAGATTTTCTCCGCCGTTGCCGGAGATTGGGTGGCTGTTCATCTGTCGAGTCTCATCCAGCTGCTGATCGCCAGGGTTCACCCGGGCAACAAAGGCATTCCCGTTATTGTGGCTCTCCGACTCCGGGTCCCTGTCCGTCCAACTCAAGAACACCTCGCCTTCAGAGGAAGTCTGGAGGTAGGCATCGGCCGCACTGTCCTCAAAGTCTCCCACCAGGATCGGTTCATTAAAGGAAAGGGCCATGGAAAGAGGCGTGTCTTCTCCAGTGTCGTCTCCGCTGGTTTGACCGCATCCCGATACCAGAAGCGAGAGGCCCGCCAAAAGGGCAACTGCGGAAAGTCCCGGGTGATATCGTAATCTCATCTTGTCCTCCTTGGAAGGAATTTTCATGGTGATGAAGTCTATAGTCGTCTGTGGTCTGTTGAGATACTCCCAATAAAATCCTAAACATGGGCGTTTGTCAATGATTTCCCATCCATTTGAATGGCCCGCATTGAGAGCGGCCACTACAATCTTGTCTCTTTTTGCTGTCGGGAATATAATCCGCTTTCTATGCCCTATCGCTTCAAGTTTCTGTTTTTACCACTCTTCATTGGGTCTTTCGGGGTGATCCCGGTGCTGGGGATCTTGCTTCAGCAAGAAGCGGACATCGTCGATTCGATGCCCACGGGAGAGGGGAAAAGAACGGTGGTCAGAATCTGTTCGGAGTGCCACTCCTTGGAAAATGTGGTGAGTCAGAAAAACACGGTCAGCGGGTGGGAATCGATTATTGACGAAATGACACTTCGCGGCGCCCAGATCTTCGCCGATGACAGAAAAATGGTGGTGGCTTATCTGGACAAGTACTATGGTCTGGACAGATCGGAACGGGAGGCGCTGATGGAAGCACGGTATGGATGCCTCTTTTAGCCGGGACTATCCATAAATTGTCTACTGCAGTGCCACGATCATCCACGCTGACTGCGTGACCCGCAAGCGGGTAACCCTCTTCCTTGGGCTCCTCGGCGTACTCAGGAGTACGCCTGCGGGGCACTTCGTCGCACGCCTTGTCATCATCGCGGCGCCTGCGGCACTTCGTCACGACAACCTATGAATAGTCCCGGCTAGCTCACTGCTTACCGGTTCTGACCACCTCATCAAAAAGACGCAGCATGTTCTCTCCCATAATCTTGGCCACGTCCTCACGACTGTATCCCCGGCCTAGCAGCGCCTGAGCGATATTCTGGTATCCGGCGGCGTTTTCCATCCCCTCGATATTGACCGGGAAGCCTCCAAAGTCGGTGCTGAATCCCACATGGTCCACGCCCACCAGCCTCACGATATAGTCGATATGGTCGATAAACTTGGACATGGGCAGAAGGTTTCGGCGGCGCTCCCCCGTGGTTTCCGCCCGGCGGGATTCACTGGCTCTGGATCGCTCCTCCATAAATTCGTAGATCTTGGTGGGGTCTCCTTTGTACAAAAGGGGCTCCAGTCCCATCAGGCGAGAACCCCGCGGCGGCCTTTTCCGGCTCTCCGATCGTGGAGTGTTAATCTGAGGCATGGCGGGGACACAAATTACCCCGTTCAGCCGGGCCAGTGTTCGAATCATCTCATCGCTCCACCCACTGCCCAGGGCTCGGGCTGCCGAGTGAGTGGTGGAGACGGGTTGCGTGCTGACTGCCATCACATCCATGATGGTCTGCTCGCCGGTGTGGGAAAGATCAATCAGGATCCCCAGCCGATTCATCTCGGCCACCAGCTGACGTCCGTAATCGGTTAGACCGTAGCCCTTGTCGTCGTTTAATTCCGAGAACCCGACGTCGCCGATATTGTTGCCCAGCAAATGAACCAGGTTCATCTCGCGCAGTCCCAGCCGATGGAACATCCTCAGCACCCCCAGGTCACTTTCGAGGGCCAGTGCTCCTTCGATGGCCAGAATCCCCGCAATTTTGCCCTGCCTGCGAAGCGACTGAACCTCGGCCAGATTGGTGGCCACTCCGACTTGATCAGGGTACTTGGCAATTTCGGAATAGAAGCGGTCAATCTGCATTAAAGCGTCTTTGACAGCGATATGGTTGACTTCCAAGAACTCGTCAATTGAGGTATTGAAGAAGGCTGCTCCCAGTCCTCCCTGCTCGGCCAGGGAAAGGGTAAAGCGGGGATCGGCATTGGGCTCCCCGATGGTTCCTCCTCGGCGATAAACCGACGATATGGGATGCATGTGGGCATCAAAGACCCAGAACTTATCCTCCCAGGAACTCTGGGCATGGCTGGTCAAGAATCCAGTCCAAAAGGGTGGGGAAAAGAGCTGAAGTGAATATAAAAAGGCCCCAAACAAGGCACCCATCATCAGCAACCGAACCATGAAGCGCTTCATAGAAAACCTCCTATGCCCCTTAATTCCCGGCCGTGGAGACCACCTCATCAAAAACCCGCAGCAGGTTCTCTCCCATGATCTTGGCCACATCCTCGCGACTGTATCCCCGGTCCAAAAGGGCCTGAGCGATATTCTGGTATTCACCGGCGTTCTCGATTCCCTTGATATTGACCATATAGCCTCCCCAGTCTGAGCTGATCCCCACATGATCGGCTCCCACCAGCCTCACGATGTAGTCGATACCATCGATGAGGTTAGAGAGGGGCGGAATGTCCTGGCGGCGCTGACGAGTCATTTCAGCCTGTCTGGATCCTCCTCCGCCGGTTCGTTCAGCGATGAAATCGTAGATTTTGGTGGGGTCTCCCCGGTAGACGAGCGGCTCCAGTCCCATGATGCCCGAGCCGCGCTGTCGTCCTCCGTGCCACTTGGCATCATACTCCCGGCTCACCTGCTGGGGTAAAAAGGCAGCGCAGATGACCCCGTTCATCCGGGCCAGCGTCCGAATCATCTCGTCGCTCCAGTTCCCTGCTCTATCCACCAGGGCTCGAACCCCAGAGTGGGTGGTCACCACGGGCTGGGTACTAGCCGCCATCACATCAAAGATGGTCTGATCAGCGGTGTGGGAAAGATCAATCAGGATTCCCAGTCGATTCATCTCGGCCACCAGCTCTCGTCCGTAGGCAGTCAGACCCGAGCCCTTGCCGTTGTTTTTGGTGGTGTACATGACATCACCAATATTGTTCTCCAGGTTGTGGACCAGGTTCATCTCGCGCAGGCCCAGCCGGTGCAGCATGCGCAAAACTCCCAAGTCACTCTCAATAGCAATGGCTCCTTCAACCGCTAGGATGCCAGCGATCTTGCCCTGCCTGCGAAGCGCCCGAACTTGCTGGGCATCGGTGGCCACTCCAACTTGATCCGGGTACAAGGCCATTTGCCGATAGAAACTGTCAAACCCCCTCAGGATCTCCTTGACGGCGAGATGGTTGGCTTCGTAGAACTCGTCAACCCCACTGTTAAAGAAGCCCGCCCCCAGTCCGCCTTCAATGGCCTTGGGGAGTGTGAATTGGAAGCTGTAATCCGCATCTCCCATGTTCCCGGACCGCCGGGAGGAAGTCGGATGCATGTGCCCATCGAATACCCAGAATTTGGTGTTGGAATCCTGAGCATAGACGGTCTCGAGAGCGATTGAGAGGGATGGAAAGACACTCCCCAGCTCAAAGACTAAAGCCAGGCCCAGCCCCAAGACCAGGGTAAGTGGAACCGCAAATCGTGCTTTCATGAGAAGACCTAGGACTGCAATATCACCGTTTCACACACACTGTCAATGAGAAAGTGGCTTGAGCCCGTGTTGTCATCATGATTACAAAACAACTGTATAGTTTATCCTTGACAGACTACCGAAGCACCCACTACAGTCGACATAACTTCTAACTATTAAGGGGTTTTACGTGGAGCGTACTACAATCCAATCTCTAGGGGGTACATCATGAACAGGAGTTGTGTCTTTGCGGCGATCGCCGTACTCGTACTGGTTTTCTCACCTGTAGCCGTGGCTCAGACCATTACAGGTAACATTATCGGCACCGTGAGTGATGAAACGGGAGCAGTCTTGCCGGGGGTTGAAATCTCGGTTCGAAATCAGGACACCGGGATCAGCCGAAGCGTAGTCTCCAATGACGAGGGATCTTATCGAGCCCAGTCACTGGCGGTCGGACCTTACGAAGTCCGAGCTGAATTGGCCGGCTTTCGAACGGTGATCCGAACGGGAATTGGCCTGACGGTGGGACAGCAAGCCGTGGTGAACCTCGAACTACGAGTCGGAGAGATTACCGAGCAGGTCATTGTCACCGGTGAAGCCTCTCTGGTTGAGACCACCCAATCGACAGTGTCCGAGTTAGTGGACGAGAAAAAAATTCGCGATCTTCCCTTAAATGGTCGCAATTTCATACAGTTGGCTCTGCTGCAGGCAGGGGTGGTCAACTCCGTCTCAGCCCCTCGCTCTCAGGCCGGGAATGAAGGAGTCAAGATTTCGATTGCGGGGACCCGCACGACCCAGACAGCGGTGCTATTGGATGGGACCGACATTCGCGGTGTTCAGGGTACCACCCCGGGAGGACCAGGGGGAGGGTTGCTGGGTGTGGAAACCGTTCGCGAGTTTCAAGTCATCACTGGAGTCTTTAGTGCCGAATACGGAAGGTTTACGGGAGGCGTCATCAATACGGTGAGCAAATCAGGAACCAACCAGATCCACGGCTCCGTCTTCGAATATCACCGCAACAGTGCCCTGGATGCTCGCAACTTCTTCGACCGAGACCCGGAAAATCCACTCGAGCGTAGCGATCCCCCGCCTTTTAAGCGCAATCAGTACGGGTTCAGTGTGGGCGGCCCTATCATTCAGGACAAGACCTTCTTCTTCGGCAGTTACGAAGGGCTGCGAGAACGGCTGGCCGCTACCCAAATCTCCAATACACCCAATGCCTTGGCCCGTCAGGGGATGCTTCCCATCGGTCCGGGTGGGGCCCTGGTCGATGTCGGCGTGGCTCCGGAGATCCAACCTTACTTAGACCTTTACCCCCCAGGCAATGGACAAGATAACGGGGACGGGACTCAGGAGTTTATCTTCCCCGCCAATTCGCCGATCAATGAAGACTATTATATGGTGAAGATAGATCATCAATTATCCGATGCCGATTCCGTCTTCGGTCGCTACACCTTGAATCAGGGTGATAGATTTATCAGTGCGGCATTTCCGCAATTCTATAGAACGCCAGTGT
>Ga0066376_10003990_pt1 | contig 12998 bp, 12 predicted proteins | sample Knorr_S15_td_Bot_FD_77009 | JGI IMG/M metagenome (GOLD analysis project Ga0066376, IMG submission 77009) | Marine microbial communities from Southern Atlantic Ocean transect - Knorr_S15_td_Bottom_ad_5009_LV_A | ecosystem: Environmental > Aquatic > Marine > Oceanic | place: Southern Atlantic... | reverse complement strand
GTCCGCCTTGGAATCTCCGCTCGGGATGTGGGAGAACAAACGGTAGATACCTATCAACGGTTGCGCATTATCACTGAGCAACTCAAGCAAAAACTTCAATCCACTTATCCGGTATTTATCAGTCAAAAAGATGGGACGGCCCTCGCCCAGAGTCTCTCCTCGACAAAAAGAATGCTGGCTTTTGAAGGAAATTCGGATTCCATACGTTTTGTCACCTTCGCCACAGCCATGACCGCATCAGATTCAACTACCTTATCCCATGAGGTCAAATTTTATATTGGCGAGCACCCGGAAACCGGCCAAACCGGAGTCATTTTAATGGAACGCGATATTTCCGATGGCAATATATTTTCAAGGATCGACCCGCGCTCTGACTCCACTCAATTTTTTGTGCTGGCTGAGAACGTATCCCAAATGAAATTCCGCTACTACCAAGTGAAAAAATTGCCGCCTCAGGAGGTAGAAGGCCCGGATAAAAGTGTCGAACAATTTTTCGGGAAATGGGTCAACCAAGTCTTTGTGGACCCTTTTGAACTGAACCTGGACAGTTCTAATGAGACTAACCCGGTACTGGCGTTTGAAAAAGCCAATAAAATATCGCTTCCACGGGCTGTAGAAATCACGATAGGGGTCATTCCAAGACCTAAACCGGGAGAAGAGGAGCAAAAGGAAGAATTAGAACCTCTTTTTTCACCCCCAATCATTGTTTTACTGAATTCTGGAATGGAATTTGCAAAACCTCCAATAGAAAAAGAGGATGACAATGAAAAGGCTTAAGGGTATCTCCATTTATTCGGTAATTTTCTCTGTGGCAACTCGCAGACCCTTATTTCATAAGGGCCCCTCGTGGCCAAAAATAGTTTTTAGAGGTACCCTCAATTCAAATCAAAACGGCATTGCTTTGATGATCGTCCTATGGGTTCTTGTTTTGCTGATAGCTTTAGCGACAGAATTTGCCTTTTCGATGAAAATGGAGGTCAACACCACTCGAAATTATAAGGAAGACACAGAGAGCTATTATCTGGCCAAGGCCGGGATCAACCTGGCATTGGCGGAGTTACTCAAAAATGCCCGTTTTCACTCCATTCATGAAGAATATGGCTGGATCATGGGAAAAAAGGTGCCGGTTCCAGACGTCAGTTCCGGCGATTCGACCGAAAGCGAGGAAGTTTTAGAGTTTGACATTGTCAATAGAACCGATATCGAACTGGAACATGGAACCATCACCTACACCATCTGGGACGAAAACGGAAAAATATCCATCAATTCGACCAGCAAACCCACCCTGAACAAGCTGTTGGCTTATTCCGGAGTGAAGGAAAAGCTGGATCAGGACACCATTTCGGATTCGATTCTGGATTGGATTGACACAGACAAAAACCATCGCCTCAATGGCGCAGAAGATGATTATTATCGGACCCAACGTCCGCCTTATTACGCAAAAAATGGAAAGATCGAGACCCTGAACGAACTATTAAAAATCAGGGGCATCACAGAAGAAATCCTTTACGGTTCACCGGAAGAAGATGGGGAGTATAAAGGCATTGCCCAGTTTTTGACCGTTTACAAGTATCCATCGATCAACCCGAATACGGCGAGCGAGGAGGTATTAAATATTATCTATTCCCCTGAGCAAACAAAGTTGATTTTAGATAACCGGACTTCAAAGGGCTATCACTCTAACAGTCTCTCCACCCTCTTCAGGATCACTGCAACGGGGAAAATACAGGGGAGCCGAACGGAACACACCCTTGAAGCGGTTTTCGAGAAAACCGGCACGGGGGACAATACAAGCATGGTCACTCATTATTGGAACGACAACGTACTGGACTTATGAAATCCGTATTTATAGAAAAATCTCTGGGAGTGGATATCCGTGAGGAGTCGGTATCTTTGACTCTTGTCGGGAAAAAGCTACGCACAGTAGAAGTTTTGGCGGGGAAAACAATTGCGCTGAAGCCATTGACCGGCAAAGACGAAAAGGCAGAGAAACATTTTCTCACCAAGGTCAACCGTTTCCTTATAGACCATGACACCTGGCCGGAATCAGTGGTGGTGAGTCTTCCCAGAAGTTATATTACTTTCAAAACTTTTGAGCTTCCCGCTCCCGACCTGAAGTCGGTCCGATCCATGGTAGAGTTTGAACTGGAACGCCAGTTTTCTGCCGGACTGGAAGATTTATATTTCACCTTTCAGGTTACTCCCAAGGCTGAAAATATTTTTCATGTCGCCTCGGCAACGATTAAAAAGGAAATTGCCAATTATTATCTCGAACTGATTCAAAAGCTCAACCTGAAAACCACAATTTTAGATGTTTCCACGTTCGCAAATGTCAACCTTGCCTTTGCGCAGGATATTGAAAACGATTCCCCTATCTGGGCACTGGCAGACATCAGCCCAGAGACGTTGGATATTGCTCTCATTAAAAATGATGCCATAGAATTTTCAAGGAGCCTGAGTTGGGCCAGACCTGCAATCAAAGACGCGAATTCAGGAAAAATCAGCGACTCCGAGCAGTTGGAAAATTTATCCAGGGAAATCACCAAATCCATTGTCGATGAACTGCAACGAACCCTTTCATCGTGCAGAAGCATCGAGGCAAATGAACTCGTGGGCCACATTTTTGTAACTGGAGGAGGGGTTCTGGTTCCTCACATCACGCAACATTTGGAAAAGGAAACAGAAGTATCAACAACTGCTTTGCAGGCCCCTAAGTCCGTAAGCCCCACCCTGCCCGAATCGTTTTCCCCATCGTTTATGCTGACCTCTTTGGGTCTTAGCTTGAGAGAATTAAAAAAACAAAAAGTCGAAACCAATCTTTTACCTGCAGACATACAGCCAAAAAGGAGAAAGGTTAATATCAAGCTGACCTTGGCCCTGGCCGCCACGGTGGTCCTTCTTCTAGCAGGTTGGTTTGCCAACAGGGTAGTCTACACTAACAAAACACTGGCCACTTTGGATGGGCAGTTGAATGAAATTAAAAAGCAGGCAACCAGCCTGGAAAAAATTGATCTGGAATATGATTCACTCAAACAATATGTGGACATTCTAAATACCATAAGAAGGCAATACCCGGACAAACTTCCTGTGCTGGGAGAATTGAGCCGCTCCCTTCCTCGTGATACATGGTTAACACACTTAAAATTTGAACAGGGAGAAATTGAGATTAAAGGATTTTCCCCGGTCGCCTCAAAACTTATCCCACTATTGGAGCAATCCAAAGCCTTCAAAGGAACAGGATTTGTAGGCACCATTATCAAGGAATCCGCAGGTGAGAAATTCACCATTCACGCTGATTTAGAAATGGCCTCATGAACATGAATATCAGCCAAAGAGACAAAAAAATTTTAATAGCCGGTATTGTTTTTGTGGTTTGCTACATGCTGGTTTTTTATGTCGCAGAGCCGATTTATAAAAAGCAGGCTAAAACAGACGATAAAATTAAAATCAAGGTCCAATTCATCCAGAAATACTATGAGGTTCTGAATCAGAAATCCTATTATCAGGAAAAAGAAAAGGCTAACCAGAGCACCCATGTGAGCTTGGCTCGCAAGTTTTTCAAGGAAAAGCAACCCGGCCTCGCCGCGGCCAGCCTGCAAAAACTTGTCGAAAGTTTTTCGAGTGGAACCGTAGCCATTGACCGGACTAAAGTGAATAAACCAAAATACATAGAAGGCATGCTTGCCGTACCAATTGAAATCTCTGTTCGTTCCAACCTTAAAAACTTGTCTCTGTTTTTAATGCGTATGGAAAATCACGAAAAATTTCTAATAATAGAAGAGATTCGATTGCGGAGAATTAATAAAACGGACCCGGAAGACCTGCAAACCCGATTAATGATAACGGGCTTCATTCAGGAACTGGAGCCTCAAGACAGAAAACCGATATGAAACGAATTCCAATCATCTTAATAATTTTTATACTGTCCGCCACCTGGTACGGGTGTGGGGCAACGAAAAAATCCACCATGTATCGGCTCAAGAATAAAACCGATGTGGTAGATGCCATGATATTGCCGGACCTAACTAGCAGTGACGAAAAGACTGGACCTGAAGAATTAATAGATCCTAATAAAATCAAGAATATTCCTGAATCTCCGCGCCTGAAAAAAATTCGTATCACAGGCAACAACACCCCCCTGCATAAGGGACCGGGAGCCCAATACTCAAAAATTGGCACTGCTGCAAAGGGAGATCTGTTTGACCTGATTCGTGTTGAAAGAGGTTATGGTAAAGGCCAAACCTGGTACCTCGCTGAAGATGCTACCGGAGGCAAGTTTTTTATCTCCAGCCAATCATCAACCATTTTCCGGGAAAAACCCGAACCTGTTGTGGAAACTACCCAGGCACAGGAATCCATATGGCCCGAATCCCTGGTCAATCAGGAGACCCGACAAAAGGCCGCCTCTCAGGACAGACCTGAAAAAGTCGAGCTTCAAAAGCGGAAAAAAGCTTCGATCAACCAGATTCAAACTATTGTGAATGTCGAACCCGATCTCCCCCCTGAATTAAGAGAAGCAAAACATATAACTCTCAATTTTGAGGGAACGGAGCTCTATGATGTTATCACCACCTTTTGTGAGCTACTGAAAATTGATTATGTCATCGAAGGAAATGTTGAAGGCCAGGTGACATTACAAACTTTCAATAAAATCCCGGTTGAAGACCTGTACTCCGTTCTGGAGCAAATTCTTGCACTGAATAATGTCGCAGTTGTCAGAAGCGGAAACTTTTATCGTTTCCTCCAGGCCCCGGATGCGGCAAAAAAACCCATGAGCATCCATATCGGTGATGATCCGAACATCCCGGACAAAGAGCGTATGATCATTCAGATTATTCCACTCCAGCATATCTCTGTGGAATCAATGAAAAAAATTATCAGTCCGCTTCTCACAACCAACGCCAGCTTCATTGAGATTCCTGAAACGAACAACCTGATGATGATCGAAATGGCCTACAACGTCAGGCGTATCATCAAGGTCGTACAGGCCCTGGACATTGACAAACTAGCCTCTTCAGACATCCAGCTTTATAAACTGCGAAATGCGGATTCTGAGGTGCTGGTCCAGGAACTGGAGGAAGTTTTCAGTTCCATGGGATATAAAGAAGCCCTGGGCGACTCGCTTTCATTCCTTTCGCTGTCCCGGTTAAACTCGGTTCTCGTGGTCAATGCTTTTGATAAAATTCTGCCGACTATTGAATTCTGGATCAACCGCCTGGATCAGCCGATCTCGGAAGGAGATGTGAGTACCTTTGTATATTACGTGCAAAATGGCGATGCCATAGCTTTGGCTGGCCTTTTAAATGGAATCTTTCAGGGCCAGGGAGAAAGCGCAAATACAACATCAAATACTTCAGCAGGATCGACCGCCACTACTAAAATCAAGGCCAATGTATCCGGCGCCGCCACTACATCCACTTCCACGAATCCCGTAGTCCAGACAACGGACGGCCTCAGTAATGACTTCGAAGGCAAGATCATTATTTTGCCGGACCCGGATACCAATTCCCTGATCATTCGCACCAGTCCGCGCAATTATCCGGCCATACTGGCCCTGATTGATAAACTGGACCTCTTTCCACAACAGGTTTTAATTGAGGTATTGATCGTCGATCTCGATATTGATGAGTCGACAGCCGCAGGACTGGAAATAGCCTTTCAAGGTTCCGCAGGCTCTACGACAGTCAAAGGAGGCTCCAGCTCTTTTACGACCAAAGCCGGAACCCTGGGAACTGCTCTCGGAGCCGGCACGGCTTCACTTTTGGCAGGAGGAAGTTTTATCATCGGTGATCCTGACAAATTAATTGCCCAGTTAAAGCTTTTCGCCTCCGACTCCAAGACCAATATTCTGTCTAATCCCATTCTCGTGACCTCGGATAACAAAGCCGCAACCATTTCGATCACGAATGAAATTCCCATAGAACAAGAGGCCCAGGTCCCATCAGGAGGCGGCTCGGTTGTCACCAGTACGGTAGAATTCCGCAGTGTTGGAATCAAACTGGATATTACGCCCAAGATCAATGCAGACAACTATATCACCCTGAAAATCAGCCAGGAAATCTCCAGCCGAGGTGCAGATGTAGGAAACCAGCCTTCTTTTAACACCCGGCTAGTCAATACCGAAGTGGTTCTGAAAGACAACCAGGTTCTGGTTATGGGTGGATTAATGCAAACGACCACCACAGACACGGTCTCAGGGATTCCCATACTGAAGGACCTCCCGTATATAGGAAAACTGTTTGGTTCCGAATCAACCTCTCTCAACAAAACCGAGTTGATGATATTTATTACCCCCCACGTTATCTCTAACTCTGAAGATTCTGAGTTTGTCACCCGCCAATTCAAAAAACGCCTGAGCAACCTGAAATCTCGAGGTTTCAGAAAAAGTTAGGTTCCACCCAACGTTAAAACCCCCATAAAGTGCTTGAAATCAGGGCTAATCTCAAGCATAGTAGGAATTCTTTTATTCTATAATTCCCTATTGTTCGCCTTAATTTTCTGGCGCACGAGGGGCCATTCCAAATAAAGCGGATTGGCATGCCGGTTTCCCAAGGTTGAAATGGTTAAATCCAAATTTGTTAATAGTTTAGAGTTGATTGGTGGCACCCCTTTAGTTAAACTGAACAGCGTTATCCCATCAAACGGTGCCAACATTTTCGCAAAGCTGGAGTTCTTCAATCCAGGGGGCAGTGTCAAAGACCGTATTGCGCTGGCCATGGTGGAAGATGCGGAAAAAAAGGGCCTGCTGAAACCCGGTTCCACGATCATTGAACCTACAAGTGGAAATACGGGCATCGGCCTCGCTCTGGTGGGTGCCGTCAAGGGCTATAATGTTGTACTTGTCATGTCTGAAAACATGAGCTCCGAGCGAAGGATGATTCTGGAAAGTTTCGGCGCAAAAACTGAATTGAGCCGCGCCGAATTTGGCATGGAAGGCACCATCCAGAGAGCGGAGGAAATGCAGGCTGAAAATCCGGATTATTTCATGCCTCAGCAGTTCAACAACCCCGCCAACCCTGAAGTGCATCGGCAAACAACCGGACCAGAAATCGTTTCCGCCATGAATGGCAAATCTGTGGATGGTTTTGTGGCAGGAATAGGAACCGGGGGGACCATCACCGGCGTTGGAGAAGTCTTAAAAAAACATTATGGGCAAGTTAAAGTGGTGGGTGTCGAACCGGCAACCTCGGCAGTATTATCGGGCCAGCCTCCCGGCCCCCATAAAATTCAGGGAATTGGTGCAGGCTTTAAACCCAATGTGCTGAACCTGGATCTCGTAGATCGCCTTTTGCCCGTGTCCGATGAACACGCCTTTCAATTTACCCGGAGAATGGGGAAAGAGGAGGGTCTTCTCGTTGGAATTTCTTCCGGAGCTGCATGTTTTGCCGCCAATAAATTGGCTGAAGAATTGGGCCCCGACAAAAATATTGTTGTGATTTTGCCGGATACAGGAGAACGCTATTTTAGTTTTAATAAGTACTGTTAAAAAGGAAATGTTGGAATGGGTCATGTAAAAGGATTAATCTGCAAAGAATGTAAAAAAGAATATGCCAAAGAACCCATTCACGTTTGTGAATTTTGTTTTGGACCCCTGGAAGTCAATTACGATTACGAAGCCATCAAAAAGATCGTGACCAAGCAGTCCATTGAGTCCGGCCCGCCCTCAATGTGGCGTTATGAGGCCCTTTTGCCTCTGGATGAGCCTCCCAAAGTGGGTCTTCACACCGGTTTCACCCCTTTGATCAGGGCGAAAAACCTGGGCAAGGCCCTTGGACTGAACCATCTTTATCTGAAAAATGATTCCGTCAACCACCCCACTTTTTCTTTTAAAGATCGGGTGGTATCGGTGGCAATTTCCAAAGCCATGGAGTTCGGGTTTGACACCGTCTCATGCGCTTCAACGGGTAACCTGGCAAACTCTGTTGCGGCCCAAGCCGCTGAAGCCGGACTGAAAAGTTGCATCCTCATTCCTGACGGACTGGAAGCGGGAAAAATTCTCGGAACCCTGATTTACGGGGCGCAGTTGATTGCCGTCAAAGGCAGTTATGATGATGTAAACAGGCTTTGCAGTGAAATCGGAGTCAACCATGATTGGGCCTTCGTGAATATTAATATTCGGCCTTATTATGGTGATGGGTCCAAATCTTATGGTTACGAAATTGCCGAACAACTGGGATGGAAAACACCGGATAATGTCGTGGTTCCCGTCGCCGGCAGTTCACTGATCACAAAAATATGGAAAGCCTTTCACGAATTCGAAATGCTGGGGCTGGTCGACAAAGTGCAAACCAAAATTTTTGCGGCCCAGGCCACCGGCTGTTCACCTGTTACCACTGCCATAAAAAATGGCACTGAAAACATCATTCCGGTAAAACCAAATACTATTGCCAAATCTATCGCCATTGGAAACCCCGCAGATGGATACTACGGCATCAAGACCGCAAACGCCAGTGGTGGCTACGGGGAAGATATATCGGATGAAGAGATCGTCTCCGCCATGAAATTGCTGGCCGAGACCGAAGGAATATTCACGGAAACAGCAGGAGGCGTTACCGTAGGTGTCACGCAAAAACTGATCCAGCAAGGTCGGATCAAACCGGATGAGGTAACTGTGATCTGTATTACCGGTAACGGATTAAAAACCCAGGAAGCCCTGGCCGATTGTTTTCCCGCGCCTGAAGTGATCGAACCTAATATAAAAGGATTTGAAGAAGTCTTCGCCAACAGTTTAACGGTTTAAAAGGAGTAAAGCATGGCAGTAAAAGTAAGAGTACCCACCCCATTAATGAAGTTGACCGACAACCAAAGCGAAGTGATGGCAGAAGGTGCCACCATCAGCGAAATTCTCAACAATCTGGAAAGCCAGTTTGCAGGAATTAAAGAGCGCATCTGTGATGAAAATGGCGCTCCCCGTCGTTTCATTAATATATATTTGAACGAAGAAGACATCCGATTTCTTGAGGGCGAAAGTACCGCTGTGAAAGATGGCGATGAAATCTCTATTATACCGGCAATAGCTGGCGGGGCCTGAGGATGATAGATTTCACCGATGAGCAGATAGAGCGCTACAGCCGCCATATTATCCTTCCTGAAGTGGGAGGTGAAGGGCAAAGTCGCCTTTTGGAGTCAAAAGTTCTTTTGGTAGGCGCAGGTGGGCTGGGCTCTCCCGCCGCATTTTATCTTGCCGCCGCCGGTATCGGCAATATGGGAATCATCGACTTCGATACGGTCGACCTCAGCAATCTGCAACGGCAGATCATTCATAATACAGAACGCATTGGCATGCTCAAAACCGAGTCGGCCAAAAAAACCATTACAGCACTCAACCCGGATGTCAACGTCACAGTTTTTAACGAGAGACTTAATTCGGAAAATATCCTGCGACTGTTTGAAGGCTATGATTATATCCTGGATGGCACCGACAATTTCGCCACACGTTATCTCATCAATGATGCTTGTGTGATGAAGAACAAGGTCAATATCCATGGCAGTATCTTCCGTTTTGAAGGACAGGTAACCGTTTTCAAATCCGATGAAGGCCCCTGCTACCGTTGCCTCTACCCGGAACCTCCACCACCAGGCATGGTTCCCAATTGTCAGGAAGGCGGTGTTTTGGGGGTGCTGGCGGGAGTGATTGGTAACCTGCAAGTGGTCGAAACCCTGAAACTGATTCTGGGTAAAGGGGAAACCCTGATAGGATCTCTGCTCATTTATGACGCACTGAAAACAGAATTCAGGAAACTAAAGTTAAAAAAAGATCCACAATGTCCCGTTTGCAGTGACCAGCCCACGATCACCGAACTGATCGACTATGAAGAGTTCTGTGGGTTGTCACGCTGACAGAGGAAATAAAAACGACGAATTACCGGCTTTTTTGCACCGTAACCGGTTATAAAGATATCTAATAACTGAAATGTCAAAACCGATGAATTTTCCTATTCCGTCTGAGGTTCAGGCGCCGACTTGTCCTGTCATCACCGATCAATCGGTGTTAAAGGCGATCGGTAACACACCCCTGATCCGTATTCATAACCTGGGAAAGGAATTCAAGGATGTAGATATTTACGCAAAAGCCGAGTGGAAAAATGCCGGCGGTTCTGTAAAATCCCGCCCTGCCCTGAAAATGATCGAAGATGGTGAGAAATCCGGCAAACTCACCAAAGACAAAATCATCCTCGACTCCACATCCGGCAATACCGGCATCTCCTACGCGCTAATTGGCAAGGTAAAAGGCTATAAGGTCAAGCTCGTCATGCCGGCGAATGTCTGCAAAGAACGAAAAGGATTGATGGCCGATTTTTACGGTGCCGAAATTGTGACCTCCAGTCCCTTTGAGGGCTCAGATGGCGCGATCATCATGGCAAAAAAAATCTATGAGGAAAATCCCGATATTTATTTCATGCCGGATCAGTACAACAATGACTCCAACTGGAAAGCGCATCAGGAAACCACAACCCCCGAAATCTGGAACCAGACCAACCATCGGGTCACCCATTTTTTAGCGGGTATCGGAACCGGGGGTACTATTATGGGGGTCAGCCGGGGCCTGCGCCAACTGAATCCTGATATCAAATGCTACGCGGTGGAACCGGCAGAATCCCTGCACGGTCTGGAAGGCCTCAAACATATGGAAACTTCCATCGTTCCCGGAATTTACAAAGAAGAAGAGCTGGATGGCAAAATCAGCATCCCGACCGATGAGGCCTATGACATGGTCGAGACTCTGGAAAAGCAGGAAGGCATTCTGGTCGGGCACTCTTCTGCCGCCGCCCTGGTAGGAGCTCTAAAACTCGCCTCGCAAATTGAAAGAGGTGTGATTGTGACCGTGTTCCCGGACAGCTGCGAAAGATGTTACGTCAATTTTGGGAAATTTAAACAGTATTACGAAACCCACTCCCAAAAACTTCCCAAGTCCGACTAACCTCAAGTTTTTCCAAGACCAGAAAAAACCTGTCATGCCGCGTTTTCAAAAACATATTTTCATCTGTATCAACGAAAGAAAACCTGATGACGCGAGAGGTTGTTGTTCCTCACGGGGTTCTACAGAGCTCCTGGATTATATGAAAGACCGTGTCCACGAACTGGGTCTAAAAGGAGCCGTGCGGGTTAACAAGGCTGGCTGCCTGGATGCCTGCGCCCAAGGCCCGACCTTGGTCGTTTATCCCGATGATGTCTGGTATGCTCCGAAGACTGAAGAAGACATGGAAGAAATTCTCACCGAACATATCCAAAACAACCGCCCCGTTGACAGGCTGATCATTCCCTTTAAGCCAAAAGGCTAAAAAAAACAGGGAGGCCATCGGCCTCCCTGCCTGGTTTCAAGATTTTCTATCCCCAAGCTTAAGAACCCTCTTAAGAACCTTCACTTTTCATAGGAGCGTGATCGTTGAGAATTCCGGATTTAAGAATTGCAGAATTTCCGTGGGCATATTTCCTGGCGGCATAAAAATGATTGGTCGCATCGCCATGTTTACCTAACTTATCCAAGCACAAAGCCTCGTTATAATGCGACTCACCCACGGCGGGGTCAATTTTCGATGCCATTTGAAAATGTGTCAAAGCAACATCATAGTGTCCCAGATTAAAATGAGTAATACCTTCTTCATTATGTTTATGGGCACTGGCACTGGAACCTTCACGCATGGGAAACTGTAAGGCACCATTATCAGCAAATACCGGCACAGACAAAAACATAAAGATTAATGCCAACAAAACAGATAATATTTTTCTCATCGATCTCACCTTAATTAAGGGGTTCTAGAATATCCTATCCTTAACGACAGTCGTATTATGGGCCAATTCCTTACAACTATTTTTGGGTATTTAACGGATCAGCTCGGAAATGGTTTCGTGGATGCCTCCAAAAACCTCTTTCATGGTCTTGCCGGATTTAAGAATCTTGTCAAATTCATCCTGATAATCCATTGCCGCGTGGCTGATCGCTTCCAATTCCACTTTCAGGCGGACAAGAGATGTGTTCATTTCGCTTATCCGGTTCACCAGAACCGCGATAAATTTATCCTTAAGTTTATCGAACAACTTTTGATCCAGCTTCAAAACCCTTGTATTGGATTTAGCAAAGATGTTAGTCGCGCGGGGAGTTTTCGTCAAAAATGACACTTCGCCAAATAATGCTCCCACGGTAAGGGTGTTAATGGTTACTTTAGGCAGATCGTTCCGAGTCACAATCGCTTCGCCTTTAAGGAGTATGAATACCGCCATTTCCGTCTGGCCTTCCTTAACGATTGCCGTTTTATCGGAATACTCAACGACCTGGTTACTCAGCGCGGCAAACTCCTTCCTTTCAACCAGGTTGAAGGACTCAAAAAACGGAATATTATTGATCAACCGTAAGATTTCCTGAGGGGTTTTATTATAAATTTTTGTACCCAATATTATCCCTCATTACCGGGTGTCAAGCGTTGTGATTGCAACTGCGACTGGCAAAGTTTATAAAAAACTCCTTTTTGTTGCAACAGTTCTTTCCTCGGTCCGAATTCTAGTATTTTACCATGCTTCAATACAAGAATTTTATCTGCGTGCAGAAGGGTAGACAAACGGTGCGCAATAATAATGCTGGTTCTACCGCGTGTCAATTCCCCGATTCCTTTCTGGATCTGGCTCTCGGTTTCAGGATCAACACTGGAGGTCGCTTCATCCAGCACAAGTATCCGTGGACGGACAGCCAAAGCCCTGGCAAAGGATAATAATTGCCGCTGACCGGAGGAAATCCCGACCCCTCCTTCTTTTAGTTCCTGCTCGTATTTGAAAGGAAGACTATTGATAAAATTATGCGAACTGACAGCTTGCGAAATGGACTCGATTTCTTCCTGACCTATCTGCTGGTTTCCTAGTCGAATATTATCCAAGATATTTCCTGAGAATAAAAACACATCCTGCTGAACCAGCGCGATCTGACGGCGCAAATCGTATTTATTGATATCCCTGATGGATTTACCATCAAACCGGATATCCCCTTTTTGAATATCATAAAAACG
>Ga0066376_10003989_pt1 | contig 12999 bp, 9 predicted proteins | sample Knorr_S15_td_Bot_FD_77009 | JGI IMG/M metagenome (GOLD analysis project Ga0066376, IMG submission 77009) | Marine microbial communities from Southern Atlantic Ocean transect - Knorr_S15_td_Bottom_ad_5009_LV_A | ecosystem: Environmental > Aquatic > Marine > Oceanic | place: Southern Atlantic... | reverse complement strand
CACTAGAAATATATTACGTTTCTCAGCCATATCTTTTTAGTACAAACGAACTCTAAAATTTGAAATAAAACCCCGCCTAACGACCTGGCCCCAAAATTAAGGAGGGGATTATCTCAGTAATTGCTTGGGTATTTCAAGTCAATTAGCATAAAAAGCCAGATAACGAGCAATTAAACATGCTAATTGCTCGTTGCTTAAGAAAAAATCACTTAATCGATTTGAATTTTTGGTGTTACAAAGATTAGCAGCTCTTTTTTCTCGTTAAATTCACTGGTGCTTTTGAACAGTACACCTAAGTAAGGAATATCGCCTAACAGAGGTACTTTCTTAGTTGAGTTAACGATTTGCTGCTGGAAGATACCACCAAGCACCACAGTTTGGCCATTTTCTACTAATACCTGAGTCTGAATCTCTTGGGTATTAATAGCTACAGCAGACCCCGTTGGTGTTTGCACCGTATCGCCACGGGTATCTTGCGTGATCACAAGATCCAGAATGACCTTGTTGTCTGGCGTGATATGTGGTGTTACTTCTAAACTTAATACCGCTTTTTTGAACGTTACTGTCGTTGCACCACTTGATGCAGCTTCAACGTACGGGATCTCTGTACCTTGCTCAATGCGGGCTTTTTGTTGGTTCGCCGTGGTGATACGTGGACTTGCGATAATCTCACCGCGGTTTTCTTCTTCAAGAGCACTTAACTCTAAATCTAAGATAGTGCCATTGGCCAATTTAGCAATTTGTACACCAATGCTACCCGCGGGGCTTGAAACCGGTAAGTTAACATTTAATCGGTCAGACAAGCTTGGAATATTATCGTATGAACCCGCGCCGACCATGCCACCAGCACCTTCTAAGGTGCCAGAGATAGCACCGTCACTGCCCACATCGCTAATCCCCCAGCGAACACCTAAGTCTTCTTGCACGTTATCATTCACTGTCACCATACGTGATTCAATGACCACTTGTTTAACAGGAATATCTAGGGTTTCCACCATACGGCGCACGCTTTCAATGCTTTTCGCTGTGTCTTTAATCAGTAATGTATTAGTACGTTTATCAACAGACACACTGCCTCGCGCAGAAATAATGCTGTTGGTGTCTGTTTTCAATAAGTCTGCAAATTCTTCAGCTTTAGCATAGTTAAGGCGGATATATTCGCTGTATAACGGCTCTAAATCTTCAACTTGTTGTTTAGCTTTAAGCTCCTTCGCTTCACGAGCGGCAAGCTCCTCTGATGGTGCAACCATCAAAATAGTACCGTCCATACGCTTATCAAGACCTTTAATTTTAAGCACGACATCAAGTGCCTGATCCCAAGGTACACCATCTAAGCGCAGCGTGATATTGCCTGTTACTGAGTCACTAGTTACTAAGTTAAACTCGTTATAGCCTGCAATAATCTGTAGCACAGAGCGAATTGGAATATCTTGGAAATTAAGACTCATTGGGCGACCTTGATATTCAATGCCGCCATCAAGGTAAGCTCGCTGTGTATCATCTTTTTCAACGGTTAGTGTAAAGATGTTTTCAATTTGTTGATGAGTAAACTTGAACGCTGCATTTGGTTCAACCACGATGCGCGTCATATTGCCTTCTTTGAAGGTTTCGATATTACTGACAACGGTGCCAAAGTCCATGACATCTAATTGATACAATAAATCGTCTAAAATATCTGTGTGGTGGAACTCTGCAATAATTTTGCCGCCACTTTCATGCACATCAATTGCAGCTTGTGTATCTTGTAAGAAGACTAAAAGGCGTGCTTCACCTTTTTCGCCGCGACGAAAATCAATCGACTGAACTGTATTGATAAAGTTACTTGATGCTGTCAAACCACTGGCACTGTCTTCGCTCGCAATTGGGTTATCTGAAACATGCAAAGTAACAATGTTGTCTTTCGCTGAAGTTTTATAGATTTTCAGTTTGTCTAAGTTAACAACAACCTTCAAACCATCAGCGGTCAAGGTGCTGGTTACATGCTTAATGCCTGCTTGGTTAACTGGAACATCGCGTACTTCATTATCAACACCTACATTACTGAAAAGCATTTCGATACGAGCTGGCGAATTATAAACCTGAACCTTAGGTTCAAATGTTAGCGCTTCATCAAACACCAGCTGTAACTGTGTTTCACCTTTCATTAATGGGTTATAACGTACGTCATACAGTAAAGGGGCGGCAATTGCCGTCTGTGCTACGATTAAGGCTAATGCAGCTAACATGAATTTATGCATGTGTTTTAACCAAGCCATTCCTTTATGCATCTTCTTTTTACCTTTCATAAGATTAACTTGCACCATTTGTTTCCGCCTCTAACATTTCCAGCTTAGTCAGGCGTTCCTTCCAACAACCAGCCCCATCCGGGATTAATTCTAATAATTCTATATAATTGTCGTGCACTTCTTTAATTTCACCATGGTACAGACCAATATAATTACCCACAGTGACGCGATAGAGCGTATTGTCTGCTGCTTTAATCAGCGCCCAATTGTTGCCAACACGGCCAATAGTCCCTTGCATAACTAGGTTATCTAATGGGTACTTCTCAAGTGGTTGACGAACACGATTAGGATCTGGGTGTAAGCAGTTTTTAACTTGTACTAAGTTGTTTTGGATAATTTCCGGCTTAGGTGCCACAAACGGACTGCGTAATTTTCCAGCACTATATGCAAAATGCTCAAACTTTGTGATCTCTGGTATCGGTTCAACTTTAGGCGTTGTACTCGCTTTTACTTGATCAATAAACTCTTTTTGTTCTGAAGTATCGTCATTACACGCGCTTAGCACAATAGTCATGGCAATAATTAAGGGAAGTTTCTTCATTTTTTAGCTCCCCCTTCATAACGATAAGTCTTAGCAACAACACTGAAAGTGAGTTCACCATCACCCAGCGTTTGAATAGTAAAGTCGTGTAAACTCACAATACGAGGTAATTGAGCAACTTTACCTACAAACTCACCAAACTCATGATACGTGCCTACCACTTCAATTTTAATCGGCAGCTCTGTATAAAACTCTTTTTCAACTTCAGGTAACCAGCCAATTTTTAAAAATGTTAAACCACTGGTGGTACCAACATAAGATAAATCGTCCAACAAGCCTGGTGTTTCGTTTGAGGTTGGTAAGCGCTTTAATAGCTGTGAAAACTTATCTTCCATCTCAACCATTTGCTGGCGATATATTTCTAAGTTACTCGCAATGGCATATTTTTCTTTATAAGTTTTGCGTAGTTCTGTCTCTTTCGCTACCGCACTGTGATAACTGGCTATTTCGTCAGACACTAATAAGCTGTAGCTAAAGTATAAAACCAGCGCAGCCACAAACGCACAGCACAAAGCCTTAACAGCAATGGGCCAATCGCCCATATTTTCGAGCTCTATTTCATTCCAATCTATTTCAGTTAACGCTTTGATATCAAGGTTCATTGCGTGCCTCACCTATCTGATCAAATGGTTTAACGTAAAAATCCATATTAAAGTCACTCAATAATCTTGACGTTTGTTCACCAGCAACAATGCCTTGCATAATAGGACGCTCTAACAAATATGAGCCTTGTACTTGACGCAGCATAGTTGATAAGCGGTTATTAGACTCACTGCGACCGATTACATGAATACGATCATCACGGCGTTCAAGCTTGGTTAAATAAACTCCGGCAGGAACAATATTAGCGACCTCATCCATAATTTGCGTCCCTAAGTTACGGTTACTTTGTAACTCTTCGATGAGGCGCATACGTTGCTGTAAGTTTTCTTTTTTCTTATCGAGTTCGTTTATCTCACGAATACGTTGGTTCAATAATGCAATTTCAGTATTTAAGAAATTGTTCTTCACGTTTTGTCCATCACGCAAGCCGCCATAAAAAGAGCTTAGTAAATACATACTTAAGAAGCTAACGACAACAACGCCAAATAGCACGGTAACGAACTTATTTTGTGAGTCTTTTCTATGTTGTTCGCGCCAAGGCAGCAGATTTATATGTGGCATGGTGAAAAGCTCCTTAATGCCAATCCTGTGGCTATCGCAAATTGAGTGCGGTGACGCTGCAACATATTGCGATCAATCTTTGGCGAAATTTCAATGTTAGCAAATGGCTCTGCAACAACAGTGTGAATGCCTAGCTCTTCAATTAGGAGCCTATCTAAGCCTTCGATCATAGCAGTACCACCAGTGAGTACAATGTAATCAACTTGATCTTTACCACTGGTCGTTAAGAACATTTGCACTGCGCGTCTAACTTGCTGTAGCAGTGACGTTTGGAATGGAGCTAATACTTCAAAAGTATAATTTGGTGGTAAGTCACCCGTCGTTTTACCAATTTCAGCTTCATCAAAGCTCTTGTTGTAGTATGCAACAATGCTATTTGTGTATTGGTCACCACCAAACACTTGGTCACGGGTGTAAATTGTTTCACCTTCTTGCACAACGCTCACAAGCATCAGCACAGCACCAATATCAACAACAGCAACACACTTGTTAAAAGCATCACTTGGCAGTTGTTGGTAATAAACATCCATTGCACGGCTCAGTGCATAGCTTTCAACATCAACAACCGCAGCTTTTAAGTTGGCAGTTTCTAAGGCACCTACTCGCGCTTGCACACTTTCAGTTCGAGCGGCTGAGAGCAGAACATTCACTTTACTTGGATCAGCTTCGTTGATAGCCAACTTTTCAAAGTCAATGTTAACCTCATCGAGTGGATATGGGATTAAACTATCAGCTTCTATTGCTATTTGTGACTCTAATTCAGCATCTGTTAATGATACATCCATAAAAATCACTTTCGTAATTACCGTTTGGCCTGAAACGGCTACAGCTGCGGTTTGAACTGATTTAGGAATTTTTCTTTTTAGTTTAGCGATAACATTACCTATCGCTTCTATGTCTTGTATGGAACGTTCAGACATAGCGCCTTTAGGCATAGGTTCAATAGCTAACGCTTCAAGCCGCAAACCTGCGTCTGTCTCTTGCAACAGCACTGCTTTTATACAGTGCGATCCGATGTCGATTCCTACCATCATAGATGAAGGCTTTTTAAATAGCTGACTTAGCATGTTTGCAACTTGGCCTTTGTTTTAATAATAAACAAGTTATAATTTTTATCTGAAAAAATATTATTCATTTTTTAATCAATATATACTAGCAGTCTCCGATTCTAATTGGGAGTCCATTTAGGGAAAATATAAGTGATTTTATTAAAGCGAACTTTACAATTTATTATCATCTGCTCATTTTTAGGACTAATCACTTTAGTTGGTCTATACTATTACGTTAAACCTGATATTCCTAGCGTACAGGTTCTAAAAGACGTTCAGTTACAGACACCTATGCAGGTATTCTCACGTGATGGATTATTGATTAACCAATTCGGTGAAAAACGCCGCATTCCCGTTACAATAGATCAAATACCCCAACCATTAATCAATGCAATATTAGCAACAGAAGATAACCGTTTTTACGAGCATATCGGTATCGATCCAATTGGTATCGTGCGTTCAGCCATTGTACTCATATCTACCGGTGAAAAGAAACAAGGCGCAAGTACTATAACCATGCAGCTTGCCCGTAACTTCTTCTTAACCCGAGAAAAAGCATACATTCGTAAGGTCAAAGAGATCTTCATCGCTCTTCATATCGAAAGTATATTAAGTAAAGACGAAATCCTCGAATTATATTTGAATAAAATTGAATTAGGTAACCGCGCTTTTGGTATCGGTGCTGCTGCACAGGTGTATTATGGTAAAGACCTAAATGAACTAACCTTAGCGCAAATGGCGATGATTGCGGGTCTACCAAAAGCCCCATCAGCACTTAATCCAATTCGCAACCCTGTACGAGCCAAATCCCGCCGTAACGTTGTACTAGGGCGTATGCTTACAGAAAAGTACATCACTCAAAGCGAATATGAAGAGGCTATCAACGCACCAATTACAGCTAAATTCCATGGCGCTGAAATTGAAGTATATGCACCTTATATTTCTGAGATGGTTCGCGCTGAAATGGTTAAACGCTACGGTCATGAGCGTGCTTATAATACGGGTTTTAAAGTTTACACCAGTGTTGATTCGAACATTCAACAAGCCGCGCAAGATGCCATTGTTGATAACCTTCATGCATACGATATGCGTCATGGTTACCGTGGTGCAACTGCACAATTGTGGGATACCGAGAGCGAAAGCCCGCTTAGCCAAGAAGACATTTTAAATAAACTTAAAGACGTTAAAGAGTTTGGCCCACTATTAGCGGGTGTTGTCACTAATGTCGCTGAGCAATCAATTGATGTGCTATTAAAAAGCGGCGAACAAGTTACTGTTGAGTGGGATGGCTTAAAATGGGCTCGCAAATATATTACCCGTTACCGTCAAAGCTTCGCACCAAAAACAGCGGCTGACATCCTAACCGCAGGCGCGCAAATTTGGCTTCGCAAAAATGCGGATGAAAGCTACATATTAAGCCAGGTTCCTGAAGCATCAAGTGCTCTTGTGTCTCTTGACCCACAAGATGGTCGTATTAAAGCGATTGTCGGTGGATACAGTTTTGAACAAAGCCAATACAATCGTGCGGTACAAGCAAAACGCCAAGTAGGGTCAAACATTAAACCCTTTATTTATTCAGCAGCGCTTGAAAACGGTTACACACTCGCTTCAATTCTTAACGATGCGCCAATCAACCAATGGGATAAAAGCCAAGGTGTGGCATGGCGTCCGAAGAACAGCCCGGCGGTTTATAATGGCCCTATTCGTATCCGCCGAGCATTAGCACAATCGAAAAACGTTATTTCAGTGCGCTTATTACGCGGTGTAGGTTTAGAGCGTACAGCCGATCACCTGCTTAAATTTGGCTTTTTAAATAGTGATATTAACCGCAGCGAGTCATTGGCTCTTGGTAGCGCCTCAATCACCCCTCTTGAGCTAGCACGAGGAATGAGTACCTTTGCCAATGGCGGCCACTTAATTAAGCCTTACTTTATCTCTGAGATTCAGGATTCAGCAGGCACTGTGTTATTTAAAACAGAACCAGAACTTGCCTGTGATGCACCACAACCAGCAATTACTCCTGAGTTTGCATCACTTGATAATAATCAGCTAAACCTCACTGATACAGCTGTAACTAATGCGCCTCGTTGTGCACCGCGAATTATTTCAAAACAAAATGCATTCTTGATCTCACAAGCTATGCACAGCGCGATTTGGGGTGGTGGTAGCTGGACTCACAAAACCGGTTGGAGCGGCACCGGCTGGCGAGCTCAAGCATTGGATCGTCGCGATCTGGTTGGTAAAACGGGCACCACCAATGATTCTGTCGATACTTGGTTTAGTGGCTTCAATCGTAATGTGCTTACCTCTGTGTGGGTTGGTTTTGATAATCCAGGCATCACGCTTGGTCGTTCAACTTACAATAACAACCTCGATAAATCACAAATTTCGGGCGCAGAATCAGGCGCTAAAACAGCGCAACCTGCATGGGTCGACTTTATGCGAGCAGCGCTTGATGGCATGCCTGAAGCACCGATTGAACTCCCTGAAGGACTCGTATCAGTACGTATCGACTTAGAGACAGGTCTATTGAGTCACAAAAATGACTACACCAGCCGTTTTGAGTATTTCATTAAAGGCACTGCACCAACTAAATATGTACTTGCACAGCCTACTGACGTGTTTGAAGAAAAGCTCAGCACAGAGGAAGAGTTATTCTAAATAACTGAGTTGCTATTTTGAAACAATAAAAAAGCGCCCTTGGGGCGCTTTTTGCTTAGCTATTTAAACTAAGATCAGCAAAATTATTTTAGGTTATTTACCAGCCAATACAGGTCTGAATGAACCCCAGCCGCAGTGACTTCTTTACCTGCTCCAGGGCCTTGGATCACTAATGCATTGTCTGTATACCACTGTGAATTAATAACAAAGATGTTATCGCCCGGTTTAAGGCTTGCTAATACATCATCTTTGCCAACATTAACTAAACCAACTTGCGCCTGAACCTTGCCATCAACGAGTGTAATTGCGCCTGTGTAGCGCACTACTTTATCTTGAGCTGCAGCTTGGGCTGCTTTTTCTGTCATGAATTCATCGAGCAGCTGTTTGTTTGCAAGAAAATCTTGCCAGCTACCTGCTGCCAACGCTTCTGGCATTAGAGGTGTTAAAGCAATGTCATCAAGCTCTAAATCTAGGCCTAAGTCACGCGCTAAAATTAGCAGTTTACGCTGCATATCGCGGCCAGATAAATCTTCACGAGGATCTGGCTCTGTATAACCCATTTGCTGAGCTTGAAGCACTAAATCTGAAAACGGCACACTCCCATCGTAACTGCTACATAACCACGATAAAGTACCCGAGAATACCCCTTCAATACGGTTAATATTGTCACCGCTATTTTGTAAATCAGCTAAAGCAAAGTTAATCGGTAAACCTGCGCCTACACTGGTGTTATAGCGCCATAATAGATTTCGCTCAGCTAAATTAGTACGTAAGTTTTGATACCAACTATGCGCGGCAGTACCCGCATATTTGTTTGCACTGATCAAATGACAGTTAAGTTCAACAAAGTCAGGGTATAACTGACTAAACGCCTCACTGGCAGTGATATCAATCACCACTTTGTGCTCATAATCAAGTTCATTAATACGTGCTAATAATTCTGCCTTGTCGTAGCTTTGCGCTTCGTTATGCCACTGCTCTTGCCATGTTTCGGTATTTAAACCGCTAGCACTAAAAAGCATTTGCTGTGAACGAAGAAGAGCAACCACTTTTACCTTGTACTGAGCAGATAAACGAGCAAACTGAGCTTGGAGCTGCGCTAAGAACACTTCGCCTACATTACCAAGGCCAGCAACTATAATGGCCAACTCTTGGCCTTTGTTTACCAGCTTGTCATGTAATAACGTTAAAACGTCACTATCAATTGCCTGATCATTTAAGATCAACACATAGTTATCGTCTTGCTGTACAAAACGTGGATGAATGCTTTGCTCTTTTAAAAGCGCTGTTGCTTGCTCTGCAAGAGCACTAACATCAGCAGTCGGTGCAACCACTGCACAACCACTTAAATTAGACTCAACAATATTTGCACGGCCCGCTAAATGGCTCACAACCTGATGAGTACTTTGACCAGGTACTAATAAGTAGGTATCGCCCCCTTTAACAAAGTGATGCAGGCTGTGTTGAATTAACTGGCTTAATTCACCAACTTCACCACCGCTTAGTTTATCAACCCGTAATAAATCGATGTTATCTAAGGTCGTAATAAACCGTTTCGCTTTGCTATAACCTTCTTTAACTACTTCGGTTGGCGTTGCATCGCAATCAAAGCTACTTCTAACAACGAGCTTGATCTCTGTATCTTTTAGCGGTGACAAGGTTTTTGCATGCAATACTGGATTGCCCAAACGCGCTAATAGGTTAGCTTGCTCACGGCATACCTTGGCGTATTTAACCGCATTTTTAACTTTACGAGGATCTGTGCTGAATACACCTTGCGTGTCTGTCCAGATAGACACTTGCTTGGCAAAAGTATAACTGGCCAGTAACGTGGCGCTATAATCACTGCCATTACGGCCTAAAGTAACCGTATTACCTTGGCAATCTGCAGCAATAAAGCCCGTTACTACGTTGATATGCGATTTACTTATTGCACTTGTGCATTGCTGCTGATTTTTTTGATGTAAAAGCTGGCCATCATTTAAAGTAAATAGCTGCCTTGCATCAACATCTTGCGCAGCGACACCTAACTGATTTAAGTAAGCGGCTAACAAACGTGCTGACCACACTTCACCATGTGCAAGTAATGGGGCTTCAAGTAACTGTTGCTGACTAATTAATTCATTTAAAACAGCAAGCTCATCTTTTAGCTGTGCTAACGCCTGTTGTTTATTCTGGCCTGTGAGTAGCTGCTCAATTAAAGCGCGTTGGTTGTTATCAATAAGCAGTAGAATATCGCTAACAGCTTGACTATCTTGCTGCTGGTAACTCTGCCATAGCTTCACTAGGGTATCGGTTGTTTTACCCGATGCCGATACAACGATGCAATCGCCCTGCTCTGTATTCGCTAAAACAATGTTCGCTACCGCATGATAACGATCTGCTGAGCTTAAGCTTGAGCCACCAAATTTATGAACAATATTTACCATTTCTTCTACCACAATGCCGTATGTGCTGGCGTTAACTTGAATGACGCGTTTTGCTGTGTATCTTGCTGTGTTTGCTCTACAGCCGCTTTTGTAACTTGTTGGCCTTGACCTGGCTTAACTAAATTGAATACACGGTCTAAATCTGCAATGAGATCTTTTACATCTTCAATACCTACAGAAATACGGATCAGCGTATCGCCTACACCGGCTTCAAGACGCGCTTGAGGCTCCATACCTGCGTGTGTCATTGTTGCAGGGTGACAAATCAAACTTTCTACCCCACCTAGTGACTCAGCAAGGCTAAAATCTTTAAGGCTAGTTAAAAACGCTGCTGCATCGTTAATGTCGCCTTTAATATCAAAGCTCACCATACCACCAAAACCGCGTTGCTGTGCTTTAGCAAGCTCATGCTGCGGGTGAGAAGCAAGACCCGGGTAATAAACTTGGCTTACATAAGGAGAGTTTTCTAAATACTCAGCAATAGCAAAGGCATTTTCTTGGTGCTGCTTTAAACGCACATTTAAAGTACGTAAACCACGAAGCGTTAAGTAACTGTCAAATGGCGCACCAGTAATCCCGATGTTATTTGCCCACCAAGCCAGCTCATCACCTAGCTCTTGCGTTGCAGCAATCACCGCACCGCCAACTACATCAGAGTGACCATTGATGTATTTCGTGGTTGAGTGCACAACAATATCAACACCAAACTCAATTGGGTTTTGTAATGCAGGTGATAAGAAGGTGTTATCAGCCGCAACCAAAGCACCGCACTGCTTAGCGATGCGAGTGATTGCTTTAATGTCTGTTAAACGCAAAATTGGGTTACTTGGCGTTTCAATCCAAATCAGCTTAGGTTTAATCGCCAAAATTTCTTGGTGATTATCTGTATTCGTTAAATCCAATACTCTTAGTTTTAATAGACCACGTTTTTCAAGCGAGGTGAATAAACGATAGCTACCGCCATAACAGTCATGTGGGATCACTAAGGTATCGTCACTGTTTAATAATTGGGTCGCTAAGTGTACTGCTGACATACCAGTAGCAGTGATAATGCCTTTTGCGCCACCTTCAAGCTCAGCTAAGGTTTCAGCTAAAATGTCGCGATTTGGGTTACCGCTGCGGCCATAGTCATATTGGCGCTTAGTATCAAAGTCAGCAAATGAATAGGTGGTTGATAAGTATAAAGGTGGCACAACCGCACCATGATGTTTATCGGCTTCGATGCCGTGACGAACAGCAATCGTCGCTTTATTTTTTTCGCTCATTTCATCACCTATTCTTTAATTGGATGTTTAGACGTCTAAAAGGTTAGATGATCAAATATGAGAAGTCAAAGCATTTATCGCTCACACATAGAAGTTTATACATTTACACCACTAGATGGCTAAATAACTAGTATTTGACTATCTTTTTTAAAGCGATAGAATTTCCGCATCTTGCGCTGTGAATAAGGCGTAAATCACTGACAACCGAGGCAACGAAACAACTTATGGCTAAATGGAACGGTGAATACATTCACCCATATGCAGAACACGGTAAAAAATCAGAACAAGTAAAAAAGATTACCGTATCGATCCCACTTAACGTATTAAAAGTATTAACTGACGAGCGTACACGCCGCCAGATCAATAACCTGCGTCATGCGACGAACAGTGAGTTATTGTGTGAAGCTTTCTTACATGCTTTTACAGGTCAACCATTACCAAATGATGACGACCTTCGTAAAGACAACCCTGAAAAGGTACCTGAAGAAGTTAAAAGAATTATGCAAGAAATGGGGTTAGAAATCCCAGTGCTTGATTCAGAATAAGTATTTCGGCCATCGGATAACTGCCGATAATCACAGACATAAAAAAACTCAGCCTTGGCTGAGTTTTTTATTGCGCGTTATAGCTAATAGAGCTAATTAAGTTTAACGCATGTAATCTTCTGGCATGTCGATTTGCGCCACGCCCGACTCTATAGCCGCTTCAGCAACAGCACGTGCAATACGTGGTAAAAGACGCGGATCCATTGGCTTAGGAATAATGTACTCAGCACCAAACTCAAGCGACTCAACGCCCGCTGCTTTTAATACTTCACTTGGTACTGGCTCTTTTGCGATACCACGAATAGCGTGTACGGCAGCAATCTTCATTTCATCATTAATTGCTGTTGCACGCACATCAAGCGCACCGCGGAAAATAAACGGGAAACACAGTACATTGTTAACTTGGTTAGGATAATCTGAACGACCCGTTGCCATAATTAAATCATTACGTGCACTGTGTGCAAGCGCTGGTGCGATCTCAGGATCAGGGTTTGAACATGCAAACACCACAGGCTTGTCTGCCATCAATTTAAGATCATCAGCAGTTAATAAGTTAGGACCCGATACACCTACAAATACATCGGCATCAGCAATAACGTCTTGCAACGTACGTTTATCAGTGTTGTTAGCAAATAATTGCTTGTACTCATTTAAGTCATCACGACGAGTATGGATCACACCTTTACGGTCAAGCATATAGATATGCTCACGCAGTGCGCCACACTTAATAAGTAGTTCCATACAGGCAACGGCTGCAGCACCAGCACCTAAACACACGATGATGGCATCTTCGATATCTTTACCTTGAACTTCAAGGGCATTAAGCATACCTGCCGCAGTAACAATCGCTGTACCGTGTTGGTCATCGTGGAAAACTGGGATACTACAGCGTTCAATAAGTGCTTTTTCGATTTCAAAACACTCAGGAGCTTTAATATCTTCTAGGTTGATACCACCAAACGTATCAGCGATATTTGCAACCGTATTGATGAAATCTTCTGTTGTGCGGTGTTTAACTTCAATATCAATTGAGTCAAGGCCTGCAAAACGTTTGAATAGT
>Ga0066376_10003988_pt1 | contig 13001 bp, 10 predicted proteins | sample Knorr_S15_td_Bot_FD_77009 | JGI IMG/M metagenome (GOLD analysis project Ga0066376, IMG submission 77009) | Marine microbial communities from Southern Atlantic Ocean transect - Knorr_S15_td_Bottom_ad_5009_LV_A | ecosystem: Environmental > Aquatic > Marine > Oceanic | place: Southern Atlantic... | reverse complement strand
GATCGGTGCTGATCCCGAAACGCGGCCACGGCGTCGATGACGCGGCGGATTATTAGGCGATGCCGCATCCCGAAACGCGACCACGGCGTCGATGACGCGGCGGATTATTAGGCGATGCCGCATCCCGAAAACATCACCTCGGCGGAAGACGAAGCGCTGATCCTCGATTCCATCGATCAGTTCCTGGAACGCGACGTCCGGCCCTATGCCCACGACCTGGAAGCCGCCGACGAATACCCGCAAGACATCGCCGACAAGCTGGCCGCGCTCGGCATGATGGGCGCCACCATCGCGCCCGAATACGGCGGGTTGGGCCTGAGCGCCGTCACCTATGCCAAGATCGTCGAGCGGGTATCGGCGGTGTGGATGTCGGTGTCCGGGTTGTTTAACGCGCATTTGATCATGGCCCAGACGGTGGAACGCGCCGGCACCGAGGAGCAAAAGCAAAAATGGCTGCCCCGGTTCGCCAGCGGCGAATTGTTCGGCGGCATCGCCCTGACCGAGCCCGATTGCGGTACCGATCTGCAAGGCATCCGTACCAAGGCCAGGTTGGACGGCGACGACTATGTCATCGACGGCAACAAAATGTGGATCACCAATTCGGTGAACGGCAACATCCTGGCGGTACTGGTCAAGACCGACCCCAATACGGACCCACCGCATAAGGGGATGAGCCTGATCCTGGCCGAACGGGACAGCGGCTATGAAGCTTTGAAGCTGGAGAAGCTCGGCTACAAGGGCATCGACACCGGCGAGCTAAGGTTCGACGGCGTCCGGGTGCCGGCGGAAAACCTGATCGGCGGCGAAGAAGGCCGGGGCCTGCAACAGATTTTGAGCGGCCTGGAACTGGGCCGCATCAACGTCGCGGCGCGCGGCGCCGGCCTGGCCCGGGCGTGTTTGGAAGAAAGCCTGGCCTACGCGCAAAGCCGCAAGACTTTCGGTAAGCCCATCGCCCAGCATCAATCGATCCAGATTAAGCTCGCCGACATGGCGACCCGGGTCGAAGCGGCGCGGCTGCTGGTTGACCAGGCCGCCCACGCCTACGATACCGGGCAACGCTGCGACCTGGAGGCCGGCATGGCCAAGCTGTTCGCCACCGAGGCGGCGGTGGAAAATTCCATGGAGGCGATGCGCATTCACGGCGCCTACGGCTATTCCAAGGAATTCAATATCGAACGCTATTACCGCGACGCGCCGTTGCTGGCCATCGGCGAGGGCACCAACGAGCTGCAGCGCATCATCATCGCGCGGCAATTGGTAGAGCGGAATCCGGTGTGAGGCGGGACGTCCGCCTTTAACTGAGGACCGAACACAGCCATGAACCCGCAATCTGATCACCGCCGCCAGGTGACCGTAATCGGCGCCGGTATCGTCGGTATCTCCTGCGCGCTCAATCTGCTGCGCGATGGCCACGATGTCACCGTTGTCGACCGGGTGCCGCCGGGCGAGGGTTGCTCGCGGGGTAATGCCGGGTTGTTTTCCAGCGATTCTTTCGTGCCGCTGTCGTTGCCCGGAACCCTCAGGAAAGTTCCGGGATGGCTGCTGGACCCGTTAGGGCCGCTGGCGATCCGCTGGCGCCACGCGCCGAGGCTGCTGCCCTGGCTGATCCGTTTTGTTCTCGCCGGCCGGCCCGATCGGGTCAAGGCGATTTGCGACGCCCTGGAGCCGCTGTTGGATTCCTCGCTGGAGCATCACCTGGCGCTGGCGAAAGGCACCGAGGCCGAAGGCCTGATCCGGTCAGAAGGCTGCATGTACGTTTACGAGGATGCCAAGTCGCTGGCCGATGAAGCCAAATCCTGGGATCTGCGCCAGGCCCGCGGCACGATGGTGGAGAAGCTCAACGCCGTCCAAATTCGCGAACGCGAACCGGCCTTGGCGCCGATCTTTGAGCACGGATATTATGTCTCCAATGTCGGCCATACGGTGGAACCCATGTTGTTGGTCAAAGGCCTGGCCAAGTATTTCGCACAATCCGGCGGGGTCATCCTTCAGCGCGAGGTTCGGTACATCGAGATCGGGCCGGAAGGCCCCAGCCGGTTGATCACCGACGGCGATGATCTCGACATTGATGTCTTGGTCATCGCTGCCGGGGCGTTTTCCAACCGATTGACCGCCGGGCTGGGCAGCCCGGTGCCGTTGGAAGGGGAGCGGGGGTATCACGTTACCATTGCCAATGCGGGCATCCCCCTCAATATGCCGGTGTTCGCCAACACCTATAAATTTATCGCCACGCCGATGGCGCCCGGTATCCGCATTGCCGGAACGGCGGAATTCGGCGGCCTCGACGCTGAGCCAAATTTCGCACGTGCGGACGTATTGGCGACCCACGCCAAGTGGATGTTTCCCGACATCGATACGTCCGATGTCACAACGTGGTCCGGATTACGGCCGACCCTGCCCGACAGCCTGCCGGTGATCGGCCCCTCACCGGTTTTCGGAAACCTGTTTTTCGCCTTCGGCCATCAGCACGTCGGCCTCACCGGCGGGCCCCGGACCGGCAAATTAATCGCCGACCTGGTCGCCGGGCGGGCCCCCAATATGGATATCCGACCGTTCCGCGCTGACCGGTTCTAAGGACCTGTTTCTGCGCTTTCTTTCTTAGGACAATCCCTTACAATTTATTCTCCCGCCGTTGCAATGGAAACTGGAACCAATCCATGACACTTCCTCTCGAAGGTGTCCGCATTCTGACGGTCGAACAGTACGGTGCCGGCCCCTTCGGCACCATGTGGCTGGCCGACCAAGGCGCCGAGGTCATCAAGGTCGAGCAGCCGGAAGGGGGCGATTATGCTCGCGTTTTAGGTCCCTATTGGTTCGACAACGGTGAAAGCCAATGGTTCCACGCCTATAATCGCAACAAGAAAAGCCTGACCCTGGACCTGGAAAGCAGCGACGGCCGGGCGGTGCTGATGGACCTAGTGGCATCCGCCGACGCCTTGACGTCGAACCTGCGCGGCGATGTGCCGGAAAAGCTGGGGCTGACCTATGAACACCTGAAAGACGCCAATCCCCAAATCGTTTGCGCCCATCTGTCCGCCTATGGCCGTGAAGGGACGCGGGCATCATGGCCCGGCTTCGATTACCTGATGCAGGCGGAAACCGGCTATTTCTCGCTGACCGGTGATCCCGACAATGAGCCGACCCGGTTCGGGCTGTCGGTGGTCGACCAAATGACCGGCGTCGGGCTAGCCTATGCGGCGCTTGCCGGCATTATCGGGGCCAGGGACTCGGGTGTGGGCGGCGACTTGGATATCAGTTTGTTCGATGTGGCGCTGTCCAATCTGGGCTATCCGGCAATGTGGTACCTGAACAACGGACACCTACAGCAACGCTTGGCCCGTTCCGCGCATCCGTCGCTGACCCCGTGCCAGATCTATAAGACCGCCGACGGCTGGATCTATTTGATGTGCAACAAGGAAAAATTCTGGCCGGTGCTGGCCGCGGCCCTGGGGCATCCGGAATGGGCCGACGATCCGCGTTTCAAGACCTTCAAGGAACGTTTCGAGGCGCGTCCGCTGATCCAAGACATGCTGGATGAGACGCTGTCGGCCAAAACCACCGCAGAATGGCTGATCGATTTTGCCGGCACCGTGCCGGCATCGCCGATCCTGGATGTCGGTGAGGCCATGGAAAATCCTTTCGTCAAGGACGAGGGCCGCCTGCAGGATATTGAACTGGAGGGCCATGGCACCTATCGTTACCTGCGCCCGCCGGTGCAAGCCGCGACCCCGGCGCCGGCCAACCCGGCGCCGAAGCTGGGCGAACATACCGACGATGTGCTGGCCGGTCTGGGTTACGATGAGGTCAAATTGGCGGCACTTAGGAAAGCAAAGGTGATTTGAATATGGGCCAATCTCAACCCCCGTCTCAATCCATGACACTTTCGGAAAAGATTATCGCCAAGGCCGCCGGGCTGGACTCGGTCAAACCGGGCGACATCGTCACCTGCGCCGTCGATGTGGCGATGATGCACGATTCCTCTGGGCCCAGGCGGGCTGGAAAAATGCTGGATGAGTTGGGGGTTCCTATTTGGGACAAGGATAAGCTTGTCGTCATCACCGACCATTACACCAATGATGAGGACCCCAACAGCGTCGAAATCCAGAAGATCACTCATGCATGGGTGGCCGAGAAGCAGCTGCCCCATTTCCTGCCCGAACAAGGCATTTGTCATGTGGTGTTGCCGGAAAACGGTTTCCTGAAACCGGGCCTGTTCTGTGTCGGCGGCGACAGCCATTCGACCACCGCTGGCGCTTTCGGCGCTTTTATGGTCGGCATCGGCGCCACCGAACTGGCTAGCGTGCTGGCGACCGGTGAAATCTGGGTGCGGGTGCCGGAAACGCTGCGCCTGGATGTATCGGGGTGCTTGTCGGAGGGGGTCGCGGCCAAGGACGTCATTTTAAAGCTTTGCGGCGATATCGGCATCATGGGCGCCAATTACATGGTCGTGGAATATGGCGGTGAAGCGGTTAAGGCGATGACCATCGATGAGCGCATGACGCTGACCAACATGGCCGCCGAATTGGGCGGCAAGACCGGCATCATCGCCCCCGACGAAACCACCGCCCAGTGGCTGGCGGCGACGGCGGCGTCGGGGGTCGATATCAAGACCTGGCAAGGGGACGCCGACGCCCCGGTGGCGAAGACCATTTCCATGGACGGCACAGCAATTTCCCCGCAGGTGGCGGCGCCGTCGAACCCGGAAAACGCCGCCGATGTATCCGAACACGCTGGCACCCCTGTCGGCCAAGCCTATATCGGTGCCTGCACCGGGGCCAAGTTGGATGACCTCAGGATGGCGGCGGCCATCGTCAACGGCCGGACCAAGGCCGCCGGCACGCGTTTTTTCGTAGCCCCAGGGTCAAACCGTGTCCGCGATGCGGCCGCCGATGAGGGAACCCTGAAAATTCTGGAGGACGCGGGCGCGACCATCCTGCCGACCGGCTGCGGCGGCTGCATCGGGCTCGGCCCGGCCCGGCTGGAAGAAAACATGACCGGCATTTCGTCGACCAACCGCAATTTCGTCGGCCGCGCCGGGGAAAAATCCTCAAAGCTGTATCTTGGCTCCGCCTATTCGGTCGCCGCCGCCGCCATCACCGGGGAAATCACCGATCCCCGAGAATTTTTATAGGGGAGTTCCTATGAGCGATTCCAACGGGACCGGCCGCGCCTGGGTCTACGGCGATAACATCGACACCGATCAACTGGCGCCGATTCATTCCTACAAGAACATGGAGGCCGAGGAAGGCTGCAAGTTTTGCCTGGAGCCGCTGGACCCGAATTTCGCAAGCGCCGTCAAGATCGGCGATATCTTCGTCGCCGGCAACAATATGGGGATCGGGTCTTCCCGGGAACAAGCGCCGCTGCACTTGAAGCTGTTGGGCATCCGCGCTGTTCTGGCCAAGTCCTTCGCCCGAATTTTTTACCGTAATACCTTGAATTTCGGGGTCCCGGCACTGGTGTGCGCGGAGGTTGACCGGATTAATACCGGGGACGAGCTGCGCGTCGATGCGCTCAAGGGCCGGATCGAAAACCTGAACACCGGGGAAACCCTAGAATGTGAGCCGTTGCCCGACCACCTGATGGCGATGATCGCCGATGGCGGGCTGATGCCGCATCTGAAAAACAAACTGCAACGGGAATAAAAGCGTGCAAGTGCAAGTTAATTGGCCGGGCCTCTAGCATGTCTTCCCTTAAATCCGTTGCCGCCGCCGATCTCAAGGCGATGATCGTGCGCGGGGATGAATTGGCGTTGTTGGACCTGCGCGAAGAAGGCACCTTCGGCGAGGGCCACCTGCTGTTCGCCGTACCCCTGCCGCTGAGCCGGCTGGAGCTGATCGTTGATGATTTGGTGCCGCGGCGCGACGTGCCCATTGTGTTGTGCGCCGGCGGCCCGGAAGACGGTGATTTGGTGGCGCGCGGGGCGGAACGGCTGATGGGCTTCGGCTATTCGGACGTTTCCTTCCTGGAAGGCGGGCTGGCAGGCTGGGCCGCGGCCGGGTTCGAGGTCTTTAGCGGCGTCAACGTGCCCTCCAAGGCGTTCGGTGAATTCATCGAGGTCAATTTCGAGACCCCGCATATTCCGGCGGCCGAATTGCAGGCCATGAAAGACCGGGGCGAAGATCTGGTCATCGTCGACAGCCGCCCCATGCCCGAATTCGAAAACATGTCCATTCCCGGCGGCATCGATGTGCCCGGCGCCGAACTGGCGCTCCGCATTCACGATATCGCGCCCGACCCGGATACCACCATTGTCGTCAATTGTGCCGGGCGGACGCGCTCCATCATCGGCGCCCAATCGCTGATCAACGCCGGGGTGAAAAATCGCGTCGTGGCGCTCGAAAACGGCACCATGGGCTGGCATCTGGCCGGGCTGGAACTGGCCAGGGGACAAACGCAATCGTTTACGCCGGTGTCCAACGAAGGCCTCAACCGCGCCCTGGAATGCGCCAAGGGCGTCGCCGCCCGGTTCGAGGTCCCTGAAATAGACGTCGCCACGCTGGATAAATGGCGGGAAGACACGACCCGCACCCTTTATGTGCTCGACGTTCGCGGTCGCCGGGAATATGAGGCCGGCCACTTGGCCGACGCCAGGTGGGCGCCGGGCGGCCAGTTGGTGCAGGCGACGGACCGCACGGTCGGGGTTAAGGGCGCGCGGTTGGTGCTGGTCGATGACAACGGTGTGCGCGCCACCATGACGGCCTCGTGGTTGATCCAGATGGGATGGAACGACACCTATGTCCTCAACGATGCGCTGGAAAGCGGGCCGTTGGTCAAGGAATCGCACCAACCGCACGTGTTTGGGCTGGAGGCGGCTACGCCCGAAACGGTGTCGCCGCATGCGCTTTCGGCCCTCATGGTCGGCGGCGGCGCCATCGTCGTCGATTTGACTGACAGCCGCGATCACCGCAACGGCCACATCCCCGGCAGCCGTTTCGCCATCCGCGCCAACCTGCCCGGAAACCTCGATGCCATCCCCGACGCTATTTCCGGGGGGGCCAAGATCGTGCTGACCTCGACCGACGGGGTTCTGGCGCGGTTGGCGGCGGTGGACGCGATATTGTCGGGCCGCGACGTTAAGGTTCTCGACGGCGGCACCAGTGCCTGGGCCGATGCCGGCCTGCCTTTGGCCACGGGGTTCAAGGATGCCTTGGATGACACGGTGGATGTCTGGTACCGGCCCTATGACCTGGACGAAGGAAACAAGGAAGCCATGGAAACCTATTTGACCTGGGAGGTGGGGTTGAGCGACCAGATCGAACGGGACGGCACCACCCGGTTCCGCAATTTTGCTGCCCCCCCGACTGCAAATACGTAAGGAAATCTATCGTGAAAATATTGATTCTGCCCGGTGACGGCATCGGCCCCGAAATTATGGCGGCGACGGTTTCGGCGCTGGAGGCGCTGGACGAAAAGTTCGGTTTGAAGCTGAACCTGGTCGAACGCGCCATCGGCCTGGCGGCGCATGCGGCCGAAGGCTCGACCCTGTCCGACGCGGTGATGGATGAAATCAAGGCGTCCGACGGGGTGATCCTGGGCCCCGCCGATACCTATGCCTACCCGCCCCCGGAAGACGGTGGCATCAACCCGTCGGCGACCATCCGCAAGCAATTGGACCTGTACGCCAACATGCGCCCGTCCCGCGCCCGCGATGGCGTGCCTTGCCTGACGCCGGCCATGGATTTGGTCATCGCCCGGGAAAACACCGAAGGCTTTTATGCCGACCGCAATATGTTCCAGGGCTCAGGCGAATTCATGCCGACCGAGGACGTGGCGCTGGCGGTGCGTAAGATCACCCGCCAAGGTTCGCGCCGTATCGCCGAGGCCGCCTTTCTATTGGCCAAACGCCGCCGCAAGAAAGTGACGGTGGTGACCAAGGCCAATGTCTTGAAAGTGTCCGAAGGGTTGTTCCTGGGAGAAGTCCGTGACGTCGCCAAGGCCCATCCGGAGGTGGCACTGGACGAAGTGCTCATCGACGCCATGGCGGCGTTGCTGGTGCGCACGCCTGATGCCTTCGATGTCGTCGTCACCACCAACATGTATGGCGATATCCTGTCCGACGAGGCCGCCGAGCTTTCAGGCGGCTTAGGCCTCGGCCCGTCGGTCAATGCCGGTGACGTTCACGGCGTCGCCCAGGCCGCCCACGGCTCGGCGCCGGATATCGCCGGCCTTGGCATCGGCAATCCGGTGGCGCTGATGAATTCGGCGGCGATGTTGCTGGAATGGCTGGGCGACCGGCACGGCAGGGAGGATTTGATCAAGGCCGCCGTCGCCTTCGATGCCGCCGTCGATACGGTCCTCGCCGATGCCGCCAACCACACCCCCGACCTCGGCGGCACCGCAAAGACCGCTCAAGTGGGCGACGCGGTGGTGGCGGAGATCCAGAAATAGATTTCCACTGTCGTTTATTGGGCGGCGTTGGCCTTGGTTGGCGTCAGTGGCAAGGCGCAAAGGTCGTCGGTTTCATCCAGCCGCCACAGCTGGTCGAGATACGCCGCCGCGCCGTCTTCGCCGAGCACCGGGTTTGTGATCTCGAGGAATTTGTCCGTCAGTTCGTCGTCGGTTAAGGGATTGTCCGGATCACCCTTGCGGGTCGGTGCGTAATGCTCCAGCGTTTCGCCTTGGGTGGTTTCGATGCTGATTTGGGCGGCGCGGCGCGACGGGAAACCGGCCTCGATGTCGGCATCGACGCTGAGATCGACCTTGGCGATCAAGTCCCGGAGCTCCCGGTCCTCAAGCAGGTCGGCGGAGAACGCATCCAGGCGGACGCGGCCTTTTTGGATCGCCATGGCGGCGCAATAGGCGAGGGAGAACTTGGCCTCGAAGATGGTCTGCGGGTCCATGTTACCGCAAATTTCGTGGGCCTTCTGGAAGCTGCCGACGCGGATTTTGGCAATGTCTTCGGGCTTGAGGTCATGTTCTGCCCGCAACGCCAACACCCCATCGATGGCGGCGTGGGTATGGCCGCAGGCGGCGTGATTCTTAAACGTCATCCGCTCGATGGTGAACGATGTGTCCAATGCATCGGCGGCGGCGTTCCAATCCGGGTTGTTGCACATGGCGGCGCCGAAGCCGCGTTCGCCTTCCAGAATATCGATGACCCCGGTGACGCCCTGTTCCGCCGCCAGCGCCAGGGTGACGCCGGTTTGCGCCGCGTGCGCCGCATGCATGGGCTTGGCCATGGCTTCGCCGCGAAAGGCCTGTTGCAGGCCGGCGGCCATGGTGCCGGCGTTGGCCATGGCGTGTGCCATGTGGTTGGCGTCCAGGTCTAAGACCGCCGCCGCGCCCGCCGCCGCGCCGAAGGTGCCGATGGTGGCGGTGGTGTGCCAGTATTCGTAATGGGCCGGGTTGACGGCAACGGCCATGCGGTTGGAGACCTCATACCCGGCGATGACGCTGCGCAAGAAATCCGGACCGCCCAAGCCCTTGGCCTGGGCCAGGGCCAACACCGCCGAGATCACCGGTGCGCCGGGGTGGTAGAGGCCGTCACGGTAAATATCGTCGAATTCGATGGTGTGCGACGCCGCGCCATTAATGAGCGCGGCGGTGCGCGGATCGGTGGTGTGCCCGGACGGATACAACAGGGCCTTGCCGGCACTGTCGGAAAAAGCCTCGGTCAGCAGCGTCGCCGGCGCCTCAAGCCCGCCCCGCAACGTCGAGGCGAACCAATCGATGACGGCGCGCTTGGCGGCGTGGATGGCGTCTTCCGGCAGATCGGTGACCGTCAGCCCGGCGGCGTAATCGGCGAAACGTTGAAGTGCCATTTCCCTCTTCCTCTTCCTCAGAATTGTACGTCGTATTGTGTCGGATCGATACAGGCTTCGACCAGCAACGGCCGGTTCCCGCCGTGGGCGCGGGCGAACACGTCGTTCTGTAACCTGAAAAATTGTATACAATCCGCCAATGCTGGGTCAATATTGGGCCCGGAAGATTTGTAACTAGGCTTTTCAAAGGGTGTGGGATCAGTGAGTGGACGGGAAACGGATGTAGTGGTAGTCGGCGCCGGGAATGCAGCGCTGACGGCGGCGCTGGCGGCCAGGGAACAAGGCGCAAAGGTGCTGGTGTTGGAACGCGCCCCTTTTGATGAACGGGGCGGCAACAGCCGCTATACGGCCGGCGCCATCCGTTTCGCCTATGAGGGGCTGGACGATTTGCTGAAGGTGATGCCGGACCTGAACGAGGAAGAAATTAAAAACACCGATTTTGGCACCTATGGCCGCGACGAATATTTCGACGACATGGCCCGGATGACGCAGTATCGGGCCGATCCGGACATGGTCGAAATGCTGATCGATCACAGCCTCGACACCTTGATCTGGATGGGCTCCAAGGGGATCAAGTTTCAGCCATCCTATGGCCGCCAGGCGTTCAAGGTCGATGGCCGGTTCAAGTTCTGGGGCGGGCTGTGCCTGGAAACCTGGGGCGGCGGGCCGGGGCTGGTGGACGCGCTACTTTCCGCCATCGAAGCCAATGGCATCGAGATCGCCTACGCGACCCGGGGGGTTGAGCTGATCGTTGAGACCGGTGAGGTTAAGGGTGTCGTCGCCCGGGAAGGCAACGACATCTTTGATGTTCACGCCAAGGCAGTGGTATTGGCGTCGGGCGGGTTCGAAGCCAATACGGAATGGCGGACCCGCTACCTTGGTCCCGGGTGGGATTTGGCGCCGGTGCGCGGCACCCGGTACAACACCGGCGACGGCATTAAAATGGCGCTCGATATCGGCGCCATGTCGACGGGCCATTGGTCCGGCTGTCACGCCGTCGGTTGGGACAGAAACGCGCCACCCTTCGGTGACCTGGACGTCGGCGATAATTTTCAAAAACACAGCTACCCCTTGGGCATCATGGTCAACGCAACCGGCAAACGGTTCGTCGATGAAGGTGCCGATTTCCGCAACTACACCTATGCCAAATACGGCCACGTGGTCCTCCACCAGCCGGGCCAGTTCGCCTGGCAGATATTTGATTCCAAGGTCATCGACATGCTGCGGGATGAATACCGCATCCGCCAGGTCACCAAGGTCACCGCCAATACGATTGAGGAACTAGCGGCCAAGCTGGACGATGTCGATGCGGATGCCTTCGTGCGTGAGGTCGAGGCCTATAATGCCGCCGTGCGCACCGACATTCCCTTCAATCCGGCGGTCTTGGACGGGCGTTGCACGGTCGGCCTGGACGTGCCGAAATCGCACTGGGCCAACCGGTTGGATGAGCCGCCTTACGAGGCCTATGCCATCACCGGCGGCATCACATTCACGTTCGGCGGGCTTAAGATCACCACCGAAGGCCACGTCATCGATGGCGACGGCATGCCGATCTCCGGCCTCTACGCGGCGGGGGAACTCGTCGGTGGTTTGTTCTATTTCAACTATCCGGGCGGCACCGGCCTGATGTCGGGCGCCGTGTTCGGCCGCGCCGCCGGGGCTTCGGCGGGCCGGGCGGCGACGGGGTAAGGGAACCCTCAGCGGCCCTTGAATTCGGGTTTGCGTTTTTCCATGAACGCCTTGCGGCCTTCCTGGTAGTCCTCACTGTTGAAGCAGTCGTCGACCACCTGCTGGCAAAGGTCCAGGTCGCGGTCTTCGGCGTCCTTGAGCACCTGGCCGATCACCGTTTTTGCCGCCAGCACCGTCAACGGCGCATTGCCGGCGATGGTGGCCGCATACTCATCGACATAGGCAGCCAATTCATCGGGCGGCAGCACCCGATTGACCAGACCCATTTGCAGGGCCTCTTCGGCGTCGAATTGACGCGCCGTGAAAAATATCTCCTTGGCCGCCGCCGGGCCGACATGGTCGACTAGAATCTTGAGGCCTTGCATCTTGTAACCCAGGCCCAGTTTGGCTGCCGGCACCGCGAACCGGGAATCGGCGGCGGCGATGCGTAGGTCACAGGTCATGGCGACACCGAGCCCGCCGCCGATGCAGAACCCATCGATCTTGGCGAGCAACGGTTTCCGGGCGTCGATCAGCGCGTCGGTGGCCTTTGAAACGGCTTCGTTGTAGACGGCGACGGCTTCCTCGCCGGACCGCTTCTTGGCGAATTCGGAAATGTCGGCGCCGGCTGAAAACGCCTTGCCGCCGGCCCCGGACAACACGATCACCCTGACCCCGTCATCTTCGGCGAAATCCGCCATAACGATGGGGATTCCCTGCCACATCTCATAGGTCAGGGCATTGCGCCGGGCCTGATTGTCGAAGGTGATGCGGCCGACGCCGTCTTTTTTATCGATGATCAATTGGTCGGTGATGGTGTCCATGGGGGTCCTTGGATTAGCTGGGTTCATTGCGCCGCGTATTGTTGCGCTTATGCTTTTTCCAGGCAAACAGTTAATGACGCCAGAGGTGAATAGGGGGTGCTTGCTAAGACCCGAAAGGCTGCTTAGATTCCTTTCCCCTTCAAGCAGAGGAACCTCCCTGTTGATAGCGACAATCGAGCGTCTCACGGGTCTGGAATGGAAAGGCCAGAGCACCGTCTTCCTACTCGGGTTGGGCCACGGCGGCATCCATTGGACCGCCGCCACGCTCTACTTGCTGCTGCCATTCATTACCCGCGATCTTGGCCTCACCTATACCGAGGCCGGGTTGCTGGTGGCAGTCTTTCATGTCTCCGCCTTTGCCGCCAATTTCGCCAGCGGCCTGGTCGTTGACGTCACCGGAAAGCGCGTCGTGTTCCAGGTGTTGTCGCTGGCGATCGGCGCCGGCGCCTTGCTGGCGTCGGGGTTCGCTCAGGGAATTTGGTGGCTGGTGCCGATGGTGGTTTTGATCGGCGCCACCAATAATCTATGGCATCCGCCCGCGATCTCGTTTTTGTCCGAACATTATCCGAACCAACGTGGCTATGCGCTGTCCATTCATGCGCTGGGGGCGAACGTCGGTGATGCCGTGGCGCCGTTGGCGGCAGGCGCGTTGTTGGTGTGGGTGAGCTGGCGGGAAACGGCATCCTTGAGCGCCCTTCCCATATTTGTGGTGGCGGGCATGATCGGGGTGTTGCTGAGCAAACGG
>Ga0066376_10003987_pt1 | contig 13001 bp, 12 predicted proteins | sample Knorr_S15_td_Bot_FD_77009 | JGI IMG/M metagenome (GOLD analysis project Ga0066376, IMG submission 77009) | Marine microbial communities from Southern Atlantic Ocean transect - Knorr_S15_td_Bottom_ad_5009_LV_A | ecosystem: Environmental > Aquatic > Marine > Oceanic | place: Southern Atlantic... | reverse complement strand
TCGATGGCCGCGTGTCCCGGATCGATGGAGCCGAGGCGACCATCGATCTGGGATACGGCGCGGTAACGGCCAATTCCCGGGGACAGGCCGTCCAAGTGGGCGACGACGCAAGCATTTCAGTGCGATCCGAACGGCTTCGAATTTTCGACATGGACGGCAGGGTCGAAGATTCGTTTCACTACCTCTCGGTCACTCATTTGGAAACTGTTTACCTGGGTCTAACGACATGCGAACTGGTAATGTTGCCGGACGGCAAAGAGGTCATGGTCAGACGGTTGTCGGACGGGACCGAGAACGCCGGATTTACACGTGGCGCGGTGATTCGCATAGGTTGGCGAAAAGCCGACGGCCGGCTTCATACGTCCTAGTCGGCCGCGGTCGGTGACTCGCCCACCGCCATGAACCAATCGGCGATCTGACTGCCCGCCATGAAGACCGTATCGTTGCGCGCCAGAAGAACATCGACCATCTTTTCCAGATATCCAATGCGATGGGGCACGCCAATCAAGTGGGGATGAAGACCCAGCGAAAATACCCGCGGGTTTGCAGTCAGTTCCTTTTCCAGCGCCGCGACGGTATTTGTGAACCGCCGATATATTTCCGGCGAGGCATGTTTCTCGATGGCATAGATGATGCTGTCGTTGACTTCGAGGTTGTAAGGCATGGCGATCAATGGGCCGTGTTTGGTGGTCATCCATACGGGCAAATCGTCGACCACCCAATCGCAAACGTAATCGATCCCCAACGACTTCAAAATGTCCGGCGTGTCCTCGGTCTCCTTCAGTCCGGGACTTAGCCAACCGCGCGTCTTGACGCCGGTAAAACTCTCAAGCTTGTCGAGCGCATTCCGGATCAGGCCCGCCTCGTCGTCTTCACCCTGCATGGATTTTTGATGCATGCCGTGGCCGACAAATTCCCACCCCGCTTTCAAAATTGCCTCCACGCACTCTGGATAGGCATCAACGACACCGGCATTGATGCTGCAACTGGCCGGAAGGCCACGGGCTTGAAGGATCTCCAGGATTCGCGGCATACCGCAGCGCATGCCGTATTCCGCCCAGGAATAATTTGGAATGTCGGGCACGCTTTCGGCGCCGTGGGGCGCGGTAATGATCTTTCGCGGCATGGCATGATCGAATCGCCAGTGCTCCACATTAACCACCAAGTTGACGATGAGCGGCTTTCCTTCCGGCGGCGCAAGATGTTGCCGAGCGGTTGACATCTGGTAGGGAATACGTGGATTGGTCATCGCATTTGGTCTCTTGAGGTGAAAATCATCCGCATCGGAGGCGCCGCCGTGCGTCGTCTCTCCCGTCGATCGAAAGGTCGGCTCTTTTCCGAGTCCGGTCAAGCAACGCCCCCCCTCCCGGAAAAGATCAATGCCGCCGTCCACTGGTTTTCGCTGGAGTCGATCCCGGCGGTTTTGTGCTGTAAGAAAGAGTTGGGCGAAGCCAAATCAAGAAATACATTCCAGAGAAAGAAATACCGACATGGACCTGCAACTGACCGGAAAAACAGCGTTGATTACGGGCGGTTCCAGGGGTCTCGGCCGGGGCGCCGCGAAAGCGCTTGCCGCCGAAGGCTGCAATCTTCACCTCGCCGCCCGTACGGAATCGGACCTGGAGCTTGCGCGCACCGAACTCGTGGCCGACCACGGCGTGGAGGTGGCCATCCATGCGACGGATCTGAGCAAGGGCGACGCCGCCAGAGAGCTGGCAAAGAGAACCGACGGCATCGATATTCTGGTCAACTGCGCCGGCGCCATCAAGGCCGGAACAATCGAAATGATCGACGAAGAGACCTGGCTCGAGGGTTGGAACCTGAAGGTTTTCGGCTTCATCAACCTCATTCGCGTGGTCTATCCGGCGATGTGCGATCGCGGCAGCGGGGTTATCGTCAACATCATCGGTAACGCCGGGGAGCATCCGGCGGCGAATTATGTTTGCGGCAGCGTCGGAAACGGGGCGCTGATCAATCTGACAAAGGCGCTGGGCTCGGAAAGCCTCGACCATGGGGTGCGTGTCGTCGGCGTCAGTCCGGGCCCGACCGCGACCGAGAGACTGGAGCGGCATCAGAGGATCAAGGCGGAGCAGGAACTGGGAGACCCCGAGCGCTGGCGCGAATTGCTGACCGATCTGCCTGGAGGCCGCCCGGGAAATGTCGCGGAGGTTGCCGATGTGGTCGCTTTCCTGGCAAGCCCGCGCGCCAGTCGTATTAGCGGCAGCATCCTGACCATCGACGGCGGAGCCCACCTTCGCTGATCGGGGGTCCGTCATGTCCATACCATCAAGTTAAGAGCCATTATGACAATGACGAACTAATGATATATCATTATATCAATTAAAGAGAAAAGACCTCGTGCGATGGCTGTTATGCCGGACATGGGCAAAGGGCCTGAGGACAGGGAAAGGACATCATGTCCGCATCTGTTAAGACCGCCGATATCGCCCCTACTGCCGCCCTCGTGGATGAACGGCTACCGACGCCGTTGTACCATCAGGTGTATCTGGTGCTGCGCAACAATATCCTTTCCGGCCTTTACCCCTTCGATTCCCTGCTGCCCGGTGAACAGGAAACATCCGGCACCTTCGGGGTTTCGAGGATTACAGCGAAGCGGGCCTTGAACGAACTGGCGGACGACAAATTCGTGGTGCGGCAACGCGGCCGTGGCACCCGGGTTATCTATCGCGCGCCGACACCCCCGGTGCAGGCCAGCGTCGAAGGGCTGCTGGAAAACCTCATGACCATGGGCTTGAAAACCAAGGTGGAACTGCTGGCCTTCGACTACGTCCGTGCCACCGACGAGGTCTCTCGCGTTCTACATTGCGACAAAGGGTGTAGCGTCCAATATGCGGTCCGCGTACGGCGTCTGGAGGGGGTGTTGTTTTCCCATCTGACGACCTATGTGCCCGAAGATATCGGACGCTCCTACAGCCGTGCGGACCTTGCCACCCAGCCGTTGCTGGCCCTGTTGGAGCGCTCCGGCGTCGTCGTCGGCCGCGCCGAGCAGATGATTTCCGCAACCCTTGCCGACGCCCGGGTCTCGGCGGCGCTGGATATGGAATTGGGCGCCCCGCTTTTGTCGATTCGCCGGATTGTCTACGATCAGGACGAACGGCCCGTCGAATTTATTACAGCGCTGTACCGGCCCGACCGCTACCAGTATCGGATGATGCTATCGCGGGTCGGCGATGAAACTACCCGGTCCTGGTCCATGACCGGATAGACGAGCAATGAAGCAGAACATGACTTCAATATAGGGAGGACGACAATGACCAAACACACCACCACCAACAAAACACGTCGCCAGTTTATCAAGACCGCGGCCGCCGGCACGGTCATCGCCGCCGCCGGTATAACGGGTTTCCCGTACATTGCCAGGGCGGCGGCGGCGGTAAAGGTCGGTATCGTGCATCCGGTGACCGGCTGGGCGCAGTATTCGGGTAGCCAGTGCCGCTTCGGCGCCATGATGGCGCTTGACGAAATCAATGCCGCCGGCGGCATCAAGTCGCTCGGCGGTGCTATGCTCGAAGCCATGCTCGGCGATGCCCAGTCCAAGCCGGAAATTGGCGCGGCGGAAGTCGAGAAGATGAACGAGGCGGGTGTCTCGTCCATCGTCGGCGCTTATGCGTCCAACATCTGCTTGGCCACCACCCAGGCCGCCGCCAAGCACGGCATCCCCCATGTGGTCGATGTCGGCGTCAACGATAAGATCGTATCCCGTGGCCTGACCAACACGTTCCGTTTCGGGCCGGGCTTCGGCATCATCACCAAGGCCGGTGTCGAGGGTTTCCTGGCGGTCAACAAGGCGGCGGGCAGCCCGACCAAGCGCGTCGTCATCGTGCATGAAAACACCACCGGTTTCGGGGCAGGCATTGCCGGGTTGATGACCAAGGGTCTGAACCCTGCCGGGATCGAGGTGGTCGAAGTGCTGCCGCACCCCACCCCGAACAAGGACTTCCGCAACATCGCGCTGAAAATCAAGGAAATCAATCCGGACGTGGTGATCCCGTCGCACTACTACAACGAAGGCGTTCTGTTTCTGCGCACCCTGCAGCGCCAGAAGATCCAGCCGAAGGCGATTTACTCGGTCCTCGGCGGCGCGTCGTCGCAATATCGCTTCCTGGCCGAATTCCCGGATGCGGCCCAGTATGTGATGGACTGCAACCACTGGTTCGACCCGAAAAACCAGGCGGCAGCCGCCGCGCGCAACAAGACGCAAGCCGCCGACAAGCACTACAGCTATGAAGTCTTCCTGGCTTACACGGCGATGAAGTTCACCGCCGACGCCATCGAGAGGGCGGGTTCATCCGATCGCGCCAAAATCGTCGAAGCCATGGCGTCGAGCAGCTGGTCCGACCATTTCATGCCTTATGGCCCGACCAAGATCGTCGATGGCCAGAATGTCGGCGCCCGGCCGCTGGTCACCCAGATACTGGGCAAGAATATCGATGTGATCGAGCCGCCGGAATACGCCACCGCGAAGGCCATCTTCCCGCGTCCGGCCTGATCGCCCGATGTAACAGTGGAACAGGCGGGGTCGTGAAGGCGTCCCGCCTGGTACTGTGTTCTCTTTCGTGTAAGAAAAGTATCAACCGGATACGGTGCCCATGGAGTTATTCGGCATCCATATCCCGAGCTACGGCTGGCAGACCGTTCTCGGGTCGGCTATCAGCGGGGTTTTCCTGGGGTCCATCTACGCCTTGGTGGCATTGGGTCTGACCCTGATCTACGGCGTCTTGCACATTATCAATTTTGCCCATGGCGCGCTGCTCATGCTCGCCATGTACGCGGTTTTCTATCTTTGGAATTCCCTCGGCATCGATCCGTATGTGGCGATGCTGATCGTCGTACCGGGCGGCTTTCTATTCGGCTACGTCTTGCAACGCAGTGTGATCAGCAAGGCCAGTCACGGCCGTGACGAAATCATCCTGCTGGTCACGCTCGGCATTGCCATCGTCATCGAAAACGCCGCTCTGTTCTTTTTCTCGGCCACCGAAAGATCGGTCCGCGTGCCCTACGATCTTGACGGCTTCGACCTCGGCGTCACCTTCGTCGTGTATCCGGAACTGGCCGCGTTGGGGGGCTCACTCCTGATCACCCTGGCCCTGTGGCTGTTCATGTCACGCACGGATACCGGCAAGGCGATCCGGGCGGTTGCCAAGGAACGCCAGGGCGCCCGTCTGGTCGGCATCAACGTGGATCATATTTTTGCCGTCAGTTTCGGTATCGGCACCGCCTGTGTCGCCGCCGCCGCCAGCCTGCTGGTGCCGACCTATGCGGTGCATCCGCAGATCGGCTACCTGTTCGTCTTGATCGCCTTCACCGTCGTCGTCCTCGGCGGCATGGGCTCCTTCGTCGGCGCTTTGGTCGGCGGCTTTCTCATCGGCATCACCGAGCAGCTCGGCCGTCTCTACATGGGCGAGAGTTTGGGTGTCATCACGATTTCGGTGATTTTTATTCTTGTTTTGCTGTTCCGGCCGACCGGCCTGTTCGGACAACGGTCGGGTTGAGGAGGCGATATGAGCGATCGCGCGCGCCTCATGGGATGGCTGATCCTGATAGCGGTTCTGGCGATTGCCCCGTTGTTCATTACGTCGGGCCGGTGGATCGGGTTTCTTGAGATGACTCTGTTCATCGCGGTTCTCGGCCAGGGCTGGAATATATTGGGCGGCTACGGCGGGCAATATTCTTTCGGTCACGCCGTGTTCTTCGGCACCGGCGCCTATATTCAGGCGTTATTGCAGTTCAAATTCGGCTGGAGCCCCTGGATCACCCTGTGGTTCGCCGTCTCGGGCGCCGCCCTGGTCGGGGCCTTCGTCGGCTACCTGAGCTTTCGTTACGGGCTCAAGGGGTCCTATTTCGCCCTCATCACCCTGGCCTTCGCCGAGGCCTTTCATGTTCTGTCGCGGTCGTTTCCATCCATCACCGAGGGCGGGCGCGGTGTGCAGTTGGCGTTGAACCAGGATCCGGTCCAGGCGATTTCCACCTTCCAGTTCAATTTTGCCGGACCGTTTCTCAAGGCTTACGGATTCTACTACACCATTTTCGCTATTCTGCTGCTGACCTACTGGGTAACCTGGTGGATGGAACGCTCGCGTTTCGGCGCCCAGCTGGTGGCGATCCGTGAAAACGAGGACGCGGCGGAAGCCCTGGGCATCAATACATTTCGCGTCAAGATGGGGGCGATCTGCCTGTCCGCGGCGGTCACCGCATCCGCCGGGGTCTATTATGTCCAGAAATACCTGTTCATCGAACCGGGCATTGCCTATGGCCCCACCAAGTCGGTGGAAGCCCTGTTCGCGGCGATCATAGGCGGCGTGGGAACCGTTCTCGGCCCGTTGCTGGGATCGTTCTTCATCCACGGAGTCGGCGAGATTGCCAAGGAGATCATCGGTCCGGTCTTCGGCGACCGGCCCGGGGTCGACTTGATTCTATTCGGTCTCATCCTGATTTTCGTGCTGGCCTTCGTGCCGCGCGGCTTGGCCGGCCTGTTGGAGGCCCTGTGGAAGCGGAAGGTGGGAGGCCGCAATGCTTGAGGTTCGGTCTATCTCCAAAAGCTTCGGCGGGCTGGCGGCCGTTTCGGAGGCCACCCTGACCGTGCCGCAAGGCAAGATCATTTCCCTGATCGGTCCCAACGGCGCCGGCAAGACAACCCTGTTCGCCCTGATTTCCGGTTTTCTCAAACCCGACCAGGGTAGCGTCACCTTCAACGGTCTCGGCATCACCAACCAGCGTCCCCACAGGATTTGTCAGCAGGGTCTGGTCCGCACCTTTCAGGTGGTGAAGCCCTTCGCCAACCTGACTGTGCGCGAAAACATCGCCGTCGCTGCGCATACGCGGATCGCCAAGCGTGCGCTGGCGCTGGACAAGGCGGCTGAAGTTGCGGCGCGGGTCGGCCTGGAAGGGGCGCTCGAACAATCCGCCGGGGCGCTGACCATCGCCGGGCGCAAGCGCCTGGAATTGGCGCGGGCGCTGGCGACGGAACCAAAACTATTGTTGCTGGACGAGGTCATGGCCGGGTTGAATGCCACCGAGATCCACGAGATCGTCGATATAATTCGCTCGATCCGCGATGCGGGCGTTACCATCTTTCTCATCGAACATGTCATGCAGGCGGTCATGAGCCTGTCTGATTACACCTATGTCCTGAATCACGGTGCGATGATCGCGGACGGCGAGCCCAGGGCGGTGACCAGTTCTCCCCAAGTGATCGAGGCTTATCTCGGGCACGGCGCGGCGGAACGGATTGCGGCGATGGCTGGGAAGTTCGATGCTTGAGATTTCCAACCTCCACGCGGGCTATGGCCAGATGAAGGTGTTGCACGGCATTGATCTGTACATCGCGCGCGGTGAGATTGTCGCGTTGTTGGGCAGCAACGGCGCGGGCAAGTCGACCCTGAACAATAATATCTCCGGCATTTATAAACCGACCACTGGCGCGATATTATTCGAGGGTGTCGACATTGCCGGATTGAACTCGGAAACCATCGTCGACTTGGGGATTATCCAGGTTCCCGAAGGGCGGCGCATCTTCCCCAACATGAGCGTTCTCGAGAACCTGGAATTGGGCGGCTATCGCCGGGGACGGGAGAGGCGGGCTGAGAATCTGGAGCGGGTCGTCGCTGTGTTTCCCCTGTTGCGGGAACGCTTCACGCAGCTGGCGGGCACGTTGTCGGGCGGCGAACAGCAAATGCTGTCCATCGGGCGGGCCATGATGGCGGAGCCAATCCTGCTGATCCTGGATGAGCCGTCACTCGGGCTGTCGCCGCTGCTGGTCGAGGCGATGTTGGCTCTTATCCGGGAATTGAATAAGGAGGGGCTGACGATCTTCCTGGTCGAGCAGAATGTCATGCAGTCCCTCGAGATTGCCGATCGTGCTTATGTTATCGAAAACGGCCGGGTCGTGCTGTCCGGCGCCGCCGGTGAACTCATTGACGACCCGGCGTTGAAAAAATCCTACTTGGGACTTTGAACAACCATGGGCAGAACACTCGCGGAAAAAATCATCGCCCGCGCGGCGGGCCGGGAGGCGGTCTCTCCCGGAGAGATCGTCACCTGTGCGGTCGATCTTGCCATGATGCATGATTCCGGCGGGCCGCGCCGGGTGAAGCCGATCCTGGAACGCCTCGCCGCCACGGTTTGGGATACGGATAAAGTGGTGGTTGTTTCAGATCACTATGTCCCGGCGGTGGACGCGGAAAGCGCGGCAATCCTGGATCTCACCCGCAGATGGACGGCGGACAACGGCATTGCAAATTTTTACGACATGCAGGGCATCTGCCATGTGGTGCTGCCTGAACGCGGGCATTTGCGGCCCGGCATGTTCGTCGTCGGCGGCGACAGCCATTCACCGACCGGTGGCGCGTTCGGCTGTTTCATGTTCGGCGTCGGCGCCACCGACATGGCGGGCGTCCTGGTCACCGGCGAAACCTGGATCCGGGTTCCCGGCACTATCCGCATCGACATCAATGGCGCCCTCGCCGACGGGGTTTCGGCGAAGGACGTTATCCTGCATCTCTGTGCGCGCCTCGGCATGGGCGGCGCCGGATATCAGGCGGTTCAGTACACCGGCGATACCATCTCCACCCTGGCCATGCAGGAACGCATGACCCTGTCTAACATGGCGGCGGAACTGGGCGCACAGACCGGGTTGATCGCGCCGGACGAAACCACCACGGCGTATATTCACCAAGCCGGTGGAGACCCTGGCGATGCCGCCGACTGGCAGAGCGATGAAGATGCGTCCTATCTGGCCACCCACCGGGTGGACGCGGGAAAACTGGCTCCGTATGTGGCGGCGCCGCATAGTCCGGCCAACTCAGCCCCTGTCAATGAACACGCGGGCGTGGCGGTTCAGCAGGCCTATATCGGCGCCTGCACCGGAGCCAAGCTGGATGACCTGCACATGGCCGCCCGCGTGCTTAAGGGACGCCAGGTGGCGAGCGCCACGCGCTTGCTGATCGCACCGGCCTCGACCCGGACCACGGCGGCGGCCGCCGCCGACGGCACCATGGCGATCCTGACGGAAGCCGGCGCTATCCTCATGCCGTCCGGCTGCGGCGCCTGCGCCGGCTATGGCGCCGGGGTGCTGGCCGATGGCGAGGTTTGCATTTCGTCGACGGCGCGCAACTTCAAGGGCCGCATGGGCTCGTCTTCGTCGAAGGTCTACCTGGGATCGCCCTATACCGTCGCCGCGAGCGCGGTCGCCGGACGGATCGCCGATCCCCGTGACTTCCTGGAAAGGGATGCCTGATGACAGCCGAGATGACCGCCGGGAAAGTCTGGGTCTTCGGTGACGATATCGATACCGACGCGCTGGCCCCGGGGCTCTATATGAAAGGTCCGATCGAGAAGCTGGCCGGTCACTGCCTGGAAGCCATCGATCCGGATTTCGCCGCCAACGTGGGCCACGGCGACGTCATCGTCGCCGGAGTGAATTTCGGCATCGGCTCCTCACGCGAGCAAGCCGTCGAGGCATTGAAATATTTGGGTGTGCGTACGTTGGTCGCCAAATCTTTCGGCGGCATCTTCTTCCGCAACGCCTTGAACTTCGGCATGATCGCCGTGGTCTCGGCCGACGTGGACCGTATCTCGCCCGGCGACAGGATCACCGTCGATGCCGCTTCGGGAAGCATCGAAAACCTCTCGAAAAACGAAACCTATGCCTGCGATATCCTGCCGCCTCGATTGCTGGCCATGGTGAGGGACGGCGGGTTGGTTGAGCATTTGGAAAAGAAACTGGCACGGGCGCAAATCGAGGACGCCGGACAATGACCAACGAGCCCTCTTTGAATGATCAGCTATCCGGTGGGACCATTATCGTCGCACCGGGGATTTTTGACGCCCTCGGCGCAGTGCTGGTGGAACGGGCGGGCTTCCATACCGCGTATCTTTCCGGCGCCTCCATCGCCTATACCCAATTCGGCCGGCCGGATATCGGCCTGGTGAGCATGAGCGAGGTCGCCGACATCCTGTCGGCGATCACGGAGCGCTCCGCTTTACGCATCGTCGTCGATGCCGACACCGGCTTCGGCAATGCGTTGAATGTCATACGGACCGTGCGCCTGTTTGAATCCTGCGGGGCCGCGGCGATCCAGCTGGAAGACCAGACCTTGCCCAAGCGGTGCGGCCACCTGGCCGGTAAGATGCTGGTGCCCACGGCGGAAATGGTCGGCAAGATCAAGGCGGCGCTGGATGCTCGGCGAAGACCGGAGACCCTGATCATCGCGCGCACCGACTGTATCGCCGTCGAAGGCTTCGATGCGGCGTTGGAGCGGGCCGAGCGCTACCTCGAAGCGGGCGCCGACGTGCTGTTTGTGGAAGCGCCGCAATTGGAAGATCAGATGCGTGCGATAATCGAGCGGTTCGCCGCTCGAATTCCCTTGCTCGCCAACATGGTCGAGGGCGGCAGGACGCCGCGGAAATCCGCTGCCGAGCTGCAAGCCATCGGCTATTCTTTGGTCATCTTCCCCGGCGGCATGGTGCGGGCGCTGGCGCGGACGGCCCAGGCTTACCTGGCGAGCTTGAAGGAACACGGCTCGACCCTGCCCTTCCGCGACAACATGCTCGATTTCGACGGCTTGAATGAATTGCTTGGAACGGATGAAATGCTTGCCCTCGGCGCCGATTACGATGCCCGGAATTTCGAGGAAACCGATGATTGATCCGGTGACCCTCGCCGTCCTCAAGGGACGGTTGGAACAGATCGCCGACGAGATGGACGCGACCCTGTTCCGCAGCGCCTTCAACCCGATCATCGCCGAAGCCCATGACGCCTCGCACGGCCTCTATCACGCCGATACCGGCGCCACCCTGGTGCAGGGCAAATCCGGCCTGCCGGTCTTCGTCGGCGCCATGTCGTTCGCGGTGAAGGCGGTGATCGACAAGGCGACGCGCGACGGCGACATGGCCGACGGAGATGTCTACATTTTTAACGACCCCTATGACGGCGGCACCCATTTGTCCGATTTCAAGCTGGTGCGGCCCTTCTTCCGCGACGGATCGGTGTTTTGCTACCTGGCGTCTGTCGGTCACTGGCATGATGTCGGCGGCAATGTGCCCGGCAACTACAATCCGGTCGCCACCGAATGCTTTCAGGAAGGCATGCTGATTCCACCGGTGAAACTGTTTGTGAAGGGCGAGATTCGCCAAGACATCATCGACATTCTGCTGGCCAATTCGCGCCTGCCCAACAGCCTGTACGGCGATCTGTATGGCCAGATCAACGCCCTCGATCTGGGTGCGCGGCGGATGACCGCGCTGTTGGATGAATACGGCGACAACACGGTCGCCGAGGCGCTGGTCGAGCTGCGGGTTCGCGCCGCCAAACTGATGGCGGCGAACATCGCCGACTTGCCCGACGGCACTTATTCGGCCCAAGACTTCCTCGACAACGACGGCATTGTCGATGAACCGTTGATCATCGCCCTGGACGTGACCATCAAGGGTGACAGGATGACGCTGGATTTCTCGCGCAGCGCGCCGGCCTGCGCGGGTCCGGTTAATATCTCGCGATCGACGGCGGTGGCGTCGGTCTATGTCGCCGTCAAGCACTTGTTCACCGAGGTGCCAGCCAACGCGGGCGTCCTGGAACCGATCGACATCATCATCCCCGAGAGTTCCCTGCTCAGCGTCAAGGCGCCGAAACCGGTCGGCGGCTATACGGAAACGATATTGCGCATCATCGATGTGATGTTCTGCGCCTTCGCCGCCGTGGCGCCGGAACGGGTCAACGGCTGCGCCTACGGCACCATCAACGCCCTGTCCCTGGCCGGGCATCGCCGGGACGGCAGCCGTTGGGTCATGTTCAGCTTCTTCGGCGGCGGCCACGGCGGCCACCCGCAAGGCGACGGCCTGAACCACGGCAATGCGCCGATTTCCACCGCGACCATTCCGCCGCTGGAAATTCTCGAAGCCGCGTATCCGGTGATGTTCACCCAATGGGCGCTGCGCCCCGACAGCGGCGGTCCGGGCCGTCACCGGGGCGGGTTGGGCGCGGTCTACGAGATCGAATTGCTGGAAGAAAACGCCGACGTGTTTCTGTTCGGCGAGCGCGGAAAGTTCGCCCCGCCCGGCGTGCTCGGCGGCAAGGCCGGCGCGCTGAACGCGTTCACCTATGAACAGGACGACGGCATGCACAGGCCGCCGCAAGTATCGAAGATGGTTGGCATCAAGCTCAAACGAGGCCAGCGGCTGCACCTGGAAACGCCAGGCGGCGGCGGCTACGGCGCTCCCCTGGAGCGCGATCCCGAGGCCGTCGTCCGCGATGTCGTATTAGGCTACGTCAGCGTGGAAGCCGCTGCACGGGATTACGCCGTCGTCATCGCGGCCGACGGCGGCCTGGACACCAACAAGACCCGCGAATTGAAGACAGCGGCCGGGCAATGAATGATCGGCCTTCCCGTTACGTCATCGGCGTCGATATCGGCGGCACCTTTACCGATGTCTTCTTCCTCGACGAGGCCGCTGGCCGCTTTGAGGTGGCCAAGGTGCCGTCCACCATGGACGACCAATCGCGCGGATTTATCGACGGTATCCGCAATAAGTTAAGCAGCTTCGCCGAGGTCGCCACCGTGGTCCATGGCACGACCGTCGGCACCAATGCGCTGCTGGAACGCAAGGGTGCGCGCACCGGCATTATCACCACCCGCGGTTTCCGCGACGTGCTGGAAATGCGCCGCCGCGACCGGCCGCAAACATGGGGACTGTGGGGACAGTTCGATCCCGTGGTGCCGCGCGACATGCGCCTTGAAATCACCGAACGCACCTTGGCGGACAGCACCATTCACACCGCCGTCGATGCGCAAGAGGTCAAGGCCGCCGCGCGCAAGCTGCTCGATGCCGGTGCCGAGTCGGTCTGTATCGTGTTCATCAACGCTTATGCCAACGCCGCGAACGAGTTGCTGGCGCTTAAAGCGGTGCGTTCGGTATGGCCGAATGATTACGTCGAGGCGTCATCGAACATTCTGCCCGAAATCCGCGAATTCGAGCGCACCTCC
>Ga0066376_10003984_pt1 | contig 13004 bp, 15 predicted proteins | sample Knorr_S15_td_Bot_FD_77009 | JGI IMG/M metagenome (GOLD analysis project Ga0066376, IMG submission 77009) | Marine microbial communities from Southern Atlantic Ocean transect - Knorr_S15_td_Bottom_ad_5009_LV_A | ecosystem: Environmental > Aquatic > Marine > Oceanic | place: Southern Atlantic... | reverse complement strand
AAGAGTTATTGCTGCTGTTGGTTCAGATGAAAAAAAAGAACTATTGGAAAGTTATTATCCAGATCTAGTCATAAATTATCAGAAAGAAAACTTAAAAGAGATAATTGAAAAAGGATACGGAAAGAGGCCTATTGATATTTTTTATGATCAAGTCGGAGGAGATCCTTACAATGATGGAATAAGATTATTAGGATCTGAGGGAAAAGCATTAATTGTTGGATTTGCTAGTGGGAATATTCCATCTCAGTTACTTAGCTATTTACTTGTAAAGAACATATCAATTATGGGTGTTTTTATGATCGATTTTGAATTTAATGGAAGTGACTATCTTAAAGAAAGATTGAAATTAATTTTTGATTTATATAGAGAGGGAAAAATAGATCCATTATATGAAGTAATCAGATTTGATGAGATACTTGATTATCTTGAGCTTATTGGCTCTAGGAAGACAGTCGGTAGAATTGTTGCAATTAAATAACTTCTCAGATTTTTCTATGTAAACTAATTTTTAATATGGCAAAACTTTATTTTTATTACGCAGCAATGAATGCAGGGAAGAGTACAACGCTTCTTCAATCAGCGCATAATTATGAAGAGAGAGATATGCGTACTATGATATTGACCCCAAAATTTGATGATAGGTTTGGAGAAGGAAAGGTCGCCTCAAGAATAGGTTTGGAAAAGAATGCAGAAACATTTGAAGGGGATGATGATCTATACGTCTGGATAGCACATGAGCATAACAGAGAAAAAGTATCATGTGTTTTAATAGATGAAGCACAATTCCTTAGCCCTGTTCAAGTATTGCAGCTCACTTTAGTAGTTGATAAGCTTAAAATCCCAACTTTATGCTATGGTCTAAGAAGTGATTTCAGAGGAGAGCCTTTCCCTGGAAGTATATATTTATTAGCTTGGTCTGATGAATTAGTTGAGATTAAAACGATTTGCCACTCAGGGAAAAAGGCAACAATGACTGCCAGGCTTGATGAAAAAGGAAACAGAGTTACTGAAGGAGAGCAAGTTTCAATAGGTTTAACTTATGAGTCACAGTCTAGAGATATATTTGAGCTTGAGAAAGTTTCTCCATTAAACTATCAGATCCCGGAAAGCTAGTCAGCTTGTATTGGTGGCTCAGGTCTTGTGGCTAGCCATGTACACAAAGCAATTCCAAAAAATCCAAAAATCAAATCACCTATTAGGTTGAAAGCAATATAAATTGTTAACAGAAAAGTGGGTATAATAGTTACTATTGCTATCTTCTTAGCTCTTCTTGATAGCCCTCTATATAGTTTCCAATTCATAATTATTGAGCCAAAAATTTTATGATTTTCTAAATAAATCGTAAATCTTGTTGAGCATTTAGAAAATGCCCAAGCCGCAATAAGTATGAACACAGTTGTTGGGAGGCCTGGAATCAGGATTCCTACATAGCCAAGAGAAAGAGAAAGGATTCCAATAGTAAAAAATATGGGTTTATGAACTTTTAGGAAGAAAGAAGGAAAGAATTTATACAGAATTATAAAAAAAAGGACTCCAGCTCCTATCGTGATGAACACATTTTGTGGAATATTCTGTACATTTCCCATCATAAGAAAATTATATTACCCTAATTATTTATATGCATTCTTAATTCTTTTTGTCCATCTTCTAATTCTTGATAATTGGCATTTAATAATTCCAGTCCAAAAGGCAATTTGACCAGAAAGGAACACTAATTTTATAGTATATAATTTTTGTGCACATACATAATGGTAAATTTTTTCGGGAAAACTAAACACAACACTAAACTAATTTAGGTTTGATAATTATATGAGAAAATTGAAAAACAAAAATATAATATTTTTTGTACTGACAGTGTTAATTACTTCGTGTACAGGTGAGACACACCAAAAAATTGAGGGAGACACAGAAGTTGGAGGAAAACTTATAATTTATAGTGGAAGAAGTGAGAGTTTAGTTTCCGGTATTATTGATGAATTTGCAAACATAAATGGACTAGAAGTTGAAGTACGTTACGCAAATAGTTCAACACTAGCATCGACACTTATACTTGAAGGAGCAATAAGTCCAGCAGATGTTTTCTTTTCTCAAGATCCAGTAAGTCTTGGAGTTGTGGCAAATGAAGGATTATTAGAGATTCTCCCAGTAGATATTCTTAATAATATTCCTGAATGGGCAGTTGGCAAGGAAGGGTTCTGGGTTGGAACTTCCGGTAGGTCAAGATCTTTAGTTATAGATACTAGGGACGTTACTGAGGCAGAGATTCCTTCAACTATTTATGGATTGGCAGATCAAAAGTTTGAAGGAAGACTTGGTCTTGCACCAACAAACTCCTCATTTATTGTAATGATAACATGCATGATTGAACTGGATGGGGAAGAAAAGGTTTCAGAATGGCTAACTAATATCAATGCACTTGATTACACAGAGTATCCAAAAAACTCTTCTCAAGTTGCAGCTGCTGATGCAGGGGAGCTAGATATAGGAATGATTAATCATTATTACACACTGAGGCTCTTAGCAGAAAAAGGTGATAGTCCAGTCAAGAATATATTTCTTGACAGTGGTTGCGGTGCAATGGTTATGCCTGCTGGAGTAGGTGTCTTGGCATCTACCCAAAATAAGCCAGCTGCTTTAGCTTTTATTCAATTTTTACATTCAAAAGCTGTACAGGAAAAATTTACAAATACATTTTATGAGTTTCCATTGGTTGATGGTGTTCTCCCTCATCCAAACCTCCCTGCTATTAGTAGTTTGAATTCTCCCCTAAATTTGAACTGGTCGGCACTCTCTTTATTGCAGGAGCTAGCAGTTGAGCTAATAGCTCAAGCAGGGTATTAAATTTTCTAGTTTTAGTTAGTTTACCTAACATACACTTATAAAATCTGACCAGATTTAATCTAATTAAATTTTTCTTATATAACTAGAAAAAAGATATATTCTTAATTTATAGATTATGAAGGCTCCAAAACTTTTATTTAGTGCAAATTTATTAATATTTGTAACCTTTATATCTCCCATTGTATATATCATTTGGAGGTTCATTACTTTCTCTAGGTCATTTGAAAGCTTCTTCAAATCATGGAATGTTTTTGATTTATTTATTAATACAATCTCTCTTTTCATTGTTGTTGTAGCTACAAGTGTTTTTATAGGACTTGTTGTTTCAGTTGTTTTAACACGTATAGAATTAAAAGGATCCAAAATATGGTTTACTCTTTGCGCTTTGCCGCTAGTCATTCCTTCATATATAGGTGCTTTGACCTATGTCTCAGCTTTTTCTTCAAAAGGACTATTGGTCCAACTATTCAGAGATCGAGGACTAACTGAAATTGCAGGAATAGATGGATTTATAGGGTCATGGATAGTCCTTTCTTTATTTACCTACCCTTACGTACAATTGATATGTAGTAGCGCCCTAAAAAATTTAGATGTTACAGTTGAGGAGGCAGCAAGATCTCTTGGGAAAAGTAGGATACAGGTCTACACAAGTATTGTTTTGCCTAGATTAAAAAAACCAATAATTTTTTCAGGACTTTTGGTTGGCCTTTATGTCATTTCAGATTTTGGAGCAGTCTCTTTAATGAGATACTCGACAGTCACTAAAGCTATATACAGTTACTACATATTTAAAATAGATGGCGATCCAGTAATTTTTTATTCAGGACTCTTAATAATCCTGGCTTTAGCTCTAAGTGTACTTCAAAGAAGCACGCAACTAGCAAGATCTGCCGCTGTATCAGGGACACCACGCTCTGCAAGAAGGCAACAAGTTAGCTTTAGAAATAGATTTCTAATTTATCTTTTTCTTGGTTCACTAGTTTCACTTTCTCTTGTGTTGCCCATTTCTGTTTTAAGCTATTGGTTAATAAGAGGGCTTAATGCAGGGAATAATGTTAGGACTGCTTTCGGAGGAGTTTGGGGATCCTTTACTGTCTCGATTGCAACGTCACTTGCTGCAATTGTTGTTGCTACACCTGTTGTGATAATGGTTTCTCAATACCGTTCTCGTTTAGGGAGAATCATAGAAAGAGTGATGTTAGCTCTCTACGGCCTTCCTCATATAGCTGTAGGGGTCTCAATATTATTTATTTCTATAAAAATTTTTCCATCGATATATCAAAGTTTCTTTGCTTTAGTGATTTCTTACTTAATTGTCTTTCTCCCACAAGCTGTAGGAGCTGGCCAGGCTTCAATTGAGCAAGTAAAGCATTCTTATATTGATGCTAGTCATGGACTGGGTATGACAGAATTTGAAACTTTTAGAAAAATTACCTTTCCTCTTATATATAGAGGGCTGTTTGCTGGGGGAGCTTTGGTATTTTTATCAACTATGAAAGAATTACCTCAAACACTACTTTTGAGGCCGACAGGTTTGAATACAATGGCTGTGGATATCTGGTCCTATGCTTCAGAAGGATTATTTACTCAAGCTGCATTTTCTTCTTTCATATTGTTGGCAATAAGTGCATTTCCTACTTATATATTAAGTACGAGGGATTTAGTTAAGTAAATGGTATTTAAAAATCTAATAATTAGAGCAAGGAAAGTAACTAAGGCTTACGACAATGAGCAAGTTTTAACTAATTTTAATATTGATATATGGAAAGGAGGTATATTTGGAATTCTTGGGATGTCGGGTTCTGGAAAGACAACCGCATTGAGATTAATTGCAGGGTTTGACAGGCCAGATTCTGGAAGAATTGAGATGGCTAACAGGGTCCTAGTAGATGACATTCAATGGATTCCTCCTGAAGAAAGAAATATAGGAATGGTCTTTCAAGATTATGCACTATTTCCCCACTTGACCGTTGAAAAGAATATTTCTTTTGGTCTCACAAAAGAAGAGATTAATAATGGGAGGATCGAAGAAGTGCTAGACCTATGCTCACTTAAAAGATATAGAGACAAGTTCCCTCAAGAAGTTTCAGGAGGCCAGCAACAGAGAGTCTCATTAGCTCGTGCTCTAGCTCCCAATCCTGAAATTATATTATTAGATGAACCTTTTACTAGTTTAGATGCACATATGGCGCGAGATTTAAGAGAAGAGCTTATATCACTGCTCAGAGGAACACACACAACCGCAGTTTTAGTTACTCACGACCAAGAGGAAGCGCTCTCAGTTTGCGATATTGTTAGTGTTTTAGAAGATGGAGAGATTATACAAAGTGCAACCCCACAAGAGATATACCTAAATCCTGTATCTAAAAATGTAGCTAACTCTGTTGGGGATCCAAATATCTTAAAAGGAGTTTCTAAAGACGGGAAAGTAACTACTAAGCTGGGAACCTTTGAGTGCACTTTTGATGGGAAATTAAATGTCTCAATTAGGCCAGAATGCATTCTTTTGAACCTTGATTCAAAGGGGGAGTATCAGGTTAAGGAATGCATTTTCTATGGCCATGATCAAATTGTTGCATTTGAAAATGAACACGGAGATCTTTTTCGATCTCGAATGATGGGTCCTACAACAATTTATGAATCAGGAGATAAAGTTAATATTGAGGTGACAGAAGTCACAACCTTTCCCACCTAAACTTCTCTCTCAATATCAAACTTTAATGGAGAACTTGACCAGAGATTCTCTGTAACTCAATTTCTCTATCATTCAAAGTTGAGAAAGCTCTAGGAAATTCATTATCTGATATTTTTCTCTAGATTCTGCTATTTTTTTCATTACAATCTCCAAAGCCTGAATAATTGATCCTGTCTTTGTTTTCATATTTTCCATTATTATTTTATTTTTCTGCTCAACAGAAATAATCCAACAATTACTAAAAGTAGACCTATATAGCTAAGAGCCATGTGGCAAAGAAAGAATTTTCATACTAGTTTTATTATAGTGCAGTCTGTTATTCGTTTAAGATTCAATTATGAAGATACTAATCCTTTGTACTGAGAATTCTTGCAGATCCCAAATGGGACATGGTTGGGTATCATATTTTTCTAGTAGCGTCAAAGTTTTTAGTGCAGGCACAAAACCTGCCAAAAAAGTGAATCCTTTTGCTATTGAAGCAATGAAAAAGCTCAACATAGATATTTCATCAAACTCTACAAATAGTGTTAAGGATTACGAGGAAATGGACTTTAATTTAGTGCTAACTTTATCTGATAAAGCTAAAGAAGCATGTCCAGTTGTCTTTAATACTTTAGAGTCTGAACATAAATCTTTTCCCGACCCATTTGAATATAAAGGTACTGATGAAGAAAAACTAGATTACTACCTAGAGGTTTGTGTTGGAATTAAGAATTGGATTAAAGAAGTTCTAACCGAGAAGGGACTAGTCGAAAATTATTAAAGGTACCCTCATTTCCTTTTCAGTAGTTCCTCCATGGTACCCAGTTAATGAGTCATTTAGATGAGAAGGGACAACAGCAATATTTTCATCTGGTAAAAAGCAATGTTGAGGACTTCTTAATTCATACTCAGAGTGTCTTACCCCAACTCCTAGAAGAGAATGGACAGCATCCTGTTCTATGAATCTTCCTGGAACATTTCTAAGAAGATCATCTGCTAAAGCTATATCACCATTAATAAAGACCGATCTATTGTCACCAAAGAACTTTATTAATTCACTTGAAGAGTCAACTTTAATACGGTTACTCTTTTCAATATCTATCATTCCATGGTCAGAAGTTAGTATTATAGTGAAGCCTTTCAATTTCCGTAAAGAGCTTTCAAAGTTTTTTTCAAATAATTTTACCTCTTCACAATATTCACGAGAGTTGCTGCCATACACATGTCCTGCAAGATCAATAGGTGGATAGTAAACAAAAGTGAACTTAGATAGTTTCTCTTGATTTGTCTCCAATATTTTAAATAATTGTTCAATCGATTCATATGTCATAATGTTTGCCCCTCTGTATATATTTTTTGACAGCGTAGAAGTGGATAAATCTTTTGGTTGAAAGACTGTTGAATTTATATTAAAACTCTGAAGAGTCTCCCAGATTGTTTTTGTATGTAAATAGTTTTCAGCTTTGGCCCTATTTTCTTCAATTTTGTTCCATAATAATGCATTAAATACTCCTCCAAAATCATTGTCGAACATGAAGTAACTCAAAACCCCATGCTCGCGAGGCATACTAGAAGTACAGAAGCTTGTAAGTACAACATTTGTAGTAGAAGGGAAGGTTGTATTTATATTTGTTGTTCTATTTTTTAATAGTATCCCTCCAATATTTTCTAATTGATAACTACCTAAGCCATCAAGCAAGAAAAAGAGTATTTTTTTATCATCTCCAATTCCATCTAATACAGCAGTCTTATTTTGGTATATATTTTCTTTCAATATTGTATTAACCAATTGCTTGCTCAGATCAACAATATTTGGTTTTGAGTATGGCGATTTTATTATCATAATTTATTTACTTTTCTTTTAATCTACTCCCTTATAAAACTAGTATTTTCTGATAGGAGATAAGATAATAATATGAGTTCATACTTACAAGACTACACAACTGTAGCAGCATTCTTGTTTATGGGCTTTGTTTTAATGGCTACTTTCTTAGGGGCAGCTAAAATATTTAAACCTAACAATCCTACAAAGGAAAAATTGAGTACATATGAGTGCGGTGTGGATCCTGTAGGAGATGGATGGAGTCAAACATATATTAGGTATTATATTTTTGGCCTTCTATTTGTTATTTTTGATGTTGAAGCAATATTTATTTTCCCTTGGGCAGTTAACCTTGAAACGCTAGGTTATTTTGGTCTTGTTGAAATGTTAATTTTTATTTTTATTCTTGTACTAGGTCTTGTCTATGCGATTAGGAAGGATGTTCTGAAATGGGAGTAATAGATAAATTTGGATTACCAAAGCCCTTATCATCTATTTTTAACTGGGCCAGAGCCTACTCTTTATGGTATTTTCAGTTTGGTTTAGCATGCTGTGCTATAGAAGTGATGGCTGTAAGTGGACCAAGATATGACTTTATGAGGCTTGGGATTATCCCTCTTCCAGCATCACCAAGACAGGCAGATTTAATGGTTGTTGCGGGAACGGTTACTGATAAAATGGCTCCATCAATTAAACGACTTTACGATCAAATGCCGGATCCAAAATATGTTATATCAATGGGTTCGTGTTCAAATAGCGGCGGGCCTTATTGGGATTCGTATTCAGTGACAAAAGGAGTCGATCAAATTATACCTGTTGATGTTTATGTTCCAGGGTGTCCTCCAAGACCTGAAGCACTCATGGAGGGCATTATTCTATTGCAGAAAAAAATTAAGAAAGAAGATCTAAAAGAAAAATGGAATGAAAGTAGAAATGAATCAATCTGAGAGTAATTCTATATTAGAGAATTTAGCCTCTATTTTTGCTAAAACCTCTAATGATTATGATACGCTAAAAATTTATGTTGAAAATGATGAATGGGTCCAAACTGCTACAAAACTAAAAGAGGAACATGGCTTTGTGTTTTTTTCATGGCTGTCTGCAGTTGACTGGGAAAATGAAGTTTCTGTTGGAGACCCTCCTAAGGAGCATGTAGATCCTTCTTTTGAAATTTTATGTTGCTTATCAGATGTTTCAGATGGAAATTTTGCTATCCTATCAACTAAAATTGAGAAAACAAATCCAACTATAACTTCACTGATTGAGGTATTCCCAGGTTCTAATTGGCATGAGCGAGAAGCATACGAGATGTTCGGTATTTCTTTTGTAGGACATCCGAACTTAACCAAATTATATTTGCCAGATGGTTTTGAAGGGAATCCTCTTTTAAAATCATATGAACTTTTAACAAGAGAGGTCAAGCCATGGCCTGGAGAAGTAGATGTTGAGCCAATGCCAGAATCTGACATAAGTTCTGAAAGCGAAAAAGAAAAATGACAACGACTATTGATCCAGAAAATTTGCCTTTTGTTTCAGAAACCTCAGTCTCTGTAGAAATTGAAACTGAAGGGATGATCCTAAATATAGGACCTCAACATCCATCTACACATGGAGTTCTTAGATTAGTTGCAAAGGTTGATGGAGAGAAGATATCTAATGTAGAACCAGTTCTTGGATATATGCATAGAGGATATGAAAAACTTGCTGAGGTAAGAACCTATCCTCAGATAACTACCTTAGTTAACCGTATTGATTGGGTTTCTGGATTTTGCAATGAGATACCTTTTATAGCTGCAACAGAAAAACTAATGGAAGTGGAGGTCCCTGAAAGAGCAAAGTACATTAGATTAATGCTTACAGAGATGGCAAGAATTGCTTCACATTTTGTTTTCAACGGAGCTTACCCTTTAGAGATTGGAGCCCTTACTCCTCTTTTCTACGCTATGGAAGATAGAGAAAGAGTTTTAGATCTTATAGAGTCAGTAACAGGGGGAAGGTTTCATCCTAACTTTAACCGTATCGGGGGAGTGAAACCAGCAGCAGGAGCAGGGCCAGCAACAAAAAAAGATATACAAGATTTACCAGCAGGATTCTACAAAGAGACTAGAGATGCAATGGAAACAATACTATTAGCTTGTGATAAATTTGAAGACCTAGTTGGAGGAAATGAAGTTTTTGTAGCAAGAACAAAGGGGGTGGGAGTTCTTCCTCCTGAAGTCGCGACAGCTTATGGCGTATCGGGTCCTATTCTCAGAGCTTCAGGTATCAAATTTGATTTAAGGACGACTACTGATTATTTGCCCTATAAAGATTTTGATTACGACATACCAATTGGGGAAAATGGAGATTGTTTTGACCGATGGTTTGTAAGGTTACAAGAGATTCGTGAATCAGCAAAAATTGTATTACAAGCTATAGACTCAATACCATCAGGACCTCTTCAGGCAAAAGTTCCTAAAATAATTAAAGTTCCAGCAGGAGAATGTTATGTTAGAGCCGAAAATCCTAAAGGAGAAATGGGATACCATCTTATTTCAGAAGGAGGGCTCGGTCCTTACAGATTAAAGATAAGAACTGCTTCCTTCAGTAATATATCTGTACTTCCATGGATTTTAGAAGGAGTTTTGATACCTGATCTCTTGGCCATAATGGGAAGTTTTGATTTTGTTCTAGGAGATGTAGATAGATGAGTTTTGGATTAGAACTGATAATAAAGATTGCTACCGTTGCGGCTATTGCTCCTGCTATGGCGTTAGCTCTAACAATTATTGAAATAAAAGGGAGTGCCTACATGCAGCGCAGACCCGGGCCTTTACATGTTGGACTTAGAGGATTTATTTTTCCTATTGCTGAAGTAATCAAATTTATTCAGAAAGAGGACATAATACCTACAAAGGCTGATAAAAGTGTATTTAAAATGGCACCTGCCTACATATTTATTTCTGTTTTTGGATTATTTGTTGTTATTCCAGCCAGCCCCACATTAATTGTTAGGGACTTAGAATTAGGTGTGTTTTATTTTTTGGCTATAAGCTCACTGTCAACTATTGGAGTTCTAACTGCGGGATGGTCTTCAGCAAATAAATACTCAATGATGGGAGGACTGAGAGCCGCAGGTCAATTGATTGCTTATGAGCTACCACTAATCTTGGCAGTTATTGGTGTTGTTATCCAGGCTGAAACAATGTCCTTAGTCGGAATCGTAGAAGCACAGAAAGAATTGGGACTTCCCTTTATCATAGCAGGACAGGGAGTAGCCTTTTTAATATTTATGGTTGCTGCTACTGCAGAAATGATGAGGGTTCCATTCGATATGCCAATTGGTGAATCCGAATTAGTTAGCGGCTTCTTAACAGAATACTCTGGTATACGTTTCTTACTTTTCTATATATCTGAATATATAAATCTTTTTGTAATGTGTGCAATAGCTTCAACACTTTTTCTTGGTGGGTACCATATACCCTTTCTTCCTGAGGAGTGGGTGAACTTTTATGGACCTGTAGTATTGATTAGTAAAACTTTTGCTCTTGCCTCAGTACTTATCCTAATTAGGTGGTCTTTCCCAAGATTTAGAGAAGACCAGCTACAAAATATTGCATGGAAGATTCTAATACCTGTTTCCTTGGTTAATATTCTTGTCACTGCAGTGATGAAGGTTGTCCTGTAATGCCAAAATTTAAACTACGGGTACCAGGTTTTCTGAAAGGAATGCTAATTGTATTTTTAAATCTTTTTAAAAAGAATGTGACTGTTAACTATCCGTTTGAAAAAGAGAAAGTGACACCTAGAGCGAGAGGAGTCATTGCACTTGATGAAGAAGCTTGCACAAGTTGTATGTTGTGTGCTAGGCAATGCCCAGATTGGTGTATTTATATTGAAGGACATAAAGAATTACAGCCCCCTTCTAGACCAGGAGGAAGAGAAAGGAGTAGGCCAGTACTAGATAGGTTTGATATTGACTATGCACTTTGTATGTACTGCGGAATCTGTGTCGAAGTCTGTCCTTTCGATGCTTTATTCTGGTCACCCGATTATGAGTATTCAGAATACAAAATGACAAACTTGTTGCATGATAAAGAAAAATTAAACGAATGGCTAAATACTGTCCCTGAGACTCAACCACTGGAGAGTTGATATTAATGAGCTGGTATGAAATAGTATCTTATTTAATTCTTGTCTTGATATTAAGTACAGGTTTAAGAGTCGTACTCACATCTAATGTTGTTCATGCAGCTATTTCCTTAGTTCTCACACTAGCCTTTACTGCAGCTCTTTTTTTGATGTTGTCCGCAGATTTTGTTGCCTGGGTTCTGGTTCTTGTTTACATAGGGGCTGTCATTGTACTTTTCTTATTTGGAATAATGATAACTAGAGCTCCTCTAGGGAAGAATGCTGAACTTGATAACATAAACAAAATAACTCCTGCAGTAATATCTTTAGGTATTTTCTCATCAATGTCTTATGTTTTGGTAACTTCTTTTAGTGGAGAAGTCACTGTTGTTGAGAACTCTTCTATAGAAAAGATAGGATTAATACTTCTTGGAAGATTTGTCCTACCTTTTGAAATTGTGTCCTTTATATTATTAGCTGCACTTATTGGAGGTATTGTTTTAGCTAGGAAAGATGCATCTTTGATATCAGAGGATCAGATATGAATATTATCCCGATTTTAGTTACTGCAGCAGCATTATTTTCAATCGGTATTTATGGAATTCTCGTGAGAAGAAATGCTGTTATGGTCTTATTATCTATAGAACTCATGCTTAATGCAGTAAATATTAACTTCATTCTTTTTGATGCTTTTCTTAAGGATGTCTTGATACAAGGACAAATATTCGCAATCTTTATTATTACAGTTGCAGCAGCAGAAGTGGGAATTGGTTTAGCAATAGTGCTTATGGTATTTAGGAATCGTAAGACAGCCAATTTAAATGATTTTGATTTATTAAAATGGTAAATATTTATACACTTCTCCCAGCTTTTCTTGCAGAGGAAAAAAATTTTGGTGATGGAGGGGTCTTAGCAGAGTACGCTTGGATTATTGTTGTTCTTCCATTCCTTGCTGCTTTAGTAATTACTGTTTTTGGAAAGAATATGAAATACGGAGGAGCAGAAATAGCTGTTTCCTCAATTTTCTTAATCTTTTGCTATTCCTTTGCATTACTCTTGCTCAATATCTCCAAAGGAGTTGTAAATGAGTTCTATGTACATATTGGATCAATTGGAAATTTTGACCTTGAGTTTGGCTGGGTTGTAGACGGATTGTCTATCATGATGTTTTTTGTTATTGGAACTGTCTCCCTTCTTGTCTTCATATATGCAGTTGAATATATGAAAGGAGAAGTAAGATATACTTTTTTCTTTACATCCCTGACCTTATTTGTAGGATCTATGCTTGTTCTGGTAGCTTCTCCCACCCTTTTACAATTATTAGTAGGTTGGGAACTCGTAGGAGTTTGTTCTTACTTACTCATAGGACATTATTGGGAAGAAAGAGAAAATTCTTCTGCAGCAATAAAAGCATTTATTACAAATAAAGTTGCAGATATAGGCCTAATGATTGGAATCATAATGCTAGCTTTGTCAGCTGGAACATTTAGAATTTCTGAGATTCTATATAAAGCAACTCATGGTAGTGAAAGTATATCGAAAGTGGCTTTAGTT
>Ga0066376_10003983_pt1 | contig 13007 bp, 17 predicted proteins | sample Knorr_S15_td_Bot_FD_77009 | JGI IMG/M metagenome (GOLD analysis project Ga0066376, IMG submission 77009) | Marine microbial communities from Southern Atlantic Ocean transect - Knorr_S15_td_Bottom_ad_5009_LV_A | ecosystem: Environmental > Aquatic > Marine > Oceanic | place: Southern Atlantic... | reverse complement strand
CGGCACTTGGCTTTTTGGTCGGTGAGGCGGAGTACTACATTGATATAGCGATGATGTATACCCTGGTCGGTTTTATCGCCACGGTGGCGGTGCTCAAAGTTTCTGAATTCGGCAACCTGGGCCAATCGGGCGCTGTCCGGTCGACCCCGGCAGAACAGCCGCGCAAATGATTGATATCGTGACTATTGCGAGCGCTATTTTGCTCCTGGTGGGCAGCGTGTTCACGCTGATCGGAAGTATCGGCATTGTCCGCATGCCAGACGTGTTTACGCGATTGCACGCAGCGGGGATCACCGACACGCTTGGCGCAGCGGGCGTGCTACTTGGCTTGGCCCTGAAGGCTGGATTCAGTCTTCTGTTGGTCAAGTTGTTGCTGATGCTGGTGTTTTTATTGTTGTTGAATCCAACGGCTTGTCATGCGTTGGCGCGGGCGGCGCTTCATGGATTGCGCCGGCCATGGATGGACTAACACGTCATGATTGAAGTGGTCACTGTCATTTTGTTTGGAATGCTTGCAGTGACGGCAATAGCGGCTATTCGGCTGCACGATCTGTTTGCTGTCGTCATGATGTTCAGTATTTACAGCCTGTTGGCAGCGGCGGTATTCGTCGCGATGGATGCTGTGGATGTGGCCTTCACCGAAGCGGCCGTTGGCGTAGGGATATCTACGGTTTTGATGTTGGCGACGATTGGGCTGGTAGGGCGCCATGAAAAGCGACCGGCCCACCGGCCTGGCTTGCCCCTGGCGGTGGTCAGTCTCACCGGGATGGTGCTGGTTTACGGCACCCTCGACATGCCGCGCTTTGGTGATCCATTGGCACCGATTCATCAACACGTTGCACCTCACTATCTTCAAGACTCGCCGATGGAAATTGGTATTCCGAACGTGGTCACCGGAGTGCTGGCCAGTTACCGCGGCTACGACACGCTGGGCGAGTTGACGGTGATTTTTACGGCGGGCATCGGCGTGCTCGCGCTTCTCGGCATTCGCCGGCGCAAAAGGGGCGAGTCGTGAAAGACAATGCGGTTCTTCGCGTAGTTACCAAGATCATTGTGCCGGTGATTCTGGTGTTTTCCCTGTATGTCCAGTTCCACGGTGATTACGGTCCCGGTGGTGGGTTTCAGGCCGGGGTGATCTTTGCAGCAGGCTTCATTTTGTACGCTCTAGTGTTCGGGGTCGAGGCCATTGAGCGTGTGTTTTCCGCAGCAACACTACGCATCATGACGGCACTGGGCCTGCTTCTCTTCGCGGGGGTTGGTTTTTGGTCTCTTATAGGTGGCGAGCGTTATCTGGACTATGACGCGTTGGCCCAAGAACCCCTTGTGGGCCAGCACTTGGGCATTTTTCTGGTAGAGCTTGGTGTGGGGATCACGGTAGCAGCGGTCATGATCACCGTGTTTGTGGCGTTTGCCGGCCGGACGCCAGATTGACCATGGATGTTCTGGGGCTTTACAACTATTGGATTGTCATCTTGCTGATGATGATGGGGTTTTATGTGGTCATCGCCAGTGGACACCTGGTAAAAAAATTGATTGGCCTCAACCTGTTTCAGGCATCCGTTTTTATTCTCTACATCAGTATGGGCACGGTAGAAGGCGGCGCGGCACCCATTCTTCGAAGCGGCGTGGACGTTTTTTCTAATCCATTGCCCCACGTGCTTATTCTCACAGCCATCGTCGTGGGTGTTGCGACAACGGCCTTGGGGCTAGCGCTGGTAGTCCGAATCAAAGAAGCCTACGGCTCGGCGGAAGAAGAAGACATTCACCGGCAGGACGACTCATTGTGATTCGGGAACACCTGCCGGTTTTGCAGGTGGTATTGCCGCTGGTTGCAGCACCGCTATGTCTTTTGTTGGCGCGATCGGTGTGGGCATGGTTGCTGGCTTTTATGGCCAGCTTAGCAGCCTTGGTGATTTCTATTGTGTTGCTTCGCGAAGTCTACACGGGCGAAGTGCTTTCTTATGCGATCGGGGGTTGGGCCGCGCCGTGGGGCATCGAGTATCGAGTCGATGCGGTGAATGCATTCATCCTCATCATTGTCACGGCGATCAGCGTGGTCGCCCTGATGTTTGCCAAGACCAGTGTGGCTCAGGAGGTGGCGAGTGATAAACAGGGGTTGTTTTATACCGCATGGTTGCTGTGTTTAACCGGGTTGTTGGGCATTGCGATTACCGGAGATGTGTTCAATCTGTTTGTTTTTCTCGAGATTTCTTCCTTGTCGAGTTACGTTCTGATCGGACTTGGCCAGGACCGCCGCGCCCTGACCGCATCATTTCAGTACCTCGTCATGGGGACGATCGGCGCGACCTTTATCCTCATCGGTATCGGGCTTCTATACATGGTGACCGGGACACTGAACATGATGGATTTGGCTGCGCGTCTGGCGGTGCTCGGCGATAGTCGGACGGTTCAGACGGCGCTCGCGTTTCTTACGGTCGGTATCGGACTTAAGTTGGCGCTTTTCCCGCTTCACCTGTGGTTGCCCAACGCGTATACCTATGCGCCCTCAGCGGTAACCGTTTTCCTGGCGGCTACGGCTACCAAGGTGGCGGTGTATATGTTGTTGCGTTTTTTGTTCCAGGTATTTGATGCTTCATTTACCTTTGGCGCGATGCCCCTCGGTGGCTTTCTGGCGGTGCTGGCCGCGGTCGGTATCCTGTCGACCTCCACCGTGTCTATCTTTCAGGACAACGTTAAGCGCATGTTGGCTTATTCGAGCGTCGCGCAGGTTGGTTATATGGTGCTCGGTATCAGCCTGGTATCGAGTGCGGGCCTAACAGCCGCCTTGTTGCATCTGTTCAATCATGCGCTGATGAAGGGGACGCTTTTTCTCGCGCTAGGGTGTGTTGCCTACCGGTTGGGTAGCGTGCGCCTCGGCGCGATCGCGGGCCTTGGGCAACGCATGCCCTGGACAATGGCCGCTTTCCTAGTCGGGGCACTTAGCTTGATTGGCATACCGTTAACGGCTGGTTTCGTCAGCAAATGGTATTTGATCCTGGCGGCGGTAGAACGCGGCTGGTGGCCTCTCGTGGTGGTCGTCGTCGCCGGCTCACACCTGGCCATTATTTATGTGTGGCGTGTTGTAGAAATGGCGTATTTGCGTTCTCCGCCGGAAAAGTTGTCAGTCACGGAGGCCCCACTATCCTTGTTATTGCCGACGTGGTTGTTGGCGGGGGCCAATGTTTATTTCGGGATTGATACACGATTTAGTGTCGGCATGGCGCGGCAGGCAGCGGCTTTGTTGACAGGGTCGAGCGGATGAGTGCCGAAGCCGCTCTCATCGGCGTGGTACTCGTCCCGCTACTGGGGGCTTTGGCCGTAGTGTTGGCCGGTTCCAGGCCGAATCTGCGCGAAGCCATGAGCCTCGGGGCTGGCGTGGCATTACTGGCGTTAGTTGTGTGGCTACTACCCCGGGTGCTGTCTGGCGATTGGCCCACGACGGTCTTGGCAGAGCCAATACCCGGCTTATCTCTGGCCTTCAGTGCCGAGCCGTTGGGGGTGCTGTTCGGATTGATTGCAAGTTTTCTTTGGATTGTGACCACGGTCTATTCAATTGGATATATGCGAGGTCATGGTGAAGCCCATCAGACGCGTTTTTACGCCTTTTTTGCGATCGCCATGGGTTGCACGATGGGCGTCGCATTTGCCGACAATCTCTTCACTTTGTTTGTGTTTTACGAATTATTGACGTTGTCGACGTATCCGTTGGTTACCCATGCGGGGACTCGAGAGGCGCGTCAGGGTGGCCGGACCTATCTCGGCATCCTGATGGCAACTTCTATGGGGTTTTTACTGTTGGCTGTTGTGTGGACCTGGCAATTGACGGGCAATGTCCGTTTTACATCGGGCGGCATTCTCGCCGGAGCAGCATCGCCGCTGGTTATTGGGATACTGTTTGCGCTCTATGTGTTTGGTATCGGTAAGGCCGCGCTGATGCCTTTTCACCGTTGGTTGCCCGCGGCGATGGTGGCACCAACGCCGGTCAGCGCGCTGCTACATGCTGTAGCGGTTGTGAAGGCAGGTGTCTTCGCGATTCTCAAGATCACGGTTTATATCTTTGGGTTAGATCTGCTTCGAGATACTGGCGTGACGGATTGGTTGTTGTGGGTTGCGGCGGTCACCATCCTGGTGGCATCGGTGATTGCGCTGCGCCAGGATAACCTCAAAGCGCGGCTTGCTTATTCAACGGTTAGCCAGTTGGCTTATATTGTTATGGGTGCATTACTGGTGAATTCGACGGCACTGGTTGGTAGCACCTTGCACCTTGCAACCCATGCATTTGGCAAAATCACCTTGTTTTTTTGTGCTGGGGCGATTCTCGTTGCTAGCCACAAGACCAAAGTTAGCCAGTTGGATGGCTTGGGTCGCCAAATGCCGTGGACCATGGGCGCGTTTTTCTTGGCGAGTCTTAGTATCGTTGGACTGCCGCCAATGGGCGGTATGTGGAGCAAGTGGTATCTCGCTCTTGGCGCAATTGATGCGGGTTATGCTGTTTTCGTGGGAGTGCTAATGGTGAGCACCTTGCTGAACATTGCGTATTTGATTCCGGTGCCTATTCGCGCTTTTGTTGGTAAGGCGGACGCTGGCGGTGACATACAAATTCGAGAGGCGCCGATTGCGTGCCTGCTTGCCATGGGTGTGACGGTGGCCGGGTGCGTCGCGTTGTTTTTTAATCCCACTTGGATCGTGCAATTGGCCCGCCAGTTTGTTGAGTAGAACACATGAACAAGCCTGAAAAGCACGATACGCCAACAACCATTCCGGCTGCCGTCTTCGGATGGCTGGCGGCTGTTTGCACAGCCCTCGTCGTCATCGAGTGGTTCGTGCATCGCCATGCCACTTACCCTTGGGAGGGTTGGCCTGGGTTCTATGCGATCTTTGGGTTCGTCGCTTTCGCCGGAATTGTGCTGCTTGGCAAACAACTGCGCCGTGTCATTCGGCGTGATGACGATTACTACAATGACTAGTGTTCCACCAGGCCTTATTCTGATCCTCGGTGGACTGGTCTTGCCGTGGTTGCCGGGCGCCGCTCGGCCGGTTGTTTCACTGGTGTTGCCTGTGCTTGGGTTTATACAGTTGTTGTTACTGCCCGAGGGGTTATACGCCCAAATCGGAGTCGCAGGATACGAATTAACCCTGGTTCGCGTGGATCGACTGAGTCTTGTTTTTGGCTATATCTTTCATATTGCCGCCTTTCTCGCGGCCTTGTACGCGCTCCATGTTCGTGATGCCACACAGCAGGTGTCTGCATTGGTCTATGGGGGTAGCGCCATCGGCGCGGTGTTTGCCGGCGACATGATGACGCTGTTTGTTTATTGGGAAATCACGGCGCTTTCATCCGTGTTCCTGATCTGGGCGAGTGGTAGTGAGCAGGCCTACCGGGCTGGCATGCGCTATCTGATTATTCAAGTCGGTTCCGGCGTGCTTTTGTTGTCGGGCATTCTGCTTCACTACCAGCACACCGGTTCTCTTGCTTTTGAGCAGTTAATCAGCGCCAGCGGGCAGTTGGCTGACGCGGGGCCGGGTGTACTGCTGATCCTGGTTGCCTTTGCCATCAAGTGCGCGTTTCCGCTCCTACACAACTGGTTGCAGGACGCTTATCCTCAGGCCACGGTGACCGGCGCGGTTTTCCTGAGTGCGTTTACCACTAAGCTGGCAGTTTACGCGTTGGTACGGGGGTTTCCTGGCACCGAGGTATTGATTGGAATTGGTGTGGTGATGACCTTGTTTCCAATTTTCTTCGCGGTCATCGAAAACGACCTTAGAAAAGTGTTGTCCTACAGCCTCAACAATCAACTCGGATTCATGGTTGTGGGAATTGGCATCGGGACCGAACTGGCGCTGAATGGCGCCGTCGCACATGCTTTTGTGCACATTATTTACAAGGCACTGCTCTTTATGTCCATGGGTGCCGTGCTCTATCGCACCGGCACCATCCGCGCGACGGATCTTGGTGGGTTGTACCGATCGATGCCGTGGACGGCTGCATTTTGTATTGTTGGCGCCATGTCCATTTCCGCTTTCCCCCTGTTCAGTGGGTTTGTCGCTAAGTCGCTGACCCTGTCGGCAGTGGTCGAAGGGCACTACGTGCTGGTATGGATCGGGCTTCTGATTGCATCTGCAGGGGTGATGGAGCATTCTGGGATCAAGGTGCCCTTTTTCGCATTTTTCGGCCATGATTCGGGCATTCGTTGCAAGGAGGCACCGACCCACATGTTGGTCGCCATGGGGGTGGCGGCGGGGCTCTGTTTAGTCATCGGGTTTTTTCCGCAGCCGCTTTACGCGATTCTTCCTTATTCCGTGACCTATCAGCCCTACGGTGATCTTGGGCACTCGCTGACGCAACTTCAGTTACTGTTGTTTGCCGCGCTCGCGTTTGTTGTGCTGATGCGTACAGGCCTTTATGCGCGGGAGCAACGCGCCATTAATCTTGATGTTGACTGGGTGTATCGGCGCCTCGCCCCCCGGCTTGTGATTTTTGCGATGCAATGGCTGATTGCGGCCAATGCCGTATTGAATCGTGCGTTACATCACTTGGGGCGCATGGTGATGCGCACCGTGTGGCGACATTACGGACCGGAAGGCACCTTGGCACGAACGTGGCCAACGGGCAGCATGGTTTTGTGGGTTGCGATCCTGTTGGTCGTAAGTTCGCTTCTGTATTACGCCTAGAATCCGCGAGTTTTGGCCCTTTGGTCGAGGGGGTAGTTTGACTGCAGCTGTTTCAGTACCTGGCTGACGGCTTCGGCATGACCCTTCGTTTTGACTCGTTTCCAATGCTTGGCCACCCTGCCCGCGGGGTCAATCAATACGGTTGAGCGGATTACGCCCTCGGTGATTTTTCCGTACATGTTTTTTTCACCCCAGGCAGCATACTTCTCCATCACCCGGTGGGATGGGTCCGACAGCAGGTGAATCTTTAGTTTGTGTTTTTTAATGAATTTCTGGTGGCTTTCATCATCATCGGGGCTGCAACCGAGAATAACCGCGCCCAGTTTCTCGAAACCCTTTATGCCGCTGGTGAAGTCGCACGCCTGAATGGTGCAGCCCGGGGTGTCATCACGCGGATAAAAGTAAAGAACGACCCATTGGCCGGCAAGGCCTGACAGTTTGACTTTGTCGCTGTTTTCGTCGGGTAGGGTGAATGCGGGAGCCTTCTTGCCTTCTTCAATTGCCATGGGTGTTAAATCCTTAAGCACTCATCAATCGGGATGGTGATTACAGATTTTACGGTTTTCCCTAGCACGTTGGTTGAGAAGGCTGTTTCAAGCTTCTGCACCATAACTGCGCGGTTGCGTAAGGGTGACCGGCAACTGCGCCCCTTTCCTATTGTCGATGTTCGAGCAGCCTGGGCATTAATTCGACCAGATTGCAGGGCCGAGTACGGTAGTCAAGCTGATGTTGGAGCAGTTTGTCCCAGGCGGTCCGACAAGCGCCGGAGGAACCAGGCAGACAGAAGATATACGTACCGTTCGAAACGCCCGCAAGTGCTCTTGACTGCAGTGATGATGTGCCGATTTCATCGTATGACAAGTAACGAAATATTTCGCCAAAGCCATCGATGACCTTCTCTAGCAGGGGGAGCACGGCTTCCGGAGTGCCGTCATGTCCGGTAACACCGGTCCCACCGGTTGTCATCACAACTTGCACATCAGATTCCGCGATCCAGGCCGACACGGCAGCGCGAATTTGGAAGATATCATCTCGAACGATTCTTTTTTCGTGTAATTGGTGTCCAGTTGCCGTTACTCGATCGACCAACAGCTTGCCTGACTTGTCATTGTCTTCAGTGCGGGAATTGGATATCGTCAGAACAGCAATCGTGGTGGGAATAAAAGCGCGGTCATTGGTGGCCATAGGAGCGAGCCTGGTTGAGGTGGCGTGACAGAGAAACTATCATATTCTGTGTGATACCTTTTTTGAGCCAAGGCCCGGTAACAGCAACATGAGTGTTAACGCACGGTTTTTTGCAAGCCTGAAAGAGCGGGTCGGCCATGGCAGTGTTTCTGTCGATGTGGCCGAAGCGTCTTGTGTCAGGGATGTTTGGTATGCCGTGACGGGTGAAGGGCCTGGTGAGGAGGTCTTGGTCGCCATCAATAAGGAGTATGCTGATTTCGATGCGGCTGTTGTCGATGGAGATGAGGTGGCTTTTTTCCCACCCATTACTGGCGGGTAGAAATAACTTCGCGATGCATATTGAGATTCGACATCAGGCTTTCAATCCTTGGCACGAGCTCGATGCGTATACCCGCTCGGCCAGTTATCGCAATCAGGCAGGTGCTTGCGCTACGTTTGTTGGAAGCATGCGGGATTTTAACGAGGGGGATACGGTGCGCACGATGCATCTGGAGCATTATCCCGGTATGACCGAAAAACAACTAGGCGTCATTGTCGATGAGGTCAGCAAGGAGAACGGGTTGCTGGATGTGTTAGTGCTGCATCGAGTGGGTGACATTAATCCAGGCGAGGAGATTGTCCTTGTCGGTTGCTGGTCCTCGCATCGAAAGGCAGCGTTTGATGGCTGTCGTTTGATCATGGAGGCGTTGAAGTCCAAGGCTCCTTTTTGGAAAAAGGAAAAGTTACTGGACGGGGAACGGTGGATTTCTCGCAACACACCAGGCTGACCGTTGTCGGGTATTTTTTTATAGAAATGCGTTGTTGATATTTGACAGGTCGTCGAGCGCTATGACAACAAATTCAGGAGGGGCGGTCCCTGTGGCGACTTCTCGGTCAGGACAACTAACGGCAGACCAGTTGTTGCAATACAACGAACAAGGTTACGTTAAGAATCTGGTTGCACTAACTGAAACCGAGGTCATCGAGTTGCAACAAAAGTTTGAAGAACTCGCGGCTCGACTTCCCAAAGATATTGATATCAATCGAGTGAACATGTGGCACAAGTGTAGCCCCTGGCTTTACCGTCTTTGCCGTCACCCGATGATCCTTGGTTATGTGGAAGCGGTGCTGGGGGCTAACTTTTATCAGTGGGGAGGGCAGTTTTTTGTCAAATACCCAGGTGATGGCTCGCAGGTCCCTTGGCATCAGGACGCGCAGTACTGGCCGCTCACGCCGCAAAAAACCGCCACCGTCTGGCTCGCCGTGTATGACGTTGATGAGGACAACGCGGCAATGCGCATCATGGCGGGCAGCCACCGGCGGGGCGAGTTCGCACATCACGAGAACGACGCGCCGCACTATGTGCTTGAACAAGAGGCCGACATTTCGTCCTGTTCCGACAATGATATCGTGACCATGAGCCTGAAAGCCGGTGAAATATCTCTTCATGACTCGCACTTGCTGCACAGTTCTAGTGCTAATGAATCGTCGCGCATGCGTTGCGGGCTGACCATGCGGTTTAGCCCGACGAATGTCCAGTGTGACCTGTCAGTATGGCCCACCTTTGAAGCCTATCTGGCGCACGGTGAGGATCTCCACCAGTTAAATCCGGTTGGCCCCGCGCCTGTACGCGAGGGATTTCCGGTCCGCAAATTTCAGCATTCCTCAGAATTCCGGTAAGCATCGACTGACGCTCGTATCGGGAGGAAAAGTTTGCCGAGTTAGGCTATTCGTGCCACTAACCAGGAATAAATCTCTCCAGAGGTTGTGCCATCACTTAAGTCAATGACACTCGCATTGGGCATGAGTGAGGCCAACTCGCCGGGTTGAAGGACATACTTCGGGTTAAACCGCGGAGATGTCTTTAGATGGTGTACGTTAAAAGTTTTGTAGATGAAAAGACCACCCGGCCTGATGGCGGCTTCCATCGCCGGGAACAGAGCGCGGTTCAGATAACGAAAGCAGGTCAGCACGTTTGCCTTGTCCAGCGGCAGTTGTGCTCGGTCCAAATCAAGCGCTACCGCTTGGATTGTGGTGTTCTCCTGGGCCGCGAGTTGTTGTGCGCGACGAAGGCCTTCGCTACTGCAGTCAAAAGCCACCACCTGATATCCACGATGCGCGAGGTAAACTGCGGAATGACCGGCGCCGCTCGCTATGTCGAATGCGATGCCTCCTGCGACGAACAAATCGGTATGGCGCAGTAACAAGGCGTCTGGCGCTAAGGGTTGGATCGGGCCCGCCCGCCGGTATTTTGCTTGCCAGCGGTGACTATCCTCACGCACGGTGGTGCACTGACTGAGCCCGACGGATTAAATTAGGCCAGCGAAGGGCTCAACAAGGACAGCTTGCCCAGGGGCAACGCCGTCACAGTCTGTTGGTAGGAGGATGAAGCAGTTAGCTTCGCTCATTGAACTCAGAATGCCAGAGCCTTGTTCACCGGTCACGCTGACTTCGAGGTCTCCATCTGGTGTCTGCGTTAAGACGCCGCGCTGGAACTCCGTCCGTCCGGGTCGTTTTCTAACTCGGTTAGTTGTCCGAGCGGTCAGGCGCAGGGTCATGACGGGGGTTTCCCCCGAAAGGCGGCGCAGCGCGGGCAGGACAAATTGATAGAAGGTCACCATCACTGATACTGGATTACCCGGCAGGCCAAAAAAGAGCGCATCACCGACACGGCCAAACGCAAGGGGGCGCCCTGGCTTCATGGCGATTTTCCAAAAGCTGACTTCACCGACTTCATCGAGAATATCTTTTATAAAGTCAGCGTCACCGACGGAAGCGCCCGCCGAGGTGATGAGTGCGTCTGCTGAGCTCGCCGCGCTGAGAAACGCTGAGCGAATCTGTGCGCGGTCATCAGGCACTACCCCAAGATCTACCAGGTCCATTCCGGCTCGTTGCAACAGACCATGAAGCGTATAACGGTTCGAGTCGTATACCTCTCCTGGGTTAAGAGGTTGGCCGATGGAACGCAGTTCGTCACCGTTGGACAAAAATGCCACTCGGGGTCGCCGGAAGACGGGCACTTCAGCAATGCCGAGCGAGGCGATCAGGCCAAGAGCAGCAGGCGCTAACCTTTGTCCTGCCTTGAGTGCCAACTCGCCTGCAGCCAAGTCCTCGCCGGCATGTCGGACATGTTGCCCCGTTTTTTGGCCCGGTGCTACACGAATTTGATCGTCGAGTAACTCAACCTGTTCTTGCATGACCACGGTGTCAGCATGTTTGGGCATAACGGCGCCTGTCATGATGCGCACACACTCGCCGTTGGCTACTGCACCCGGGTGTGGTTTGCCGGCCCAGGCAGTGCCGATAACAGTCAATGGGGTGTCTGGCCCCAAGTCGGCCGCGCGAATCGCGTAGCCGTCCATGGCTGAATTGGTATGGTTGGGCACATCCGCTGGAGCGTGCAGATCTGATGCCAGGATGCGACCGAGGGCCGTTCGCAAAGGGAGTTGCTCCACGGTCATCAATGGCGCGATAGCCCGCGTGATTTTTGCGATCGCTTCATCGACCGATAATAAAGCGGGATCGAATTCGTCATCGCAATTTGGTGCGGTGACAACGTCAGTCGGCATCGTCTCGTCGCCAATGGCCTGAACGGCCACCGGACTTTTCCAGTAAGCGTACAGTGTGAATGGTCATACCGCGATCAACCGCTTTGCACATGTCATAAATAGTCAACAGGCTGGTTTGGACCGCCATCAGGGCTTCCATTTCAACGCCCGTTCGTTCCCGGGTTTCAGCGACTGCCTGGCAACGAATGCCCGCGTCTGCAGCGTGGTTCTCGAAGATCACCGCTACCTTGGTTAACGCCAGAGGGTGGCAGAGTGGAATCAGTTCAGCGGTACGTTTTGCGGCCATGATGCCCGCTATTCGGGCGACGGCGAGAACATCGCCTTTAGCGTGGCCTTGATCATTGATGAGTGCCAGGGTCTCCTTTGCCATAGAGATATAGCCCTCGGCGGTCGCCGACCGGGCCGAGATCGACTTGTCGCCGACGTCGACCATGTGAGCCTCGCCGCGCTGATTTAGATGGGAGAGTGTTCCTTCGGGCTTCATTTTTTTCGCAGCGCGATTGCTGGACAACCTTATTGTACCGGCTTTGTTCGCCCTAATAGCCATCTAGAAATTGGCAGCGCCCCGCGACGAGCCGAAAAAACAACTCGACGGCGTCGTATTGCTCAAGATCTTTGATCTGGGTTGTTACCGTGGGTTGGCTGACGTGCAACGCCTTCGCCGCTGCTGTGAAACTGCCTGCGGCCGCTACTGCGTGGAATGTTCGTGCTTGAGTTGGAGTCATAGATCAAACCTATGTCTAGGCGTTTTTAACAGGCCTGGAGTTATATCGCAAGCAGTCGGTTCAGGCATAGAAACAATGTCGCTTGATCGCATCGTGAATCCCACCGGCTAGGTTCGATGTATGAACGACTTGTGGCAGCTGGTCAGCCTCAATGGCCCTTAATCTAGGCGCAGTTACTCCTTGCCAGGTGGTTCAAACGCTATCCGTGAGGCTTCTCGAAGCGCCCAAACGGACACATAGATATAGACATGGATTCGGACTCAGGGAAATGGGGTGCGGCCCCTTTGGATTTGCGCGATATGATGTATATCCTGTCCACTCATCCATGTGAATGTTTTGGGAGTGGAAAATTTGAATGCAGGTCCAGAATGGATGGAGAACAAGTAAATGGCACATGTATCAATTATGCCGGACATTGGCACCAGGGCACCGGACTTCAGTTTACTGGATACCAATCCTAATACTGACAAGGACTTATATACGCTTTCAGACTTCTCTGCTTCTGAAGCGTTGTTGGTTGCGTTTATCTGCAACCACTGTCCCTATGTCGTGCATCTACGCCAGGGCTTAGTCGATTTTGCTCGAGACTATGAGTTGCAAGGGCTGGCGGTGGTTGCTATCAGCGCAAACGACGTTTCAACCCATCCACAAGATGCGCCAGCTAAAATGGCTGATGCGGCGCTTGAGTTTGGCTTTGGCTTTCCTTATTTGTTTGACGGGACACAGGGGGTGGCACAGGCTTATCAAGCCGCGTGTACGCCCGACTTTTTTCTATATGATCGGGATCGAGCCTTGTTCTATCGGGGTCAGTTTGATGATAGTCGACCGAACAATGGGCAGGAAGTGACGGGGAACGATTTGCGGCGAGCGCTCGATG
>Ga0066376_10003980_pt1 | contig 13012 bp, 16 predicted proteins | sample Knorr_S15_td_Bot_FD_77009 | JGI IMG/M metagenome (GOLD analysis project Ga0066376, IMG submission 77009) | Marine microbial communities from Southern Atlantic Ocean transect - Knorr_S15_td_Bottom_ad_5009_LV_A | ecosystem: Environmental > Aquatic > Marine > Oceanic | place: Southern Atlantic... | reverse complement strand
TAATTATATAGATTCATATGAAAAGGCAGAACATTTTTCAGATATTTCAGAATATGCTCTATCATGTATATACTTCAATCACTTTATAAGTATGTTGGATGCTTTTATATTAGCACGTAAATTTGGAGGGAAAGTCATGCTAAATTCTTCGACAGTTTACGATAAAATAGAGCCTTTAAATCCAATTGGTGTTCGAGTTAATCTTACAATTAAATTATGAAGTTTTTTTTAAAAATTATTTTACTTTCTCTTCCTATTATAATATCTTGTTCTTCTAAATCAGAGGTTGACATATCAAATAAACAAAATGAACTAATTGAAAAATTAAACCATGGAAAAGAACTTTTCGATAAGGGTAGACATACTCGATCGATGGATGAATTTAATCATATCCTTTTAAATGATAGAGGTTCTGAAATTGGTGTTGAAGCTAGATATTATCAAGGTGAGGCTTATTTTGAGCTTGAGCAATATGATGAAGCAATTGCTAGCTATGAAAAGTTTTTACATTATACAACAGATGAAGAAAAAGTTGAATATATAATGTATAAAATATGTAAGTGCTACTTTAATCTTTCAACAAATCATAATAGAGATCAAACAAATAATAATTTTGCATTCATGAAACTTCAACATTTTATTGATGAATTCTCTGCTTCAGTATATTTTGAAGAATCTGAAGAACTAATTGATATCTTAAGATCAAGAAAAGCTGAGAAAGTCCATGAGACAGGTAGATTATACTTGAAACTAAAAGAATTTGATTCAGCTATTATATATTTCAATGATGTAATTAATAATTACTATGATACTAAATTTGCAGATGAGTCACGTATATCAATCATATTCTTCTATTTACTTCAGAACAAAGTTGATGATGCTAATTTATACTATAAAGATAATAAAGACAAATTTTTACAGTTCCCTAAACAAGAAGAAGCGAAATTACTTCTGACTAATTATAGTAAAAGTAATAACTGGATTAAGAATAAAATAAGATTATATAAATAAAGTGAGAATATAATGAATCTTTATTTGTTCGGGGGTTCTTTTGATCCTCCCCATCTAGGACACAAGGAAATCATTAAATATTTTGTGGAAGATTCTGATATATTTGTTTTATGCCCTTCATATCACTCTCCTCTAAAAGAATCTTTTCCAAGAGCATCCTTTGAAGATAGAAAAAAAATGTTAGAATTAATGATTGAAGAAAAATATAGAGAAAAATTTTTGATTATAGATTATGAATCTAAGAAAAAATCATCCTTTTCTGTCCAAACAATCAAAGATTTACAAAAGAAATTTACTAAGTTTAAAATAAATATGATTATTGGTGCAGATCAATATAATAAAATAGAACTTTGGAAGGAATATAAGTATATTCTTGATAATGTTGATTTACATGTAATCTCAAGACCTGGGAGTGTAATAAACAAACAGTCTAATGGATGTCATTATATAGATAAATTTTCAATGGACATTTCTTCATCTTATATTAGAGACAATATTAAAATATCTAAGAACATTAAAAAATTGCTTGATATCAGAGTGATTAAATATATCTTAGAAAACAAATTATATAATTAATGGATTTTCTATATTTTTTATTAGGTTCAGTATTTATCTTTTTTGGATCAACATTTTTAATTAATAATTCAATCTTAATAGCTCGCAGTCTTAGAATTTCTCCATTATTCATAGGATTAACAATCATTGCGTTTGGAACGAGCTTGCCAGAGTTGGTAGTGAGCATAATGGCAAGTATTAGGAGTGAGGGTGCTATTGTAATAGGGAATGTAGTTGGATCTAATATAGCAAATGTGTTTTTAGTGTTATCAATTATTTTATTATTTAAACCAATTAAAGTTGAAATTAATTCAATAAAACAAGGTCTAGCCTATTTATTTATAGCAACAATGATTGTCTGTGTTTTATTAGGTTATCAACTACTACATTTTATATCGGGAATAGCTCTTTTATGTTTATTTTGTTTATATATAGCCCATCAGTTAAAGGCTGAAAATAGGCTAAAAGAAAATGATGACAGTCAATTTGAAGAATTTAATATTAAATATGTTACATACATTATTTTTGGTATAATTTTACTAGGATTTGGATCAGAGTTATTTATTAATTCATCTATTGCGATTGCTATATTTTTTAATGTGCCTAAAATTGTTATATCAGTTTCATTAGTAGCTTTTGGAACGAGTGTTCCTGAGCTTGTCACATCAATTATTGCAATCAGAAGGAATGAACCTAATTTTGTAATAGGAAATCTTTTAGGATCAAATATTATCAATATTTTTTTAGTATTAGGAAGTTCATTGGTAATCAATGATATATCCATTGAGTTTAATAGTATATATTATCCTTATTTATTTTTAATAATCTCCTCGTCATTATTTTTCTTGATTTTAATTTTTCAAAATCTATTACATAAGGTGCATGCATTAATTTTCTTACTATTCTATGCTTTATTTATTTATTTAACTTTATTGTAACATGAATATAGATGAAAATATTATAATTTTTGATAAAGTTTCAGCAGTCTATAAAAATGGTGTCGGAATTTTTGATATTTCATTTCAATTAAAAAGAAGTGAATTTATTTTTTTAATGGGGCCAACAGGGTCAGGTAAATCAACAATATTAAGAAGTATATACATGGATCTTAACATCAATAAGGGGAAAATAATATATAAGGGTAATGATCTATCAAGACTTAGAAAAAGACAGGTACCAAAATTAAGAAGGAACATTGGCATGATATTTCAGGACTATAAGTTGCTTGAAGACAGGACAGTCTATGATAATGTCGCACTTCCACTTCAAATTTCAGGCCATAAAAATAATTTAATTAAGGATAAGGTTTTTTTAATGCTAAAAAAAGTTGGAATTGAAGAAAAGTATAAAAGTTTGCCTTTAAAATTAAGTGGGGGTGAAAGGCAGAGAGTTTCAATCGCAAGGGCATTAGTAAAATCTCCTGATCTTATATTAGCTGATGAACCAACGGGGAATCTAGATCCTGTGGTTGCAGATGAAATCATTGATCTTTTAGAAGAGCTTTCCACATCAATTGGTACAGCTATTTTAATGTCAACTCATAATTTTCCTCTCATACGTCCAAGGAAAAAAAGATTTATAGAATTAGATAAAGGAAAACAGATTATAAATGTTATCTAAAATTAAATTTATTTTAATTGAGAGTATTCGTGGATTTTATTATGCATGGACCCCAGCCTTGTTGTCGTGTATAACCATTGGAATATCATTAATTGTTATTAGTATTTCGTTTTATAGTTATATGATGTTTATTAGTTACAGTGATTCTTTTACAAATAATTATGAGCTAGATGTTTTTTTTGATGATAATTTATCTATTGAATCTGCTCAGAATATATATAATAAAATTATTTTTCATCCAGCAATTTTAGATGGAGAATTTATAGATAAAGAAAAAGCATCAAAGAAGTTTAATGAATATTTTAATAGTAACATTGAAAATCTGCTTGGGGACAATCCGCTTCCATATAGCGCACAATTCCATATAAAAGATAATAATAGAACACCAGATTCACTACTTGCATTATCTTCTAATTTAAGAAAAATCAATGGAGTTGATAGTATTCAATATGATAAAGAGGTATTGATTCGAATACATGGCATATTAAATAAAATTATGACATCATTTTCAATTATTGGAATTGCAATTGTTGTTATTTCAATTATTTTAGTTTCAAATACCACGAGATTAATGATTCACTCAAAAAAAGAAAGCATTCAAATCCTAAGTTTAATGGGTGCAACAAATTTTTTCATAAGAATCCCATTTTTATTGGAAGGGTTTTTCCAAGGTCTTATTGGCTCATTAATCTCTATTTCTATTTTACTTATTTTAAAGAATTTAGTAGAATATATATTTTTTCCAATAACTACAACAAATGATTATAACTTTCAACTTATTATTATATTAAATTTTAGTTTAGGAATAATGTTTGGATTAATTGGGAGTAAAAGAGCGATATCAAAATATCTATCTTAATGGAGCTTAATTATAATGGTAATTAAAAAAAATACAAAAAAAATAAAAAAAGAAAATAAAACTTCTAAACAAAAATCTAACATTAAAAAGGATAATGATAATTTATTATTAATAAAAAATATTTCTGATCAGTTAGATTCATTAAAAGATAGAAATATTAAATTATTAGCTGAGTTTGATAATTATCAGAAAAGAACTTTGCTTGAAAAAGAAAGAGCTAGCAGATTTGATGGAATTAATATTGTTAAAGATCTGTTACCTGTTTTTGATGATATAGATAGGATGATAGACTTTAACAAGGAAGAAAATAATGAATCAATATTAGAGGCTATATGTATGATAGATTCTAAAATTCACAATATTTTAACTAAATACTCAATTAAAAAAATTGATTCAATTGATGAGGAATTCAATCCTAGGTTTCATGAGGCACTGCTTCAAAAAAAATCAAATAAAAAAGAAGGAAAAATAATTGAGGAATATGAGAAAGGATATTTATATCATGATAAAATCATCAGACATGCTAAAGTTGTAGTAAGTAAAGGAAAAAATAAATGAGAGATTATTATGATATTTTAGCAGTGAACAAGAGTAGTTCACAATCAGATATCAAAAAAGCATATAGAAGGATTGCGATGAAATATCATCCAGATAAAAATCCGGAGAATAAAGATGCTGAAATAAAATTTAAAGAAGCAGCTGAAGCATACTCTGTATTATCTGATGATAATAAAAAAGCTCAATATGATAGATTTGGACATAATCAATTTCAAAATATGGGAAGCGGGAATATGAGGGGTATGGATTTTGAAGATATCTTTAGTTCTTTTGGAGATATATTTGGTGGTGGCTTCTCAGATATCTTTGGGGGGGGGAGACAGGCAAGAAAACATCAAGTCGGAAATCTTAAGATTTCATTACAACTAACTTTAGAAGAAATTTATTCTGGAACAAGCAAAACAGTTAAGATCCAGAGATTAGAGAGAACAGGGGAGAAACCCATTACGTGTCAGTCCTGCGATGGCAGTGGAGAAATAAGAAAAGTTCAAAGATCTTTTTTGGGACAAATTGTTAATGTGCATCAATGTATAAATTGTAATGGAGAGGGTTTTACTGGAGGACTCATAAAAAATTCTACAATGATTAAAGTTAGGATCCCCAATGGAGTTTCAAGTGGAAATTATATCCCTCTAAGAGGGGAGGGAAATCAAAGTAATAGTAATTCACAGGATGGAGATTTAATTGTGTATTTTGAAGAAAAAGAACACAAACTTTTTTCTAGAGATGGGCAAGATATATATATTGATTGTTTTATTAACTATCATCAATTAATTAATGGTTCAGAGATTCAAGTACCAACACTATCTGGAAATATAAAAATGAAGATTCCGTCAGGTTTAATTTCAGGAGAATTATTACGATTAAAGGGGAAAGGATTGCCATATATAAATTCAACAAAAAATGGTGATCAGTTTGTTCGAATTAATTTATTAACACCCCATAAACTATCTAAAAAACTAAAAACAATTTTAGATGAGCTTTCTACAGAATTAGGGAATGAAGTCCTATGTAAAAAATTTAAAGATTAGTAGTTTGTACGTTTACAACTTTAAGGATATAATATAGATTGGATATTTGGAAAAAGCTTGAAATTACAACAAAAATAGCTATTTTAGATTGGTTGTTTCTGTTTGCAATCATGCTATTGCTTCTGGTTGTATATATTCCAAAATATATATGGATGCAAGAAAAAGAAGATAGAGATGATAGTAGATTTAGAATGAGAACTATATCGAATGCAGCTGAATTTTATAAAGAGCTGACTGGAAATTATACTTCAGATGGAGAAAAGATGTTTGCCCTGGTTGAAGCTGGAATTGATTCATTGTATGCAGATTCTCTTTTTGTAGGTGAGAAGCAAATAATATTAGATAATCATATTTATAATATCAAAATTAATAAGGGTTTTGACTATAGAGCGGATACAACTTTCAGTGTGGTAGAGCAAATTAAAAAAACAATAATTGACAAAGTTTATTGGACATTAGAGTATACTGATTCAACTCAATCTTCAGTTGATACTAATTATGTAAATTCAACAGATATAGAGAAAAGAATGGATTCATATAGATTCAACCCTGCAAACACCTCTTTGTTAGCAGATCGTGACTCTATTATTTCATCAAAGGAATTTGCTAAATTAGATAAAATTAATCAGGGACGGCATTATAAATTTATTAAGGATACAATTAAGATAGAAGTTAGTGAGCGTGAGGAGATTATTAATAATTATTTAAGAAAAAAATATCATCTAAATCCTAATCTTTTATCTTGCCCCCTTTCACAAAAAGATTATATTTTAACAATTGAACAACTAAGTGATGAAGAAGATATATTTATTGTAGAATCACCTGTAGATGAATCTAATATTAAAAGAAGTTATTTATTCTTTCAATATGATCCAGGTGATCATGGATATATAAGATCTGGCGTTCAAAGTTGGGCAGAGAAAGAATAATTATATGTTAGGTATATCATTATATAAAAATAAAATAAATTTTATTCGGACATCTAAACTGAATAATAATAATTTGTCAGTTACACATTATGGAACATACAAGTATGAAAATTTAAATAAAGTTATTTCATGTTCATTAAAAGATATAATTAAGAAAGAAAATATTACAACTGAAAAATCAGTTTCTATCGTTTTAGACTCCCAATTTTGTTTATTTAACGAAATTTTTTGTGAAGATCCTCAATCATTAGATTTTCATAATAATTTATCTGGAAATAGTGGAATCAACAGTTATTTAGATAGCTATTATTATCCAATCAGTTTTAGAGATGACCATTATATGGGAATTCATATTGATAAAAATCTTAAGCAGCAAGTAGTAGAGTCAATTGACAAATTAGGTTTTTCTATTAGATCAATAAATGTTGGAATTTTTTCTGCTGATAAATTGGCCAGCTCTGTGTTTAACGCCAGATCATTAGATAATTATTTATTAGTTCGTTTTATTACTTCTAGCGCATTAGAGATACTATATACTAATAATGGTCTGCCATCAGTTTATGGTAGGTATAATATTGTAAATAAAAAAATAAAATCATTAAAAGTAATTGGGAATAGATCAGATGAACAGAATGTAAAATTAGCTCTTGATCAAATTTTAAAAGGAAGAAAAAGTATATCAAATATTAATAGGGCATTCGTTTATCAGTCTAGTGGACATAGCCAAATAGTTAAAAATTTAATTAATAAAAAGCAAAGGGATGTTGTGTTATTGAATTTATTTAACTATAAAAATTTAAAAAATTATAATAAAAATATAGCTACAACTATGAATCATGTAACATTTTCTGACTTAGGTCAACTGTTTGGAGGTATAAATGTTTGACATAGATTTAATGAATAGGCCTGGTCTTCAGAAAATAATAACAAAGCTAAATATTGATCCAAATTCTCAAAAACAAAAAATTATATTTGAAAATTTTGATTCTAATGAAAAATTAGCTGATTCTGGGATTGAAAAAAATAAAAAAAATAACAGCCAAGCATCATCTTTTTCATTAATAATGGCCAGCATAATTTTAAGCGTATTCTTTTTATTTGGATTTTTTAAATTAAATGAAGACATAAAATTTCCTACTATCATTTCAAAATATTTAAATTATTTTAAATCTACCAACACACCAAATGTTGATATTGGAAAATCTCTAATAATAAACTTTTTAAGTAATCCAGAAAAAATACAATTATTAAGAAGCATTGATTTAGATGAAAATCTAAATATAAATATTAAAATAGATCAAATTAGTGATCTTAATCTTAAACTTGAAGAAGCAAAATTCATCAGCATCGTTGAAAATAAAGAATTCTACAATGCATCATTCTATATCCCTATAAATCATTTAATTTCAAATCATAATATTGATCTCATATTGAATAATTTACTTGATAAATATGAGCACAATTCAGAGGTCGTCTTAGGGAGAGATAGTAATTCAATATATTTTATTTCTAATGGTAAAGTAATTTATCAAATTATTGAGAAACTTATTTTTACTAGCGATATTAACATTACTCGTGATGTAAGTGGTAAGAATTTTATATTAAAATATTCTTACTAAGTATTATTTATGATTCGAATTATTTCTGGGCGCTATAAGGGCCGAAAATTACAAACTATTAAATCAAAACATATAAGACCCACCCAAGCTAGAGTGAAGAAGTCTATGCTAGAGATTCTTGAACCTTTTACCAATAAAGATGTGCTAGATTTGTTTTCTGGATCAGGATCATTAGGAATTGAAGCTTTAAGCAGAGGTGCGAATCAAATTATATCTGTTGACAACAATAAAAGAAATTTTAATAATCTTCAGAATAATTTTAAGAATATTTGTTCTAAAGATAACTATAAAGCCTACTGTATGAATGCCATGAAATATTTAGAGACTGCTACACAAAAATTTGATATAATTTTATGTGATCCACCTTATTATAAATATAATCACATGGAGATTTTCAAGAAATCAAAGTCTTTTATTAAAAGAGGTGGTATTTTTTGCATGGAAATGGAAAAAAACGTGGTGGATGAGAATATTTTTAGAGTTAAGATATACGGTGAATCTCAAGTAATTTTATGGAGAAATAATGAGTAGCGCTTTATATCCAGGTAGTTTTGATCCAATAACCAATGGTCACTTAGATATTATTAGTAGAGCTTCAAAACTCTATGAAAAGCTCTATATTGCAGTATCTAATGATAGCTCAGTAAAATCAAAATTATTTTCATCAGACATAAGGATTAAACTGGTAAGAAAGTCTGTAGAGTCTATGCCTAATATTGAAGTAATTGATTTTAATTGTTTAGTAGTTGATTTGTGTAAAAAACTTAACTGCAATGTAATTATAAGAGGATTAAGAGCTCTATCAGATTATGATTTTGAATTTAAGATGGCGCTTATGAATAGAAGTCTAGATGAGGATATTGTAACATTGTTTATGATGCCTCATGAGAGATATACACACGTAAGCTCTTCACTCATTATAGAAGTCGCCTCTCATGGGGGAGACATTTCAGAGTATGTCCCCACTTTTGTTAATAAAGCTTTAGGTAAGGCTCTTGAAGAATAAAGAGCTATTATCAACTTTTATTGATCAACTAAAAATACCCTCAGAAATTACCATTGCACTTCCTGAGAAAGATAAAAGAATTGATGATGCGACTAAGATCTTAAAGGAGATTGGTTTAAATATTTTTTGTTTAACCGATTTAAACAAAGATCAAAATAATACTCTGTCTTTATTGGAGACACTAAAGTTTTCGAATAATTGGCCAAAAGAAGATCTAATAATATACTCTAAACATCCATTTATAAAATCATTATCAATGCTAAGAAAAAATCAAATTAGTGGCGTGGTGTGTGGGTGTACAATGCTTACCTCTGATGTCATAAGAGGCTCATTAAGAGTAATAGGACTAAAGAAATCAGTTAAAAATCTTTCTAGCATGTTTTTAATGATCAATAAAAATCTCAATCATTTTATTACTTTTGCAGATTGTGCGGTTATCCCTGAGCCCAATAGCGAGCAACTAGCGGAGATTGCATTTCAAGCAGGGACAATGCATGAAAATATAACACAGGATTCCCCTAGGATAGCATTTTTGTCCTTTTCAACAAAGGGCAGCGCCCAACACTATAGAGTAAAAAACGTTCAAGATGCTGTAAAAATATTTGGCAAAAAATATAATCAAATGATGCATGAGGGGGAGATCCAATTAGATGCCGCTCTAGATTCCGTTATTGCAATAAAAAAAATAAATAATTCAACATTAAAAGGGAATGCAAATACATTAATTTTTCCTAATTTAGATGCAGCTAATATTGGCTATAAACTAGTTCAATGCTTTGCTTTTTATTATGCTTGTGGGCCATTGTTTATGGGTCTAAATAAGCCTGTAAATGATTTATCTAGAGGAGCAAAAGTTGAAGATATTGTACTGGTTACGCTTTTAACCGCATTACAAATTCAAAGGAATTCACATGCCGACCTATAGCTATGAGTGTCAATCTTGTAAAAATAGATTGAATGCTTTTCAGAAGATGAATGATCCTTCTCTTGAAAACTGTGATAGCTGTGGGGGGAAAAAGACACTGAGAAGATTAATTAGTGGTGGGTCTGGTATGGTTTTTAAAGGCTCAGGGTTTTATTTAACTGATTACACCGAATATGGAAAGGATCCAAAAAAAGATACTAATATTAAAGACACCAAGAAGAAAGATAAAAAGATAAATAAGGATTGAAAATTTATGAGTAAGGTCATGGAATCTCCACAAGGAGAACAAATTTTAATGAATGGGAACAATTTAATTGTACCCAATAAGCCAATTATTCCCTTTATTGAAGGAGATGGCACAGGACCAGATATTTGGAATGCTTCAAAGATTGTTCTAGATGCAGCTGTTGGTAAGGCATACAATGGAGAAAGAGAGATATCTTGGCTTGAGGTGTATGCTGGAGATAAGTCAAATGAAGTGTATGGAGAGAATACTTGGCTTCCTGATGAAACATTGAAAATGATAGATAAATATAAAATTGCTATCAAAGGCCCCCTCACAACACCAATCGGTGGGGGTATACGCTCAATAAATGTAGCACTTAGACAGAAATTAGATTTATATGTCTGTATAAGACCAATTAAATGGTTTAAAAATGTTCCATCTCCAGTAAAAAAACCAGAGGATGTTGATATGGTTATTTTTAGAGAGAATACAGAGGATATTTATGCTGGTATTGAATTTTCAGAGGGAACTAAGGAAGTAAATAAGATGTTAGAATTTTTAAAGAATGAATTCCCAGATAAATACTCACAAGTTAGATTTCCAAATACCACTGGACTTGGTTTAAAGCCAATTTCAAGAGAAGGAACAGAGCGATTAGTAAGAGCATCAATTAAGTATGCAATTGATAATAATCGAAAAAGCGTAACCCTTGTTCATAAAGGAAATATAATGAAATTTACTGAGGGTGCATTTAAAAATTGGGGTTATGATGTGGCTGAAAATGAATTTCGTGAATCTATATATACATGGAAGGATTATGACCAAACAGTTGAGAAGGATGGCCAATCTAAAGCAAATATGGAATATAATGAAGCCAAAAGCTCAGGAAAAATTATTATAAAAGATGTCATTGCGGACGCCTTCTTGCAGCAGATATTAACACGACCTAAAGAGTATGATGTAATTGCAACAATGAATTTAAATGGAGATTATATATCAGATGCATTGGCTGCGCAGATTGGTGGAATTGGGATAGCCCCAGGCGCAAACATCAATTATGATACAGGGGTTGCAATTTTTGAGGCAACACATGGAACCGCACCAAAGTATGCAAATCAGGATAAGGTGAACCCCTCATCAGTAATTTTATCAGGTGAGATGATGCTTAGATATTTGGGTTGGACTGAAGCTGCAGATTTAATTTTAAGCTCAATCAATAAAACATTAGATAGTAAACAAGTTACATATGATTTTCATAGATTAATGGAGGGGGCGACACTGCTGAAGTGTTCAGAATTTGGACAGGAATTAGCTGATAATATGTAATGAAATTTATAGATCAAGCTAGTCTTCGTATTAAAGCTGGGAATGGGGGCCATGGCTGTATTGCCTTTCTAAGAGAAAAATTTCGTCCAAAAGGTGGTCCATGTGGTGGAGATGGTGGAAAGGGCGGAGATGTTATCTTTATTGGAAATGATAATTTAAATACTCTCCTTGATGTCAGTTTAAAAAAACATTATAAAGCCAAGAATGGTCAGCATGGAAAAGGAAAAAACATGCATGGCAAGAATGGTAAAGATGTCAATATAAATGTTCCCCTTGGAACAATTATAAAGAATTCCAAAACAAAGCAAATCATTGTTGATGTTACTAAATCCAATGAAAGATATGTCATTCTAAAGGGTGGAAATGGTGGATTTGGAAATGCACGATATAAGACGAAGGTTCAAACAGCACCAAGAATAGCAAATGATGGTCAGGTTGGACAGGAGCTTGAGATTGATCTTGAGCTTAAGGTCCTTGCGGATGTGGGGCTTGTAGGATTTCCAAATGCTGGGAAATCAACATTTATATCTAAAGTATCAAACGCCAAGCCCAAAATTGCAGATTATCCATTTACTACACTCACTCCAAATCTAGGCATTGTAAGATATGGTCATTTTCAATCGTTTGTGATAGCTGATATTCCAGGTTTAATTGAAGATGCTTCAAAAGGAAAGGGACTTGGAAGTCAATTCCTAAAGCATATTGAAAGAACTTCTGTTCTCGTGTTTATGCTAGATCCAACACAAGGAGAAGTTGCTGAGCAATATGAAAAATTAAACAAAGAACTAGCGTCTCACAACAAAGATATTCTTAAAAAGAAATCAATCATTCTCATAACTAAAAAAGATATACATCAGGATAAGTTAGATGTCAAGGCTTTACCAAAAGGGATAAAAAAACATTTTATTTCTTCAGTAACTGGAGATCAAACTGATAATGCTCTAGCTGATATTTCTGATTTATTAGAGGGGTGATGGTTACATGTTGTTACAGTATATTTACTTATTCTAATAATAATTTAATAGCGTGATATATATCATTTTTTTATCACTAATAATTACTTAGGGGGGTAGAACCTTGATAAAGAATTTATTTAACTTGTTAGTACTTTTATTTAGCCTTTCATTTTTATTTTCACAAGATGTGACTCTTAGCCTAGATGGCTCAAATCTTAACTATGAAAGCAGTACAGATATCGCAGGATTTCAGTTTTCGCACAATGGATGTGTAACAGGAGCAGGAGGCGGGGATGCTACGGCAGCTGGTTTTGTCATATCAAGTAGTGCATCCATTATACTTGGTTTTTCATTCACTGGTGCAGTAATTCCTGCTGGTGAAGGAACTTTA
>Ga0066376_10003978_pt1 | contig 13016 bp, 13 predicted proteins | sample Knorr_S15_td_Bot_FD_77009 | JGI IMG/M metagenome (GOLD analysis project Ga0066376, IMG submission 77009) | Marine microbial communities from Southern Atlantic Ocean transect - Knorr_S15_td_Bottom_ad_5009_LV_A | ecosystem: Environmental > Aquatic > Marine > Oceanic | place: Southern Atlantic... | reverse complement strand
TGCCGGTGGAGTATGGGCTTGTGGGCGGCAAACCCGAGCGATGGGAGCCGTGGGACTGCCTGGCGGTGTACAAGGTGCGGCACATCATGATGGGCGTGTTCGAAGGTAAGCTTTGGCGGACCAAGCTCGTCAATGCCTTTGGGCCGGAAAAGGCCGCCAGACTGCTCAAAGGCTACCAGCCGGGCCAACTTATAATCGTGCCTCCCGGAGAGACATACAGCGGCGAATATTTGGACGGCTTACAAGAACTTGCCGCTAATTTGGAGCACTTGAGGTGGCTCCAGGATGACCCGGACGCCGGAAGCAACAATTGGGTTCTCACGGGTGCGCGAACGGCGTCAGGCAAGCCGCTGTTGGCGGGCGATCCGCACAGAGGACTGGATGTGCCTAACTGCTACTACCAGAACCATATCGCCTGTCCGGATTTCGATGTCATTGGCCTCTCGTTTCCAGGCTGTCCGGGGTTTCCCCACTTTGGCCACAGCGCCGATGTAGCGTGGTGTGTGACCCATGCGCAGGCCGACTACCAAGACCTGTTTTTGGAAAGGTTCGACACCGATGTCCCGTCTCAGTACCGTTACAAAGACGGGTGGAGGGAGGCAGAGGTGAGACGCGAGGTAATCATCGTCCGAGGTAGCGATCCGGTTGAGATCAACGTTTCAGTCACCCATCACGGGCCGATTATTGCCGGTGAACCATCAAAGGGCCACGGCATGGCGTTCCGGTATACATCCACAGCAGAGGTAAACCTGGGACCCCAGTGCCTTTTGGATATGATGAAGGCCAAGACAACCGATGAAATGGACGAGGCCATGCGGGAGTGGGTGGACCCCTGCAACAACTTCGTGTTCGCCGATGTGGATGGCAACGTGGAATATCTGAACCGGGGAAAGCTGCCGTTGCGTTCAATGGCAAATGCATGGCTACCGGTACCGGGTTGGACTGGCGAACACGAGTGGAATGGCTACGTGCCTTTTGAGGAGTTGGTACGGAGCAAAAATCCTGACGCTGGCTATATTGTGACCGCTAACAACCAAATAGCCGATGCTGACTATCCGCATTACATTACGTTGAGCTACGCCTCGGATTATCGCGCCAGACGAATCTTGGAAAGGCTGAAAGCACTTCGTGAGGCAACGGCAGGGGATATGGCGGCGATACACGCCGAACGCATTTCGATACCTGCTCGGATATTGGTTGGGCTGGTTGTCGACGTAATGTCGTCGGACCCGCTGGTTTCGAAGGCCAAGGATTTGCTTATGGGTTGGAACGGCTCTATGGAGGTTGATGGCGTAGCGCCTACTGTGTTCGCCGCCTATCGGGGACGGCTTCTGGAGAGAATAATTCGACAGCAGGTCGGACCGCTATCCCAAGATATGTTGAGCGCCTCGGGCAGGGGAGCGCCCAACCATTTACAGCAATTGGCCACTCAGATGATCAGAGCAGTCGACTCTGACGACATCTCCCTGCTTCCGGAAGGTCTTCCAGAAGGCGAAGGCTGGTCCTCACTAGCCAAGCAGGCGCTGACGGACGGCGTGGCGGATCTTCGACGTGCGTTGGGTGACGATATGGATACCTGGATTTGGGGTAAGGTCCACTCCACCAGACCAGTCCATCCCTTGTCGACGATTTTTCCCGAGATCTCGGAAGCCCTCAACCCACCGCCGGTATCCATGGGTGGCGGTCTCGACACTCCACAGGCAGCAGGGCACTCGCCGATGGGTCCCTACGACATCGCAGGCACATCAGTAGCCCGTTACGTTTTCGATCTGGCCGATTGGGAGAACTCTCGTTGGATCGTGCCTCTGGGTTCCTCAGGCCATCCCGGCAGTCCTCATTACGCAGACCAGGCCACCACATGGGCTAATGTGGAGCTTATCAATATGGCATACGACTGGGATGGCATACGGAAGGAAGCCGTCACCAGCCAAGTTCTTTCCAACCAAGGCTAAGACTCAAACTGCCAACCTTTAGCCAGTCTGTACAGCACACTCAAATGCGACCCGCGAAAATACGGAGGCATGTTCCGCTCAATCCAATCTTTAACTTCCGCACGTTTGACGGCCTGTCAACGGATGCATTAGGCTTTCGTTTGGCCAAACGGCCACCATTAAATGAAATGATAGGAGTCGACTCCAATGGCATTCTTATTTAATCACGTTCATCTAAAAGCTATCGATCCTAAAAAGACCGCCGACTGGTATGTTGAGGCATTCGGTTTCGAGATCATCGGCGACACCGTTCGTGATCGAGGTGATCGCTTTATCAGGTGCAAAACGGAAGACGGCGTGCGATTCAACATATCGGCAGCCCGCACGGACGAGGAATTGGGTGAGGGCGATGCCAACGCCCACTTTGGTATCGAGCACTTCGGCATCGAAGTCGACGATCTGGACTCGGAGTTGAAGCGGCTGGAAGGCATGGGTGCAAAGGTATTGGAAGGTCCGAATGTTAGTGGAACGGGTTCCAAGATCGCATTCATCGCAGCCCCGGATGATGTTCGCATTGAAGTGATGCAGCTGAGTTAGCGTTAAATGTATCCCGATATTAGGCTCGTTATGTGAGCACCAATCTCGGAATTAGCTGACAATTATTCAGGTCTCCAATAGCTTACTTTGGAGATTTAACATCATGTCGTCAACCATTGCGTCGAGGTCGTACCTGGGCGACCAGCCCCACTCTTTTCTGGCGACTGAGTCGTCGAGCGAGTTCGGCCAGGAGTCAGCTATGGCCTGGCGCAACGGGTCGATTTGGTAGTCCATTGCAAAGCCGGGGACTCGTTCTCTGATTGCCGCCCCAAGCTCCTCGGGTGAGAAGCTCATTGCGTTAACGTTGAAATCGGCGTGGTGCTCCAAGTGGGCCACGTCCGCCTCAGCCAACTGAATGAGCGACGATATAGCGTCGGGCATATACATCATCGGCAGGTAGGTATTGGGCTGCAGGTAGCATGTGTAGCGGCGCTCCCGAATCGCTCCATAGAAGATAGCAACGGCGTAATCCGTGGTGCCGGCTGTTGGCTCTGTCTTCCAGCTTATGATGCCCGGTAACCGGACGCCGCGCACATCCAGACCTGCTTTATCGAAGTAGTAGCCACCCATAATCTCTCCGAAGACCTTGGAGATACCGTACTGCGTATTGGGCTTCTGCAGAGTTTCGTTGGGCGTGTTGTCCGCAGGTGTGCCTGGTCCGAAGGCGGCTATTGAGCTCGGCAAGATGACGCGCTGTAGCTGGTTTTCGACAGCGGCCCCCAGCACATTAAACAGTCCGTTAACGTTGACGTCGTGGCCGAGCCTTCTATCCTGCTCTGCCCGAGCTGACAGGATCGATCCCAGGTGGTATATCGTGTCGATCTTGAACTCTTTGATCGCCCCATCCACCTGCTCATACTGCCTAACATCCACCAGAGTAGACGGCCCCGAATCCAACACGTCAGGTGCCATCGGAGTGACCCGACCCGCCGCGACGACGTTTTGGGAGCCGTACTGTTCCCGCAACACCGGAACCAGCTCAGACCCGATTTGGCCCGAAGCGCCTGTAACTAAAATACGTTCCATTATTTTTCAGAAATCCCCGCTAGAGGTCCAGAATTCTGCGGCTATCCAAAAGAATCACTCGCCGACCACAAGGTCGCGTAAGACCGATCGCATTCGCTCATTACCCAAAAAACTCAAATCATAAGGTCGCCGCCGTTAATGTCCAGGGAGGCGCCGGTTATATAAGCCGCCCTGTCGGATGCCAGGAAAGCGACGAGTTCGGCGACCTCCTCCGGCTCACCAAGTCGACTTATCGGGAAGCTTTCCGCGTATGCCCTGGCGCGCTGCTCAGAAATAGTGGTCCGTACCATCTCGGTGTCGATAAGTCCGGGACAGACGGAGTTCACGGTGATACCGTGGGAGGCTACCTCTTTTGCCAGGTGACGGGTGAAGCCTAATATGCCTGCCTTGGCAGCAGTGTAATGGGCCCCGCCGACAGTGCTAATGTTTTTACCGGCCGTTGACGAGAAATTCACGATGCGCCCCCAGCCAGCATCTTGCATTGGCTTGAGCACTGCGCGAGAACACAGGTAGGTCCCCTTAAGGTTCACCCCCACGACTAGGTCCCACTCATCTTCTTCGATATCTACAACGGGGGTTGGTCGCAATATGCCAGCGTTGTTGATGAGGATGTGAACGTCGCCGAACTCCCGTAGCGCGGTCTCGACCATCGTTTGGACGTCTCGTGACGAGGTAATGTCACCGGGCGCGGCAACGGTCTTATGCCCGCAGCTTTCGAGATGGGATACGGTCTTGCCTGCGGCCTCGCCATCGATGTCGTTGACGACAACGCTGGCACCACCATCGGCCAAACGCCTGGCCACGGCACGGCCCATGCCCTGTCCTGCACCTGTAACTATCGCGACTTTTCCCTGGAATTCGGATTCGATTACCATATATATTCCCTCCGAAACCGAATGGCTCCGAGATGGCGTGCTGCGCCTTACGTGAGGGCCACCATATTAACTCAGATCGCCGAAAGCTGCATTCATACCGTATTAAGGTTTTGTCGAACTCGATATAGGTGCCGACTGCGCTATGCAAAGGGCTCGTGCCGCTGCCCAACTTCGGCTAGTGCCCGAGATGCCTTGGAATTGGCAGCACAACGCTTTGCGTCGAGGCCACGGTGGTGTATGCTGGCGTCGCCGACAATAGCAGAGGAATGTGCCACCAAAGGCTAGCGAGGTTTCCTATGGCTGGAGCAGACGACAACTTCAAGATCATCAAGGCTGAGATTCTTATTGATGGCAGCGGCGCACCTGCCATACGCGACGGCGCCGTCCTGACGCAAGGTTCGCGCATCGTGGCAGTGGGGCCAACCTCCGACATCGCTGCGCCTGAAGGGGCCAAAGTGGAGGTCCTGGAGTTTCCAGGTAAGACGCTGATGCCAGGCATGGTGGACTGCCATACGCACCACAATGGCTTTGGCGATGGGCGCGCGGGCGACGAGCTTGCGCAAATGCCGGACGAAGTCCTAACTCTGCAGTCGGCCCGGAACGCCAGGACCAGCCTGTTCTCCGGGGTCACGACAATACGCGAGAATGGCCCCAAGAACTTCGCGATGTTCCGGCTGAGGGACGCGGTGAATGCAGGAATCGCCGTTGAACCGCGGAGGGTTCTCTGCGGCAGACCAATGTCCATGATAGGCGGCCACATGGGCTATATCGGTTCTGAGGTGACGGGTCCCACAGAGTGCCGAGCCATGACCAGACAGCTTATTAAGGAAGGCGCTGACTACATCAAAATTACGGCGTCTGGCGGCTCTACCCGAACATCGTTTCCGCTGCTTCCATCCTTCAACAACGACGAGCTGACTGCCACAACGGATGAGGCGCACAAGTTCGGCAAGCTGACCGCGACCCACTGGGGGCAGCACACGCACATCTTTCCCTCTGAGGCCATCCTTCAATGTCGATGAGCTGACGGCGATCTGCGACGAGGCCCACAAGTTCGGCAAGCACGCGGCCGCGCACTGTGCTTCGGCTCAGGGCATGGCAAACGCGTTGGAGGCCGGCGTCGATACCATCATCCACGGGCTATTCAAAGAGCCTGACGGTTCCGATCTGTTCCAGCCTGCGTTGGCCGAGGAGATCGCCCGCAAAGGCGTCTTCGTCAACGCCACGCTTCACAACAGCCGACATCTGGTCTGGCGATTGGAGGCGAAGCAGGAAGAATACGGCCTCAGCCCTCAGGAGCATGCTGAGCTAGATGACCTTCGGCGCAGCAGGGAGTCGATTATCGATGCCTTCAGTCGCATGCGAGACCTGGGGGTGAAGGTCGTTTGCGGCTCTGATTCGTCCTGGAGCTTCTACCCTATGGGAGGCTTCCAGCACGAGATAACGGCCCACGTGGAGGCTGGCATGTCGGCCATGGACGCAATTGTGGCTTCAACAAGCGAATCGGCCCGGTCCTGTTGGATTGATGACACGGTTGGCACCCTGCAGCCCGGCAAGCAGGCTGACCTGCTGATTATCGACGGCAATCCACTGGAGGACATCAACAGCCTATGGAATGTCGCCGACGTCTTTCAGGCGGGGGACCATGTGGACAGGGGCAATTTCATATAGGTCCTCTTCTGGATGGTCCTAAGACAAAAATGGGTGACGCGCAATGACGAAAATCCAGGACTTGTTTGATCTAAGCGGCAAGGTGGCAATTGTTACCGGCGGTGGAACTCATCTGGGCAAAGCCATGGCAGCGACTCTGGGAGAGCTAGGCGCGACTGTTTACATAGCTAGCCGCCGCCAAGACCTCTGCGAAGAGGTGGCCGAGGAGATGAGGTCCAGAGGGCTGGATTTTACTGGGCTGGGATGCGATGTCACAGACGAAAATGATGTGACCGCACTGGTGGAAAGAGTAATTCGGGACAAGGGCAGGCTGGACATCATGGTCTGCAACGCGGGTGGAAGTGCGACGACATCGTACATTCCCACCGCCTCTGTCGACGAATTTATGTCGGACTGGGAAATCAACGTCAAGAGCACGTACATATGCGCTCAGGCAGCCGCAAGACATATGATTCAGCAGCGCTCCGGCAAGATAATCACCCTTGGGTCCATCCACGGCTTCCTATCGGGCGACAAGCGACTATATGAGGGGCTGGACTTTACTCGCTCAGGGCCTCCTTATCAGGCGGCCAAAGGCGGCGTGCTGAACCTTACCAGGGCGCTTGCCGCTGAGTTGGGCGAGTACGGCATCACGGCCAATTGCATAAGCCCCGGCCAGATACCGAAGTCGACCACCGACCCTCAGATGGTAGAGCGTTGCCGGCTCAATAATCCGCTGCTTCAGACCGGCGTGTCGGATAACGTGAAGGGTGCAGTGGCCCTTTTGGCATCGCCGACGGGAGACTGGATTACCGGCCACAACCTGGTGGTAGACGGGGGATGGAGCGTCTGGTGAAAGAGCTCTCTTTGAAAGGGCCAGCAATTGACTCATCAAAGCGCGAATGGTAGTGTCCATCCACGGCTAACAATCATCGCTGTAGGCTAATTCCGAACAGGCCGGACAGCCTCAACAAGGTGGACTTCAGCAAATGGAACATAATTTCTCTCCGACCAAATATTACTCGACCATCGGCAGCCACGATCCAGAATTCAGAGTAGCCAGCGGTGACACCATTGTGACTACGACGATCGACGCTGGAGGCTGGCATGCCAACGGTGAATTCATTGGCCCACGCGGCAACCCACAGACAGGTCCCATCTATGTAGAAGGGGCTGAGCCTGGCGATACCTTAAAGGTGAGGTTCGACAAGATATGGCCGAACAGATCCCATGGCTTTTGCTCACCTCGGATTGCACCTCACGTGCTGGAGCCGGGCGATCCAAGTGTGGTGAAAACAGACGAACGCCTGACTTTCAGGCTCAATTTTGAGAACAACACAGCGACGGCTGAAGGAGGTCCTACCGACCTCACCGTACCAATCCAGCCTATGCTGGGCTGCTTCGGTGTCGCGCCAGCGCGTGATCAGGCGATATCCACCGCGACATCTGGCCCATACGGCGGGAACATGGACTACAAAGGGTTTGCGCCCGGAGTCACGGCGTATCTGCCCATCTTTGTGGAGGGAGCCCTCTTTCACCTTGGAGACGGTCACGCCTGGCAGGCCGACGGGGAGATACTGGGCACAGGCATCGAGATTTCTATGGACGTAGTCGTGAATCTGGAGGTCATCAAGGGCAAGGAAATCGGCTGGCCGCGCGGCGAAAACGAAGAGTACATATTCACCGCTGGCAATGCCCGACCCTTGGACCAGGCTACCCAGCACGCATCGTCCGAGATGCTCCGGTGGCTGCAATCCGACTACGGACTAGATGCATCGGAGGCGAACTTCCTTCTCGGAATGCACGTGGAGTACGACGTAGGAAATATCTACGACCCCGCGTTCACGATGGTATGCAAACTTTCAAAGTCGGTGCTGCCCAACAGCTAACGTACAAGAGATCAACGTTGCAAATGCTCTCGCATGAACAACCGATGATGCATACCCAAGGCAAATAAGATAACGACGATTCCAGTGGACAACAACGGAGGTTAAGATATGACGGAAGGCTTTGTTGGCAAAGTCGCCCTGGTCACCGGCGCAAGCACGGGCATAGGCCGAGCGACAGCGCTAACGTTTGCTAGAGAGGGCGCGCGAGTGGTTGTCTCCGACGTAAACGCGGAAGGCGCCGAAGAGACGGTAGGCATGATAAAAGGCGCGGGAGGCGAGGCCATTTTCATCCACGCTGACGTATCGCAGCCGGGTCACGTCGAAGCACTCGTCAGCAAGACTGTTGAGACTTATGGCAGATTGGATGCCGCCCACAACAACGCTGGTATCGAGGGTATAAGAGTCCCAACGGCGGAATTTCCCGAAGACGAATGGGACCGCGTGATCGCCACCAACTTGAAGGGCGTCTGGCTGACAATGAAGTACGAAATCCAGCAAATGCTTGAGCAGGGTGGAGGCGCCATTGTAAACACATCGTCTATAGCAGGACTAATTGGCATGAAGGGCTCGACCGCCTACGGGGCAGCCAAGCACGGCGTGATAGGCCTGACCAAGGTAGCCGCTCTTGAATACGCAACCCAGGGCATCAGGGTGAATGCCGTTTGTCCTGGGGCTGTAGCCTCACCCATGACCGATCGGCTAATGGGAAGGGAACCCGGTCGACGAGAGATGTACTTGGCGATGCAGCCCGTGGGACGTTTCGGCACGCCGGACGAGATCGCTCAGGCAGTCGTTTGGCTCTGCTCAGATGCGGCGTCCTTCGTTACGGGCCACGCTATGCCGGTCGATGGGGGATACGTCGCCAATTAAGGTGTCCTAGTAGACAGCCTATTCCATAATCAAGATTCGGCGCGTATGGATCTTAGGGCTACCTAGTTAACGCCCAAACGCTTTCGCGTTGTGGAACGATGAAAAGGGCGGCGATGCGTTTCTGAGCTTAGGAATCTGTAGTTCTATGCCACGAACCGCACTCAAGCTCGTCTCAGCTAGTCAAGATTCCCTTTATGAAGTTGGCATATTCGTCCCTCATTGGTAGATCCATCTCGATCTTTACCCTTCGTCGAATCCCAGCAACTGTTTCATTCGTTAGAGGGTTGGTTCCCTCTTTAGTGTAGTCTTCCCAGAACAGACCTACGCCCCTTTTTTGCCAGTTCGGAAGGTCATTAAAATTTATGCCATTATCAAAAAGTAATTCGTTCTTGTCAGCAACTGAAAGTCCTTCCAACAGACCTGTGGCGTCGGTAGCCCCTTTCCCTTGCCTGCGTAGCATCCAATAACAGTGACCGTTCAGCGCATTGCGATGCGCGTCCTCACTTCGCCATCTGAAGTAGTCTACTACGTAGTCAAGTTTCGGCAACTATGAAATCCGACAATCAAAAGATCCGTGGTCACCAAGCTGAAGCGAGAATTTGGCGCTTGCCTCGCCGGCCAAGATCGAGTTAAGCTTCCTGGTCTTTCTTCCAAAAGAATTCTCTTCAGGATGAAACAGTAGAGAAATTTCATCGCTTTGAGTGTAGCCATAAATGACACGGAATCCGCATTGCATCAGATGGAGACTTATATTTCTGAGAATTCCGATGTGCTATTCAGTCACTCCCTCTGCCCATCTTGCGCACGTGATCTCTACCCGAACTATTTAAAGGGCAGGGCTTAAGGCAATGCCGATGAGAATTTTATCAAGGGCACCCTGAAGTTCTGCCAATTTGGCATCCCACGCCTCTGAAACAAACTCCGTTAGGTGCGGTTCAATCCGCTCACAAATAAATACCCCATATTCAACCAGTCTGCCTATTCCTGTCTCCACTACTACAGCTTTTTTCTCTATTTTGATCTCTCAGATTACTTAGCTCGCTAGGGATACTCGCTGCAACAATTGAGCCCAGCGATAGCCTTATGCTCTGCCAACGGATGTTTTCTACGCGACCTGTTCAGGCCAACAGTCCGTCTCAAGAGTATGAGGGCGACAAGCAGAACTGTGTTAACTCCAGCGAATTGGCCTTATTTCGACGTGTGATATCATCCGGCGCAGGTAGATTTTCGTTTTGGAGGCCACTATGGCGTATGGAGGCAATGATTGGCTCGCGCTGAACCCGGAGCCGACCTTGGAACCGGACTTACCAATATGCGATCCGCATCACCATTTCTGGGATTTTCGTCATGAGAGGGTGCCATATCAGAGGTACCTGCTAGACGAGCTGAACGCGGATATCTACAGCGGTCACAACGTTCGGTCAACGGTCTTTATTGAGGCCAGGTCAATGTACAGCGCAGGTGGGCCCGACGAGCTTCGTTCCGTTGGCGAGGTCGAGTTCGTGCAGGGTCTCGCCGCAGCCAGCGCAAGCGGACTGTACGGTCCGGCTAGAGCCGCCGCAGCCATCATAGGAAATGCCGACCTAAGCATGGGAGACAGGGTTGAGACCGTGCTGGACGCATTTCAAGCAGCCAGCCCCAACCGTTTCCGCGGCGTGCGTCGATCAGCCTCCTATGACGCCCATCCAGATGTGGAGAGTCGTGCAGAGCAGGGCTTGCTGGCAAACGAGAGCTTTCGGGCGGGCGCGCGTATTCTGGCTCGCAGGGGAATGATCTACGAGAACACGCTGTATTTCCATCAGCTTCCCGAGCTTGTGGATTTCGCCAACGCTATTCCTGAACTGACCATCGTGCTGAATCACATTGGCGGGCTGTATCGCGTGGGGCCATACGCCAATCGAGACGACGAGGTGATACCGGAGTGGCAGGCAGGCATCGCTGCCGTTGCCCAGTGTCCGAACATATACCTAAAGCTGGGCGGGGTCGGTCAGCCTCGTTACGGCTTCGACTGGCATACCTACGAAAAGCCTATCGATTCTGAAGGGCTGGCAGCAGGCCTCGCGCCTCTGATGAACTACTGCATCGAACAGTTCGGCCCAGACAGGTGCATGTTCGAGAGCAACTTCCCGCCGGACAAGGTGTCTAGCTCGTACAACGTGCTTTACAACGCCTTCAAACGGCTGTCCAAGGACTACTCGGCTTCCGAAAGGGCCTCGCTGTTCCACGACACGGCTACCAAGGTATATCGCATATAGCCGTTGTTGAGTGAATTCCTGGCAGGGCCCTCAACTGAATTTCTGGCAATACAACGCCGCCATATAATCACTTGAAGCGGCGAAACTAGATAGGAGAGAAAGCCAATGACGACGTCAAGAGAGATCATGCAAGAGGTTGCGCCCAAGCTGGCGGAACTGACCAACGATGTGGTGTACGGAGACATATGGGAGAGGCCAGGCCTGTCCAAGCGGGACCGCAGCCTGATGGTCGTCGCCGTACTCACCGCGCTATACCGCACTGAGCAGCTAAAAGGCCACATTGGCCGCGCGCTGGATAACGGCGTAACGAAAGACGAGATCGCAGAGATTATTACACACATGGCCTTTTACTCTGGCTGGCCTACGGCGGCCAATGCGGTCAGGGTAGCCAAAGAGGTCTACGACGAACGAGGGTAGGTCTATCACCCTCCAACGAGGAAAGCACAGCAGGGAAGGGTGCACTATTAAATGGAAATCGTACTGCTGGCAGGCCGGATAATATTCGGCCTCTACTGGGTAAACGCGGCTATTCGTAATCTAATGGGGCTGGAGAAAGGTGCAGCGAATGCGGGACAGCACGGCGTCCCATTCCCCAGGTTCTCATTCATTGCCACGGTGCCGATTATGATTGCCAGCGGACTGAGCATCGCCTTTGGCTTCTACTCTTGGGTCGGAGCCATCGCCCTTATCGCTTTCCTTATCCCTGCCTCGGTATTGCGACACCACTTCTGGAATGTGACAGACCCTCAGCAGGCTGGCGTCGAGCGGCGTGACTTCGAAAAGAACATGGCGCTGGTGGGCGCGTGCCTTCTCATCATCTATTACGGCTCCGGCCCCTTTAGCCTTCATTAGACTGCCTTCGTTAGTTTGCACGAAGCTAGAACGCAAAACGGCCCTCCCGATCAGTCATCGCAGGGAGGGCCGTTTCATTTCGTTATCTAAAGGCAGCCTAGCCAGAGACTGGTACGGGTATGCCTGGAATCTTCAGCTGGATGCGACCCATCGTTCGCCACGTCGTATAGAACATCGTAGTCCAGTCATCGCCGCCAAAGGCCACGTTTGTCGTGGTGTCCTCGCCATGGACAATGGTTCCAAGATGCTTACCGGATGGGTCCATCACCCAGATTCCGCCGGAGCCTCCACAGTACACATTACCTTCTATATCCACCTTCATGCCGTCGGGAACGCCGGGGCGATCGCCGGTCAAGTCGCAGAACACACTGTCAGACGCCAGAGCCAGCATACCGTTGGGCTGCATATCAAAGGCTCGAATGTGCCCTCGGCGGGTGTCGTTGATATACAGAACGCTCTCGTCGGGCGAGAAGGCCAGACCGTTTGGCACTATGAAATCGCCTATAAGCAGCGTCTGCGTGCCCAGGTCCGGCGTGACTCGATAGACGCCTGAGAAGTCCAGGTCTACGCTAGGGTCTGGAGCGCCGGGGTCCGAAAAGTAGATGCAGCCGTCGGACTTTACAACTGCGTCGTTGGGCCTGTTGAACCGCGAGCCTCGATGATTAGTAGCAACAGCCGTAATGCTGCCGTCTAGTTCCTGCCTCGTAACCCTACGCGCTCCGTGCTCACAGGCAACCAGACGACCTTGCAAGTCTCTAGTTAGGCCGTTCGCCTGGTTCGTACCTTCTTGAAATACTGTCGTGCCCTCGCCAGGTGACCACTTCATCCGCCGGTCCTGGCCGATGTCGCTGAAGAGCAGGTACCCGCCCTCCTTCCACCAGAGCGGTCCTTCTGTGGGCCACCTGTCGCTGGCCATACCGCTGGCTAGTTGCTCGACCTCGGCGTCGGGTGAGACGATGCGATCTAGTTCGGGTGAATTCTTCTCAATGGGCAAGTTAGTCCTCCTGGGATGCTGGTAGCTATCTACGCTCCATGATTTGACTGGAGCCTGGAAAGTCTATATTTATTCTG
>Ga0066376_10003977_pt1 | contig 13017 bp, 12 predicted proteins | sample Knorr_S15_td_Bot_FD_77009 | JGI IMG/M metagenome (GOLD analysis project Ga0066376, IMG submission 77009) | Marine microbial communities from Southern Atlantic Ocean transect - Knorr_S15_td_Bottom_ad_5009_LV_A | ecosystem: Environmental > Aquatic > Marine > Oceanic | place: Southern Atlantic... | reverse complement strand
TGCGGCCTCCGGCTCGAAAGTCCCCTCAGCCAACCGTACGGGGGGCTGGGCCACCCGGGCCGCCCCGGCTCCCCTTGGGACCCGACGACGGGCTGGCGCACCGCGCTGGACGTTACCCCTCGTGCGATGCGTGGCCCCGATGAGGTTTTCGCTACCCACAGGGGTCGTGATGGAGGGGGCCCTCCGCACGACCCGCCATCGGCTCCTGCGGTCGACGGACTACTGACGGGCGCTACCGCCAATACATGAGCACCAACAACAGCAGCCACAGCCCGTGAATGCTGTGGGTAATCGGTCCCATCTTCTTCAGGATGGCCTGCGCCCGCGTGCGCCCGGCCTCATCGAGGCCCTTCTCGGCGATCTCGGAGAGCTCGGCGCCCATGGGCTTGAGCACCCCAACGGAGATACCGAGCATCACGAGCGCGATCAGAATCGCTCCGTGGATCTGGGGCGCTACGCTGCCAAACCCGCCCAGATGGAACACCATGGCGAGCCCAGTGAGGAGCGTCAAGACCCCGGCGATGCCCGCCATCGCTCCCCGCTTCGCACCGACGGCGGCACTCATTCGAAAGGCGTCCGGCCCCCGTTCGAGGCCCATTTTCAAGAGCTTCACCAAGCCGAGTGGCGCGCCGAACCAGACCGCAGCGCATGCAATATGTACAACTCGAAGCAAGATATAGACGACCATGTTCCTACTTTTCGCAGTGTTGTTTGAGACAGCCGAGATAGCCGAGTTGACCGCAACGGTCCATCCTAACGCCCTGCGAGCCGCGCCATCAGGCCGGCCTTGTCCCAGTACGAACGTACACTTTGGATACGACCATCGGCGTGAATCTCAAACACCGAGACCCCCTTAAAGCTCAACTCCATGGGCTTCGAACGCAACACCGCGACCCCCCGCCATCGCACCGTCGCCTCAGTCCCAGAGACGAAGATGTCGTCCTCGGTCAGCGCCATCTTCTCGAAAATCTGTGACAAGACGCGAAAGCAGTTGTCGACTTGTCGCGCACCAGCATCGGTGGCGAGCTGAAGAGGCGTCCGGCGAATCGCTCGCGAAACGCCCCGCGTCAGCGTCCAAGCGCATCTGCGATCGCCCGCTGCGCGAGAGGGGCCATGAGCCGATAGCCCGCTTTGTTGGGGTGCACTCCGTCCGCCGAGAGCGCCTGATCCAGCCCCAGATGCTCGTCCACCATCGCGGAATGGTAGTCCAGGTACACGATGCCGTTCGCTCCAGCGTACTGCTCCATCCATTGATTCAGGGCCACGATCTTCGGTCCTGGTTCGAGCCCCGGCCGCCAAGGGTAGTCCGATGCCGGGAGGACGGACGAAAGCACGGCCCGAACGCCATTGGCCAGCGCGAGTTCGACCATGGAAGCCAGGTTGTCCTCGATCATGGCTTGTGTCGACGGTCCGGTGTTACCAGCGATATCGTTCGTTCCCGCGAGGATGACGACTACCGCGGGATCGAGCGCGAGCACGTCCTGCCGAAACCGCACGAGCATCTGCGGTGTCGTCTGTCCACTTATGCCTCGGCCCACATAGGGCTCGCCGGGGAACATCGTCTCGAAGTACTGGGCCCACGCGTCGGTGATCGAATTGCCGTAGAAGACCACCCGCTGCTCACCGGGTCGCCCCTCGCCCAACTCCCGGTTCGCTTCATGATATCGGGCGAGCGACGCCCAATCGCCGTTCTGGGCGTCGAGCGGCGCAGATGCCAGCGGACTGAGAATGACCGCCCCCGCGATCGAGCACGCGCATCGCCAGCGAAGCGTCGACCTCACTGAACGATCTCGTCGATCACCCGAGCTGGAAGAACCCCCGTGAGCCTGGCGTCGAGACCCCGATGCTTGACGGTGAAACGCTCGTGGTCGACCCCGAACAGATGAAGAATCGTCGCCTGGAAGTCGCGGATGTGTACCGGATCCTTGACAATGTTGTACGAGAAGTCGTCGGTCTCCCCGTGCACGACGCCGCCTTTGACCCCGCCGCCAGCCATCCAGACCGTGAAGCAGCGCGGATGATGGTCACGCCCGTAGTCCGTCGGGGTGAGGCGCCCTTGAGAATAGATCGTGCGTCCGAACTCCCCACCCCAGATGACGAGCGTTTCGTCGAACAGGCCGCGCTCCTTGAGGTCCTGGATGAGCGCCCATGCCGCGCGGTCCACATCGAGCGCCTGGGCCGGCAACACCTCCGGAGCGAACTGATGGACGTCCCAACCTCGGTGGTAGATCTGCACGAAGCGGACTCCCCGCTCCACCAAGCGCCGCGCCATCAGCGCCGCGTTCTGGAACTTCCCTGGCTGCCGCGCTTCGTCGCCCCACCGTTCGAAGGTGCTCTCGGGCTCGCTGGAGAGGTCCGCCATCTCGGGCACCGACATCTGCATCCTATACGCCATCTCGTACTGCTGAATGCGCGCGAGCGTCTCCGGGCTGCCGAGTTCGTCGTGCTGAATCCTGTTGAGGTCGCCCAAGCCGTCGAGCATGGCGCGCCTCACTTCTCGCGACACGCCGTCGGGATCGCTGAGATAGTGCACCGGGTCGGCGCCGTTGTTCAGCATCACACCCGAGTATTCCGGTGAAAGGAAGCCGGCACTCCAGAGCTTGGCGGAAATCGCCTGCACGTTCGAACGAGGATGGCTCTTTTCGGCATTCAGAACGACGAAAGTCGGCAGGTCCTCGTTCATGCTGCCCAGTCCGTACGAGAACCAGGAGCCGATGCACGGGCGACCCGGGGTTTGCTGACCGGTCTGGATAAAGGTGATACCGGGCTCGTGGTTGATTGCCTCGGTGTTCATCGAGCGAATGATGGCGATGTCGTCGACCATCGATGCCGTGTAGGGCAGCAGCTCGGAGATCCACGCACCGCTCTGACCGTGCTGCGCGAACTCGAATACCGACGGCGCGATCGGAAAGCGCGTCTGACCCGACGTCATTCCGGTCAGCCGCTGTCCCTGGCGAATCGAATCCGGCAGGTCGGCATCGTACCAATCCTTCATGACCGGCTTGTAGTCGAGCAGGTCCATCTGAGGCGGTCCACCCATCATGTGCAGGTAGATGCACCGCGTCGCCTTGGGCGCGATTTGGCGCAGGGGCGGCGCCCCAGCAGGCATCTGGGCGAAGACGTCGTCGGCCATCAGGCTCGACAACGCGAGGCCACCGATGCCCTTGGCCATCTTTCCAAAGAACTGGCGTCGGGTCTCGGCCAGAACGATTTCGCGAAGCGGATCCATGAGTCCTCTCTTGAGCTACATCAGCGCTACTTGTTCAACACCTCGTCGAGGTTCATCAACTGACTGACCAGCATGGTCCAGGCGGCCGATTCGGCTACGGGGAGGGTTGCGTCGGGGCGGGAGTCGCCAGTCTGCAGTAGACGCTCAGCCGCGTCCGTGTCGGCTCGATAGGCGTTGAGCAGTCGGTCGTAGGTTCGCATCGCGACCGCGCGCTCGTCGTCGTCGAACGGGCGGGCCAGGAGACGGGCGGTGATGAAGTCGAGCCTCTGGTCGAAACCGTCCCCGGCCTCTCGTATGGCGCGCTGCGCCAGATAGCGCGAGGCCTCGACGAACTGCGGGTCGTTCATCGTCACCAGCGCTTGCAGCGGCGTGTTCGTGCGCTCTCGCCGAACAACGGAATGCTCGCGCGTCGGCGCATCGAAGACGCCCATCGACGGCGGAGGTGCGAGCCGCTTCCAGAACGTGTATAGGCTACGCCGATAGAGGTCGTCCCCGTCGTCCTGCGCATAGAGGCGCGTGTCGCTCTGCGCCATCGCGATAGAAGACCACACACCCTCTGGCTGGTACGGGCGCACGCTCGGTCCACCGATCGTGCGCGTCAGTAGTCCGCTCGCCGCCAGTGCATAGTCGCGCACCATCTCGGCATCCATGCGGAAGCGCGGGCCCCGAGAGAGCAGACGGTTCTCTGGATCCGCCTCGAGCTTCTCCGCGGTCACCCGGGCCGACTGTCGATACGCGGCGGACGTCACGAGTGTGCGGAAGAAACGCTTCACGTCCCACCCCGAGTCGCGGAATTCGACCGCAAGCCAGTCCAGCAGCTCGGGGTGCGTCGGTGGTTCCCCCTGTGCCCCGAAGTCCTCGCTCGTGGCGACCAGGCCCGTGCCGAATACCTGCTGCCAGAAACGGTTGACCGTCACGCGGGCCGTCAGCGGGTTCTCATCGTCCACCAACCACCTGGCGAGACCGAGTCGGTTATGGGGCAATGATGCGGCCATAGGCGGGAGCGCACTCGGCACTCCGGCCGTCACGAGGTCGAGCGGCTGATCGTACATGCCGCGATAGAGAATGTGCGCCTGGGGCTCAGAGTCGGTGCGTTCCTGCATGATGTGCGTGATCGCGCCGCGACGGCGCACCTCGCGCCACTCGTGGGTCAACTCCCTACTGCGCGCGAGCAGCTCCGAGTACCGCCCATCTTCCACAGCCAAGTAGTACCGACGAAGCGCGTCGCGCTCGGCTGGCGTGAGCGCCTCCGGCGTCTTGTCACGAGCTCGTCGGAGTGTCGGCCACGCCGAGACTACTCGGACCTCCTGGTCCGTGAGCGCGCGATCGAAGATCCGGAAGTCGGCGATACCGCCACCCGGAAAGTGACGAACGATCTGCGCGCCTTCTCGCATCGAGACGCTGCGACCGAGCTCCAATGGACCGTCCGTCAGGCTGCTTCCGAGCACCTTCGCAAAGTACTCGGTGCCCTCCGTCTCCAGGCGCTCACCATCACGATAGATCGCCATCCCCGAGCGCTCGGCCGTACCGTCGTGTGTAACCACGACGTGGGTCCACTGGCCCTGGGCTGAGCCTTCCACGGTCGTCCTTGGAGAGATGCGTGCGGCCGAACGCTGCTCGCTCTCTGGGACCGAGTCGCCGATCAATCGAAAGGAGGGGTGTCCGCCAGCGCTCAGCGCCCACCCGCGATATCCGTCCCCGGCGTCGTATTGGCCCGCGACGGGAAAGCCTGCTGCCGAGTCAGGCCTGAAGATCCAGAGTGCCATGGAGAAGGGACTGTCGCCGGCGAGTGGTACGGACGGAAGCTCGGCCCACGACTCGTCACCGAACCTCATGGACGGGAGGTCCCCCGGGCCGGGTGCGATCGACACAGAGCCTTCGAGCGTCACAGGGTGCACGGTACCACCCACTTCGAACCGCGGCCTCGAGCTCTCGTCCAGGTCCAGGTGCATCCACTGCCCAGACTCAGCGAGCGGCGAGGTCAATGAGCGATACTCTCCCAAACCGAGCCATTCCCCAAATGCCGCATCGATCTCGTCCGCCCGGTCGGCGAGCTCGGCCTGGTTCGCTGCGGACTCGTCCCGTAGCTCATTCCAAAGCGATCGGTCGTCGTCGCTCGGAACGACCAAGATGGGCGGCGGATCGAAAACGTTACCGTCCAGCGCATTTTCGGTGGTGTTCCGGAAGAAGGCCGTGAGCGCGTAGAACTCTCGCTGCTGTATCGGGTCGAATTTGTGGTCGTGGCAGGTGGCGCAGCCGACGGTCAATCCGAGAAACACTCCCCCGATGGTCTCGGCCCGATCCTTGGCATAGATCACCTCGTACTCCGCCGGAACCACCCCGCCCTCGTTGGTGGTGATGTTGTTCCGCTGGAATCCGGTCGCGACGAGGTCGTCGAGTGACGGGTTCGGCAACAGGTCACCCGCGACCTGCGCAACGGTGAACTCGTCGAACGGCCGATTCTCGTTGAGCGCTTTGATGACCCAGTCGCGGTACGGGTATATCTCACGGTAGTTATCGATGTGGATCCCGTGGGTATCGCCATACCGGGCAGCATCCAGCCAGTAGCGCGCGCGATGCTCACCCCACTGCGGCGACGCCAGCAACTCGTCGACGATGCTCTCATATGCCTGGTCGGAGTCGTCGCTCAAGAAGCGTTGTACCAACTCGGGTTCGGGCGGCAGGCCGGTCAGGTCCAACGCCAAGCGACGTATGAGCGTCCGCTTGTTCGCCCCGAGCGCGGGCTGCAAGCCCTCCGCTTCGAGACGGGCGAGCACGAATCGGTCGAGAGGACTGCGCACCCACGAATCGTCGGTCACCACGGGTGGCACGGGGCGCTCGACGGCCTTGAAGGACCAGTGCTGGTCCCACGATGCCCCCTCGTCGATCCATCGGCGAAGAATGTCGACCTGCTCGTCGGTCAGCGTCTTGTTGGCGGACGCGGGCGGCATGCGCCGTCGAGCGTTGGTATGGGTGACGCGCTGGAACAGCACGCTGGCCGCGGCGTCGCCCGGCACGATAGGCTGACCGCGGCGGCGCTCCGCGAACGCGCCCTCCCTGGTATCGAAGCGAAGCTCGGCCTCACGCGCCTCCGAGTCGGGCCCGTGACACTGGAAGCACTTGTCGGCCAGGATCGGTCGCACGTCCCGCTGAAAGTCGACCGTCTGTGCTTGTACGTCCTGGACTCCGGTCCACGCCGCGCCTAGGGCGAGCGCCATCAAGACCGGCGAGGAGGTCGGGCGTTTGGACACTGACGCACCCCACGAAGTAATGGGAATCAAGGCAACATACTTCTCTGCCAAGGTCAATGTCGAGCCATGCGTCGTCGCGGCGGGGCGCATATGTTGGATCTACTGAACAGACCCATCTCGAGAGGGAACGTCATGAGCACCCGTCGTCGCTTCCTACGTGATTCCACCGTGGCCTTGGCTGGAACAGCCGGTCTTCCCAAGGTCCTGCGGGCTCAGAGGTCCAACATCGCACCCAGCGACCAGATCCGAGTGGGCGTCATCGGGTGCAACGGGATGGGTTTCTCCGACCTCGCTTCCATCATGAAGGTCCCCGAGGTCGAGTGCGCGGCCCTTTGCGACGTCGACAACGAAGTGCTGGCCCGTCGGGCATCACAGGTCGAGGAGCGGTGGGGATCCATTCCCAAGCTCCACACCGACTTCCGTCGCATCCTGGACGATCCCGACATCGACGCAGTGATTATCGGGACCCCCGATCACTGGCACTGCCTGATGATGGTGCTGGCCTGCGAGGCCGGGAAAGACGTCTACGTGGAGAAACCTCTGGCCAACACCGTCGGCGAATGCGCGCTAATGGTCGCGGCCGCCGAGCACTACGGAAGCGTCGTTCAGGTCGGGCAATGGCAGCGTAGCGGAGATCACTGGACGGACGCCGCCGATTACGTGAAGTCCGGAGCCCTGGGTCGGATCCGCCTGGTGAAAGCCTGGGCGTACCAGGGCTGGATGAAGTCCGTCCCCGTCCTGGCGGATGAAGCCGTGCCGGAAGGGGTCGACTACGGCCTTTGGTTGGGACCCGCACCGGCGCGGCCGTTCAACCGTAACCGATTCCATTTCAACTTTCGTTGGTTCTGGGACTACGCCGGTGGACTCATGACGGATTGGGGCGTGCACATGATCGACATGGTGCACTACGGAATGGACGCTACAGCGCCCAAGAGCGTCACCGCCAGTGGCGGCAAATTCGCCTACCCGGACGACGGCGCGGAGACTCCCGACACCCTGCAAGCGGTCTTCGAGTTCGACGAGTTTTCCATGCTCTGGGAACACGCCACCGGCATCGACTTGGGACCCTATCAGCGCGACCACGGCGTCGCATTCATCGGAAACTCGGGAACGCTGGTGGTGGACCGACAGAAGTGGGAGATCTACCCGGAAAGCGAGAATGTGGATGGGCGCCTCGAGTACCTGACGCCGGTTCTGCCTGTGCAGATGCGCACCGACGACGGCGGACTCGACGCACACACGAAGAATTTCGTGGACTGCATGAAGAGCCGAGAACAACCCAAGTGCCACCCGGCCATAGCGGCGCGCGCGGCTGTTACATCACATATGGGCAACATCTCGTTCAAGACAGGGCGCCGCCTCACGTGGAACGACCACACGGGCTCATTCGAGGGCGACGCCGAAGCCAACGCGCTGCTCATGCCCAACTATCGGTCACCCTGGACGCTGCCCACGCTATGATGGCGGCGAGGAAGGTCATCAGGGTCAAGGCTGCGGTCGTCGCACTCGTGGCGCTCTCGGCGGGCTGCGTGGCGGAGTCGAGCGCCGAAGACGGTACGATCGAGAGTGCGGCGGCAACGCCGCAGGAAGAAGCCCGCCCGGAAGACACCGAGGTCTGGGACCCGGAACCCGGTATTGTGGCGCCCGGAGAGGCATCCGCTCCGCCGTCCGACGCCGTGGTGCTCTTCGACGGTACGGACCTCTCGGCCTGGAGCGCGAGTGACGGTGGCGCTGCCGGCTGGAGCATTCGTGATGGCGCCATGACCGTGGTCGCCGGGGCCGGTAGTGTGCAAACGAGTCAGGGCTTCGGGGACGTGCAACTCCACATCGAATGGCGCACGCCCGCGGAGGTCGTGGGGGAGGGACAGGGACGCGGCAACAGCGGCATCTTCTTCATGGAACGATACGAGCTGCAGGTCCTCGATTCCTACGACAACCGCACCTACGCCAACGGACAAGCCGGCTCCATATACAAACAGCACCTCCCTTTGGTGAACGCCTCGCGGGCACCAGGCACTTGGCAGACCTATGACGTGATCTTCACTGCCCCGCGATTCGCAGAGGATGGTGGACTCGAAAGCCCCGGCTACGTAACTGTGCTCCACAACGGTGTGCTCGTGCAGAACCACGCCGAGCTCGTGGGCCCCACCCTCTTCATCGGCGAGCCGTCCTACGCAGCGCATGCGGATCGCTTGCCGATTCTGCTTCAGGACCACGGGAATCCGGTGAGCTATCGCAACATCTGGCTGAGGGAGCTCGGGTAGAAAAGGCCGTGCATCGACGCGTCCAATCACAGCCCGAGCTGGCGACCAGGCGCTTCGTCCTCGCTGGGCTAATCGCGGTCGCGCCGCTGGCCCTCGCGACGCCGGCCAGCGCGTTGCAGGACTCCAGGACCGTGTCCTTCGAAACCCGCGACGGGCTCACGATCCAGGGCGACTTCACACGTCCCGCGCACGTGCAAAGACTTTTCCCCGCGCTGATTCTCATCCACCAGGGCAATACTGACCGAACCGAGTGGCGGCCCTTCGTCCCGAGGCTGACGGTGGCCGGGTTCGCGACGCTCGCATACGATATTTGGGACTTCGGTGACTCCGATCCGCTGCCCGATGCCGACATCCCCTGGTGGGAGGATCCGGATGCGGCACCGCTGGATCTCGAGGCTGCTCTGACGTTTCTCCGGACCATCGAAGGTGTGGACCCCGATCGCGTAGCAGTGATGGGGGGCTCGATCGGTTCGAACCTCGCGGCCATGTCGACCTTTCGCTTCAGTGTCAGGGCGGCCGTGAGCCTCTCGCCTAACGAGCCGGAGATGGTCGGACTCAGCGGCGTGGAAGATCCGGCGGTTCGTAACGCCCTCTACGTCGCCGGCACACTCGATCGCGACGGCCTGAACGCGGAGCGGGCCCGAAGCCTCGCGGACCAAACGGCGGGCCGAGCCGACACGATCATAGTGCAAGGCTCGCCCGCGCACGGCGTGAGCCTGTTCGCCGCCCGTTCGACTCTGATGGACGAAGTGATCGAGTGGCTAAACGCGGCGCTGGAGGCGAGAGGTCCTTCAGTTCGCCTTGGTCGAGTCCGGTGAGAGCTCGCGTAGGCTATCCTCCAGCTTCATGTACCACGGATCGTCCACGCTGTCGCGATCGAAGTAGAGGATGAACTCCTTCTCCCGAATGCTCTCGTCCAAGAGCAGCTTGACCTTCACGCGGGCCTTCACCCGACCCCGCAGGTTGCTCGAGTCGAGCTCGGCGAAGACGATGTCGTAGTCCATGATGTCGAGCGCTTCCGGCTTCACCGCGAAGAGGCGCTGGAGCAGGAACGGAATATCGACGCCTTCGATGAGGTCGGGCGCGTGATAGGCAGCGGCGCTCACGAAGTCCTTGAACTGGACGTCCTCCAGGAACGAGAGCGCGATGCGCCGCAAGGCTCCGCGATCCGCTCGAGGAGCTGAGTCGGAGAGAGCACGATCTCGGTGCGGCCCTCGGGCGCGGGCAATAGGGTAGCCGGTAGACGAGCCTAGACTCGGGTGAGCTGAGAGAGACGATGCCGCCGGGGGCGTAGAGCCGCTCCAGGGACGGGACCCGGACCACGCTTCCCGCGGTGCCCTTCGGGGCAGAGCAGCGGCCCCTCGCAGATGCGGGCGTCCGGTCCCCCGCCGCTCCAAGAGCCAGCCGCAGAGGTCGTGTCGTCGCGATGACCCCTACATCGAGCAGTCGCTTCCGCTCCGTTCGCCCCGAACCCACGCGGCTAGCATCTGCCACTCGGGGTCGTCCCGGGACTGCCATCGGCGGACCCCGTTGTGGGTGTACGATCCGCCTCCGTCGGGATGGAGCGGCTTGAGCATCCAGCGGCTCTCGACGGGGTTCCCCGGTTGGATCAGCCTCTGCATCACAGCGAAGCCCCGACGCGCTTCGGTCTCACTCCACGACGTGCCGTTCGCGGGTCGGGGCGCGAACCCGATCGAGCCACCCGCGTGACATGCCGAGCACGATAGCTGTCCGTAGCGCGGATTCGCGATGATCTCCTGCACGCACGTCTGGTAGAACTCGAAGTCGAGCTCCGGCTCCGGAGGTGGTGTGTGCTGCTCCACGGGCAGCATCTCGATCCACTCCAGCACGACCCGGTATTCCGGGTCATCCATCGACTGCCAGTAGTTGCCGCCGGTATGACCTTCGCCTCCCGCCTGGGTCGCGAGCGGCTTCGTGAGCAGCTTGCTGCTGGGCGGATCCGAGGCGTTCACGAGCTGCCTCACCACGTCGTAGTTCAGCTGGGACTGGCCCTCGGTCCAAGTCCAACCGTCCGGCGTCTCGGTCATGTCCTGGAGGGCGAAGCGTAGGCTCGTCTGCCAGGTATGGCACATCACGCACGCGGGCCGCCCACCACTGTTCGGGTAGCCGCGGGGCCGCGCGAACATCGGCTCGATGTTCTGACGATAGAAATCGAAGTCGAACGGCACCGCGGCGGATTCGGGGTCGGTCGACTCCCCGTCCGGCGTCGGCGCGTCCGGCGCGCCGGTCCAGCCGAGAGTCGCGACGCCCGCGACGCTCGCACACAGCACGACAGCGGCGAACCACACCGCCCGACCTTGTCTTCCGTTGTTCAGGCTCATCTCGAGCTACCTCCGGCCGGATGTGTTGACACGGTCCGGTGGGAGCACGGCGATATCGATGCGTGCCGGCCGGGCACCGGTCTTCATCTTCGCCACGATCTCGTGCGTCCGCAGGTCGATCGCAAGCGTGTGGTCCGATCCGGAAACCGCGACGTACATGTACCGACTGTCGGGCGTCGACGTCATCCAGTTCGCCGTCGGTCCGACTTCGATGCCGCCGATGAATTCGAGGTCCGGAAGCGACCAGCCGTAAATGCGGCTGTCGATCCGGCTCGACGCCCATACGGCCGAACGATCGGGGAGTACCTCGAGGCCGTGCATCGGAGCACCCTGGTTCCCGTCGGCGTTTCTCATCCACGCGGGGAGAGGCGGCGGAAAGAGCATCGTCTCCTTCTGACCGGTTTCCCAGTCGAGTACCCAGATGCCGTTCATGCCGGCACCGTGCGCGAAGAGCTTGTCCGTCGAGCCGTCGTCGGCCGCCAGGAACGCCATGGGCCTCACGGTGTGGTGCACACCCTGGTCGTCCACGAGGGAGATGGTTCGCACCACTTCGTCGATCGCCGGGTCGATCACCTCGATGGAGTTCTCGCTACGAGCGTTCAAGCCGACGACGACCCAGTTGCCGTCGGGGCTCACGTACACGTTGTGGATGCCGGTCGTCACCGGGATGCTCGCCAGCTTCTCGTGCGTGTCGAGGTCGAACACGTCGACGAATGGCTCGGCCGCGATCCCCACGTATATCTTGCGGTGCTTCTTGTTGATGGCGCCCTTGTTCGGCCTCGCCGTCAGCGGTAGCTGCGTCACGAGCTCGAGCGACCTCGTGTCGAAGACGTCGAGGGTGCTCTCCGTCTCGTTGGTGCAGTAGTAGTAGAGCCCGTCCGGATGGGCGAATAAGTTGTGGGGCCGCGGGCAGCCCTCGATGACCCCCACGACCTCGTTCGTCAATGGATCGATGATGTGCTGGACGTCCCCCGCGTTGTTGCTCTGGAGGATCCGTATGACGACCCCGTCGTACGAGTCCAGCCTGGGTACTTTCTGAGCAGCGAGGGGCGCTGCTACGAACGAGATCCCGAGCACCATCAGCGACAATCGGGTGTTGCGATGACCGCTCATTGCGTTCTCCAGGATGTTGTGTGGCCCACCGCCTCAAATGATTGTCCCACGGTCGGAAGCGCAACCGGCGGGGATCGGGTCTTCTGCGCGACGACTAACCTTCGAGGGTGCATCCCGCGGTAGTCGAAGACCGGTCCTGACGCCCCGACCAGCTCGATCGTGTAGTCGCCAGTGGACGGACCGGAGTCTCCGGCTACGGTCGATACCCGAAACACCACGGGCGTCGGGAAACCGGCATCCGGCACCGTGACCTCCACCTCGCCCTCGGGTGCAGCTCCCCCGCTTTCGAGGGGTAGGAGGTCGAAGTACTCGTCAAAGAAGTAGACGTTCACGTCCACGGCCATCGAACTCGATCGCACGATGACCCGCAGCTCTGTGCCGGGCTCGGCCGAGTACTCGAAGTCGTCGAAGGGCCGACCGTCCCGGCTCCGATCATCCGGGCCCAGGGCTCCCGAAAGGGTCTGACCCAGCAAGATCTCCTGACGCCCCTGAGCTAGGGCCGCAGCAGGCGTCATGAGTATGACGATGACCAAGGTCCGTAACATTGCTCCTCCAGCTACGGTCGTGAGATACGAAACGACGTCATCCGGCGGCCCAATTGATTCAGGGACGTGGCGTCGCGCGCAAGCGCAGTTCGGACAGAGGGGTGCGGTGCCGCCGCGGATTCTCGGTCATGCGTGTGATAGGGATAGGCGATTCAAGCGCGCTATGGAAGCGGGAAACGTGGTAGGAGGGCGAGTGCGATGGGACACGGAGCGAGGGATGGGCGAGTCGGGCTGCTAGCGGTCGCCGGGCGAGGCGTGGGTGAGGCTCAGAGG
>Ga0066376_10003976_pt1 | contig 13017 bp, 8 predicted proteins | sample Knorr_S15_td_Bot_FD_77009 | JGI IMG/M metagenome (GOLD analysis project Ga0066376, IMG submission 77009) | Marine microbial communities from Southern Atlantic Ocean transect - Knorr_S15_td_Bottom_ad_5009_LV_A | ecosystem: Environmental > Aquatic > Marine > Oceanic | place: Southern Atlantic... | reverse complement strand
GTGAAGGAAAGAAGAAAGTTGATTATTCTGTTGAAGGACTAGATTCTGAGAGATTTGTGGATTCACTACGTAGATGTGGTTCCAATAACGCAGAATTCATCCTACATACGGCTACAAACTACGCGGATGACAGGGAAGCCGTAGATGCAGCGATTGTGGAGATTAGTGAGTTTAATGCTCGAAACTGGATAGATCACTCACTCTCCTCAGGCATACCCTCATCTGGCCTGAAAAGTCAGGGGTGGAATCCAAAGTCGGAATTTTATGTAATGGATATTTTCCATAATAACGGGTATGAGTATGCGTGGTCATATATTGACAATGTGCTCGATGGGATAAACCAGCTTCAACCATCAAAGTACGATAACCACACCCCCATTTTGTTCCAACATCATGCCCTGAAAGCCGGGGGAGTTCCAATTTGGCAATGGTCTACCTTTCGCCCCCCAATCAAAACATTTTTTGATCATGTGAATGAACAAAACCTGCAACGTTTGGTAGGAGAGCGAGGAATAAGTGTGCTCCATGAGTATTTCTCGCACGCCACCCGCCAGAATGATTACATGTTTCGTCGTATGGAGGATGGTTCGTTTGTAATAACCGAGAAATTGGATTCTCTGTTTTGTGAGATATTGAAGTGGGTTAGTGATGGTTACATTTGGAACCCGACTTTCGTTGAATTCGCTGATTACATTAGATCGATTGATAATGTGCAAATTATCGCTGTTAAGGATGGATTTGAGATAATCAACAATGGTGAACCGATTCAAGAATACTGTTTGTGGAGATATACCGAAAAGCTTGGTCCATCGCTTGGGCTTGGGGACCTCGAGGTTGCTCCTACCCGAGATTATCTCGATGAATATGATAAATACAAATTTCACCTTCCGAGTGGGGGAACTCGTATAAAATTTTTATATTGATGCTGGTACTAGTGATGAGGAAAAATCCCAGAAATCAATTCTACATTTTGTACAACTTTCTCTACCACAGAAAAACATCTCAGGATTTTTTTGTAGTACCCGTAAATCAGTATTCAGGGCGTCATGGAGATTAACTAAAACTGAGTCAGCATCTCCAATTTTCATAATTTTAAAATTAAAATCGTCTCTGTAATGGTGGTAAAAATTGTGGAACCCAATACTACATCCACCAACATCATTGCGGATATATGTCTCAATCCCCCCTTTATCATTGTAATATTGAACGCCATATCTTCCCTGATCCAAATTTTTGAATCCAAGTAGATTTTGAGCGACATGTACAGTAGTTATGCCTGGGGATTTTGATAATGTTCCAATCAAAAGCATCTTTCCTGAATTATTAATTGCCAACTTGTGTACTGGGTCATAGCAGGGGCTTGAGGGCGTGTGCGATACTAACAAGTTCCTAATACATTCACCGATCCCGACAAACGAATTCATTGGATGACCACTTCTGATAGACAATGGGTGCTCAACTAAAAATTCATTCAATCCCCCAGTAGAGGGTTTGAGATTTCTACTGAATATGTCAGCATTTGAATTACTTGCTATTGGTAATTTTTGTCCATAATTGAAAGATAGACCCAATATCCCTCCAGTTTCTCCCACCGATTCAATAAGGGCATTCACTAATGTTTCAAAACCAAATTCTAATCTCCCCACTTCTGATAATGAGCAAGTGATAACCAATATGTCCCCTGTTTGGACACCGATATCTTTCAAATTCTTGACCAAAAAGGTTTGTTCATACATTTTCTCACCAGGGGAACCCCACTTTTGAATAATAATCAAAATTAGAGAAGTGAGTGAAGGAATCAATATGTGTCACTGGGGAACCAGCAACTGAAGCCATATCCACACTCCTACGACGTCCCCTTACCAATGCATCGATAAGAAAACCCAGCCTTTTCCGCATTTTTTGCCACCCATAGATTTCGGCCGTCAATGAGTACCGGAGTACGCATCACTTTCCGAAGGCGAGAGAGATCAATCTCACGATACTCATTGTGAGCGGTGCTCAGCAAAACGCCATCAGCCCCCTCCAGCGCACCCCAGAGGTCGTTTGTGAGGTTCTCCACTCCCTCGTCAGCCTCCACCAAAGTATCGTGGATAACCACATCCGCGCCGCGCTCGCGAAGCACCCGGTCCATGGTGTATGTGGGGGTGTTACGGGTGTCATCGGAATCAGGTAAGAAGGCCAGTCCGAGCACTACAATCTTCGCTTCAGTGAGACTGATGCCCTTCTTGTCTAGTTCCTCCTCAAGCAGTTCAACAGTATGCACAGGCATCCAGTCGTTGAGTTCGCGCGAGGCGACGATGACCTTTGGGTCCACCGGGAATCTACCGTAAGTGTCTAGGCCATACTTCAGTAACCACGAGTCCTTTGGCAGGCAGTGACCGCCCACTCCACTCCCAGGAACGTGCATGTTCCGGACGGGATTCTTCGCTGGATCTTCAGGGAGGTTCGGCAGAGTGTTCACTAGTTCGCGCACCCTATAGGCGTCAATCCCCAGCGACTCGCAAATCAGGGCCACCTCGTTGGCGAAGGCAATATTCACGTCGCGGTAGGTATTCTCGACTGTCTTGGCTACCTCGGCCGTCAATGCATCGGTGGCATGGAGCTCCGCCTTCACGATATGGCTGTACAACTCCATCGCCCGCCGAGTGGAGTTTTCATCGATGCCGCCAACGATGCGCGGAAGATCGGTGATATTGTAGAGCAACCTGCCAACCATCACCCGCTCATAGGCGAAGGCAAGAGAGAAATCCCTACCGGCTTTCAACCCCGAGGCTTCCTCTAAGATGGGTCGCACCACATGTTGGGTGGTCCCTGGCGCCACAGTGGATTCGATGCAAATCAGGGTGCCTGGACGCATTAGTTCCCCTACCTGTCGCGAGACCGCCTTCAGTGATTCGTAGCGAGGGCGGTGGTCGGCCTCGGTAGGCGTCTGAACATCAATGAGCACAGCATCAGCCTCCTTCACCACATTAGTATCGTCAGTGACACTGAAGCTCCCCTTCCCATGGACCCGTTTCAGCAACTCCGCCAGCCCCGGCTCGTCGCCGCCTATCGGATTCTCTCCCTGATTGAGAGCGTCTATCTTCCAACCGCTGCGCTTGGAGCGGCGCTGTACGCCTGTGACGTGAAATCCTGGGACGTCGGCGAAAAGCGCCGCCGCCGGGATACCAACGTAACCCATACCGAAAACTACGATCCTCATTCCTCTCCCCCCAGACGAACCAGAAGCGCAAGCCGGACCACTACGGATATGTTGACATCTCCCATGCCGAGGATCGCTATCGAATGCATGTTTCTCCGACCTGAATGACGGTAATAAAGGCCCCTTAATGGAAGACACTTTTATCGCCGTCCTGCTCAGGAGCACTGAGGTACATATGTTCGGAGTTTCAACATGTAGGGTCTGCAGTGCTACCTTGGGAAGTGCTGATTAAGCATGGGATCCACATCTACTGAGACTGTGGTTGATTCCACGAGTTCCGAGCACGACATCATCAACTTCTGGAGAATCGCGTCATTGTCGAAGGGTTCTATGGTGAACATGCATCATACTCCGCGGACAGGTGAGCCTGAAATCCTTCAGCGTTGTATTACCCAAGGCCTGTTTGAAAGTGAGGTTGAGGATCAGCCTTGGTGGGTGATCGATACCAGTCAGCGACAGGAAGAGAAACACTCGACTCTAACCACCTATAACATCGAGTTGCCTGATACGCGCGGTCCAATATTCATCGGATATGAAATCGCATTGCTTGATGCTGGGAAGAGCAGCATCAAGATCACATCAAATATCGTGATGAAATATTACGATTCAAAAGGTAATGAACTTTCTCAGGATAGTATACGAAACATACCCGAGTATGATTCAGCCAAGCGCAGGGAGCATGAATTGCGACCACCGAGGAAAACCAGTAGTATGACCGTTACACTATTCGTGAATGGAATTTTCCGTTGCAGAATAGCTTACGGCAGGTTTACCCTTAGCACAACATCTGTTCAAGGAACGGCAGTGGATTCGGTATGGTCTCCATCCTCACGACCATCGGTTACGATGTTCGTGTTCAATAATTTCAAGAACGACACACGCGTCTTGCGAGAGGCAAAAGTCCTCAAGAAGATGGGTTTCGATGTTAGAATAATAGCGGTTTACGGCAGTGGCACAAAGAAATATGAATTAATTGAAGGCATCCAAGTTCTAAGATTACATGTAGTTCCATTCCATCTAAGAGCCATCCGCGCTTGTAAGATCATGTCACCGGTTCGAGGTATGCTCAGGTTACTGTTCTCTCCAATTCTATTGAGTAGATATGCCTTTGAATCACTATACAGCAAAGTTTCACCAATACGTGGCCGAGCCGAAGTGAAGCGACGTCGAGTAAATCGGATCAAAACTAGCAGAGGAACGTCAAATGCAATCGACCGACAGATTCGCAGGTTTGCAGAATGGATCATCCGTCGTGTGATGATGCGTTTTCATCGATATCTGATGTTCTTGAAATTCTATCAGATGGCCTTTGATGCCGTGAATGAGGATCCATCAATCGTCTATCATGCGCATGATCTGAACACACTTCGTGTAGGCGCCAAAGCCGCAAAAGCACATGGGGCCAAACTAGTGTACGATTCACATGAATTATACGTTGATCGCAACCGAGCCAGACCCGCAGGTTTTCTCAAACGCAACCTCCTTCTCAGATTTGAGAAAGGTCTGATCAGGCAATGTGATTTGACGATAACAGTCAATGATAGCATTGCAGAATTACTTGCCGAGCGATATGACATTCCTATGCCTACGGTAGTGATGAACACCCCCCCTATGCAATCCTTCGATATAGTGCATGATGGGCGTATTGATCTCCGCAAGATTATCTCGGTCAAGAAGTCCCATCGATTAGGAATCTATGTTGGTACCATTCAGCGTAACCGAGGATTGGAAGAACTTGTCAGAAGTCTGGCTTATCTAGATGATGTCCATCTCGTGCTGATGGGATATGGCAATCCAGAGTTACTGGAAGAGTTGTCAGAGATCGCCGAGCAGACTTCAACTCAAGACAGATTCTCGATATATGGTCCAGTTCCTTCCGAGCAAGTGCCACAGTATGCATCATCAGCTGATTTCGGCGTCGCACCAATAATCAATGCCTGTCTGAGTTATTTCCTGTGCTCCCCCAATAAGGTGTTCGAGTATATGCACGCCGGACTACCCGTAGCGGCCTCAGATTTTCCTGAACTTCGCAAATTAGTGCTATCCGAGGAGATAGGTGTAGTATTCGATCCAGAGGATCCCGAGGATATGGCACGTGTCATCGCCGACTTACTTGAGAACAAGGAGTCCTTTGAACGCATGAGAAAGAATACCGTCAAAGCAGCAAAGATTTACCATTGGGGGCGCCAATCAGACATCCTGATGAGCGAATATCGAAAATTGCTTTCCGATGATGTTGAATTGGACATGCAAGATGATGATGAGGATCAGACAAGTTTCAGGGCGGTCTTCCGCAGTACTACTGATTCTGAGCATAGATTCGGTCCAGTACTCACAGAAAATGCGATTCCGGGTGAAGGAGCATGGGGAGTTCCAGAAGGTTCAGAAAGCCATGGTATTTTCGAAGCACTAATTCCCCGTACTCAATTACAGCCCAGTGATTTGCTAGAGATTTATTGCAGCGCTGATATCAAACTTGAATTGACAGCAAGGATTTACAGGATAGGCTGGTATGATTCACGAGGTTCACGACAGTTGAAGTATCTAGGAACTAAGATTGTGAGAGCGAATCAAGGATGGAAATTAGGAGGTTCAAGGAAAAAGAATGGAGTTATTCACGGTCCACAGTTACCTTCTCACCCCACTTTCTCCTATATCATCGATCAAAAATGGACACCTGGAACGTACGTAGTTCAAATCACCGATATGGAGGGCCGGAAAAACATTCATCCCTTCTGGGTAAATGATCTAAATGAACATCATGACACGCTCGTCATTGTTCCCACAATCGCGAATCAACTATACAACAAATGGGGGGGTAGTAGGTTTTACCAGCTAACATTTGAACATGGCACCCGCTCACTATCCGAAATGAAAACACTCTATGATCTGTGCAGACCGTTTAGAGACAGCCGAGCAGGTCGTTTCTCTCGCTGGGTGCTGCCCTTCGTTCGCTGGTCCGAGAGAGTTGGATTAGATTGCAATTGGGTGACTGATGAGGCACTACACACCAATCCAACCCTTGCATCTGATCGAAAGAGCATCATCCTACTTGGAGATTCCAGATATTGGACAAGGAATATCCATCACTCTTTGAGCAGGCATCTTGAAGATGGTGGAAATCTGGTGAATTTAGGATGCGGAATGGGAGAACAACTCATCGAGATAACCGAAGGGCGTAAGGTCAGGTGTATTCCTTCGATGTTAGAACACGAAACCTCCCCATTGTACAACTACTGGTCTCCACCCGGTTCACCTTACCAGTTCGGCGATATCAATTTCAAAGTCATTCATGTAGAAGGCAGAGCTTGGGCAGAGGGGGATCCCTCTACGATTCCGATAGTTGGGTGCTGGGATAAACTCAAGGAAACCAGCGGTCCACGGATTTACGAAATCGTATACCAATTCAAAGGAGAAGATTCAAGGTCGCGACCAATAAATATTGATTCTACACTGACTACCTATCCGAATGGTGCTAAGGTTTTCCACGCCGCTTTGGAGAACTGGTGTTTGTTGTTAGATGGCGGTGTTGGTGGTTTGGAAGCAGACTATAGGATGCAGGATTTCATCAAACGATTGATCCTTGATGAATCAGATGGTGGTTCAATCGATATTCTAAATCGTAACATACACACCTCCCGGTTACTTGCTGCTGAACATTGGGGGGCGATTCCCTGCGCTGAGAACACGCAGCTTAGCCCCCCTGCGACGAAATTAACGATTCCTCGCATTTGTATACTGACAGCCGTATGGAAGAGGCCAGAACTTACAGCATTCGTATTGAAACACTTCGCCTTACTCAGGGAGGAGTTATCAGATGAATTAGAAATCACTTGTGTTGCTGTAGGTTCTGAAGGAAAAATCAGCAGAGAACTAGTAGAATTTCATGGATTTGAATATATCGAGCATCCTAACAAACCTCTCAGCGATAAGTGGGATGCAGGCTTGAAGCATACACAAACCATCAATCCAGATGCTGTTTTGATAATGGGTTCAGATGACATGATCTCCGCGGACACCGTCCGTGGTTTATGCTCGTACCTTTTCAAAGGTCGACTGATGGTGGGGCTTCTCGACATGTATGTGCTAGATAAAGCAGGGTCCGAACTTTCCCATTGGGATGGTTATGAGAGCACTTCAAGATCCAGGCAATGGGAGACAATTGGCTTGGCTAGGTGTCTTTCCAAGAGGCTGCTAGAATCTCTCAACTACTCAATATGGGGAGATCTAGGCATTGATAGAGGTCTTGATGGGGCAATGACAAGAAGATTGGCAGAAGTGGGATTACTTCCACTACCTGCTGGAGAAGAAGTATTGATGACAGTAGGTTCTGAGCGAATTGCATTTGGTCATGTAGGATTGCGATTAGCCGATATCGGAGGTTTTGCGATGGATGTGAAGAGTTCTATGAATTTGAGTTCTCTAGAGAGTTATCAATTAGAGAATGGGATAAGAGGCGACGAGGCCTACACGATCATAGAGGAACACTTAGGCACCAAAGCATCAACTGAACTGAGTGCGTTGCAGATTTGACCTATGGAGGGAATCGATGGATTATGCACTCAGCCAGAATGGTAATCAGCTGCGCATGGAGTTTACCCTGGATGAAGACGACAACGAGTCCTTCAAAGAGAAATTCCACATCGGTAAAAGAACATGCATATTCAACATGCCTCACGGCTGGGACCTCACCTCGGTCCATCCAGATTTACTTGCATTGACATGCATCGCGATTACGCATCCTTTCATTGGTCAGCGGGTGAATCTGCCTCTAGCCATCAGTAGTGGTTTTGCAGAAACCTACACGTCGATAACGCGTAAGGAGATAGGCCCCGTCGACGAATCCATCAAACGCCGCGAACCATCAGGCAATCCTAGACCCGGCCTCGCGTACAGTGGAGGCTTGGATTCTACTGTAGCCATAGCTCTTATGCCAGCAGATACCGTATCCATTTTTCTCGATAGGATTGTAGATAGAAATCGTCCTACTCTGTATGATAAGGATGCAGCCCACTGGGCTTGCGAGAGTTTGCAGAAACGGGGATATCACGTATTGATGGTTGGAACAGATCTTGAATATGTGCGCGATCCCATCGGTTTCCCAGTCGACATTGCCAATTCGACTCCAGCATTGCTACTATCAGATATGTTGAGCTTGGATTCCATTGGCTTCGGTACAATCATGGAATCAGCCTATGGGATAGGGCATGAACTTTTCAGAGACTATCCAAACAGCCATCACTATCTTATGTGGGGCCGTCTGTTCTCCGCAGCAGGTCTTCCATTCTTCCAGGCTGTAGCTGGAATCAGTGAGGTGGGTACGACCATTATCAGTATGAATTCCCCCTTAGGAGAATACGCACAATCATGTATGCGAGGACAGCGTCAGAATCCCTGCCACAATTGCTGGAAATGCTTCAGGAAATTGCTTCTTGAAGCCGTTCTGAACGGCCATGAACTCGATAATCACTGGTTGGATTCATTATTTAAAATCAAGGAGGCGAAGCATTTCCTCAGATCTTTTCCCATCAAACACGAGAACGTATTGACGTTTGCAACTTCTTTGTACAATGGTAATCATGAAACTCTAAATCTCCTCAAGAGGAGAGTGAGAGGAGATATCCTTCCAGTTGAATGGATGCAAAGGTGGTATCCCCCTTCCCTTGATGTGATCCCAGAGCAGTATAAGGCAAATCTTGTAATAAACATACGGCGATTTTTGGAACCCATGACAGAAGAAATGCAGAATTTCACAGAAGCTTGGGATATGACCTCAATGCTGAAAGATTCCCATTATGTGGGGTTGCACGAACAACTCTTGAAGTTTCTATGATTTCAGTGGTTCAATCTATCAAGTAGGAATTCAGCTGCTTGATCTGCACCATTGGGTCGATGCAGAATCTTACAGTTCCTTCGCATCTCCTCACGAACGTGATCCTTTAGAAGTTCAGTGATTGCCTCACTAACCTTGGCTGGAGTAACCCGTGTTAGAACAATCATGCAACCTTCCTCCTCCGCCACGGTAACTCTGGATAATTGGTTATCTTTTCCAGTTTTTAGATTGGGATAACACAGAGTAGGCAGTGAGAATTTTATTACTTCATGATAGGAATTGTATCCTCCAGCGATAACGGCAAAATAAAATCCATTGAATAGTATAGAATTTGGATAATCTCTGATTATTCTCAGTCGTTCTCCCTTGATATTCAATCGCTCACCAATCATCGATTCGCCAAGCACAATATACACATTCTCATATTTCCCTAGTTCTGCGATGGTGATACTGATATCAGATTCGATATCGTTGATACGGCCTGCACCGAGTTGCACATACACGACTATGGCTTGCTCTGGAATTCCTAATCGAGTTCTGACTGCTTCTCGAGACATCAACATATCTTCATCAGCATAGATTATGGGATCGCAGTGTATCACACTGATGTCGATTTCATCAACATGCTCTTCATCCATGCTATCTGTTGGATGAAGGATGAGATCGAAATGGTTCAGACTGTCCACAGGCATATTTGCTGCATTTGCTCTGGACATACCTCTACGCAACCAGATCTTCCCCATCACATCATTGTCCTTGATGCTATTGAGCATTCCACGATAAGGGAACACTCCATCGAATACGAACAACTTTGGGGAATGAACCGAGAAAATCGATAACATCATCTCTTCAGCAATCATATTCCAAGTATTGGCGTCCATTTCGTTGAACTTCTCCCTACCTGGTAGATGATACGCTGGGATTCCTTCGTTCTCCAAGAGGTGCAACGTCGGCATCGTGGTAACGAAGATGATCTCTACGTCAGCATCAATCTTCTGTAGGCGTTTTGCTATTGCGAATAGCCTAGTGAAATGACCTAGTCCCACACCGTTGGTTGGAAAGAACACTATTGATTTACGCGGACTATACGCCATGGGTCTTAATCCCGATACCTTGTACTCGCGCCGCCCCAATCGCTCCATCATTATTCTCCAGAACAGCACTACTATGCTGAGAGGTAACCAAAACAACCGCCAAGGCCGAGCCACGGCTCGTGTGAATACCACTCCGAGTCGGAATGATCCGGAGCGCCTAATGCGCAAGATTTCTCTTCTCTGCCTTTCCAAAACCGGATTCTTTCCGGTTGGAGACCCGTAGGAATCCTTTCCCTCAGGCATGCTTGATTCTCAGTTCACGAGTACTTGATGGTTGCTCAGCATCTATACGGATTTGATTCGAAACGATGCGGGTGCTTGATTCCGGTCAACCATACAGCATGCTGTTCGATGAGCCTTCACTAGCATCTTCGGTGAGTTGCAGTTGATGCTCCATCATACTGCGTATCTGCTCTTCAATGCGCTCAGCCTCCTCGACCAGTGGCGTCGTATCGAGTTCAACTACAGGCAGCAGCGTATCGAGCTTCTCGATCAAAGCCGCTGCTGCGCGGGCGTCTGGGAATCGGGGGTCGGCCTCGACGAGGATGCTGAGCATGTTCAGTTTCGCTCGCCTACCTTCACCGAGCAGCACGCCTGTCATGCCGCCGATCAGACCCTGCTCGAGCAGAGGAATGTCCATCTTCTCGATGACCTCGGTCGCATCCTGTATAGCGCCGACTCCGACGAAGTCGATCTCAGGGGTGTCCTCGTACTCGACTATAGGCTCGCCCTCGGCGGAATTGGGCGGCTGGCTGCCCTTCTTGGCGAAGGCGTCGATGAGCACGGTGGCGGAGATCCCTGCTCCATCGCTCCATTCGAGCAGTGCGTCGCAGAGGTCGAAGGCCAGCTCCCCGCCGACCTTGAATTCCGAGACGACCAGCAGCACCTTGTCGCACATGTCCACCTTGCAGACGGGTTCGCCCGCATAGATGCGGATGGGTGGCATCGGCCGGCCGTCCTGCACGAGGCAGACAGCGGGGATGCGAGAGTCACGGATCGAGCCGACGAAGCGCAGGTCGAGGTGCTCGATGAGGTAGTGGGCGACGATGCTGGAGACCATGCCGACGCTGGGAAAGCAGCTGATCAGCATCGCATCCTTCGTGTCGATGATCGACGACATCCTGATGCGCGGCGAGCCTTCCATGGATCTCTCAGACTGCACCACTGCAAAATGCTTTGGAAGGGCGCCTCCTGCTGAGGGTGGAACTGCAGGGGTGAGATAGGATGGTGGACAGGACCGACACATCGACCAAGCACGAGAAGCGAGGGCATATCCTCTCCCCCTCGGCCTGGAATCGCTTCGAGTCCTGCCCGCGGCAGTTCTGGCTCTCCAAGCAGCGCCTGCCGCGCAAGACCAGCATGCCCGCGGCGCTGGGAACCGCGGTGCACGCCTCGGTGGAGGATCTGGTGAACTACAATCTGGCGGGTCGCGAACCCGGCGAATCGGGCTGGATGCCGGCCTTCGCCGACCAGGTGCTGCGAGCGCGCTGGGAGGAGGAGAAGCAGGTCTTTCACAAGACGCCGCGCCATCCGACGTGGAAGGAGGAGGAGTACGAGAACGCGCGCCAGCAGCAGTACGGGGCGCTCAAGCTGCTGCTGACTAAGGTCGGCGCACCCGACCTTCCCGCCCCTAGCATCACCGTCGCCCTCTGGAGGCAGGTCCAGCGTCTCGTGCTATCCTGCGAGGGCGAGCTGCGCTCGAAGGACGGTCGGCTGATGGGCAGGATGGACCTGCTGCTCGCCAAGATCGACGATCAGGGGCAGATCGCCGGATGGGTCGTGGCCGACCTCAAGACCGGCAAACCTCCGACGGGTTCGCTGCATCCCAACGTCAGCAGGCAGCTGCGCTTCTATCGCGACCTGCTCGAGGAGAACAATCCTGTGCATCCTCCCATCAGTGCCGAGGGCTGGTACACCCGCGGACCGATGGTGGCGGAGGCCAAGGGTCCATCCGTGCTTCCTGCGGCCTATGCCGCCTGGGAGGCATCCCAGATGACGGAGACTCCGTTCGAGGCGACGCCGAGCAGGCAGGGCTGCGGCTTCTGCGATCACAAGGCATGGTGCCCCGCATGGTGGACCTGGCGACATTCCGGGCGCGCGCCGCCCCAGACCGACTTCGTGGATGTCGTCGTGCTGCTTGAGCGAATCGATGTAGAGAAGGGCGCGGGCCTGCTCGAGATCTGCTCTCCGAAGGATGCTGACGGAGCGGTTCGACCGACGGGAAGGAAGGTGGGAGCGGTGTTCGAGGGCAACGCGCTGACCAACCTGCGCGCACTGCTCGATGAGGAGTGGAAGGGCGCGGTGTTCATCGGTTCCGCCAAGGCCGACAGTCAGGTGTGGAGGATAGGCGACTGGTGCGACGTGCTCCCATGGAAGCCTATTCCCGACCAGCCCTGAGCAGGTCATCGATTAGCGCGATCAGTTCGGCGGGCAGCCCGCTCTGGCTGCGCTTGAGCCAGGCGAGATACTGGGCGTCCCTGCCGGCGACCTGCTCGAGGGTGGCGCCACGGTGGCGGCCGAAGGCGAATACCACATCATCCCCGGAGCGACGAAGCCTGCCCTGCGAATCGATGGTGGGCAGGTCCTCCAGCGCTGGTCCCAGCGTGCTCTCCCGAGTCCCGGCGCGCCCTGAGGAGGCCCACACCTGCAGCTCCTCGAGGGATCTGCGGAAGGGTGCGGGCTGGTCGCGCATCAGCCTCCACAGCACGAGCAGCGTCGCCGAGGCGTCGGCCAGCGCGCTGTGTGCCGATTCGAGGCCGATATCGAATCTGCGACACAGCGCTCCGAGTTTGTGCGGCCTCGGTATCCCGAGCCTGCGCACCAGCTCGAGTGTGTCTACCACGGCCACGGGCTCGGGAGGGATGCGCCCGAGCCTGTGGAATTCG
>Ga0066376_10003975_pt1 | contig 13020 bp, 14 predicted proteins | sample Knorr_S15_td_Bot_FD_77009 | JGI IMG/M metagenome (GOLD analysis project Ga0066376, IMG submission 77009) | Marine microbial communities from Southern Atlantic Ocean transect - Knorr_S15_td_Bottom_ad_5009_LV_A | ecosystem: Environmental > Aquatic > Marine > Oceanic | place: Southern Atlantic... | reverse complement strand
TTGGGAATCGTCTTTTCGGTGGAAATGTGTTTTCATGGTCGGCAGGATATACTTTTAAATTTGAATTGGAAATAATTTAAATGTCAGGAAATGACGACGATATATGGGATTATTTCACGCAGGATGTCAAACCTCTTGCGCCGTCTTCACCTGCGCCAACCAAAAAAGAGCACAGCAGTCAGGATAGCGCATCCGCCGCCGACGAACAGGTAACAAAAATACCTGAAGAGCCCAAGCCCGCCCCGGCGAAAGAAAAAAAGGCGAGAAAACCCCGTAAGCCGCAGGGCCGTGACATAGATGGCAATACACGCAAAAAACTTGAGAAGGGTGAACTGCCAATTGACGGCGAGCTGGACTTACATGGGATGCGCCAGGATGAGGCACATAACGCCCTGAAATCGTTTATAAAAAGCGCACATGGCAGCGGCAAAAGATGCGTGCTTGTTATCACCGGGAAAGGTGCGCGCTCAGTCAATCCCGAACACTGGATGGAAGATGAGCGCGGTGTTTTAAGAAAAAAGCTGCCTGAGTGGCTGAACGGTGTCGACCTGTCTGATATTGTTCTGCAACACGTACAGGCGCGCCCCAAACACGGAGGAGCAGGGGCATTTTATGTTTACCTGCGCCGCACCCGATAACAACAAAAAGGAAATGTATTCCATATGTCTCAAGACCTGAAACTTTATAATTCCCTTAGTCGCAAAAAAGAGGTTTTCAAACCCGTAAATAATGACAATGTACGCCTTTATGCTTGTGGGCCAACGGTTTACAGCTTCACCCATATCGGCAATGCTCGTATGGCTGTGGTTTTTGATGTTCTGGCGCGCGTGCTTCGCACGCTTTATCCAAAGGTAACGTATGTGTCCAATATTACGGATGTGGATGATAAAATTATGGCAGCCTCCAAAGAAACCGGAGAGGCAATATCAAATATCACTGAAAAATACACACGCATATATAATGAGGATATGGCAGCCCTCGGCAATAAAGCACCCGAGGTGCAACCCAAAGCCACAGACCATATCACTCACATGATTGCCCTGATTGAAAAACTGGTTGAGCAAGGCCACGCCTATGAGGCGGATGGACACGTACTCTTTAACGTACCCTCTTTTGAAAAATATGGGGGGCTGTCAGGGCGCAGCCGCGATGAGCAAATTGCAGGCGCACGCGTCGAGGTGGCGGGCTTCAAAAAAGATCCGGCGGATTTTGTATTGTGGAAACCCAGCTCGGAAGAAGAAACTGGCTGGAAATCCCCATGGGGGTATGGGCGCCCGGGGTGGCATATCGAATGTTCCGCCATGGCAGAAGAACATCTTGGCCTGCCTTTCGATATTCATGGCGGAGGCGCCGACCTTAAATTTCCGCATCATGAAAACGAAATCGCCCAGTCCTGCTGCGCGCATGGTTCGGAAAATGATTTATCGGCTTTTTCGAAATACTGGGTGCATAACGGTTTTGTGACTGTTGAAGGCGAGAAAATGTCCAAATCCCTTGGTAATGTCGTCCTGTCCCACGATTTACTGAAGAAAGGCGTAAAAGGAGAAGTTATTCGCCTCGCACTTTTATCAACTCATTACAGAAAGCCTTTCGACTGGTCGGAAAAGCTTCTCGAGCAAACGGAAAATACCCTTTCAGATTTTTACCGCATCATAAATGACTCTGTTACGGAAGAAAAAGATACGGAGTTAGAAGAAGACTTTTTGAAAGCGCTTTATGATGACTTGAATGTGCCGCTGTCCCTCTCATTCCTCCATAAGGTTGCCAAAAAAGGGTTCGGATATCAATTAAGGGAAATGGGTTCTGTTCTTGGGATCCTGCAGGATGATCCTGCTAACTGGACACGTACGGTAGAGGCGGAAGGGGATGATTACGCGCTTTTACAAAAGCGTGAGGAAGCCCGCCAAAATAAAGACTGGGCCACGGCTGATAAAATACGTGACCAGCTTTTGGAAAAAGGCCTTGTTATTAGGGATACCTCCGAAGGACCTATTTTGGAAAAGGCTTGATGTCGGTTTTTGAAATCACAGATGCGTCAGAGCGGGAGAGGGCCTGCCGTGATTTGATAAAGGCACTGCCCGATTGGTTTGGCATCCGCCGCGTCAACCGTCAATATATAAAAGAGGCCGGCGACTATGCCGCGCTGGGCTATCGCGAAAATGCGTGTGATGAGATACAAGCCATGCTGGTTTATAAGAAAATGTCTGATGAGGTGCTAGGCAAAGACGCTCTCAATATTCATTGGATGGGTGTGCATCCCGAACTGCATAGAAAAGGCATTGGCGCACATCTTATAAGCAGGGTTTTGGAAAAAGCATCTGATGAGGGAATTTCACATGTTACAGTGGAAACGCTCAATCCCAAGGCAGGTGATGAATTCTATCTCAAGACTTATGCATTTTATAAAAGCTTTGGTTTTACCCCTTATGAAGAGGTGGAATATAATCTGACCAATCCAATTGTCAGGCTCTACAGACAGCTCTGATTATTTGACCAGCTTATTGTATTTCTTTTCCATGGAAATAGGCAGGCTTGCACGAATAGATGGCACATTTTGAGCTGCCAGAACGCAGACAAGGGCGCGCTGCGTTGCGATCTCCAAAGTGTCGTATATGCCAATGCCCAGAAGGGGTTGAGGTAGAGACTTTCCAGAACGGACAAGTTTTTCGGCCTCGTCGAATTTTTCGCGTGAGGCAGGCTTCAAATCATCTTTTGAGCGTAAAGTCCCGTTTTGCAGATATTCGAAAGCAACCATTGAGCTACTCCATAAATCCAGCAGTTTTGCCGTTTGAATATCAACAGTCTGGTATTTCTCGGGGTTTCGAGAAACTGTTTCACTTAGACACCATTCTATATTCTGGACATTCATGTTCTCACAGTATAAATTTTTGTCTAACAAGTCATTAACAAAATATACGAGACGCTGGAAAATTTTATGACCCCGAATTTCAAGACTCCCGAAACCATAAAAGTCACCAAAGAGGCCGACGAGGTCATGTGTGACGGCGGTATGGGGCCCTTGGGTCATCCAATCGTATATTACACATTCGATAAATCAGACACAGTTGAGTGCGGTTACTGCGATCGTGTATTCACGAAATCAGTTTAATACGAATTTTTGCATAGCGGAGTGTGGTTGCTTAGGAAAGATTTTTTTCAATCATCTTTCCAGCAAAACAAATGTGAAAACAGGATTGGTGGATCCGCCCGTTTGGGAGCAGAAGAAGCTTTGGTTGGCAAAAGTCCCGTCTTCTGAATCAGTGGCGAGGGTATAAACACCCTTGAAAGGCATCGAGTAATTCGAACCGGATGCAACGGGAGGTATATCTCCGTTATATGTAATGCCTGCCAGCCTATTTATTTCCCTGCAAATTTTATAATCTATCCCTACAAAATTTAGAAGAAGTTCCGAGGCGGGAGAGCCAAGCCCCTCAATATCCTGATCTCCTACAATCCACCAAAGGTAGGTCTTAACACTATTAAAGTCTAAATCACTGCGCAACCAGTCGGGGTTCTCCCAATACTGTATTTTCCCGCCATTAACGTTAAAAACCCTGCATTTCCCGGGCGCTGTGGGACTATGCGAATAATCATATGCACTCATATCTGTTTCAAAACTTATATCGGCATCTGTGCAGCCATTTGTAATCTTCATGCGGGTCACGGCTGTTTTCATATTATTGGCGTAACTCAATAACTGTGCTGTCAAAAGCTTTGCCTGTTCATCGGAGATATCACCGCCGCCTGATCTTGAGGATTGTGTGACCGCATAGGACAGTGCCGCGAAAAGAGCGACTGCGATCAAAATAAGAAATAAAACATTACCCTTTTCGGTAGTGCCAAGTTTTTTTCTTTTCATACTAAGATTTTCTCCGTGAGATTTACCTTAATATCTAAGATATCACAATTTTAACTAGAGCATGTAGTCCCAATATTGTTGCTGCCCCCTAATCCAGCTTCGCGGCCTCAACAACATAAGGTTTTATATTCTCTACAATGATATTAATGCCTTCCAGATTGGGATGAATTCCATCTTCTAGGTTGAGTTCTTTAACAGTTGCAACATCTTCCAGAAAAAATGGATAAAGGGTTACATTGCCGTAAGTGTCGGCAAGTTCGGGATAGATAGCATCAAATTCAGTACGGTAACTTTCGCCCAGATTTGGTGCAGCTTTCATACCTGCAAGCAGAACAGCAATGTTCTCACCCTTAAAATGTTCAATAATTTTTTTCAGGTTTTGCTTGGTTGAGGCTGGTGGTAAAGCGCGCAACATGTCATTAGCGCCAAGACCTAAAATTACGAGGTCAGGCTCTTCACCGGACTCCAAAGCCCATTCCAAACGGCTCAGACCTGATGCTGTTGTGTCACCTGAAATGCTGGCATTTTTAACAATGACATCATGCCCGTCCGAAATCAGGGCATCTTCGAGTTGGCTCGCAAAATCTTCGCCTTTTTGCAGATTATAACCTGCCATGAGGGAGTCTCCATAAGCCAAGATCATTTTGGCGTTCTCACTCATCTCCCCATCTTGGGCTTTCACAGTGGTCGGACCGATAAAAAACGTAAAAACCAGAAAAAATGACAAAATTATGCGTAAGAACATGTAAATACCTCGATTTTAGCCTATATGATGAATTTCAATATTTAATGAAATAGAGTTTTTTAGAGACATGACGAGTTCCGATACGAATTTCCTTACACTGGAAAATATTGATCTATCCCTTTCTTCTCAGGCGGGACAGGTTGATATTTTAAAAAATATATCTTTATCTGAAGAAAAGGGTGAAAAGATCGCGATAGTCGGCCCCTCCGGCTCAGGAAAATCAAGTTTAATGATGATTATGGCCGGCCTTCAACGTCCCAGCGCAGGCTTGGTGAAATTATCAGGCTGTGCTTTAAATGATCTGGATGAGGCGGGATTAACCGAATTCAGGCGTGAAAATATAGGTATTGTGTTCCAGAATTTTCATCTTGTGCCGACAATGACGGCGCTGGAAAATACGGCGCTTCCGCTTGAATTCTCAGATAAATTTTCATCCAAGGATGAGGTTTTTAAAAAAGCCGAAGATGTTTTGACCGAAGTTGGGTTATCGCATCGTTTAAGCCATTATCCGTCACAACTTTCGGGTGGGGAGCAGCAGAGAGTAGCTCTAGCGCGTGCGCTTGTGGCTAGCCCTAAAATCATCCTGGCAGATGAGCCGACGGGAAATCTGGATCAGGAAACAGGCGAACAGATTATACAACTTCTTTTCAGATTGGCGGATCAAAGCGGAATGACGCTTATCCTCATAACGCATGACCCCGATCTGGCGGCGCGCTGCTCAAAACAGATTAAGCTGGTTGACGGCAAAATTGAGAATACAGGCAAGGTGTAAATAATGTCAGGATGGGGACTTGGATTAAGGCTCGCATTGCGTGAGCTGCGTGGCGGCTTAAAAGGTTTTTTTGTTTTCCTGCTTTGCATCGTGCTGGGAACGGCAACCATTACGGCCGTTCAAAACACATCCGCTAATTTACAGGCCGGTCTGCAAAAAGATGCCCAATCCATACTTGGCGGAGATATCAAGCTGCGCCAGATTTATAACCCCCTGCCTGAAAGTGTAAAAAACTATCTCGGGGATCGGGGTTTTGCTCTGTCTGAAAATGTTGAGACAAATTCCATGGTGCGCAGCGATGGTGCAAATGAAGACGAGGGCCGCTCGACACTGGCGCAAGTCAAGGCGGTGGACGGAAATTATCCCCTTTATGGATCTTTTGAGGTGTCGGATGCACACGGCAACCCCTTGGACCAACCTCTTGATATCTTGCAATCCGGCGGTACATATAAAGCCTATCTCGATCCGGAATTACTGGCGCGCCTGAATGTTACTGTGGGCGGGATGATCGGTCTGGGCGAGCTTGATTTTGTGGTTACGGGAATCATTCAAAATGAGCCGGATAGGCTGGGTGGGGGACGCCCGCCCATTGCTCCCCGCATCATTATATCCCGGGATGCCCTGAACAAAAGCGGGCTGCTGCAACCAGGAAGCATGGCCTATCACAATTTATTGGTAAAGCTGGATACAAATGCGGATGTCGGAGCTGTACGTTCTGACATAGAAACAGATTTTGCAAATGAGAATTGGCGCATCCGTGACCGTACCAATGCTGCACCTTCCATTGAAAGATTTCTGGACAGGTTGGTGTTGTTTTTGACATTGATAAGCCTGACAGCGCTTCTGGTTGGCGGTATTGGCATTTATAATGCTGTACGTGCTTATATGACCGGACGTTTGAGAATTATTGCGACTTTCAAATCGGTCGGCGCACAGCGTCACGTAATTCTCAAAACCTATATGATCCAGATATTTATACTTGGCACTCTCGGCCTTCTGGTCGGCCTTGCGACAGGGCTGTTTTCAAGTGCCGTGGCCTGGCCTTTTATACGTGAGCTGCTGTCCTTGTCACAAGATTTTGCAATATGGCCGGCGGCACTTCTGGTGGCAGCGTTATTTGGCTATTTAACACTGTTCCTGTTTTCTGCAGGTCCTGTCATCAATGCGCTTGATGTGGCGCCTACCCAGCTTTTTCGTGACAGGATAGACCCGGTGAAAACACATATTACTGTTGGATATGGATTGACCATGGCGGTCTTATCCGCGCTGTTATTTATGCTGGTATATATCGTTTCTCCGGATAAAGAATTGGCGGTTTATTTTACTGTGGGTGCAGCATTGACGCTGGTATTTTTCAATTATCTTGGTGTCGGAATTGTCTATCTTTTTAAAATGTTACCGCGCTTCGGTACCGGGGCTACTCGCATTGCGTATACAAACATTATCCGCCCCGGTAACATAACGTCCCAGATTACCTTGTCGCTCGGGTTGGGTCTGACTGTACTTGTGCTTGTTGCGCTTATTGAAGGGAATTTTTCACAAGCTGTGACGGGTTCAATTTCAAAAGAGGCGCCCTCCTTTTTTGTAGTTGATATACAAAAAGACCAGCTTAATGACTTTAATAACCTTTTGGCGGAAACCGAAACGGTCTCCGATGTGCGAACCAGTGCCAATATCAGAGGCCGCATAAAATCTGTAAACGGTATGCCTGCTGAAGAAGCCATCATCAGCGATGAAAACCGCTGGCTTTTATCAAATGACCGCGGACTGACTTATACATCCGAAATTCCCGAGCACAGCGAAATTCTGGAGGGGGAGTGGTGGGACTCTGATTATCAGGGACCGCCATTGGTTTCAGTTGTTGAAGATGTCAGGGAAGCGTTTGGTGTTACCCCAGGTGATACGATCACAGTTGAGGTGCTTGGGCGGGAGGTAACTGCCGAAATCGCTAATATCCGCTCGGTCAACTGGTTAAATTACACTATCAGCTTTGCTCTGACCTTTGCTCCGGGCGCGCTGGAAAACGCGCCCCAGACTTTCCTTGCGACATTCCGGATAGACCCGGAACAAGAAAGCGCCATACAACGTCAAATCTCTGAGGATTTCCCCAACATTACTTTAATAAGGCTCAGCGAGGCTATGGAAACAGTAAGTGGTATATTGGAAAAAATAGGTATTGCTGTACGTATTGCAGCAGTAATTGCACTTATTACCGGTATATTTGTACTGACAGGGGCAATGGCCGCCCAAAATGAACGGCGGGTTTATGAAGCCGTTATAATGAAGACGCTTGGTGCATCCAGAAAAACCATTATTACGGCTTATCTGTCAGAATATGCGGTGTTAGGCTTGTTAACCGCATTAGCCGCAACTGCTATTGCAAGTTTCGGGGCGTGGGCGCTGGTGACTAAGATATTGGAACTTGAATGGACGTTTTTGCCGGGCACACTCGTAAGTACCGCAGTTATTGCACTTATAATAACAGTGATATTGGGGGGTATCGGAACATTGCGCGCCCTTAATCACCCTGTTGCATCTTATTTGCGAAATGAATAATATGCGGGCATGGAATTTCTAGGCTCACTCGATCCGATTTTACTGGCCCGCATTCAATTTGCGTTTACGGTGTCATTTCACATTATTTTCCCCGCTTTCACAATCGGGCTGGCTAGTTGGCTGGCCGTTGTTGAAGGATGCTGGCTGAAGACAAAAAAACCTGTCTATAAGGAAATCTATAAACTCTGGGTTAAAATTTTCGCCGTGGCTTTTGGCCTGGGTGTTGTGTCAGGCGTAGTCATGTCCTTCCAGTTCGGAACGAACTGGTCTGTTTTCTCGGACAGGACAGGTAATGTTTTGGGGCCCTTGCTTGCTTACGAGGTCTTAACAGCCTTTTTTCTGGAAGGCTCATTTCTGGGCATTATGCTTTTTGGCTGGGGCAGGGTTTCTGACAAAATGCATTTTGTGTCCACCGTTGTCGTGGCAATCGGAACCTTGTTTTCGGCGTTTTGGATATTGGCCGCCAATAGCTGGATGCACACTCCACAAGGGTTTGAAATGCGCGGCGACGGAATTTTATATCCGCTGAACTGGCTGGAAATTGTTTTTAATCCGTCCTTCCCGTACAGATTGGCGCATATGGTAACAGGGGCTTACCTGACGACGGCATTTACAGTTGGTGGAATAGGCGCATGGTATATCTGGCGTAAAAAATTCAAAGCGCATGGCAAGGTCATGCTGGGCATGGCGATGATAATGGCTGTGTTTGTTGCGCCGTTACAACTTGTCATCGGTGATATGCATGGGCTGAACACGCTGGAGCACCAACCTGCCAAAATTGCTGCGATGGAAGGCAACTGGGAGCATGAGCGCGCTATGCCGCTTACAGTTTTTGCAATTCCAGATGAAGAGGCCGAAACAAATCATATGGCTCTGGAAATTCCGAAGCTTGGCTCGTTTGTGCTTACCCATGACTGGGAGGGTGAGGTTCCGACCTTAAAAGAATTCGCCAAGCAGGATCGCCCGCCCGTTACCCCTGTTTTTTATGCATTCAGGGTGATGGTTGGTATAGGCATGTTGATGATTTTAACGGGTGTGATTGCCCTCATTTTGCATTTTAGAAAAAAGCTGTTCGACACGAAATGGTTTTTGTTTTGGTGCATGGCGCTCACGCCCTCGGGATTTGTCGCTATACTTGCCGGATGGTTTGTCACTGAAATTGGTCGCCAGCCTTGGGTGGCGTACGGTATTATCCGCACAAGTGAGGCGGCATCGCCCGTTCTGGGTGAATATGTGGCCCTGTCCCTGATGGCGTTTATTGTGGCCTATACGATTATTTTCGGCTCTGGCACATATTATATTTTAAGGCTTTTGGCAAAAGGGCCAAACACCGATGAGGCGCCTTTGGGTGTTCACCAGAAAAAAGACGGCAAATTAAAAGGGGCAAAGACTTAAGATGTTTTCCTTTGAAGGATTTTTGGACTTACCCCTTATCTGGGGCGGTTTACTGGCAATTGCCATATTTTTATACGTTATTCTTGACGGGTTTGATCTGGGTGTGGGGATTTTGTACCCTTTTGCTCCGAGTGATGATTGTCGCTCACGCGCAATGAATTCGGTCGCCCCTTTCTGGGATGGTAATGAAACCTGGCTTGTGCTTGGCGGCGGGGGTATGTTTGCTGCCTTTCCTATGGCCTATGCCATTATCATGCCCGCCCTTTATGTACCAATTATACTGATGCTTGTTTTTCTGATTTTCCGCGGTATCGCCTTTGAACTGCGTTTTAAGGCAACGGGCATAGGGCGTAAATTCTGGGATTACTCTTTCCATTTCGGTTCACTTGGCGCGGCCGTATTCCAGGGTCTTATTCTTGGAGGTTTCATTCAGGGCATCTCGGTGGAGGGGCGTTCCTTTGCAGGGGGCGCATTCGACTGGCTTACGGCCTTTTCAATGATGACCGCCCTGGGGGTAGTCACGGGCTATGCTCTGCTGGGCGCGACATGGTTAAATATGAAAACAACAGACAAGACGCAAATCTGGGCCAGAAAATGTGCAGATTACCTGCTTATATTTGTAGGCTTCTTTATGGGTCTTGTTTGCCTTTGGGTTCCATTTCTGGATGCGGAGCTTCACCAGCGCTGGTTTCAGGCTCCCTTCATCTATTATGTATGGCCTATTCCTTTAATCACAGGCGCGCTTTATGCTGGCCTGATCGTTTCGCTGATGAGGGAAAAAGAGGTTGCGCCGTTCCTCTTTAGTATCGGTTTGTTTGTCATGGGATATATCGGGTTGGCTATATCTTTATGGCCTTATATTGTGCCGCATACTGTGACCATTGATCAGGCTGCCGCAGCGCCGGAATCTCTGTCACTGATGTTAATAGGTGCGGTCATCATGCTGCCGGTTATTCTGTCCTACACCGCTTATTGCTACTATGTTTTTCGGGGCAAGGCAGGCCATGAACCGCTCTACTGATCCTAAGTCTCAAGGGAAAAAGAAAAAGCAATGGGCGTGGTTTGTGGCTCTTTGGCTTGGCGGACTGGCGGCTATGTTTCTGCTGGCAGGTATCATCAAGGCAATTATGGCGATTGCAGTGATCTGAATTTGCATTTTTCACGTATATAAAGGTATAGTACAAAAAATGAAGGTGCTTGATGTGAAGGCCTTCATAGATGACATCACTCGCTACTTAAGGAGTTATATATGTCGACACGACTATCTTTATTTGATTCGCCCTTGTTTTTGGGTTTTGACCATTTTGAACAGACCTTTGACCGCCTGAAAAAAACGGCAGGTGAAGGTTACCCCCCTTACAACATAGAACAGATTGGCGAGGACGGGCTGCGCATTAGCTTGGCTGTGGCCGGTTTTACTATGGATGATCTGGATGTGCAGGTTGAGCACAATCAGCTGGTCATTCGCGGCAAGCAGGAAGATGATGGCGAAAGAATTTATCTTCACCGTGGAATCGCTGCTCGGCAATTCCAGCGTGCTTTTGTGCTCGCCGATGGGATAGAGGTGCGAGACGCGTATCTTGATAATGGCTTGCTTCATATTGATATGGAGCGCGTCATACCGGAATCGCATGCGCGCAAAATTGAAATCAAATCCAAAACAAATGGTAAGGGAAAACCCAAAGCTATAGATGTTGAGGAAACTTCTTAAGGGACTAACCCGTTAGTAGGGCAAGGCAGGTAATTTATGAATGACAAATCTCAAACCGCAGAAAATTTCTTAAGACGACTGAGTACCCGTGACTTTAAAACTATGGGTATGAATCAGATGGCTTACATCCGTGAGGTAAAGGTTGATGGACAGCTTAGTTTTGCCGTTCATGCTGCCGATGGTACGCAATTAGCGGTTAATGATAGTGCGGAGTTGGCGATGGCCTCTGTTTTAAATAATGATATGTATCCTGTTACCGTGCATTAAGCACATTTAAACTTTTTTTCTGGCAATAGTCGTGCTATCAACTGACTGTGTAAACAGCCAAATTGACTACGGTTAGAGTTTTGAAAGTTAAAAATTACAGCATCAATGATTTTTTTCAGACAATAGGGCATAGCCTGTTGTCCTTTTTTGCTGCTGTCGGTCAATTTTCGGCCTTTGCAGGTCTTTCTGTCTCTCATGTTTTTAGAGCGCCCTTCTTTCCGAAAAATTTTTTAAAACAAATTGTCAGTATCGGATATTACTCCCTGCCAGTTGTTGGTTTGACCACGTTTTTCACAGGTATGGTTCTGGCTCTGCAATCTTATACAGGGTTCACACGATTTAATGCTGAAAGTGCGATTGCCTCTGTTGTATCTCTTTCTATTACGCGCGAACTTGCGCCTATTTTGGCAGGTTTGATGGTTGCGGGGCGTGTCGGTGCTTCTATTGCCGCTGAAATAGGGACAATGCGTGTGACAGAACAGATTGATGCCTTACGCACTCTATCTGTTAATCCTTTTAAATATCTGGTTGTACCGCGTTTAATTGCGGGAACGCTGACCTTGCCTATCCTTGTTCTTATAGGTGATTTGATAGGGATTATGGGCGGATATATTGTGAGTGTGCACGTACTTGGCTTTTCAGCCGGATCTTACTTATCTCAAAGCTGGGACGTTTTGCAACCAATGGATGTAATCTCCGGTCTCGCAAAAGCTGCCGTTTTCGGCTTTATCGTGACAATTATGGGGTGCTATCACGGCTTTAATTCTGGCCGTGGCGCACAAGGGGTCGGTGCGGCGACAACAAATGCCGTTGTGACTTCTTCCATCCTTATTCTGATTTTTAACTATATCCTTACACAGGTCTTTTTCTCATGAGCGAAGCTGTGCAGACACCCAAAATAAGCATGCGTGATGTCAGAAAATCTTTTGGCACAAAAAAAGTGCTTAACGGCATTGATCTGGATGTGGCTGAGGGTGAATCTTGCGTTATTATCGGTGGGTCAGGTACCGGAAAATCCGTAACGCTGAAATGTGTATTGGGACTTATCAAACCGGATAGCGGTTCAATCAAAATTGACGGCACCGAAATAACTGAAATGGACAATGACGATCACGAAGATGTCATGTCCAAGTTTGGAATGCTTTTTCAGGGGGGCGCTTTGTTTGACTCCCTTCCTGTGTGGGAAAATGTTGCCTTTGGTTTAATTCATGGCCGTAAAATGGACCGTGAAGAGGCGCGCGAGATTGCCATGCAGAAAATTGAGGCCGTGGGTATGGGGCGACAGGTTGGCGACCTTTACCCGGCAGAACTCTCAGGAGGAATGCAAAAGCGTATCGGTTTGGCCCGTGCGATTGCCGCAAACCCGGAAATTATCTTTTTTGATGAACCGACCACCGGGCTTGATCCGATAATGGCTGATGTTATCAATGATTTGATTGTGAAATGTGTAAAGGATCTGGGGGCGACTGCACTTTCTATCACACATGACATGGCCTCTGCCCGTAAAATTGCCGATAAGGTTACAATGATCCATGAAGGCAAATTGATCTGGACCGGATCTGTTGAAGAACTTGATAATTCAAACAATGAATATGTTGATCAGTTTATTCACGGTCGCGCCGAAGGACCTATTACAAAACACGCCAATATGGTCTAAAGGTGGCAGGAAATGGCTACGCATAAAGTTATAGTTTCTACTTGGCCTGTCTTTGCCG
>Ga0066376_10003972_pt1 | contig 13024 bp, 15 predicted proteins | sample Knorr_S15_td_Bot_FD_77009 | JGI IMG/M metagenome (GOLD analysis project Ga0066376, IMG submission 77009) | Marine microbial communities from Southern Atlantic Ocean transect - Knorr_S15_td_Bottom_ad_5009_LV_A | ecosystem: Environmental > Aquatic > Marine > Oceanic | place: Southern Atlantic... | reverse complement strand
GCGATCTCGCGGTACCGTGATTTCCAACGTCCCGGTATCGCCCAGCACCGTCTTGGAGCCTTTGCCGTTCCTCGAATTCCCGCTGTTCTTACCCGACTCCGCGTGCTTCTCGTAGCCGAGGTGCGCCGTCATCTCACCTTCCAGCGCTCGCTCCACTAATCGCTTCGTCAGCTCCTTTACGAGCCCCGACTCTCCCAGGATCTCCTCCGGGGTCCAGTCCTTCACCAACTCGTCCAACATCGCGTCCAACTCTTCCTGTTTCATGGTCACACCACCGGGTTGGGGGTACGGATAAATGACCATTTACACAGTTTGTTTTACACCCCCCACAATGAACCAGCCTCCCCCGTCATTCATCGAAGAACTCAAGCGGCGTAAGGTCGTGCGAGCCGCAACCGTGTATGGTGCGGTCGCCTTCGTGATCGTCGAGGTAGCGGATCTCGTGTTTCCGGCCCTGGGATTCCCCGAGTGGACGTATTCCTTCGTGGTGGTCCTCGCTCTGCTTGGATTCTCTGTGGCGCTCGCGTTGTCGTGGGCCTTCGATCTGACTCCCGATGGGGTACAGCGCACCGAGTCCACCACTTCCGCGCCCGGGGGGCAAAGTGGGCAGCGTGTCGAGGGCTGGATTTCAGCCCGAACCGCCGTTGTCGCCGTCGTGCTCGTCGTCGGGGGTTGGATGGCGGGACGCGTCAGTGGGAGGAGTTCTGACGACTCTGCGGGTCCGGGGATCGAGGGTGCGTTCGAGTCCATCGCGGTGCTTCCGTTTGTGGAGATGAGCCCCGACGGCGATCAGGAATACTTCGGGGACGGCATCGCTGAAGAGCTTCTCAACGCCCTGGCCAAGATCCCGGGCCTGAAGGTGGCGGCCCGAACCTCCGCCTTCTCGTTCAAGGGCCTGAATCCAGACATCGCGATGGTGGCGGAGGCCCTCAATGTGCAGACGGTGCTGGAGGGCAGCATCAGGAAAGCCGGAAACCAACTTCGGATCACCGCCCAGCTCATTCGAGCGGATAATGGCTTCCACCTCTGGTCCGAGACGTACGATCGGCTGGCGGATGATGTGTTCGCGGTACAGGACGAACTTGCGCGGGCCATCGTAGCCGCGTTGAGGGTACAGCTGACCGGTGAGCAGGAAGCCGAACTCACGCATAAGGGCACCGAAAACGTCGAGGCGCACAACGCGTACCTACTGGGCCGTTTTCAATGGAACCGGCGCACGGAGGTGGGGCTGCGGGGTGGGATCGAAAGCTTCACCCGTGCGATCGAGCTGGATTCGACGTATGCAGAGGCGTACTCCGGACTGGCGGACGCGAACGCCATCCTGCACGACTACGCCTTCGTGGGTCCGGAGGCGGTCCTCGAGGCCGCATTCGATGCGGCCCGGAAAGCAGTCGAGTTGAATCCCGAACTTTCTCTTGCACACCGGTCTCTTGGTTGGGTCCTGATGCAGAGGAGCCGGGATTTCGAGGCGTCGGAACGCGAGTTCCTCCGGGCGTTGGAACTCGACCCCGACGACGCCTACGCGCACTACTGGTATTCGTGGCTTCTACTGATCACCAACCGCATAGCGGAGGCGGAACGTGAGGTTCTACGGGCCCGTGAGCTCGATCCGCTGGCTTTGCAGATCAGAGTTGGAGCCGGCGACATTTACTGGTATTCGCGACGGCCCGACCGGGGCGCTGAAGAGTTGCTGAAGGTGATCCAGATCGATCCCAGCTTTGCCGGTGCATATTTTTCCCTTACGGGAGCGGAGATGCAACGCGGTCGGTATGAGGAATCGCTGCAAGCGGTGGAGCGCTATGAGGAGTTGGGGGGCAATAGTCGAGGGGCGAGGGCTTCGACGCTCGCGAGGCTGGGCCGGGTAGATGTGCCGGACTCGTTCAGGTGGAAGTGGACGCACATGCCGGAAGAGACTCATGGCTCGGTCCCACACCGTAGCCTCTACGACGGCCTCGAGTGGTTGTTCGACGGCTGGGCCTTGTCCGGTGCGGTGGCTCTGGTATTGGGGAATCCCGCACGAGGCTGGCGTGAAATCGACGAGCACTACGCCGCGTTGAGTGAGCGACTGGCGTTCGACGTGGGCGTACCGGAAGACGTGCTGGACCAGGCTGCCCAACGCCTCGTGCAGGCGGGCAACCTCGAGGAGGCCGTTTCCGCGTTCGAGCGCAGCAGCGACCTCTACCGGGGTTCCGCCAGGGCCTTCAATCACCTCGGCGACGTCTACCGAATGACCTGCCAGTGGGACGAGTCCAAGGCGAACTACAGCAAGGCCTACGCGATGGCCCAGGAGATGGCTTTCCCCAACGTCGACAACTACCGGATGGAACTGGACCGCATCACCACGCAGATCGAGTCGGGGAGCGAATGCACGCCGCCAGGCGCCCGGACCGAGGTGGACGTACCCGAGCATGTGCTCGAGACCTACGTGGGTGCTTACGAACTCGCGCCCGGCATGACCATTGTGGTCACTCTGGAGGACGGTGCTTTGTTCGCCCAGCCCAGGGGGCAGCAGAAGGCTGGCCTATTTGCGGAATCGGAGACCGAGTTCTTCCTGAAGATCGTAGATGCTCAAGTGACCTTCACGAAGGACGGGGGAGCGGTGACAGGGATGATCCTACACCAGAACGGGAGAGACCAGCCGGCACCCAAGATGAGAAGGCCTGGATGGAGGTGGTGAGCAACGGCGACGAGCTCCTCGACGTGCTCGACGGGGACGGCAACTTCACTGGCCGAAAGCCCCGCAGCCTCGTTCACCGTGATCACGACCGGCACGGATTGGTCTTCGTTTGGTCCGCGTGGGTGAGGGGTGGGCGCGGCGTCATGGTCCTACAGCGACGCGGGCGAAGCGGCGATCCCTATGCGGCCCATATCGACGCGTTGGCCGGCGGACACATCGGCGCAGGCGAAACCCCGGTGGAGGCCGCGCTGCGCGAGTTGGAGGAGGAGGCCGGTGTGGCGGCGAGCGCGCATGACTTCGTGCGGTTGGGATCGAGCCGCATGGACCGTCCAACTGGAGACTGTCGCAAGGTCGTCCAGCACCTGTTGCTCTACCCGTTGCCGTTGGAGCTCGCGAGGCTGCGGTTCAACGATGAGGTGGACGGCTTCGTCGAGGTGGACCTGGATGAGTTCTCGAGCCTCGTGTTGGGCGAGCGCGCGAGCATTCGAGCCCTCGCGCGCGTCGCCGGCGGAGACGGCATCGCTCAGACGCAGCTGCCACGCAGTGCTGTGGTCGGCTACCCCGACGCTATTTTGGACACCTTTCGCCGTAGTCTCGCCTCGATCCAAGGATGGCTGCGCGAGGGGCGAGTCGATCCTGCTCACTTCGCCAGCGGTTGACCCGCCGTTCCCAGAGTGACGACTGTGGGTCCCCGGCCCGTATCTCTGGGCTGTAGAGTCACAGCACACACTGAAACGGGCGATCTCGCCAGGACGCATCCCCATGAATTCACGAATCCGCCGTGCCTTGGTTCTCTCGGCTCTCGCACTCATGTTGCCCGCGGTGGCCCTCGCGCAGACCGAACGCGCAGAGGTCGAGGTCGCGTAGTCGATCCTCGAGACGTACGTCGGCGTATACGAGCTCGCGCCTACGTTCTCGATCACAGTGAGGCTGGAGGACGGAGCCATGTTCGCGCAGGCGACCGGCCAGCAGAATTTCCCCATCTTCGCGGAATCCGAGGCGAAATTCTTCTTCACGGTAGTCGATGCCCAGCTCTCGTTCACAAAGGACGATTCAGGGATGGTGACCGGGATGATCCTGCACCAGGGCGGAGCCGACCAGCCGGCGGGCAAGATCAGGTAGAGGGTATGCGCAGCGTTGTCAGCATCTCAGGGACCAGTCGGCCGGACAACTTCACTTCGATGGCTCTGGCGGTCGTGAACGACGAGCTCGAGGTCCGCGGGCTCTCGCCGACGGTGTTCGACGCCCGCGACCTGTCCCTCGCTTTTCCGGGACAGCCGCCCACAGAGGACGCTCAGCGGTTGCGGGCCGCGATCGAGGGGTGCTCCGCGGTAGTGCTCGCGACACCGGAGTACCACGGCAGTTTATGCGCGATGACGAAACTGATCATCGAGAACCTCGGATTGCCCTCGGTGCTGTCCGGAAAGCCCGTTGCGCTCGTGGGCGTGGCGGGCGGCCGCATCGGGGCGATCAAGTCGCTGGAAGAGCTCCGTATCGTGTGTTCGCACGTGGGGGCGCTCGTTCTGCCGGGAGCCGTATCGATCGCGTGCGTGCGTGCGGCGTTCGATGCCGACGGAAACTGTACGGACGAGGGCGTCGAGGACGCGCTGCGTGGGGCCGCAGGGTTGATCATCGAGTTCGTGGAGAACTACGTGTGCCCCAAGTACACGCTCGAGGCGATGGTGCGAGGGGAGGAAACGCCCTGGGCTTCGACGCTCTGATAGAAGCCGGGGGATGAGCACCAAACGGCGACGACGCGAGTTCGTGGGAGCCATCACCCCGCGCGGGGCGAATGCCGTGGCCTATGTCATCACCGTGATCATCGCGCTCGCTTTTGCGCTGTTTCTGCTGTGGGACTTCATGCTCGTCGGCTACGGAATGGCGCTGGTGATGATCTTGGGCTGGATCCCGCTCCCCGTGATCGCCCCGACGGACCAGCGTCTGACGCTGGCGTTCGCGTTCATGGTATGCCTACGGGCGTACTGGCTGATGATCGTCGTCAACATGGTGCATTTGTTCTTGCCGGTCTGGCGCGCGATACGAAGTGGCGAAGAGTCGCCCAACATCATGTTCGGGTCGGTGGGCCGTGTGCTGGTGGTCTCTACGGTCATGATGGTTCTGCACACGACTTCCATCAATTCTTTCGCGGTGGTGGTCCTCCTCTTTTGTCTCTTGTACATACTAGACGATGTGTTTGCGGAGCGAATACCAGGGCTGCATTGAGCCCACCCGTGCAACAGGAGTTCGGAATGAAGCGAACGAAGCCGGTAACCCTGCTGATTCTCTTATGCGGGGCGCTCGCCGCTCCGCTGGGCGCTCAGACCACGGAGGCCCAGAGGGCTGCCGCGGTACTGGGCTCCGTTGCGTACCGTGTGGTGCCGAACGTGGTGTATCAGGTCGCGGACGGATACGAAGCGAAGCTCGACCTGTATCTCCCGCGTGGCCAGCAAGCGCCGCGCCCGACGCTGATTCAATTCCATGGCGGAGGCTGGACCGGCGGAAGCAAGGAGAGCACCGCGTTGAGATTCCTGCCCTATCTGGAGATGGGGTGGGCCGTCGTCAACGTCGAGTATCGGCTGGCCCGCGTGGCGCTCGCGCCCGCCGCGGTCGAGGACTGCTTGTGTGCGCTGCGCTGGATAATCCGCAATGCGGAGCAGTACAACATCGATGTGAGCCAGCTGGTCGTGACAGGCTACTCGGCCGGCGGGCACCTCGCCCTGACAACCGGCATCGTTCCCGCGTCCGCGGGTCTCGATCGCCAGTGCCCAGGGAACGAGCGGCTCGACGTCGCGGCTGTCGTGAACTGGTTTGGCATCACCGACGTGGGCGACTTGCTCGACGGCGAGAACATGAAGCGCTACGCCGTCCAGTGGATGGGAAGCATGCCGAACCGCTACGAGATTGCCGAGCGGGTGTCGCCGCTCTCCTATGTGCGGCGGGATCTGCCACCGGTCCTGACGATCCACGGCGATGCCGATCCCACGGTGCCCTACGACCATGCCGTCCGACTGCGCGACGCGCTCACCGAGGCGGGGGTGCCGAACCAGCTGCACACCGTGCCCGGGGGCGGCCATGGGAACTTCTCCGCCACCCAGTATGTGGAGGCGTATGAGGTGATCCGCGCGTTCCTGAAGCAGCACGGGGTGGGCTCATGAGTAGCCCGGCCATGTATTTTCCAAGCGACTTCGACATGGACACGGCGCGTCTGTGCGGGCAGTTGTCGGACGACGCCTATGACATGTACAGCCAGTGGAAACGTCAGGGAAAGCCTCGTACGAAGAGTGGCTTCACCTGGACGCACCCAACGGGCACCGGCTTTGTCTTTTCCTCGCCGATCTGGAGCGGGGAGCATCTCTGGCACTTCGTAAGCGAAGTCGAGCCTTTTGGATTCGTGGCGCGGACGCCGGAGGGCAAATGATACCTGGTCTTCCGCGGCACGGACTCGGGGGCGGACTGGGTCGTCGATGCCGAAGCGACCCAGTCGCCCTACGACCTGGTCCCGGAGGCTCCGACCGCCGTGTTCGGAGATCTTCTCTACAAGCACATCGGGACTCCGGTAGACTTTTCCGCGCAACGCGGATCACTCGTTGGGAATCACGGCCTCACGAATGCCTACCGCTACGCGCTCGACCATCCGCGGTCACCCGAGGCGCCGTCGGCGGATCGTACCAAGCCCTAGCATCGAGACCTAGCCGGTTCTCCGACTGCCCCCTAGTATCGCGCACTGTCCGGCCTTGCCGGCGAAGCGTGTCAGTGAGTTGTGCGGCCAGGTAAGGCTTCCCGGAGTGAATCGATGAAGGGCTCGTCCTCAACAGCGTTACTTCTCGCGGCCCTCGCCGTAGCCGCTTCGTCGGCCTGCGGCGGCGGTGTGCGTTCGGCGGCGGAACTGCAGGAGCTGGCGGCCCGCAATCGGCAGCCACACAGCCCAGCCGACACGCGATTCATGACCGCCATGATTCCGCACCACGCTCAGGCGGTGCTGTTCGCGGGCTGGGCGGAGTCCCACCGAGCGAGCCGCGCCGTGCGCGTTTTCGGCGAGCGCATGGTCGTCGCCCAAAGTGATGAGATCGTGACCATGCGCTCATGGCTGAGTGAGCGCGGAGAGCCGGTCCCGAGCGGCGAGTTTGCACGGCACGCGGCGCGGACCGGCGCAGAGCCGGCCAGCATGCTGACGGGCATGCTGACGGAGCAGCAGCTTGCCGAGCTCGACGCTGCTCGTGGGGCCGAGTTCGATCGACTCTTTCTGACCTATATGATCCCTCACCACGAGGGGGCCCTCTCGATGGTCGACGATCTGTTCGAATCATTCGGAGGCGCCCAGAACGACTTCGTGTTCAAGTTGGCGTCCGACATCTATGCCGATCAGGAGACCGAGATCGAGCGTATGCACGTGCTGCTCGACGCGTTTCCTCGTCTTGACCCAATCCAGTGACCTAACCCCCGTTTTTCATCCGACTCAGTCATCTGAAACAGGCATCTGACATGAACTCCCAAGCTTCTCCACGTAAGCCGGGCTCGCGATGGGCCGCGGCGACGGCCGTCCTGTGCGCGTTGGCGGTGACGGCGACCTCATGCGCGACATCGTCGGTATCGCCGGGTGCCATGGTATCCGCGCTGACCGACATGCCGCTCACACCACCCACGCCCGACCCGCGCGTCGGACTGGGCGCGGGGCTGACCGACGCCGAAGAGGCCGCATGGAACATGCGGCTGGTCTCCACCACGCTTCCGCCGGACGAGTTCGTGGGCGTAACGAGTTCCGACCTGGCGTTCATTGGCGATTACGCCATCCAGGGCAACTACAACGGGTACGCGGTTTGGGACATATCGAACGCGGACGGTCCCTCGCTGGAGACGACCTATGTGTGCCCGGCGTCGCAGAGTGACGTCTCGGTCTACAAGAATCTGCTGTTCGTTTCGGGTGAAGGACTCGGCGGACGCATCGATTGCGGCGCAGAGGGAGTGCCGGACACGGTCAGCATGGAGCGACTCCGGGGCATCCGCATCTTCGACGCGACCGACGTCAAGAACCCGGTGTATTTGGCGAACGTTCAGACGTGTCGCGGATCGCATACGCACACCGTCGTGAACGACCCCAACGATTCCGAGAATGTGTACATCTACATTTCCGGTTCATCCAGGGTGCGCTCCCCGAGCGAACTTCCCGGTTGCTCCGGCGGACAGATGGCCGACGACCCGAACACGGCGCTCTTCCGCATCGAAGTCATCAGGGTCCCGCTCGACTCGCCTGAGGATGCGCACATCGTGAGTTCGCCGCGCATCTTCAACGACCTGGTCGCGCCGCCTCGGCACGCGGAGCCCGTGGCCGATACGGCCGGGCAGGGCGCGCGACGAGCCGCTGCTGGTCGGGGGGGGCGCGGCGGCCGGGTTGGGCCACCGCGTCGGCGCACCGGACCCACGCAGTGCCACGACATCACGGTGTATCCCGAGATCGGGCTGGCGGGCGGTGCCTGTGGCGGGTACGGACTGCTGCTCGACATCAGCGACGTCGCCAACCCGACGCGCCTATACGCCGCCGCGGACTCCAACTTCTCCTTCTGGCATTCCGCGACATTCAACAATGATGGCTCCCAGATCCTGTTTACGGACGAGTGGGGCGGTGGTGGCCAGGCGCGCTGCCGCGATACGGACAAGTACGAGTGGGGCGCGAACGCGCTCTTCACCATCGACGATGGTAGCCTGACCTTCCGCAGCTACTTCAAGATGCCGGCGCCGCAGACGTCAATCGAGAACTGCGTGGCGCACAACGGGTCTTTGATACCGATTCCCGGTCGCGACGTGATGGTTCAGGCGTGGTACCAGGGCGGGATCGACATCTTCGACTGGACCGACCCGGCCAATCCGATCGAGATCGCCTTCCACGATCGTGGTCCCCTTCACCCGACAGAGCGATCGATGGCCGGCTCATGGTCCGTGTACTGGTACAACGGATACATGATCAGTTCGGAGATCCGTCGCGGGCTCGACATCTTCGAGCTCACGCCCAGCGCCCATATCTCACAGAATGAGATCGACGCAGCCAAGACGGTGCACTTCGACTATTTCAACGCTCAGCAGCAGCCGCAATTCGTGTGGCCGCCGAGCTTCGCGCTCGCGCGCTCGTACCTGGATCAGCTGGAGCGGTCTGGCGGCCTGAGCGCGGAAAGGGTTCATGAGGTGAGGAGCGAGCTCGCGCGTGCCGAAGGACTCTCGGGGCGGGGTAGGGCCAGCGCGCTCAACGCGCTGGCAGGGGACCTCCAGGGAGAGGGGAGCGGCGCACAGGACCGGGCCAAAGTCGCGACAATGGCCGGTGCGATGAGGGACCTGGCTGGGGCGCAGTGACCGTGCATCACAATGAGGAGAAGCAAATGGTTCGAAAAAGCGGAGTGCTGATGTGTGTGGCAGTAGGCGCGTTTCTCGCCGGAATGTTGGCCAGCCCGAATGAGACGGCCCAGGCCCAGGCACAGGCGATGGACCACGTCTTCGAGTTGCGCACGTACACGACGGAAGAAGGCCAATTACCGATGTTGTTGGCGCGATTCGGCGGCGGCGAGACCGCGTTGTTCGAGAAACACGGCATGACCGGCGTGGGCTACTGGGTGCCGGTCGACGAGCCCGAGTCGCAGAACACGTTGGTCTACTTGCTGGCCCACGAGAGCCGGGAAGCCGCCGCGGCCTCGTGGCGGGCGTTCGGAGGCGATCCCGAGTGGCGAACCATGAGGGAGGCCCAGCCAGTCACGTTGACCAACCTCGTGTCGGTGTTCATGTCGCCCACGGACTTTTCGCCAGCCCGGTAGGCTTCGGAGACTCGCCGTATTACATACGGAGCTGGGCCTGCCGGTCAGTACGACTTCGGCAGGCCCAGCGCTTTCTCCGCGATGTGGCAGAGGATCAACTGGGGGCTGATCGGCGCCAACCGGGTGATCATCACCTCACGCAGCAACCGCTCTACGTGGAATTCCTTGGCGTAGCCCATGCCGCCGTGGGTCATCACGGCACGAGTGCAGGACTGGAAGCCCGCTTCCCCGGCGAGGTACTTGGCGGCATTCGCCTCGACCCCGCAGGGCTCCCCCGAGTCGTAGAGACTGGCCGCCCGCAGCGTCATCAACCAGGCCGCTTCGAGGTCGATCCAACTCTGCGCCAGCGGGTGCTGGACGCCCTGGTTCTGACCGATGGGGCGACCGAAGACGACGCGCTCCTTCGCGTACTGCGACGCCCTGGTAAGCGCGTTCCGTCCGATGCCGATCGCCTCCGCGGCGATGAGAATGCGCTCGGGGTTGAGGCTGTGAAGCAGGCATTCGAAGCCCCGGCCTTCCTCCCCGATGCGGTCCTCGACACGAGCCGGTAATCCGTCTAGGAAGACCTCGCAGGAGTCGACGGCCGCTCGGCCCATCTTCGGGATCGACTTGATCTCGCAGTAGGCGCGGTCCAGGTCGGTGAAAAAGAGCGTCAGGCCGTCGGTCGCCCGCTCGCACTCCTCTTTGGGCGTGGTGCGCGTGAGCAGCATGATCTTGTCTGCTTCTTGCGCCGTAGACGTCCAGACCTTCTTGCCGTGGATCTCGTATCCGTCGTCTGTTCGTGTGGCGAACGTCTTGATCGAGGTCGTATCGAGGCCGGCGTCGGCTTCGGTGACTCCGAAACAGGCTTTGCTGCTACCCCCGATGAGGTCCGGGAGCCACCGCTGCTTCTGTTCCTCACTGCCGAAGACCACAATCGGATGCGGTCCGAAGATGTTCATGTGGATCGCCGAGGCGGCGCTCATCGCGCCCGCCGAGTTGGCCACGGTATGCATCAGCAACGCGGCCTCGGTGACGCCCAGACCCGCTCCGCCATACTGCTCCGGCATGGCGATGCCGAGCCAGCCGCCGTCCGCCATCATGCGATGGAAATCGACGGGGAAATCGCCCGTGCGGTCGCGCGCCAGCCAATACTCGTCGTTGAACGGCGCGCAGGCCTTTTGCACGGCGTCGCAGATCGACTGTTGGTCGTCTGTCAGCGAGAAGTCCATTTGATCACGCTCAGCAATGTTCACGGAGGTCGGTGAGAACAATAGAGTGAGCACGCAGTACGTCGACAGGCTCGCCGCTTCGCTTGCGCGTCCCTTGGCACCCGGTGGATGTTGCCGATTCATCTCGCCCTCCACCTTGGTGACCTGCCCATGCTCGCTTCGGGAGACTCCGCGCCGGACTTCTCACTCCCGCGGCTGGACGGAACCGATTGGCGACTCGAGGACGCCGCCGCGGGCGGGCCCCTGCTCGTCACGTTCATCGAGACCGACTGTCCCACCTGCCGCCTCACGGTCCCGTATCTGAAGCGTCTCTCGGAGGCACTCGGTGCTGACGGACATCGGGTCGTGGCGGTCTCGCAGGATGGTCGCCGGGAGACGCGGGCTCTCGTCGAGGCCTACGACGTGGCTTTTCCGGTGCTGCTGGATGGGGAGCTCCATGTGTCCCGTAGCTACGACCCGCCAGCGGTGCCGGCGCTGTTCCTCGTGGGTGAGGGAGGCCGGATCGAGCTCTCCGAGGTGGGCTTCCACAAAGAGGATCTCAACTCGGTGGCGGAAACGATGCTTTCGAGCTTGGGCCTGCCCGTGCAGACCGTAGCGGAACTGAACGATGGTGCCCCCTTGATGAAGCCCGGCTGCGGGTCACGGCATCTCGAAGCGGCTCTGACCGACGGGGGCTCTGCGGAGTCACCCGAACCGATCGATCTGTTGCCCGAGCGCTCGGCCCGGGCCTCGCGAATAGAACTCGCCGAGCACGAGGACCCGTTCGAGTACTGCATGAAGGCCGGCTTCTCCCCCTTTCTGCCCGTGGTCCCGCCCACCGCGCAGCGCGTCGAGGCCTTGCTGGCGGCGACCCCTCACGCGCCGGATCGGGTGATCGGATTGGTCCCGCCCTGCTACGGGCCCGCAACGGTCGAGAAAATCGCGGCCAACGCGGTGATGGCCGGCTGCAAGCCGGAGTACATGGAGGTTGTGATCCCCGTGGTCAGGGCCGCGTGCGACGAGCGCTTCAACCTGCACGGCGTACAGGCGACGACGAACTCGGCCACTCCCCTGATCATGGTCAGCGGGCCCGCGGCCGAGCGCCTTGGATTTGCGAGTGGGGCGGGTGTGTTCGGGAATGTGGCTCGTGCCAACAGTACGGTGGGCCGAGCACTGCAACTCATGATGGCGAACCTGGGCGGCGCCCGCCCCGGCGAGATCGACATGGCTTCGCTGGGCAACCCTGGCCGCTTCTCCTATTGCGTGGCCGAGAATCACGAGCAGAGCCCTTGGCAGCCCCTTCACGAAGAACTCGGATTCGCTCCGGAGGACAGCACGGTCACGCTGTTCGCCGCCACCGGACTCATGGAGGTGAGCGAACACACGGCGCGGACGGGGGCCGGCGTGCTGCGCACGATCGCCGCCACGCTTGCCATGGTGTGGAGTTGGAGGTCGTGCGGACGGGTGGAGGCGGTCGTGGTCGTTTGCCCGGAGCACGCTGCCACCTTGAGCGCCGACGGATTCAGGAAGAGTGATGTGCGCGAATTCCTCTTCGAGCATACCGGAGTCCCTCTTCGTGCCTACGATCACCAAGGCACGGAGGGCACTCAGCTTCGCGAGCTCTACGAAGAGATCCGCATCGACGGCGAGCCGCACTATCGGAAGTTCAAGGACCCGTCGCAGATTCGAATCATCGTTGCGGGCGGTACGGCCGGGAAATTCTCCGCGGTCCTGGGGAGTTGGCTAGCCGGCCCAAAGGGCTCGCAGAGTGTGACTTACCCGATCAAATGGTGACGTACGAGAACCGACATCCGAAGGAGATTCCATGTCCACGTTGGTGAACCCCCTCGATGAACGCTCGCGAGACCAGCAGAGTGCGGCGCCCCGCCTCGACGGCCTCGAGGGCAAGACCATCGCCCTTCTCGACATCAGCAAGCCTCGAGGCAGGGAGTTTCTGGATCGATTGGAGCAGTTGCTCAAGGAGCGGTACGCCGTAGCGTCCGTCGTTCGCGAAACCAAGCCGACCTATACCAAGCCCGCGCCGGCCGCGCTGTTGCAGAGGCTCGCTTATGTGGACGGAGTGATCGAAGCGCTGGCTGACTGAGGCTCCTGCACAACGTGCAGTTTGCACGACAGTGTTCGACTCGAGGAGCAGGGTATCCCTTCGGTGCCGCTGGCTACCGAGGAGTTCCGCAGCGCGGCCAGGGTGCAGGCGAGCCAACTGGGGCGGCCGGATCTGGAGGCGGTGTTCGTCGCCCACCCCATCCAGGATCAGACGCCCGCCGAGATCGAGCAGCGGGCCGACGCCGTGATCGAGGAGGTCGTCGCACGGCTCACAAGTGGTTAGCAGCAGCCTGCTT
>Ga0066376_10003971_pt1 | contig 13026 bp, 8 predicted proteins | sample Knorr_S15_td_Bot_FD_77009 | JGI IMG/M metagenome (GOLD analysis project Ga0066376, IMG submission 77009) | Marine microbial communities from Southern Atlantic Ocean transect - Knorr_S15_td_Bottom_ad_5009_LV_A | ecosystem: Environmental > Aquatic > Marine > Oceanic | place: Southern Atlantic... | reverse complement strand
TGTTCGTCATGCGAGCGGACGGGACGAATGTCCGGCGGTTGACTCGGCAGGAGGGCTGGGACGGTTCGCCCGCCTGGTCCTCGGACGGCCAGGCCGTGCTGTTCTATTCAGCGCGTGATGGCGAGACTCGGATTTTTGAGATGCGGCTCGACGGCACGATGGCGCGGGCCCTCAGCCAGGCCGATCGGGGCGCGCTGGCTCCGGTGGCCGGCCCTGACGGTCGGGTGGCGTTCTCCAGTCGCCACGGCGACCGCTGGAGCGTGGTGTCGGTCGGGGCGGACGGCGGCGGTCTCCGCGTCGAGAGCGACGAGACCCGCGACTACTGGGGACCCACTTTCGATCCGTCGGGTCGCGTGTTGGCCTTTGGACCAGGCCCGACCGGCTCGGCGCCGTTGATTGCGAGCGACGTACCAGGACCGTTTCTCGTCCAGCCGACCCGATCCGTGGACCTTCCGGATCGCACGCTGGCCCTGACCGGTATTCGGGGCTATCTGCCCACGCTGCATCCGAGCGGCGAGGAGGTGGCCACGAGCGAATCTTTCGCCCGTCTCGTCGTGACCCGGCTGGACGGCTCCAGCCGGCGCGTCGTGTTCGACCCGGGGCATGGGGACGGCTATCGCGGCAGCGACTCCCCCTGGTGGCCGGCGTGGAGTCGTGACGGGGAGTGGCTCGTGTACGGCGTGGGCGCGCCGTTCGGCGGGGCGAGCGATGACGTGAACATCTGGAAGAGCCGGCCCGATGGCACCGACGCGGTGAACCTGACGCTCGACTCTGGATCCAACGACGCCTTGCCTCAGCTGTCTCCCGACGGGGAGAGCATCGTGTTTCGGACGATGCGTGACGGCAACGCCGAGATCTACGTAATGAACATCGACGGCACCCAACCGCGCCGGCTGACCCAGCATCCCGCGACCGATACGATGCCGTCCTTCTCGTCGAAGGGCGACCGGGTCGCGTTCACCTCGCTGCGGGACGATGACTACGAGATCTACCTCCTGGACCTGAACGCCGACGGGAGCCCGGGGCGGCTCGAGCGGCTCACCCACAGCCCCGGCCGCGACATGCACCCGAGGTTCTCGCCCGACGATCAGTGGATCATCTTCACATCCGAGCGGGGTCGACTCAACGACGAGCTGCCGCTGACGCAAGTGGTCTTTCAGCCGCAGCCCTACGGCGAGATCCACGCGATGCGCCTGTCCGACCGGCAGGTAGTACGCCTGACCCACAACAAGTGGGAGGACGGGCCGGCCGATTGGGTGAAATAGTGCCAGACCGCACACCGCGAACCCCGGCCACTGCGGCGGTCGGTCTGGTGCTCGGCCTAGCGGCCACTGTCGCCGTACAGAGCTGTTCGAGCTCGTACAGCCCGACGGCGTCGCAGCCGCTCACCATGTCCGCCGGCTTGTCCCAAACGCACTTCTGGGTCGGCAACTACATGGATCCGTTCGCCGATGCGATCGAGGCAGAGACCGACCTCGCCTTTACCCGCTTCTATGCCGGAGAGCTGGTCGCCGTCGGTGGTGAGCTCGACGCGTTGCAGAGCGGCGTGATCAGCGTGGCCGCGCCGTTGCTGGCTCCCTATCATGAGGGGCGCTTTCCGTTGTCGGACGTGACGCAGCTTCCGACGTATGGCACCGATTCGCGTATGGTCACGCGAGCGTTTCAGCGTCTGCTCGCGTCCGAGGTCGAAGTGAGGGCAGGGAAGACCTTCTACGACTACGAGATCACGGACAAGGGGCTCGTCGCGTGGGGACTCGGCGCCACGGGGGCCTACGCCATCTCTACCACTGGAGCCGAGCTCAACCGCGTTGAGGACTTCCGCGGAATGCCGGTGCGCGCGGGGTCGGCGCTGCACACGATCGTGCTCGAGCGTCTCGGCGTCACCCCTGTGACCATGCCGGCCGCCTCGGCCTACGAGGCGCTGTCCCGTGGCACCATCGACGGCATCATCCTGTCGATTGGCGATTGGGTGTCGTACTCCCTCGAGGAGTTGCTCACCTACACCGTCACCGACGTGGCGATCGGTCACTGGCAAAGCTACCTCGCGATGACCCAGCGGACATGGGATGGCCTGACCAACGAACAGCGTGACAGTTGGGCTCGTGTGGCCGATGCGGTCACCACCAGCAACGCCGAGTACATCGACGAACAAGACGGAGCCGTCCGCGCCCGCGCTCTCGCGAGTGGCGCCACCTTTGTGCCGGTGCAGCAGTTACCCGTGGCGATGCGAGACCACATTGCCCGCGCCGCGACCGAGACGTGGATCCACTGGATCGAACAGACAGAGCGCAATGGCCATCCCGCCAGGGCCACCGCCGTCCTGTGGGCCGAGCTCGTGGTCGCCCAGGGCGGCGCCCTGCCAGAGGGAGTCGCCGACTACCTCTCGCTAGGACGTCGCTGAAAAACACCAGGAGCGGTTTCCCGGCGAGGCGTTCGTGTGGCAAGGCGCGAGGAGGGAGCAGCCAGGCGGGCTGTGACCGACGAAGCAACGCTGTCCACACGGGCGGATCGCCGGGAAACCCTTGACCCATGCCGCAGGATCTCATTATCTGGGTCGTCGTCCTGTGGTTCGTCCTCTTTCTGGTCCTCGGCCAGCACGTGGCGACGGTGCTCTTCGCGTCGGGACTGCTGGGTATCGCGCTCTGGGTGGGGCCGCAGGTCTTTGGCGGCATCATCGGCACCAACGTCTTCTTCACCGCCTCGACCTACTCGCTCTCGATCATCCCGCTGTATCTGCTGATGGCCCAGATGCTCCTGCGCGGCGGGGTGATCGTCGACCTGTTTCGGGTCGGCTACCGGCTGGCTGGACACCGGCGATTCCCGTTGGCGCTGGCCACCGTCGTATCGGGCGGGCTGCTCGGTGCGGTGTCAGGGTCGGGCGCTGCCACCTCGGCCGCTCTGGCGACGCTCGCGGCGCCCCAACTCGAGCAGATCGGCTATACCCGACGGATGTCGGTCGCCGTCGCGGCGGTGGCGGGATCACTGTCGGCGATCATCCCGCCCAGCCTGATCATGATCATCTACGGGTCGCTGACGTCGGTGCCGATCGGCCATCTCTTCATCGGGGCGTTGCTACCGGCCGGCCTGTGCATCGGCGTCTACATCGGGTGCCTGGGGCTGTTCGGGGAGGTCGAGCCCGGCGTAGTCGACGGGCGGACGGGCGACGCGGTCGCCGACGACGGTGACGTCGCCGGGGGGAGCGTGCCCGCGTTCGTGTTCGTCGTCGTCCTGATGGTCGTGGTCTTCGGCGGTATCTACGGCGGGGTGGTCACGGCCGGCGAAGCCGGCGCGCTCGGCGCGTTCACGGCGCTCGTCGGCATGGTCGCCATGGGCCGCGTCGATGTCCGCGGCATCGCCCTGGCTCTGACGGACTCGGTGAGGGTGACCGCGATGGTCATGATCATCGTGATCGGGTCGCAGATCTTTGGCCGGTTCCTGTCGTACTCGCGGTTGCCCCATGAGTTGCTCGCGCTGGTCGAGCCGCTGCTGAGCCACCCGACCCTCGTCGTCGCGATCCTGCTCGGCGCGTTCTTCGTGTTCGGCCTGTTTCTGGAGTCGGCCGCCGTGATGGTGCTGCTCATCCCCGTCATGATGCCGATCCTCGAGGCGACCGAGGTCGACCTGCTCTGGTTCGGGGTCATGGCCTCGTTCATGATTTCGTTGGGCCTGCTGACACCGCCCGTCGGCCTCGCCGCATATGCCGCGTCAACGGCGGCCGGCCACCCGGTCGGCCCGGTGTTCCGGATAACCTCGGTCTTCGCCTTGTCCGCCGCGGTGGTTGTGGGGGGCGTCATGCTCCGGTTTCCCGCGGTGGTGACGTGGCTCCCGAGCACACTTCGATAGCAGGAGGCGACTGCATGCGCATCTGGACCTGGGTGTGGCGACTCGAGGGGGGCATGGCCTCGGTGGGGGCCGGTCTGTGCCTGCTTGCGATGATGTTGATGACGGTCGTCAGCGTCTTCGGCCGCTATGTGCTGGGCGTCGACCTCATCCCGGGCGGTTACAACATCATCGAGCGTCTGCTCTTTCCGCTGCTCGTCTTCTGGGCGTTGCCACTGGCCCATCGAGAGGGGACGTTCCCGCGCCTGGAGATGCTCCAGAATGCACTGCCACCGCGGGCACATGCCTGGGTGAAGGTCTTCGTCTTGGCGGTGGAGGCCGTCATCTTCAGCCTCCTGTTGTGGTACGTGGCCCGGTTCGCCTGGCAGGGCTACGCGAGCGGACGCCAGATGCAAATCGGCACGACCTACTGGCCGCTGTATCCCGTGCTCGCGATGGTGCCGTTCTCGTTCGGTTTGATGCTCATCGAGATGGTGCGACTCATCGTCGGGGACGTTCGCAAGGCGCTTACTCCCCACTCTCGGGGCCGAGACTGAGACGGAGCTCCCGCTTTAGGACCTTGCCACTGGGATTCTTGGGCAGCGCATCCAGGAACACGACGCGCTTGGGCACCTTAAACCCCGCCAGATGGGCTCGGCAATGCGCGACGACTTCGTCTTCGGTCAGGGTCTGACCGGCGCGTCGCACCACCACGGCCACCACCGCCTCGATCCAATACGGATGTGGCACCCCGACCACCGCGACCTCCGAGACGGACGCCACCCCGTAGATTGTCTCCTCCACCTCGCGGCTGGCCACGTTCTCACCGCCGGTCTTGATCATGTCCTTCTTGCGGTCGACGATCGTGATGTAGCCCTCGTCATCGACCGTGGCCAGGTCGCCGCTGTGAAACCACCCGCCCTCACACGCCGTGGCGGTGCGTTCCTGGTCCTTGTAGTACCCCTGCAGCAGATGTGGCGACCGATGGATGATCTCCCCGATAGCCCCCGGCGGCACCGGATGCCCGTCGTCGTCCACCACACGGGTCTCGACGTTGAGCGTCGGGTGCCCGGCCGATCCCGCCTTGCGAATCTGGTCCTCCGGTTTCAACACCGTGGCCAGCGGCGCGATCTCGGTCTGTCCATACAGGTTCCAGAATCTGACGTTCGGGAGCCGCCGGCCGAGCTCGCCGAGTATCTCGACCGGCATGATCGCGGCGCCGTAGTAGCCCTTCCGCAGCGACGACAGGTCAGTCTGGTCGAACCGCGGCGAACGGAGTAACGCGATCCAGACCGTCGGTGGCGCGAAGAACGACGTCACCTGGTGCTGGGCGATCATCGGCAGGACCACCTCGGGCTGCGGGTGCGCCACGATGACGTTGCTCGCGCCGACATAGACCGCCGGCCCGAGAAACACATCCAGCTGCGCGCAGTGATAGAGCGGGAGCGCGTGCAGCAGCACATCGTCGGCCCCGATCTCGGCGTCGACGATGCAGCTGACATACTGCCAGATGACCGCGTCGTGGGTCAGCATCGCCCCCTTGGGGCGTGACTCGGTCCCGCTCGTGTAGATGATCTGGGCCAGGTCGCCCGTGTCGAGGTCCACGACTGGCTCCTGGTCGTCCGCGGAGGTCACCAGCTCGAACGGAATCCACCCGGCCGGCGCCGTGGATGCGTCGCCGCCGATCTGGATGACCGCCTCGACCGCCGTGCCGGTCACGGCGTCCCGCGCGATGGGGGCGAACTCATCTTCGACGCACAGCAGGCGCGAGCCCGAGTGGCCGAGCACGTAGGCGACCTCCTCGGCGGTGAGCATGAAGTTCACCGGCACCAGGACGGCGCCCAGACGAGCCACCGCGAACCGGATCGCCACGAACTCGTGCGAGTTCCGCGACAGCAGCGCCAGCCGGTCGCCGCGGCGTAACCCGCGAGCGGCGAGGCCATGCGCGAGCCGGTTGCACACCGAATCGAACTCGGCGTAGGTCCACGAGACGTCGCCATGCATGACGGCGGGTCGGGCTGGCGTCCGAGCCGCCGTGCGTCGCAGCAGGTCTCCAAGCGTGTGCCGCCGCAGCGCCTTCACGGTGCCTAGTAGAGCACGTCTGCGGCTATTGTCTTGTCGGTGATCAGCCGCCGAGGCTCCGCACGCACCGTCCGGCCGTCAGCGCTCGCGGCCGACCGGTCCGCACTGCCCCCGGCGTCCTGTCGATATAATCCAACCACCCGCGAAGGACATGGCTCTCAGTTCCGGCACTCGCCTCGGCCACTACGACGTCACCGCCCTCATCGGCGAGGGGGGTATGGGCCAGGTCTGGCAGGCCACCGATACGCAGCTCAACCGCCAGGTCGCGCTGAAGATCCTGCCGGACGCCTTCGCCGATGATCCTGACCGCCTCGCCCGGTTCCAACGGGAGGCCCAGGTCTTGGCCAGCCTCAACCACCCTGGCATCGCCGCCATCTACGGCATCGAGGAAGCCGAGGGCACGCGAGCGCTGGTACTGGAGCTGGTGGAAGGTCCGACACTCGCCGACCGGATCGCCAAGGGACCAATTCCGGTAGATGACGCGCTGCCGATTGCCACGCAGATCGCCGAAGCCCTCGAAGCCGCGCACGAAGCGGGGGTGATTCATCGAGATCTCAAGCCCGCGAACATCAAGGTGCGTGAAGACGGCACCGTCAAGGTGCTGGATTTCGGTTTGGCGAAGGCGTTTGCCCCCTTGTCTCCCAGCGGAGAGGGCCAGGGTGAGGGCGATGGCCTGTCGGCATCGCCCACCATCTCGCTGACCGCCGCCGCGACGCAGATCGGGATGGTCATCGGGACTGCCGCCTACATGGCGCCAGAGCAAGCCAAGGGGCACGTGGTCGACAAGCGCGCCGACATCTGGGCGTACGGGGCGGTGCTGTTCGAGATGCTCACCGGCCGGCGTCTGTTCGCTGGCGCCGACGCGGCCGAGATGTTGGCCGCGGTGCTGGTGAAGGAACCACCCATCTCCCAGCTCGACGCCGACCTGCCGTGGCACGTCCGCTCGGTGGTCCGGCGATGCCTCGCAAGAGACCCCAAACAGCGGTTGCGTGACATCGGTGACGCGCGGCTGGCGCTCGCCGGCGACGTGCCGCCGCCGGAACTGGAACACCGCACGCCGTCCCGATCGGGCATGGCGGCGCGCGCTGGTCTGCTGCTGGTCGGAGGACTGGTGGTGGGATCGCTGGGCACGGCGCTGCTGCCGAGCGGGGAGAACCCAACCACCCCGCCGGTATCAGCAACCTTCCGTCTCCCCCTGCCGGCCCCTCTGATTCCGAACGTGGGACCGATGATGGTCGACATCTCGCCCGATGGCCGGATGCTGGTCTTCGCGGGGCGCGACCGGTTGTATCGCCGCGAGCTCGACCAGCTCGACTGGCAGCCGATTCCCGGAACCGAGAACGGAGTCGACCCGATGTTCTCGCCGGATGGCCGCTGGCTCGCGTTCGAGAACGCCGATGGGCTGCAGCGTATGCCGGCCGAAGGAGGGCCACTAGCGACGGTCGTGGAGGGATCGGCGATCCGCGGCGCCGACTGGGCCACGAACGACCGCATCGTCTACTCGGTCCCGAACAGCGGGTTGCTTGCGGTGTCGGTGGCCGGCGGGGTCGCGGAGTTGTTGACGACGCTCGAGGTGGATCAGGATGGGCACAACGCCTCCGACGTGCTCCCGGGCGGCCAGGCAGTGCTGTTCACCATTCGCAACGGCACCGGAGGGCGCGCTGATGACGAGGTGGCGTTGGTGTCGCTCGACAGCGGGGACGTCCGTACGCTGCTACGAGGGACCCGAGCCCGGTATGTGTCGACCGGCCATCTGCTGTTCATGCGTGCGGATGCCCTCTGGGCGGTTCGGTTCGATCTGGACCAACGCGAGATCGAGGGGCAGCCGGTACCGGTGCTGGAGCGTGTTCGGGCGGAGAGTAACAGCGGGTACGGCCAACTGGCCGTGTCGGATGACGACACGCTGGTCTACCTGCCGAGTGGCTTCGACGAACGGGCCCAGCGGGAGTTCGTGTGGGTCTCGCGCGACGGCAGCGTCGAGCGGCTAGCGACCGAGTCGAGAGACCACAGGGCGTTCGACCTCTCGCCCGACGGAAGCCGCATTGCCGCGTCTACCGACACGGATATCTGGGTCTACGACCTCCTGACTGGCGCGTCGTCGAGATTGACGTTCGGCCCGGAACGCAGCAGTGGGCCGACCTGGATGCCCGACGGAGATCGGGTCGCCTACACTGCCGCGAACTTGCCGCTGTCCTGGAAGGCCGCCGACGGCACCGGCGACGTCCACCCGGTTGGCACGATCGTGAACCAGCTTCCGACGTCATTCACCTCCGACGGGACTCGCGCCGTCTTCCAACAGGCCGGAACGGCGACGAACGACATCGGCATGCTGAGTCTCGCCGAGGACCGGAGCATGACCTGGCTGGTGGATGGTGATTTCAATGAACGCGACGGCATGGTGTCGCCCGACGACCGCTGGCTGGCGTACGTGGCCCAAGCGTCCGCCTCCGACTCCGAGGTCTTCGTCCGGCCGTTTCCGGACGTCGAGGGCGGCATCTGGGAGGTGTCGACGGGTGGCGGCCGGTGGCCGGTTTGGAGCCGGGTGGCCAACGAACTGTTCTACGCGACGGACGAGGGCGTCATGGCGGCGACGTATCAGACGGATCCCACGTTCGGCATCCGAGAACGTCGGCTGCTGTTCCGATGGCCGTTCGAGGATCCGCTGCAGACTAATACGACCGGTGTGGGGCGTCAGATGTCAGTGACGCCGGACGGCCAACGCTTCCTGTTCCTCTCGGTCGGACAGGACCAGCAGACGGGGTCAGCGGACCGACAACTCGTCGTGATCCAGTAATGGTTCGACGAACTCGAGCGGCTCGTCCCCACCCGTAGGCTTCGGACCCCGGTGGACTCCGCAGCACACGGTCCGTGCCGTTCCCCGATGCCAGTCCCTCCCATCCGTGAATTCGCGGCTATCGTGCAAGATAATCCGCGTCGCTCACCGGCTCGAACCAGTCCGCCCCCGACGCGCCACCCATGAAGGTGAGTTGCACAACATGCTCAGTCGGAGACGCCCCGTGCCAGTGGACCACGCCCGGTGCGGTGTAGTTGGGAGGACCACCCGGGTGCAGCTCCACGATGTCCTGTCCCCGTACCTGCGTGCGACCGCGACCTTCTTCGGCCCCCAGGATCTGCCACCCCGCATGGCTGTGCCAGTTCGACCGCGCTCCGGCTTCAAATCGGAGCCGAAGGGCGCGCATGTCTGCCGAGTCCGGTCGGGTCGGGTCCCCGCCGACAAAACGGCTCTGCGCGGCGGTGATCGACGGCTGTCCGGCGATGAGCATGGCGCCCACCGCCATCGACACGATGGCGAATAGCACGCGTGCCCGATATCGGTTCCTCACCTGCATGATGCTGCTCCCTTCGTTCTGGTATTCACGTTGGACTCTCGGCGCACTTATACACCGGGGCGGTTCGGACAGCGACTGTTTTCGAGCGGGGCATCCCATCTGGCGTTGTTGCTTCCTCGGTCGCCCCCCCCGGGGACGGCCGGCCTCCTCCCTCGTCGCGCCTAGCCAGTTGGGCGCCGCGCTCCGGAAAACCGTGCCACGTCGTTCTTCAGCACCCTGCTGAGTCGCCCGATCGGTACCGCGTCCGGCGCGCAGTCGATATAATCCACCCACTCTCGTAGGAGATGGCCGCGAATCACTGTTTCAGGACTCGAGATATGTCGCCCGATGACGAAGCACCCCCGGACGTCGAGGAGGAGGACTTCGCCGCACTGTTTGCGGCGTCGCTCGAGCCTGCGGTGTTCAAGACAGGACAGATGGTCCAGGGCGTCGTCGTCTTGGTCGGTCGAGACGTCGTCTTTGTCGACGTCGGCGGAAAAGGCGAGGCGACGATGGACCTCGCCGAGCTGCAGGACGAAGACGGTGAGCTGACCGTCGCGGTCGGCGACACCGTCGAGGCGGTGGTGGTCTCGACCTCCGACGGGGTCACGCTGTCACACAAGCTGGCACGGGGCGCCGCGACGCGGCGACAGTTGGAGGACGCCTATCGCGCCGAGCTGCCGGTGGAGGGCCGCGTCGAGAAGGCCAACAAAGGGGGCTACGAGGTTATCGTTGGCGGACAACGCGCCTTCTGCCCCATCTCGCAGATCGACACCGGATTCACCACCGATCCGGAGGTGCACGTCGGCCAGGTGTACACCTTCCGCATCCTTGAATACAAAGAAGAAGGCAAGGATCTCGTCATCTCGCGACGCGCATTGCTCGAAGCAGAAGAACGTGAGCAGGAGGGCGAGGTGCGCAAGACGATCGTCCCGGGAGCGGACCTGCCGGGTCGCATCGCGTCGGTACGCCCCTACGGCGCCTTCGTCGATCTCGGGGGCGGTATTCAGGGACTCCTACATGTGTCCGAGATGGGCTGGTCGCGCGTGTCGGACCCCACCACGGTGGTCCAACCTGGTGACGCCGTCACCGTGCGCGTCCTGGGCGTCGATGACGAGAAGGGCAAGATCTCCCTCGGGATGAAGCAGCTCCAGACCGACCCGTGGGAGGCGGTCGGTCAGTCCTATGCGAGCGGGCATCGTCTGACCGGCACGGTGACCCGTGTGGTGGAGTTCGGCGCCTTCATCGAATTGCAGCCCGGCATCGAGGCGCTCGCGCATCTCTCGACCTTTCCGCCGTCCGGCAAGCGGGACGGCTGGAAAGACATCGTCACCGTCGGCGCGACGGTCGCGGTCGAGATCCTCACCGTGGACCTCGACAAGAAGCGGATTGGTGTTGCCGTCATCGCGCAAGACGCGGCGCCGGTCGTATCGATCGAAGCGGGTGCACAGGTCACGGGCACTGTCGAACGCCACGAGCGGTACGGTGTGTTCGTCTTCCTGAGCCCGGGGCGCACCGGCTTGCTGCCCAATGAAGAGACGGACACCCCATACGGCACCGACCTGAAACAGGCGTTCCCGGTCGGCAGCGACATCGAGGTTGTGGTGCTCGAGGTCGACCCCGACAACCATCGGATTCGTCTGAGCCGTAAAGCGATTCGCGAAGGCGAAGAGAGCCACGACGCCCGTGCCTACTCCAAACGGCAGAGCGAGGGGCAAGACGCAAGCTTCGGGTCGATGGCCGACAAGCTGCGCGCGGCGTTTCGCCCAGCGGACGAATGACGGCATCGTCGATCGTGCCGATGCCCGCTTGATTCCGCGAGCCTGGCGGCGGCTGAGCGGCGGCTAGCAGTCGGTGGTAGAAGTCCCGCGTCGCACCGAGACCGGCGCTGGACCGACCGAACAAGGCGAGAAGAGGGAAAATACCGGCAGCATTTGACCGATGAACAACGCAGATCGGGTGGATTCAGCGTCGGTCGAATGCAGCGGAACTTTTGCCACGGATTGCTAGACCTCAGTGAGCTCCTTCAGTTGCTCGCCGGTGCTGTCGCCGAACGCCTCGGTCGGGATGCCCAGCTTGTTGAGCAGCGTGAGCTGCAGATTGGTCAACCGCTGGGTCTGCTCCGGATATTTGATGTGGCGCCCGCCTTTGATCCGCCCCGCCCCACCCCCGGCCAGCAAGATCGGCAGGTTGCGAATGTCGTGGCTGTTGCCCTCGCTGATGGCGCTCCCGTAGAGGGCAATCACGTTGTCTAGCAAGGTCGCGTCACCGTCACTGGTGGTGGCCAGTTTGTCCAGGAAATAGGCGAACAGGGTGGTGTGGTAGACGTTGATCTTGGCCAGGCTGGCGATCTTGTTCTTGTCGCCGCCATGATGCGAGATCGGATGATGCGAGTCGGACACGCCGATCTGCGGGTAGGTGGCGCCGCTCTGCTCGCGTCCGATCTGGAACGTGATGACACGGGTGGTGTCGGTCTGGAGCGCGAGGGCCTGCATGTCGAACATCAGCCGGGCATGGTCGTCGTAGCTGACCGGGATGCCGGCCGGCGACTCGACCAGCGGCAACTCACGGCCCTGCGTCTCGGCGACCTGGAGACGGCGTTCGATCTCGCGCACCGACTGCAGATACTCGTCGAGCTTGGCGCGGTCGCGGCCGCCCAGGTCGCCCAGCAGCCGGTCCACCTTGTCGAGCACAGAGTCGATGATGCTGCCCTGGCGGCGAAGCCGTGCCCGTCGCACCTCCGGGTCGGTGCTGTCGATGCTGCCGAACAGCCGGTCGAACACTACCCGTGGATTGGTCTCCACCGGCAGCGGCGTGGAGGGACCGCTCCAGGCGAGGCGGTTCTGGTAGGCGCAGCTGAACCCGACATCGCAGGTGCCGACCCCGTTGACCGTGTCGGCGCCTTCGAGCCCCAGCTCGAGGGAGGGGAGCGGCGTCTCTTGACCCAGGGTGTTGGCGATGATCTGGTCCATCGAGATGCCGAGCGAGAGGCTCGAGCTGCCGGTGGTCGGCAGTGGCTCGATACCGGTCATGAAGGCGCCGGCCGGCTTCGCATGGGCGCCCGACGCACCGGAGCGTGACCGGGCGCCGGTGTTGTCGAGCCCGCTCAACACCAGCAGCCGGTCTCGGAACGGCTCGAGCGGCAGCAGGGTCGGCGTGGCCGCGAAGTCGGCGCCCTCGGTGGCCGGTGTCCACCGATCCATCACGATGCCGTTCGGGACATACACGGTGCAGAACCGGACCACCGGCGCCGCGGCGGCGCGCGCGAGCCGGGTGGTTGGCGTCATTCGCTCGAGGAGCGGCAGGGCCAGGGTGGCGCCGAGGCCACGCAGCACGGTGCGCCGAGGAATTGCCAGTTTGGGAATGATCATGACTCCGACCTCCGCATCAGAAACGGTGGGCTCTTGACGATGGCGGTGATGAGCGTCGACCAGGTCAGCTCATCGGGTGACGTCTGGCGGGCAATCTGCCGCACGATCGGCATGTCGCCCGGTCCGAGGGTACGACCGACCGCGTAGGTGAGCAGCTTCTCGGTGACGGTGTCCACGAACTGGTCCTGCCGGTCGAGGAGCACCGCGCGGAGCCCGGAGAGCCCTCGGATTTCAGTCCCGTCGACCAGGGTGCCGGACGCGTCGATCGGGACGCCGGTGTCGAACGGGGTCCCGGCGCCGTTGGTGGCGCGCCAGCGCCCGATCGCGTCGTACGACTCCAGCGCGAAGCCGAGCGGGTCGATGGTGTTGTGGCAGCTCGCGCAGACGGGGTTGGTGCGGTGCTGGGCCAGCCGCTCCCGCATGGT
>Ga0066376_10003969_pt1 | contig 13032 bp, 14 predicted proteins | sample Knorr_S15_td_Bot_FD_77009 | JGI IMG/M metagenome (GOLD analysis project Ga0066376, IMG submission 77009) | Marine microbial communities from Southern Atlantic Ocean transect - Knorr_S15_td_Bottom_ad_5009_LV_A | ecosystem: Environmental > Aquatic > Marine > Oceanic | place: Southern Atlantic... | reverse complement strand
GCCACGGACGGCGGGTGCCTGGCACGGCTTGCGGGTCCGCTTCGAGGTCGCCGTGCAGCGTGGCGCATGCCGGAAGGCGTAGGTCCGTTTCATGGGGTTGGCTCGCCTTTTCTCGCGATGCCCCCACCCTCCTGGACGTTACCGGCGATAGCCTGACCGCCTTCGTGGACGTGAACATGCTCGACGGTCATCTTCTGCTGACCCCCGGTGCGGTAATTCTTGAGTGCGGCTACCTGGGTGGTGAAGGTCCGCGCAAGCTTGTTAAAAGTCCGCTCGGCGCTGTCTTGCTGCATGATGTTGTCAACGTGGGCAAGACGACGCGCATTTGGACGGCCGCATGGGCGCCGTCAGGGCAATGTCCCGCGCGCGCGTCAGCGCCATGTTGTCAGCCGATCCGTAATGTGAATCGCCCAACATCACCGCAGGCGTCAGTGACCGTTCAGCCAGATCGTCCAGCGCATCGCCAAGGCGGTGGCCGTCATGAACCGTCATCTTGTGAACCGCCACATGGGTGACGAGGTCCGGTGTCGCGGCAACATCCACATCGCTTTCATCGCGATCGTCATCTTCGCAATTGGTTTCGACGATCTGCGCCATGTAACCTTGGCCCTTGTGGGCGTTGTAATCCCCTTTCGATTCTGTCTATTACGGATGTGCTCTAACGGCTCAGAACGCCGTAAATCCACAGCAGTAGAAAAACGAACAGACCTTCCACGGCGATGATCACCAGCGCGAAAGGTACACCGTGCGCTTCCGCCATCCAGCCGACATTCATGAACCCGATCGGCCCCGTGCCGATGCATAGCGCCAGCACGCCGAACACGCGGCTGCGATATTGCGGTTCCGCGCCCAGATAGGTCAGCGTGCTTTGCATGGTGGCGAAACAGGCGCCGGCAAGGCCCATCACCGTCAAGGCCAAGGCGGCGGCGACAAAGGAATGATACGGTCCGCCCGCGACAAAGGACATAACGCCGAGATAGCAGATCATCGCGAGATAGAGCCCCGCGCCCCACAGAAATATCCGCCCGAAATTCGGCTGGGTCGCGTAGAGCGCGACGGCAATAGAGCCCACGAACGCGCCAAAACCCTCCAGGCTGGACAGCAGACCGACCTGTAAGGGACCGAGGCCCAGTTGCACCTTGCCCAGGATCGGGATCATCGCGGTGAACGGAAACCCCCAAACATTGAACACGATGGTCACCGCGAGCACGCGCCTGAGCTCCCAATTGCCCAGGACGAACCGCACACCGGCGATCAGGTCCTGAATAAGCGCGGTTTGCGTCCCGCGCATGCTGGGACCGGGCAGCCGCGCAAGAATGATGAGCAAGAGCCCCGTCCCGTAGACCAATGCGCTCAGTATGAAAACTCCTGTGATCCCGACCAATTGCAACATGACGCCGCCCAGCAGCGGGCCCAGCATTCGCGTGGCGCTATTCGTTGCAGCGTCGAAACTCATCGCCGTCGCCAGCGCCGCGCCGGCAACGTCCCCCAACAGGCGCCGGCGAACCGGCATGTCGGTCGCCCAGAACAAGCCGCTCAGCACCGATGCGGCAAAGATGTGAATGATCGTCAAACTACCGGTATAGGACATGATCGCCATGGCCGTGGCGACGCACAGAACCATCGCGATGGACCCGCTCAACAACAGTTTCCGGTCCACCCTGTCGGCGATGCCGCCAATGACCGGACCGAAGAGCGCCAATGGCAGGCCCCAGAGTATCGGCACGATCGCCACCAGAATTGGCGATCCCGTTATTTCGAACGCGTAGACGCCAAACGCCAGCAACTGAAACCAGCGAATGAACCCGGTGAGGCTGCCTAGAACCCAAATTGACAGATAATTCGGATTACGCAGCAGCGTTCCGATCGTGGCGCGCGCCGGGGGCTGTGGGGCGGACTCGACAGCCATCTAGAGGCTCCCATCTAACGTATGATACCCCTACGATCGCCTGTCCCGGTTTCTCGGCAGGAGAGCGCCCGCGGGCGATGCTGAAGCATCGGCGAGGGCGCATCGCACGCACCGAGAAGCCGGGACAGGCGACCCGCAGGGCGGCTTTCCGAGTTCACCGGCTGCGTTGCGCGACGCTTGTGATGCACTGGCATCACGGCGCATCGAGCGCCTATCCGGTGAACTCGGGAATCCGTCGTAGGGGCATCATACGTTAGATGGGAGCCTCTGGGCCGCGCCCGGTTGAACAGGGCCGCCGTTGACTTGGCCTGGATTTGATCGCACTACGGAAGCAGACTCCCCTGGAAAGGTCGTTAGATTCAATGTTGTTGGATTCCGCGCCCAAGAATGCGAAGAAACTCCGATCGTGAACATTAAGGCGAAATTGAAAACCGCAATAGGCGCCTGTCTGATTGGCGCCGCCGTTTTGCTGTCCTATGAAGTCTTTTTTTGGTTCACCCATGTCTATGAAAGCGACGCCAGCGTTCAAACCGACTTTACCAACATATCGGCGCAGGTGGATGGAAAGATTGCCGCCATTCTGGTCACGGAAGGCGGCGCGGTCAAAATAGGGCAATTGCTGATCACGCTCGACCAGGATGACATCAAACTCAACATCGAGTCCCTGAAGACCGATCTGGCGCTAGAACAAGCCAACCGCGCCAGCCTGGCGGCGGAAAAAGCCGCCTACCAGGCCGAGCTTCGCTCGAAACTTGAAACCCAACGTGAAAAGATCCGAGTGTTGGCGCAGGAGCGCGATGCGATTCAGGGCCGCCTAACGCTGGCGCGCAAGAACCTGCGGCGCGTCACCGTGCTGTTCGACAAGAAACTGACGCCGGAGGCGGCGCTGGGTGCGGAACAGGACAAGGTCCTGGTTCTGCGCGGCGAAAAATCGCTGTTCAGTGGCAACATCGCGGTGGCGAGAAAGGAACTTGGCCAGCTTAGGGCCGCGCGCAGGCAGATCGATGTTATGGACGCCAAGATCAAAATATCCGATATCAAGCAGGACCAGATCAGGGACCTCATAATGAAACAGGAACTGGCGTTGAGCTACCGGCACATCGCCAGCCCCATCGATGGACGGGTTGGAACGATCCGCAAGTTCAAGGGCGAGTATGTCGAGGATGGCGTCGATATCCTCCTACTGCACAATCCGGAATTTTACTGGATCGAAGCGCTGATCGACGAAAGCCAGATCCGCCATGTCGAGGTGGGCCAGGAGGTGCTCATCAACCTGGACGCCTACCCCTTCCAGGACTTCTACGGCAAGGTCCGTCTGATCGGCAGCGTCACGACGGCGGAAATGGCCGTCGGCGACCGCGCGGCGGGATCGGGGAAACTGGGCGGCTTGGTGGTCCGGGTTCCGGTCCGCATATCGCTGGACACCCCGCCGCCCAACCTGACGCCCGGCATGCGCGCCGACGTCAATATCCGCATCTATGAAAACATCAAGCTGTGGTGGAGGGAGCCAGGCTGGTTCGGGTTTGATGCGGCTACACGATAAAAATCCGGGCCGGCTCACCGATTGGCTGGCAATCGGCTGGCTTGGCTCAATCACGTATCTTTCCCTGGGTTGGATTCCGGAATTGCCGGAATTTCAAGACGGCGACAAGTACGAGCATGCCGCCGCATACGCATTGCGCGGCGGCGGAGTTTTGCCACGATCTTCGCCACCGTCGTTGCCATTGACCTGTACGATGGGTTGATTGAATTCATTCAACCCTTCGTGAACCGTTACGGTGAGCTCAACGACTTCCTGGCCAATTGTACAGGGGTCATTATTGGCGGCGGGTTGATGTTTTCTTTCTCGCGGCTCAACCCCATGAAGGTTGCGCGCGCCAACCAGGGCAGCTTCGGGAGGTGTGGATCTGCGCATCGATCGTCGGCATCGTCTCATTCCCTCAATTTCCTATATCATAGCGCAGCATCCAAGTTCGATACCGTAATCCGCCGCCTCAACTTGGCGAAACACGAAAGCTGCCGTACAATCTTCCGTAACCGCTTTTGAGAACGGGAAAGGTACCGCGATGCGCCTGGGTATGTTCATGCAACCCGTCCACGATCCGAAACGCGACCTGACGCAGGTTCTGGAGGAGGATCGCCAGACGGTCATTCTGGCCGACAAGCTCGGCTATCACGAGATCTGGGTCGGCGAGCACACCGCCGCGACATCGGAGCCGATCACCGACCCGATGGTCTTTCTCGCCACGCTGCTCGGCGAAACCAAGCAGATCAAGATGGGGCCGGGCGTCTATTGCCTGCCGCACCACCACCCGGCGCGGATCGCCGGTCAGGCAGCCCTGTTCGACCATCTGTCGCGCGGCCGCTTTCAGATGGGAATCGGTAATGGCAGCCTGTCCTCCGACGTGGAGCTGTTCGACGTCGGCGGCAGCACCGACCGCGGCGCGATGGTGCGCGAGTCGATCGAGCATATCCTCGCCATCTGGGAAGGCGAACCGCCCTACACCCGCGAGGGCGAATACTGGAACGTGAAGATCGAGAACACCGACCGGGTCGAGCACGGCGTCGGCTGCTTCATCAAGCCGTTCCAGCAACCGCACCCGCCGATCGCGATCTCGATCATGTCGCCGAGCTCCGGCAGCGCCGGCATGGCTGGCGAGCAGGGCTGGATTCCCATCTCAGGCGCCGCCTTCCTGCACCCGCGCTACACCGCGAGCCACTGGGAGGCCTACGCGGAGGGTTGCGAGAAAGCAGGCCGGCAGGCCGACCCGGATATCTGGCGCGTCTCGCGCAGCATCATCGTCGCGCCCACGGATCAGGAAGCCCGCGACTACGTCATGAACCCTGAGGGACCTTTCCATTTCTGGTACGGCTACTTGCTGTCGTCGCTCCGGGCGCGCGGGCTTATGAGTTTCGTCGCGCCCGAAGACCATCCGGACCCGGACTCGATCACCTGGCAGGAAGTCGCCGAATATCAAGTCGCCTTCGGGTCGCCGTCGACGGTCGTCGACAAACTGGTAGCACTGCACGACCAGACCGGCCCGTTCGGCGAGCTGACCGCCATGGCGCACGAATGGGACCTGGAATTTGGCAAGAAAACCATGACCCTGCTGGCCGAAGAGGTAATGCCGGCCTTCGCGCAACACGCCGACGCGACCCGGGTCGCCAGCGCGGCGGAGTAAGGCGAAAAAGCAGAACGCAGTCCAACGAAGGGGGCGCCAAATGGATGTCGGCATGATGATGTTGTTCACCAATTACGGTTGGGACGACTGCCCCGACGGCCAGGTCTGGGAAGAGGAGCTGCGGCTGGCAGCGCTCGCCGCCAACTCCGGCTTCGACTGTCTGTGGTCGGCCGAACATCATTTCAACGACTACTCATTCGTGCCCGACAACATGCACCTGATGTCCCACCTGACGGCGCTCTACCCTGATATCGATATCGGGACGGCGGCGCCCATCTGCCCGGTTAACCCCTCCACCGGGTTGGTGAAGGTCGAATACTGGGCTGCGCGTTCAGCGACCTCGGTCACCTCGGCGTTGCGACCGGCGAAAATGTCATCCATCGCTTCCGCGATCTGATCTCTGGTCGAGCCGTTGCGCTTCATGTTCATCGCTGTGCGTAGCGCCTGAGAGTTCAGTTCGCGGCGATAGGCCACTGCTTTGAAGAACTCATCCATGGTCATCAGACCGCGCCCTGGCAGACGGATGAAGGCGCCCATATAGTCGATGCCACGCTGCAGGAACTCGGGACCATCGGGCGCCAGGTTTGCTCCCGTGATCATGCGCCGCTGCGCCGCTTCGACCTTGCCGGCGAGATCGCGTACCGGTGCCTCGGTGCGCCACGCCTTACCAGCGAGACGCCAGCCGTCTCCGATGCCCTGGACCATCCCGATCAGATCGGCCATGGTTTCGCCCATGTAAACACGATCGGCCTTAGAACCCATCGCCTGACGCGCCAGACCGATCAGGCCGGCGCCAAACCTCTCGGGGATCTGAATCAGCTGGAAGGCGGCATTGCCGAAGATGTTCGCCATCTGCGTTGCCGGCGAAGACAGCAAACCATTAATCCAGATCTCGAACCAGACGCCCTTGAGTTTGTCCCAGGCGCCGTAGCTGAACTTGTTGCGGGCCGACTGCGACGGCAGCGCCATGTAGGCCTTCGCCATGTCGCGGATCGATTGATCGCCACCGAAATCCGTAACGTAGTCCTGGACGGTCTGGGCGCGGCGCGAAGTGCCGGTGTCCCGGGGGATAGTCTCGCCATGGATGCGGATATTAGCCACGTCCCGCAGCCAGATGCCGACTTGCGCGTTCGCCGTGTCGACGTCGAGCGACAAGCCGAGCGGCTTCAGCCGGCTCTCCAGCGGCCACACGAAGCTTTCCTTCAGATACCGGTTGAAGCGCTCGACCTTGCCCTTGGCCTGCGCCCGGTACGGCGCGCACAGACGCGGTTGGAACCCATGATGCTTGGCGAACTCCCGGAACCCCGCATGCAAGCGATGCAATCCCGGGCCATAGGCGTCGCGGCCGATCAGCACCGTCTTCATGTTGTCGTACAGGATTGTCTGCGGCACGCCGCCGATCGCGTCGAAGAACCGTTCATACGCATCGGACATCCGAGGCGTCGATGAGGGGCCGCGCCGCCGCCGCTTTGCCGCCGGTGTACAGCGCGTGGCCGCGGCCATCGAGTTGCCCTTGCATCGCCATCCTTCCCTGGAAGCATTGGTGCGGGTCAGGTTACGGTCACGTCCATTGGGACCAGTCCGTCGAAATGCTTGCGCTGAAAATTCCATTCGGTCTGGGGCTGAACGCGGCCTTCCTCGTCGGTGGCGCGGGCGACGACCTTATAGTCGCCGGGTTCGGCGGCCTCCCAAGGCCAGGACCAGCGAACCCATAACCATTTGTCCGGCGAGTCCTCGACATGCGCATCGGCCCAGCTTTTGCCATCGTCGATGCTGACTTCTACCCGCACGATCTTGCCTTCGCCGCTCCAGGCGAGCCCGCGCACGACATGCACGCCGCACTTGATCGGGGAATCCTCGTCGCGCGGGTACTTGATCAGGGTTTTAACGCCCAGCGCCGTCATCATCTCCTTGTTCGGGTCGTCCTGCGACAACCCCTTCACGAAATAATGGGTTTGGTGATAGCAGGCCGGCATATGGTCCATGACCTCGATTTTCTCGATCCATTTGACCCACCAGTTGCCGGCCCAGCCCGGCACGATCAGGCGCAGCGGCGCGCCGTGCACATGGGTCAAATACTCGCCGTTTTGCGCCCAGGCGAGGATCGTGTCCGGGTGCAGCGCTTTTTCTATCGGCAGCGCCTTGTCGTAATTGATTTCACCCGGATCGACGATGTCGAAATCGTCGCTGCCAACGGACCGGTATTGCTTGAGTGGGTCGATGCGGCCGCAATCCCAGCCGGCGACATAGACGCTGACCGCGCCCGGCTTGACGCCGGCGCGCTCCAGCAGGGCGGCCAGCGGCACGCCGGTCCATTCGCCGCCGCTGACCAGTCCGGTGCTCGGCGTTGCGTCAAGCACGGCCTGAAGGTCGAAATTCGGATCGTCGAGGGCCACGCCGCCGCGCCGGTCGGGCCCTTCCGGCTGGCGTTTCGACAGCGAAGGCTTCGCCATGTTGCCATCGCCGCTGAGATAGTCGAAAAACGTGCCGTCATTGCCGGCGCATTCGGTCACCGCGCGCACGGTCTTGCCGGGCAGCCGGCGTAGATCGTCCAGCGTGTACTCAACCGGCCGGTCGACCAAGCCGCCGATGGAAAACACATAATCGTCCGGATGTACCGGTTCGGGCATTTGAAGCTGGGCGACGATGTAGAAGGAATCGGTTGGCGTGATCAGCCCTTCGAGATCGAGAATCGGCGTGCGGCCATAGATAACGCGGCCTTGCTCATCGGTGCTGTGCATGAGGGTGGCGCGTTTACGGTCCGGCCAGCCCATGACCCAGTCGCCTTCGATCTCTTTACTCGGCATGAATTCAGCACTCCGATCGGTTCGAATTTTCCCGTATTAGCGATAACCCGCCATTTCGCCTATTGATAGACCCCGATTACGCGAACGCGTATCTATTTCGCCGGCAAGACCAATAGAGCGGGAGAAGCCCATGAGCAAAATCGCATTGATCGTCGAATTCGAGACCAAGCCCGAGAATCGCGCCGCGTTCATCGAGCTGATACGAGGCCATGGCGAGGGCACGCTCGCCGACGAGGACGGCTGTTTGCAGTTCGATCTGCTGTTGCCGACCGAGGGCAATGGGCGGGTGTTTCTTTACGAGGTCTACCGCGACGAGGCGGCGTTGCGCGAACATAATCTTTCGCCGCGCCTCGCCGCGACCCGAAAAAACTATGCCGATATGATCGAAAGCAAAACGATCCACGTCTGCACGGTGGGATAAACCAGAGCCGCGCCGATGAGGCATTGTCGGCGCTGCGCGGCATTATCCCGCCAGATGCGGGATCACGTCGCGGCCGAAGCGTTCGATCGCCTTTAGAATTTCCTGGTGCGGCGGGCCGCCCGAATGCGCGTGGCGCAGCCGGAGCAGGAAATAATCCGTTCCGACCGCCTCGCTCCAGCGCTTGAACTCTGCAATGCACGCTTCGGGCGAACCGGTAATGATGCGGTCCTTCGCCATGGCTTCGAATTCGAAGGCGTCTAGCGATTCGACGTCCTTGAAGGCCTCGGAACCGGCGCGCCAGTAATATTTGTACGCCGCCATGACCTCGGGCCCGTAGACGCGCGCGGCGTCCGCCACGCTGTCGGCGACCCAGGCGTCGCGCATCAAGATGATTTCCGGCTTGCGCCCGGCGGCGGCCGCCGCCTTGCGGTACAACGCCGCCGCCTCCACGTTCCACGCCAAGGGCATGCTCGGTCCGATGACCAGGGCGTCGCCAAGACGGCCCGCGCGCTCGACCGCCGCTGGAACCGAAGCGCCAAGCCACAGCGGCGGCCGTGGCCGCTGGACCGGACGGGGCAGGACCCGCACATCGTCAATGTCGAAATGCCTGCCCTTGTGGGTGAAGCGTTCGCCGTTCCAGGATTTGTCGAGGATTTCAATCGCTTCCTCGAAGCGCCCGACGCGATGCTTTTTTGCGACGCCAAATGCGCGGAAATCGGCGTCCTGATAGCCCAGGCCGACGCCAAGCACGATCCGTCCGCCGGAAACGATATCGAGCGTCGCCACGTCTTCCGCCACGCGCAAGGGGTGGTGCAGCGGCAACAACAGGACCGCCGTGCCGATCTGCATCCGTTTGGTGCGCGCCGCGACCGCGCTGCACAGGATCAGCGGGGAGGGCAGGAATCCGTCGCGGTCCTGATGATGTTCGCCGAAGAAAAACCCATGGAAACCGCAAGCCTCGGCAAGTTCCGCCTCGGCGACCGTTTCCTGGACACAGCGGTCGAGGTGGTCGCCGCGCGGCGGGTTTGCAATCGAACTGTAGAGCCCGAGCTTGATCATTTTCGCTCCATTTCCAGCGGTATTCCGCAAACTCACGATGATGCTACCCACGCGGCGCGGCTGGGGGAAGCCTTTGGCGTATCGTTCCGAGTCGTGCTTTTGACACGGTCAGCGGGAGAGCGTCGTCGCAAAGTGGTTATTTTGGACAGGAGCGATATGTTATAAAGGACTCGCTGACAGCGTTCAGTACACAGAGGGCGCAATAACAATCGTTTGAATTTTAAAAACAGGGAGAGCTAAGATGAAACAGGGATTGATTGCAACAATCATTGGCGGCATTTCCGTGCTCGGGATCGGTGTCGCGTCGATGCCGGCGCAAGCGGTGGAATTCAATTGCAGTACCGCGAAACTGATCGTGCCGTGGAAGGCTGGCGGCGGTACGCATGTTATCTTTTCGATCTTCGAAAAGGTCATTCAAAAGATGGATGTCACGCCCAAGATCAAGGTCGTGACCGTACCGGGACAGGGCGGCAACAAGGGCGCCAAGGTTGCGGCCAAGGCCAAGCCGGACGGATGTACGCTATTCGCCATCCATCAAAGCGCCATGACCAGCTATCTGAATGGCCGCATCAAGTACCATTTTCCCAATTTCGATACCGTCGCGCTCTTGACCTCGACGCCCGATATCGTGGGCGCCAACGGTAATGTTCCGTGGAAGAATTTCGGCGATTTCAAGAAGGCGGCGCTGGCCGCGCCCGGATCGATTACGGTCGGCGCGACATTCGGTTCGACCAGTCAGTTCTATTGGCTGATCCTCGAGAACCTGACCGGCATGAAGTTCAAGTTCGTACCCTATGACGGGACGCGCGAACGCATGACTGCGCTGCTGTCGGGCGCCATCCAGATGGGCGGTCTCAACGTCGCGTCGGGCCGCAAGTATCTCGAAGGCGGCGAACTCAAGGGCTTTGCCATCGCCGCCGCGAAACGCTCGAAGCATCTTCCGGACATGCCGACCTTGTCGGAGCTTGGCGTCGATATGATCTACGCCCTCGATCGCGGCATCGTCGTGCCCAAGGGCACTCCGGCCGACAAGATCGAGTATTGGGCCCAACTCTTCAGGAAAGCCGCGGCGGACCCGGATCTTCGCAAACAGATGGACGCCAAGGGCACGGAAGTGAACTGGGTCGGTCCCGCCGGCTACCGTGAATGGGCGCAAAAGACGTTTGCCGCGCATGAGGACGTGGCTATCAAGATCGGCCTCTGGAAAAAGAATTAGTGGCCGAATAGCCTAGTCGATCAGCGGCCCGGGAATTGGAGAGTTCCCGGGCCGTTTCATCCCTGAGGTGAATATGGGACGTCTAAACCGCGATGCGGTTATCGCAATCATACTGCTGATGGCCTGCGGTATACTTTTCTGGTCGACATTCAGTATCCGCGCGCCTGACTACGGCCAGCTTAAACCATCGACCTGGCCCCGCGTGATCCTCGGCTTGCTGACCTTGCTGTCGGTGCTGTATTTGGGGCAATCCTTGCGGCAAGGGCCGGCGCAAAAAGACGAGTACGACACCTATGACGCCGGCAAGGCGTCCGCATCCGGTCTCAAGGGCTGGCTGGCCCACTGGCGCAATCCGATCTGGTGCTACGTGCTTTTCTTTTTCTATCTGATCACGCTGCCATATCTTGGCAGCCTGATCGGCGGCTTGGCTTTCGTCTTCACGCTCATGGGCGTTTTGGGCGGATGGTCGCCGCGGCGTCTGGCGGTCCATGCGACCGTCGCAATCGCTACGGTTGGCGGCATGTGGGCGATCTTCACTTTCGGCCTCGGCGTAATTTTGCCGCCGGGCGAGATCTTCACGGTCTTCTGAGGATCTCCCGATGATCATCGAAAACATCTACGCCGCCTTCGCGGAAATCGGCAATGTTACGACAATAATACTGATGCTGGTCGGCGTCGCCGGGGGCTTGATCGCCGGCGCCATACCCGGCTTCACCATCGCCATGGCCATCGTCCTGACTCTGCCCTTCACGTTCGGCATGCCACCCACGCAAGGCCTCGCGATCATGGTCAGCGTGCTCGTGGGCGGACTTTCGGGCGGATTGATGGCGGGAATCCTGACCGGCATACCGGGTACGCCATCCTCGGTCGCCACCACGTTCGACGGCTTTCCCATGGCGCGCGCCGGAAAGCCAGGTCTGGCGCTTGGGATCGGCGTGTGGTCGTCCTTTTGCGGCGGCATAATCAGCGCCATTCTGCTGGTAACATTGTCGCCACAGCTCGCCCGCATCGGCCTTGAATTCAATCCGTGGGACTTCTTCATGTTGGTGATGTTTGCGCTGACCGTCACTGCCAGCCTGGCGGGCCGTAACCTCATCAAGGGGTTGATAGCCGGCGTGGTTGGGCTTTTGATTCGGACCGTCGGCGAGGATGAGGCCGTCGGCATGGCGCGCTTCGACTTCGGCTCGGACGCGTTGTTGCAAGGGTTCGATTTTATCGCCGTCCTGATCGGCCTGTTCGCCTTCAGCCAGCTTTTGCGCGACGTCCACGATCCGGTGTCGGCGCAAAAGAGCCTGACCGAACGCGGCGCGGTAAATGTTCGGATCGAGCATATGGCGGCGATCAGGGAAATTGCCAAACGCTGGGCGATTGTCCTGCGCTCTTCCCTGATCGGCGTGTTCACCGGTATCCTGCCGGGCGCCGGCGGATCGATCGCCAATATTCTCGCCTACGATCAGGCCAAGAAGGCGTCCAAGTATCCAGAGAAGTTCGGAACCGGCACCCCCGACGGCATTATCGCGCCCGAAAGTTCGAACAACGCCGTCGAGGGCGGCGCGCTTATTACCTTGATGGCGCTCGGCATTCCAGGGGATGTAACGGCGGCCGTGATGCTCGGCGCGCTGTTGATCCACGACATCATTCCCAGCCCGACCTTCATTGCCGAAGAGCCGGTGCTGGCCTATTCGATCTTCATCGCTTTTTTTGTCGCGACCTTCATGATGGTGGGGCTGCAATCCTTCATGCTGCGGGTTTTCGTGCTGGTGACGAAAATCCGAATATATGTGCTGGCGAGCGTCATTCTCGGTTTCTGCGGCATTGGCGTCTTCGCCATCAACAATGTCGAGTTCGATCTCTGGACGCTGCTTTGGTTCGGCATTCTGGGCTTCGTGATGCGCCATTTCGGTTTTCCGCTGGCGCCAATGATCCTGGGCGTGGTGCTGGGCAATATCGCCGAGCTGAACCTTTCTCGCGCGTTGGCGATCACCACCGATCTCACGCCGTTTTTTACGCGGCCCTGGGCGCTGTTCTTCCTGATTATCGCGCTGTTCTCGGCCATCTTCCCGCTGTTCCAGGAAATGCGGGCGACACGGAAATGGACATTGTTCTATATGCCGTTCGCCTATTTCGCCGTTTCGGTCCCGCTGTTCATGATGGGTGGCGTGGTGCGGCCAATCCTGGCGGGCATCGTCATCGCGGTTGGTGCCTTTTCCCTGTGGCGCCGCCACAGGGATGGCTGGAAACTGGCACCGCTATCGGATCATGAGTTGGCCGAGAGGGGGTAGGCGGCGCCCAAGGCAGGCAAATTGCGATTAGAGCGCTCTGCAGTTAGGTTGAAGCATATCCGGAATTTCTGAAATAGTTGGCGCATTCCTGCGGTGTGAATTCGTCGAGGAGCGCACCGATCCGTCTCCATGTGGCCTCGACGGTCCGTTCGCCGG
>Ga0066376_10003965_pt1 | contig 13036 bp, 9 predicted proteins | sample Knorr_S15_td_Bot_FD_77009 | JGI IMG/M metagenome (GOLD analysis project Ga0066376, IMG submission 77009) | Marine microbial communities from Southern Atlantic Ocean transect - Knorr_S15_td_Bottom_ad_5009_LV_A | ecosystem: Environmental > Aquatic > Marine > Oceanic | place: Southern Atlantic... | reverse complement strand
GCCCGTGCCACGTCACACCGATGCGTGCGTGCTCGATACCGAGGAACAGAAATTTACCGGATTCGTGTTTAAGATCCAGGCCAACATGGATCCGGCTCACCATGATCGCATTGCATTCTTGAGAATTACCTCTGGTCGCTTTTCCAGGGGGATGCGGGTTTATCATGTCCGTAGCGGACGACATATACAGTTGAACAATGCGGTCACATTCATGGCCTCGCGCCGGAAAGCCGTTGATGATGCGGTGGCCGGCGATATCATTGGTTTACACAACCATGGCACGATTCAGATCGGTGACACCTTCAGTGAAGGTGAAACGCTCAGGTTTACCGGAATACCTAACTTTGCGCCCGAGTTGTTCCGCCGTGTGCGTTTGGCGGACCCGCTACGTTCAAAGGCGTTGCATAAAGGCCTGGATCAATTGAGCGAGGAAGGCGCGACTCAGGTATTTCGCCCGCTTGAGGGGAATGATGTCGTTCTTGGTGCCGTGGGTGTGCTGCAGTTTGATGTGGCCGCGCACCGTCTTCGTCACGAGTATGGCGTGGACTGCACATTTGAAGCGGTGGCGGTGGCGACAGCCCGCTGGGTGATTTGCGATGACTCGGTTGTACTGAGGGAGTTCACACGCCGTGCCAGCGCATACCTGGCGCTGGACGGCGGCGGTGCGTTGACCTATATCGCCCCTAATCAGGCCAATCTGCGGTTGGTCGCCGAGCGATGGCCGCGCATTAAGTTTTCTGAAACTAAAGAAATATAGAATATTTCAATATAAGTGTAGATCTATATTAGTATTAAAGTAAATTATATATAAATTCTTAAGGTGATTGACCTAACAGATCGACCCACTTATCCTGCTAGTTGATATCTGAGAAGCGACGGATTGGGTTTTAGTGGAGTCGTTAGGTGACTAAAGCCGACGTTGAATACACCTTGCACAGTGCAAGGTGTAACGTAGACAGTCCATAATTGGCCGTCGTAAGATAGGCTAAGAATTATAGAGTTTGGCGGTTGTCGCAGCGGTAGGCCACCTGGGTCATATCGTGTGGTGACTGAACAAGCCGGTGTGTGATGGATACCAATGGAGGGCTTGTCCGCCCCAGGCGGCAGTCTGAGAGTGAAGCGTGTTCCCCAAATGAGCGGAGGGCTGGCGCTCTGTGTTGCGACAGTGCTGATCGGCGCCTTCTATCTCAACGTTACCCCGCAAGGGGGGGTAACGTCAGGTGCGGCTGTGCCCATGCTATCGGGGTCGGTATTAGGAGAACCCCAGCCAGTTCGAGCGATCGAGGGGCCGCGTCCTGTGCCAAGCACGAGCACTACCTCACCATTGACCTTGGCTGAGGCACAGCTACAGCCACAGCCACAGGTGCTGTCTCCAGCCAGTCAGACAGATACTCGTCTGCGGGGTATGGAGGTCGGTCCCTGGTTACTAGCCCAGGGCACACGCTCGTCCGTGCGCGAAGTCGGTGCATCGATGCCTTCGCGCCACGCACGCCGCCATCATGAACTTCGCTGTTTGGCTATGAATATCTATTTTGAAGCGCGTGGCGAATCTCGCCGAGGGCAACTTGCTGTTGCGTCGGTGACCTTAAATCGCAAGCGTAGCGCTCATTATCCGGACAGCATCTGTGCCGTGGTTTGGCAGTCGCGGCAGTTCAGTTGGACCAATCAATCAGTTTGGCATCGTCCGAGAAATGATCGGGCCTGGCGTTTCGCGATGAAACTGGCAAACAAGGTTTATCACAATAAGGTCAAACTGCCGGTGGTTAGCGCAACTCACTTTCATGCGCGTTACGTGGCCCCCGAGTGGTCTACTCAAATGAAACGCGTCGCCCGTATTGGCAAGCACCTGTTTTACGATTCCTGAGATTTTATCTTCCGCGCGAGACGATTCGCCTCCGCCCGTTGAGAAGTTGTGATTGACCTATTGCCTAGTTCCACGGCACACTGTTCTGTAGCTAACGGTCCATTCATGAAGGAACTAAAAGCCATGCGTTTCCCTGTGCTACTTGTTGTTGTCTTCTGCGTCGCTGGTTTGTTTTCCAGCACGGCGATGGCTAATGGCGAGACAATTTACAACAGCGGTTGTGTTGCCTGCCATGGAGCGGGTATCGCTGGTGCCCCGCGGGTTGGAGACAAGGCGGCATGGGCGAATCGTATTGCCCAAGGGACAAAAATCATGTATGAGCACGCTCTGAAGGGTTTCCAGGGGACGGCCGGTGTCATGCCAGCGAAGGGGGGGTTTACTCACCTGAGCGATGAGCAAGTTAAGGCGGCGATTGACTTTATGATCAAGGCGTCTAAATAGGTCCTCTCGGCGGAGCGCGTCAATTGCGGCTCGGCATCAGGGTCGCGAGATCAGGGGCGCTGTTTTGCTAAGAAACACCTGCAGCGCGCGGTAAAGCCGCACCGGATCTTTACTACCCGTCAGTTCCCGAGGTGAATGCATTGCCAGTTGGGGAACACCGACATCCACTGTGCGGACGCCGAGTTCGGCGGCAGTGATCGGTCCGATCGTCGTACCGCAACTCATGTCGCTGCGAACCGCAATGGTTTGCACCGGTATATCGGCTTCACTGCACAGCGTTCGAAACACAGCCGCTGTCTCGCTGTTAGTCGCATAGCGCTGATTGGCGTTGATCTTAATGACCGGACCACCGTTAAGGTGCGGTCTATGCCCCGCATCATGTTTGTCAGGGTAATTGGGGTGGACTGCATGGGCGTTGTCGACTGAAATCAGCATGGATCGTTGTGTGATGCCGGTGAGGTCTTGATTAGGCCCCGCGAGTCGATTCAATACCGCATTCAAAAATGGCCCCTGGGCGCCACCGGCTGACAGACTGCCTACTTCTTCGTGGTCATAGCACACCAGCAAATTGGTCGGCTCGTTACCGACGCCACTGACCAAAGCTTTCGTGCCGGCAAAACAACTCAGTAGGTTGTCCAATCGTGCCGCGGCAATGAAATCCTCGTTTAAACCGACAAGCGACGGTGCCTGTTGATCGTAACAACACAACTCGAAGTCAAGGATTTCAGCCCAGGGCACGTCGGGATATTCTTGTTGCGCCTGTTTGAGGAGCAAATCCCGAAGGGTTGTTTCCGGACTGCCAGTTGCCAGCATGAGGACCATTTCCTCCTGAGGATTGATCGTCCGGTTGCGGTTTGCCTCCCGATTCATATGGATTGCAAGGTTTGGCACGGTTGCGACAGGCCGTACAAAGTCAACCAGACCACTACGCAAAGTGCCATCGGTCAGCCGGCCGGTCACTCGCCCGGCAAGGGACAGATCGCGGTCGAACCACGGGGCAAGTAATGCGCTGCCATAGATTTCAGTGCTGAGTTGAAGACAGCCGTGTTGATAACGTTCGGGTACTGGCTTGACCTTCAGACAAGGGCTGTCGGTGTGTGCACCCATCATCCTGATTCCCTGCTCCTGCAGGGACCCGGATCCCAGACGAAATGCGATTAGTGACGTATCGTTGAGGGTGACGAACGCCGCTTCGTTTGGGGAGAGTTGCCAGGTGGCCTCAAGATCAAGCTGGTGAAACCCGGCCTCCGATAGCATAGCGGCGAGGTTCGACACCGCATGGTGGGGTGACGGTGATTTCGCCAGGAACGCCATGAGTTCATGGTTAAAGGATTGTGTTTGACTCAGCATTTGCCGGCACGCGGTTGGTTAGCGCCCTCAGGTAGCCATTGGGGTTGCGGTATCGCAGCCGCACCGAGGCCAACGAAGTCGAAAAGTTCGCGGTCAGCCAGTTGACTCGGGGCGATGCTGGTTAGACTCCGGAAAATATTGGCCGTTCGAGCGGGATGATCTTTTTCCCAATTAACCAGCATTTGCTTGATGGCTTGACGTTCAAGGTTCGATTGCGACCCGCATAGGTCACATGGAATCAAAGGAAATTGCAGGGCTTGTGCGTAGCGCGCAATGTCACGTTCACGGCAGTAGGCGAGGGGGCGGATCACAATATGCTGGCCGCTGTCATTTAGCAGTTTAGGCGGCATGGCTTTCAGTTTCGCGCCGTAAAACATATTCAGAAATAATGTCTCTACGATATCATCCAGATGGTGCCCCAAGGCAATCTTGGTCATGCCTTCTCGGCTAGCGATGTCGTATAGGGCACCGCGACGTAGTCGCGAGCAAAGACCACACATGGTCTTGCCTTCAGGGATCACGCGCTTTACGACGCTATAGGTATCACGGCTGACGATTCGGTAGTCGATGCCGGTGTTCGCAAGATAAGTTTCCAGTTTGGCGGTGGGAAATCCAGGTTGGTTCTGGTCTAGATTGACTGCGAGTAGATCAAAACTGACGGGTGCACGTGAGCGAAGACGCATGAGGATATCAAGCAGGGTAAAGGAGTCCTTGCCGCCAGAGACACAGACCATGATCCGGTCACCTTCTTCAATCAGGTTGTAGTCCTCGATAGCGCGGCCCACGTTCCGTCGTAGCAGTTTCTCCAGTTTATGAGGCGCGCGATCAGGTTTTGTTGGCTTGGCGCGTGCGGGCAACTGGAGATCATTGCCACGCGTAACATCAAACGCTAAATTGTTTGTCATGAGTGGGTTGTTGGAGCTACCGTTTCCTTGCTGATTGCCCTACTTTAACCGGAGTTGATCATTGGCCCGCATTCTCGTCGTTTTAGGCATGCTTGCCGGCTTCTTTGTGACGATTATTGTTGCTCTGCTGGTTGCGGTCCATTTCATTGACTGGAACGCGCAGCGCTCGTGGGTTGCAAACAGGTTGTCTGATGCGCTCGCGCGACCGGTCAGTATTGAACGCGGCCTTGATATTGCGCTTTTCCCCAGCCCTCATGTTGTGGTGCGTGATCTGATGGTCGGAACTTCGTTCGCCAATGCGGGTTTTGAATTGGCCAAGATTGGTCATGGTGAGTTGCGATTAGATTGGCCGCAATTGTTGGAAGGCAAACTTGAGTTTTCCTCAGTTCGTCTGAGTGAGGTAACCTTTAACGTCCCAGCAAGAGGTCAGCTTAGCCGACTAAATTTCCTACCTGTTCGGCAGATCGAACTTCATTCAGCCACGATCGTCTTGCCGAGTCAGGGACGACCCTCCTTGTTGATTTCACAAGGATTAATGTCATGGCCTGCCGGGGCGACACGCGGTGAGGTGAAACTGATGGGCATCGTGAGCGGGGAGCGCGTTATGGCATCGGGTTCTGTGGGGTGGCGCATGGACGGTGACGATGATCCCCTTGCCGTTGTCGATCTCAGTATCGGGGTAGCCGCGACCACGACTACGATCAACGGTGTGGTTGGATACAACAAGATGGATCTGGCGTTGGAATCGCAAACCCCAGCTTTCGAGCAACTGCTTGCGTGGTTTGAATGGGTACCGTCCGCGTCGATGCGTGCTCAGCTGGCAGGTTCGGCCAGATTAAAGGGTCGGTTAACCGGGCCATTGAGTGCGGGCCCGCGCTTAGAAATCAATGAGCTTGAAGTCCAGTTATCACAGGTCCGTGGGACATTCCAGGGCGACATATTTTTCAAAAGCGAGGAGCGTGACTGGTCGGCGGTACTGGAGATGGCGGCGAGCACTCAGGACATCAGTCAGCTCCTTGGTCACGGAGGCCTATGGGACCATCTTGCCGGTCCAGCCGCGTTGCAATCGATGGTTATGATCAATCCGCAGGACATTGCTTTATCGCAAACGATTTTTTCTGTAACGGGTGAACCGTTCAAGCTCAAGGCTGAGGGTCAGGTGACTCACCGATGGGACGGGTCGGCGACCGAAGGTGAGGTTAAGTTTTCGGCAACTACGCGTGCTGTTAGGCCCACGTTGGATGCACTGGGTTATTCTTTTCCGTTGTCGGGTAAGGGTCAGGCAGCAGGTCGCCTGAATCTTCACAAACGGGGTTTCTCCGTGACTGATCTCGTCATTCATGGGGCAGGGGATGGTTGGCGCGTCGACGGTGGGGGGCAACTGGTACGCCAGGACCCGCAGGACGATGTGCAGTTGGCCATCACCCTGGAGGCCGAATTGCATGGTGCTTCGGTATTAAGCACTTTGGGTATACCGTTTGAGGAGAAGATCGATGTGGTTGCCCGCGGGCGGCTGTCAGGTTCGGCCAAGGCGCCACGCATTGATGACCTGGACTTGAAAGTAATCTCGGGGGCTTTCGATGCCACGGTGCACGGTCAAGTGTCGAGTCTATGGCCAAAACTCGCGAGTCAGTTGAATATCAAAGCGCAGGTCCCTGACCTGGGCTATTTTTCGAATGTGATCGGTGCGTTACCGAATGTATTGTCAGAACTTAAAGCGAGCGTACGGGCGCAGGTGACGACAAACGGTACGCTGATCTCCATCAATCAAGCTGAGGGAGACATTCGCGGACGCGGTTTACACGGCACCTTTACTGGGACGTTGCCGGACACTCAGGACTGGACCGGCGGCACAGTGGCGCTGACAGTCCAGGTGGATGATTTGTCGAAATGGGGTCTTGGCGGGTCATCGCGAGGGGATGGAGCCGATGCGGTTCGACTGAAGGTCAATGCCGCCAACAGCGGTGACAGACAACGTCCGTTGGCAATCTACGGGCAGGTGAGCGGGGAGGGTTGGAGCGCACAGATACGTTCAAAGATGGAGAGCCTGCAGGCAACAGCCGCCTATGAACTTGAACTGCGTATTGCGGCGGATGACCCCGATCAGCTGGTGGGCTTTTTTGCGCCTACGGCGACGCTGCCTGGACCCCTGGCCGCCAGGGTGTCGTTGCAAGGTCAATTCGATCAGTGGGAAACAAGCCAGGGCAGATTGGAGATTAGTGGTGATGGAGTGGAAGTTGTTTTGGATGGTTATTTATTAGCCATGGGAAAAAATGACCGACGGTTGGACATTGAGTTGAAAACCGATTCTTTGTCCAGATTAGGGCGGCTGTTTGCGATGTCGTTACCCGATTCCGCCCCAGTCCGGTTGGTCGGGAGTGTCAAGGGAAGTGGCGCCGGCATCGTCATCGATGCGGCTCAGTTTGACGTCGGAACCAGTGATTTTCGTGGTTCGATTGAGTATGTCCGATTGGACGATGCGGGTCGAAAACCCCGCATCAATGCACAACTGGTTTCAGAACATTTCGATCGTAAAGATTTCCAAACGTTAGCGACGCGCGCGAGCGCCCGAATGCCGCCCGAGAAATTTTTCAGCGACCGGCAGTTAGTGCTGGACTGGATAAGTGATAACGATATTCACCTCGATTACCGGGCCAACACCGCGGTTGTTGGTGAGCATCACATGAAGGATCTTGAGTTAACCGCGATCGTTGAAGACGGAAAACTCGTGCTCGATGAGATTCGAGCCGAAATGCAAGGTGCTCAAATGAAGGTAACGCTGGAATTGGATGCCAGGCAACGACCCTATGACATACATTACAGCTATCAACTCTCGGGTTTGCAGGTGGCTAGGTGGCTAACAGGGAACAAGGTAATCCAACCATTGACCGGTGAAGTGGATATCGAAGTGAAACTGACGGGTAAAGGCAATTCAATACGCGAAGTGGTCTCCCATGCTGACGGTTATGCGGTCATGGTCATTCACAGGGCCAGGATTCCTCGCAAGGCACGTATCTTGTTGCCGACATCGGTGCTCATGTCAGTGCTGAGAACCATTAACCCGTTTGCCAAGGCGTCACCGGTGTACAACATCGAATGCGGCCTGATCGGTTTTCGTATTGACGATGGAAAGGCTTTTTCTGACCATACTTTGGCATTGAAAGCAAAAGAGGTAACGGTGTTGGCTGCCGGAACCATTGATCTAGCGACCGAAGAGATTGCAATCGCCATACGACCGAAGGCAAGAGAAGGGCTCGGTATTTCTACTGTTAGCCTGGCCGGTATCTATTATCGTTTGGGTGGCACGCTAGCAAAGCCAGTCGTCAAAGCTGCCTCTGAGCGAATACTCAAGACAGGCGTGACCCTGGGTGCTGCTTGGCTGTCGAGTGGGTTGACGGTACTGGCAAAGGGTTTATTTGATCGCCTGGGGGATAAGGGGGATGTTTGCAAGAACGCGGCTCATCGCTTTGACACGCTTCTTGATGGCACGGCATTCACTTTAAAACCAACGGTCAATTGAATAGGGTCTGTTGGGGGTTTAGGATTCTGTGATGAAAGCGTTGCTGTTGATTGCCCGGCTATTGGGTGCGTTACGTGTGATGCTGGTAGTGAGTGTCTTTATCCTTATCGCATTGGCCCCACTGGTTGGCAGCGATGTCTTCTACTCTGGTTGGAAAATGGCACCAACACTGATTGCACCGGCGCTGGTCCCCATTTTTTTCTTTGTCATACTGTTTGATGTGTTGATGTGTTTCGTGTGCCGCATCGATAAACCCGCGATCGAGCGGCAACGGTTCGACTCGATTGTCCGTATCGAGCTTGCGCTGCTGGTCCTGATGGTAGCGTTCTGGGCGCCTGCGTTTTATCGTTTACTGGATACTGTTTGACTACTAGTTCGTTGATGGACTGGTGTCACGGCAAACCGCAAACACATGTCGAGCGGTCATGAGATCCAGGTGTCCACCACCGCCGTTTTTGAATAGCGTAATTTGATCACTGGCTGTGCGCCCGGCGGCGCCATGACAAAGTTGGTAGTGATCGGCGAGGACATCGTCTTCGGTGATCACGCCGCGTGCAATGGGAATCATCAATTCGCCGATTTCCCCGACTGTGGTTTGGCGTGAATCAACAAAGATTCGGGCGCGGCGGATCGCTTCGTCATCGGCTTCTCGCATGTCGGGGGTAAATGCGCCGACCAGATCCAGATGAGTGCCGGGCTGAAGCCAGGCGCCGTGAATCAGCGGCAGGGTAGCCATGGTTGCGCAACTGACAATGTCGGCTGCTGCGACAGCTTGTGCCAGGTCATCAACGGGCGCAGCGTCGATTTCAGCAGCGAGCGCTTGGACGAGGGCGTCTCGTCGGTCAGCGCTGCGATTCCAGATTTGCACACAATTGATCGACGGCCTGGCGGCGAGGTGGGCCCGCACCAGATGCGGTGCAAGGCCACCCGCTCCTACCATGAGCAATCGTCGGCAGTCGGGTCGTGACAACTTCATGGAGCCCAAACCCGAGTCCGCGGCAGTCTTCAGGTAGGTCAGTTCTGTTCCATCGATCGAGGCCAGAGGCAGGCCATTGTTTCCATCGAACAGAACGTAACCGCCCTGGACCACCGGCAAGTGGGAATTTCGGTTGCCTGGAAAAACGGAACCCATTTTTGTGCCGAGTGCCACGCCGCGTTGCCAAGCGGTGCGAACGATGAAGCGATCAGGATGTTCGCCTGTGCCGGGTTCGGTTAACAGACTGTCTTCAAGAACAGCGGGGTCTTCTCTATGCATGACCTCGAAGGCTTTGATGAGGTCTGGGTAATGGACGGCGGCGCGAATCTCCTCGCCACTGATATGAAATTCAACTGATTGCGCAGGCATGGGTTTCTCCAGTGTCGGTCGCGCGTGTTAAGTTTGTGGCTAAAGCATGTTCAATACACGAGGATCATTTCAATGGCTCTTCACTTTGATCAAAGCGTCTTCGAGCAGCGTTGTCAGCACTTACAGGCGGCGCTGAAACGTGAGCACCTTGAGGGAATTCTCCTCTTTAAGCAGGAGAGCATGTTCTATCTTACTGGCTATGACACTTTTGGGTTTTGTTTTTTCCAGTGTTTATTTGTAGCGGCCGATGGTCGCCAGGTTTTGCTGACCAGGGCACCTGATCTGCGTCAGGCACAGCACACTTCCACCTTGTCTGATATCAGGGTGTGGAAGGATGATAAAGGTGTTGCACCGGCAAGCCTATTGCGTGAAGTGCTGAGCGATTATGGTTGCCAAGGTCAGCGACTGGGTATTGAACTGGAGTCGTATGGCTTGACTGGGCGCAGTTGGGATAGTGTGCGGGAGGCCATGACGGGCTTTTGCGAATTGTCCGATCACTCTGAAATGGTGGGTCGCCTGCGCATGATCAAGGATGAAGCGGAACTCAGTTACGTTGGGCGAGCCGCTGAGCTGGCGGATGATGCGTTAGACGCTGCTATCGATGTAACGCGCAGCGGCGCTGATGAGGGAGTGATTTTGTCTCGAATGCAGGGGGTTGTCTTTGCTGGTGGGGGCGATTACCCAGGTAATGAGTTCATTATTGGTTCTGGTCGGGATGCTTTGCTCTGTCGTTATCACAGCGGTCGCAGGGTGCTCGATTCGTGTGATCAATTAACCCTGGAATTCGCTGGTGTCTATCGGCATTATCACGCTTGTTTGATGCGCACGATAGTCATTGGTGACCCCTCACCGCTGCAGATCGCCATGCATGGGGCTTGTGCTGAGGCCATGGCCGCGTGTGTCGATGTGGTGCGGCCGGGCCAGAACTTGGGGACGGTCTTTGATGCCCATGCCCGCATTCTCGATAAAGCCGGGTTTCGAGATCATCGTATGAATGCTTGTGGCTACAGTCTGGGTGCGACATTTACGCCGACATGGATGGACTACCCGATGTTTTACCACGGCAATTCAGAAGAGATTCAACCGGGCATGGTTCTATTTCTGCACATGATTTTGATGAATAGTAAAGACGCGACCGCGATGACTCTGGGACAAACAGTCAGGGTTGTTGATAGTGGCGCTGTACCGTTGAGTCGGCATCGTCTCGATCTGATTGTGCGAGCCTGAATGGGCCGATCGATTTCGGCCAGGTGGTCGGCACGGTTTGCAGCAAGACACTATTCCCACCGTAGGCCACTCGGCCTACAATGCCGTCGTCCGGCTCTCACCCTAAGCCGTTTGGGGTTTGCGTGAAGTCGGTAGTCACCAACTGGGCTGGAGTTATTATTATGCCGACGGAGTCTAGACGAATGGGTGGGCGGGCCGGTCGTCACCTGCTTCGAAACACACCCGTGCCCGTTGATGAGCGACCGGTAAAGCCTGGGCAGCGAGGTGGACGTTACCAACCGCTCACAGAGATCGAGATTCAGCAGATTCATCATGCAGTGCTCGATGTATTGGCTGAGATTGGCTTGGCGAATGCTGTTCCCAGTTGTATCGAAAGGGTGGTCGGGGCCGGTGGCAAATTATCGAGTGAAGGACGTCTATTATTTCCGCGTGCCTTGATCGAGGACATAATTGCTGGCGCGGCCAAAGACATCGTGTTGCACGGGCAGGATCCTCGCCACGACTTGTTACTGTCGGATGGACGTTTCTATTTCGGGACGGCTGGTGCTGCCGTGCATATGGTTGACCTGGAAACACGAACCTACCGGGATTCGACGTTGGCCGATCTTTACAATGCAGCGCGCATTGTTGATGCAATGGAACACATCCATTTTTTCCAGCGACCCTTGGTGCCGAGGGACATCGAGGATCCGCGGGAGGTCGACTTCAATACTTGTTACGCCTCGATCAAGGGCACTACCAAGCATGTGGGTACCAGTTTCGTTGAGCCGGATCATCTTGAGCAGGCGGTAGACATGCTGGAGCGCGTCGCAGGCAGTGAAAAAGCCTGGCGCGAAAGACCATTTGTCAGTTGCTCGTGTTGTTTCGTCGTGCCGCCGCTCACCTTCGCGGTGGATGCTTGTCGTGTACTCGAGGCGACTGTACGCCGGGGCATGCCGATTTTGTTGCTGGCTGCCGGGCAGGCTGGCGCTACGAGTCCTGCCTCGCTTGCCGGTGCCGTGGTGCAGCAAGTTGCAGAGGTCCTCGCCGGCCTTGCTTACGTCAACTTATTAAAGCCGGGGCACCCAGCCATATTCGGGCCATGGCCGTTTGTCTCTGATCTTCGTACGGGAGCGATGAGTGGCGGCAGTGGTGAGCAGGCAGTGTTGATGGCGGCTTGCGGGCAAATGGGTCGCTTCTATGACTTGCCAACTGGCATTGCGGCGGGCATGGCAGACTCCAAGTTGCCCGATATCCAGTCTGGTTACGAGAAATCGTATACCAATACCTTGGCCGCACACAGTGGCACGAACTTGGTTTATGAATCTGCGGGCATGCACGCAAGTCTGCTGGGTTGTTGCCTTGAAAGTTATATTCTCGACAACGACATGCTGGGGGCGATCAATCGCACGGTCCGCGGTATTGAGGTGACTGAAGACAGTCTGTCGCTGTCGGTGATTCGCGATGTTTGTCTTGACGGGCCGGGACACTTTCTTGGCCATGATCAGACTCGGGAGTTAATGCAACGCGACTACGTCTACCCCGAGGTTAGTGATCGCAGCAGCCCCAAGGAGTGGAATGAGAATGGCCGTCCAGAGGCATTGACTTTGGCGCGAGCGCAACTGGAAACGTTGTTGAGTTCGCACTGGCCAGATCATATCGATCGTGCCCTCGACGAAGCGATTCGATCTGACTTTCCGGTCCGTTTACCAATGGCTTCCCACTGAGGGCAATGGGGAATCCCGATGGGGTTACTCGCCTACGGTGAGAGGCGTGTAATGCCCCAGTCATTATTGACGCCACGCGTGTAGCGGAAGCGGTCGTGCAAGCGGTCCAGTCGGCTTTGCCAGAATTCATAGGTCAGAGCATGGACTCGGTATCCTCCCCAGAACTGCGGTAGCGGCACAGCATCACTGGAAAATCGACGTTCAATGTCCTGCAGGGCGTCTTCTAGCTCTCGACGCGAGTCGACGGGGCAGCTTTGCTGCGAACTCCAGGCACTGAGCTGAGAGCCGCGCGAGCGGGAGTGAAAATAATGCGCTGAAGCTTCCCGCGAGATTTTGTTTGCGGGCCCGCTGATGATCACCTGACGCCCAAGCTCGACCCAGGGAAATAACAATGAGACGGAAGCGGTCTGCTCTATCTGTGTTGCTTTCGTGCTGTTGTAGTTCGTGTAGAAAACGAAACCTTCTGTGTCAAACTGTTTAACCAGGACCGTTCGCACCGACGGCTCGCCGTTCGATGATGACGTAGCCAGGCTGACGGCATTCGGTGCAGAATAGTCCGATTCGAGGGCCTGTTTGAACCATGATTCAAACTGCTTCAGTGGATCGGGGTCAAGCAAGTCACGACGCAAAGGCGCGCCTGAAAAATCTTGTTGTAGTGTTTCCGGGATATCCATCACG
>Ga0066376_10003964_pt1 | contig 13041 bp, 8 predicted proteins | sample Knorr_S15_td_Bot_FD_77009 | JGI IMG/M metagenome (GOLD analysis project Ga0066376, IMG submission 77009) | Marine microbial communities from Southern Atlantic Ocean transect - Knorr_S15_td_Bottom_ad_5009_LV_A | ecosystem: Environmental > Aquatic > Marine > Oceanic | place: Southern Atlantic... | reverse complement strand
CGAGCGCGGCGCCCTCGGCGGCCGCCTGGGCGAAGCCGTCGTCGCCCGAGTCCCCGAGGCCGTCCAGAGAGATGCTCACGGTAGCGAGGCCCAGGCGCTCGGCTACCCGCACCGCCCGAGCCGCGAATCTGCGCACGGTCTCAAGGTCCACTTTCTCGCCGTCCCCGACTCCGAGCAACAGTACTCGATCGGGTCCGCCCCCGACCCCGTACAGTAGGGACTCATCCTTCAGGCGGCCCCGCATGTCTCCGCTCGACAGGGTGCGCGCAACCGCCCCGCCCAACGCTTCATCGAGCTCGGCGAGCGCGCCCTCGGGCGCCTCCGTGTCCTGCAGCACACCCACCGCCAGCAGCGGTGTGACGTGGCCTTTCGCTTCGGAATCAGCGTAGCGGAGCTGCATGGAATAACCTTGGCATACGGGTGAGCGCTCGGGGCGGCGGAATCGGACCCCTAGTTCACGAAATTCACGGCTTCGTTCCATCCCGGCGGGGGACGGGCGGCCGGTCTAGCTAGCGGACCTCGTTTTCGTTTCAACGCCTTCGGCGGTCTCGCGCACCAGTTGGTCTACGACCGCCCTGAGGTCGCCGGTCTCCTCGAAGGTCGCGAGTTGACGATCGGCGCTCGTGCCCTCCTCGAGGATCTTGAACGCGTACTCGATCTGCTGCCGGCTCCTGAGTTCATCCACGACGTCCGCGAGGAACCAGTCCAGCAATTCGTGGATCACCTGACGGGCGGGCCGTTCGGCTTCCTGGCCCAGGTCCAGCAGATTGCCTTCGACGCCATAGCGCACCGCGCGCCATTTGTTCTCTTCGATGAGGGAGAGCGGATACACGCGGAACGTCATGTTGTCACGCCGAAGCCTCCAGAGCTTGGTGACCAGCGCCTGAAAGATCGCCGCGATGCACACCGCTTCGTCGACACGCGTGCACATGTCGCACAGCCGGAACTATACTCCGTCGATGATCGCGTTGAGCGTCGCACTCGGGCGCATCGCGGCGGCCACCCGGTCGACGTCGGGCATATAATACCCGCCCATGTCCTGCGGCGAACCCTGGGCTTCGTTCAACTCCCCGACGATGACCTGCTCACCTCCCCCCAGGGCCTCCGCTACCGGGCGGAATCGGGCGGCCAGCTCGGCGTCGGCCTCCTGATCGGCCAAGGCCTGCGCCCAATACAACGTCAGATAGAAGGCGCTCCCCCGGTTGTCGAGTTCACCTACCCTGCGAGATGGCGTGCGCGCTTCCTGAAGATATCGGGCTGTGGCCGTATCGAGCGCATCGCCCAGCACACGCGCCCCCACGTTGTCGAACAGGTCGCCCAAGTGCCGTAGCGAAGCGCCGAGCGCCATGTATTCCCCCAGAGAGTCCCACCTGAGGTGCCCCTCGGCCTCGAACTGCTGCACGTGCTTGGGCGCCGACCCACCCGCCCCGGTCTCGAAGAGCCCGCCGCCGTTGAGCAGCGGTACGACGGAGAGCATGCGGGCGCTCGTGCCGATCTCGAGGATGGGGAACAGGTCCGTGAGGTAGTCCCTCAGCACGTTTCCGGTGACGGAGATCGTATCTTCACCGCGACGGATGCGCTCCAGCGAGAACCGCATAGCGTCGACCGGTGAAAGGATCTGGATCTCGAGCCCGTCGGTGTCATGTTCGCTAAGATATGCCTCGACCTTCCGAATCAACTCCGCGTCGTGCGCGCGCGCACGATCGAGCCAGAAGACCGCGGGTGAACCCGTGATGCGAGCGCGGTTCACGGCCAGCTTCACCCAGTCACGGATGGGCGCGTCCTTCGTCTGGCAGGCGCGCCAGATGTCACCCTCTTCGACAGACTGCTCCATGATCGCGCCGCCCTCGGCATCCACGACCCGAACGATGCCGTCGGACGGAACCACGAACGTTTTGTCGTGAGAGCCGTACTCCTCCGCCTTCTGCGCCATAAGCCCGACATTGGGCACGCTGCCCATCGTGGACGGATCGAGCTGGCCATGCTGCTGGCAGTCCCGGACGATGGCGTCGTAGATACCCGCGTAGCTCGAGTCGGGGATCACCGCCTTGCAGTCCTGCAGCTCTCCCCCGGCGTTCCACATGCCGCCCGAGTCGCGGATCATGGGCGGCATGGAGGCGTCGATGATGATGTCGCTGGGCACGTGCAGGTTGGTGATGCCGAGATCCGAGTTCACCATGGCGATGCCCGGGCCGTCTTCGTAGGCGGCCTGGATGTCAGCCTCGATGGCGACTCGTTGTCCCTCGGGCAATTCGGCGATCTTGGCGACTACGTCGCCGAACCCGTTCTTCGCGTCCACGCCCAGCTCATCGAGCACGGCTCCGTGCCGGGCGAAGACGTCGTCGAAGAAGACGCGGACGCAGTGGCCGAAGATGATGGGGTCCGAAACCTTCATCATCGTCGCCTTCATGTGGAGCGAGAAAAGCACGCCGCGGTCCTTGGCGTCCTGAACCTGCTCACCGAAGAACGCGATCAGCGCCCGCCTGCTCATATAGGTGCAGTCGAGGACCTCGGCGGCCTCGAGCTGGAGTGACTCCTTCAGTACGGTGACGACGCCGTCGGCCGACATGTGCTCGATGCTCGCGCTAGTCGCCGCGCCGAGCGTGACCGACGTCTCGTTGCTCCGGAAGTCGCCCGCACTCATGGTCGACACGTGGGTCCTGGAGCCCTCTGGCCAGGCCCTCATGCGCGGGGGATTGGCGCGGGCGAAGTCCTTCACCGCTTTGGGCGCGCGTCGGTCGGAGTTGCCCTGACGTAGCACCGGGTTCACCGCGCTGCCCTTGACTCGATCGTACCGCGCCTTCGTCGCGCGCTGCTCGTCGTTGGCCGGCTCGTCCGGATAGTCCGGCAGTGCGTACCCCTTGGCTTGTAGTTCCGCGATGCACGCCTTCATTTGCGGCACAGAAGCGCTGACGTTGGGCAGCTTGATGATGTTCGCTTCCGGCGTCTCCACCAGGCGACCCAGCTCGGCCAGATCGTCGGACACCCTCTGGCCCTCTTCCAGCGCGTCAGGGAAGACGGCGAGGATTCGACCTGCGAGCGAGATGTCACGGGCCTCCACGGGCACCCCGGTCGCTGCCGTGAACGCACGGACGACCGGGAGGAACGCGTGCGTCGCCAGGGCGGGTGCTTCATCCGTCCAGGTATAGATGATCGAGGGTGACTTGCTCATGCTCTCGCTATCTGGTGGGATCGTATTCGCAAAGGTAGGTTGGCCGGACCCTGGGTCGCGGAGCGCGCACAGCTCGCCGGCAAGGACCCGTGGGTGCAAGGCTGCCGCGCTCCGGGGGCAATCACTTCACGCCCCGGCCCGAGTCGGCTCAGTTGCCCCTCCTCGTGGTACGGTCTGGAATGGCCCCGTCCGTCTGCCAATACAGACCTTCCGCCGCCCTCTGGTCGGGCCAGCGCTGGTTGAGTGTCGCACCTTCGTAGAGCCGCCCGTTCTTCATGACGTAACGTACGGTATTGCTGTTGTGGAGGTCGTCGAGCGGGTTCCCGTCCAAGACGACCAGGTCGGCCAGCTTGCCGACCTCGAGCGATCCGATGTCCCGGTCGAGACCGAGCGCGTCGGCGCCGATGATGGTCGCTATTCTGAGCGCCTCGTGGTTGCTCATGTGCTTCGAAGAGCCCACCAGCCACAGCTCCCAGTGGTAGCCGAGGCCCTGCAACTGCCCGTGACTGCCGATACCCGCGCGTCCCCCTGCCTCTACGACGTCGTCGATGAAGTCCGAGATCTGCGTGTGGATGTACTGCGATTCGTGGAACCATCCGGGACCACCAGAGCGCCGTGTGGCCTTCTGGTACACTTCCTCGAACGGGGTGAACGTGCGCAGCTTCTCGTCGCCGAGCACGTCCGTCGTGGTGTAGAACAGGTTCTCACCCCAGGGACCGCCGTACGTCACAACGATCGTGGGCGTCGTCGCCATGTTCGACTGCGCGACCAGCTGCACGACGTCGTCGAAGAGCGGCACACCGGGCAGATTGTGTTCGGTGCCCGCGTAGCCGTCCTGCGCCATGGTCATGTTCAGGCGCAGATCGAGGCTGCCCTCGGTCGTCGGCATGAGCTCGAGCTCCCGAGCCGCTTCGATGATCCACTGCCGTACTTCACGATTGCCTGCCCCGTACATCTTGATGGTCTTGGTATCGAAGTAGTCGGAGTAACGTTGCAGAACGTCCCGCGCGTCGTCGAGGCTGCCGATCAGTTCCCCACCGAAGACACCCTGCCCTGTGCTGTACAGTCGGGGCCCGAGCATACGACCGGCACGCATGAGGTCCTCGTACGTGAGTACGTCGCTCGAGCCGGTCTGCGGATCGCGCGCGGTCGTAACGCCGTAGGCCAGATTCGCGGCATACGACCAGGGCTGCTCGCGGTGCACATTGAATGACGCCCGCAGGTGCGCGTGCGTGTCGACGAAGCCCGGCATGATCGTCGCGCCCGCCACGTCGATGCGCTCCGCATCGCTCGGAACGTCCACGGTGCCCGACGGCCCGACGGCCGCGATCCGATTGTCGCGAATGACGATGTCTCCTCGCGCGATGACCTCGTCGCCGTCCATCGTGATGATCCTGGCCCCGGTGAGCGCGACGACCCCCCTGGGCGTATCCCGCTCGACATCGATCCTGATACGGATCTCGGAAGGCTGGTATCCGTCGTCTTCCTCCTCGTCGTCGTCGCCCTCCTCTTCGTCCGCTTCCTCATCCACGTTCTCCTCCTCCGCGGCCTCTGCCGCCTCGGCCGCTTCGACGCTGTCCGCGAAGGCTTGCGCGTCGTCGAGGTCGTAGAGGAAGTGCGCGTTGCCGAGCGCCCAGTGCACCTGTCGGCCGCTTGCTGCCCACGCCGGGAACTGGCCCCCGATGTCCGTCAGCTGTGCGGCCGGGAAAGAGGCGTTCTCAGGATTCGCGACGGAAATCGTCGGCGCCTCACCGCCGATACCGCGCGGCACGGTCACCACATAGAGCTGGTTGCCTACCTGGGCGAGCGCCTGATCGCCGTCGGGCGCCATCAGGATGAGGCTGGCCGCGGCACCCGGTCCGCTGCCTCCCCCCGCGGTGCCGCCACGCACCTGCACGTGCTCCTTTCGATTGGTTCCGTCCCACTCCATCGAGATCAGCCCGGTCCCGCCGGCGAAGGCGTAGATCCGGTCGGTGGCGTTCGTGAAGTGGGGCCGACCGAAGCCCGTCACCGGTGCGATGAGCGTGGCGCCCCCCCCCTCGCTCGGCACCCAGACCATGTCCTGCGAGCCTCTGGGAACGGGCTGCGTCAGCGCCTCTTCGTACGCGCGGCGCGGACCACGAATCGCGACCACGCGTGTGCCGTCGGGTGACCAGACGGGCTGAGTGTAGAACGCGCCCCGAGTGGTAATCCTGGTCACGTCCCGACCGTCGGCACGCACGGTGTAGAGCTGTCCGCCCTCCTCCTCCGAGTAGGTCGCGAAGGCGATCCGCTCGCCGTCCGCGGACCACGCGGGCATGGACTCCACCGCCTCCATTTCTGTGAGGCGCCGCGGCTCGCCGTCGGGGTACTCCATGATGTACAGGTCGCCCATGATGGTGAACGCGAGTCGAACCCCGTCCGGAGAGGGCGCGATGTCGCGAATCTGTTTGGCGACGAACGTCGGCGAGTCTTCGATGGGATAGTCGAAGTCGACCTCCGGACCCATCGGTACGTTCGCGTTCACCTGGAACGGAATCTCGATGGCGTCGGAACCATCGATCGGCACGCGCCAGATCTTGCCCTCGTAAAAGGCCACCACCTCCCGCGAATCCGGCGTAAAGCTCATGCCCGGGTACGCGTCCCGAGCGGCACGAGACTCCTGCTCATCGCGCTGCACCGGAAAGGCGAGCCAGCGCTCGTCGCCGGTTTCGAGATCGCGCAGGCGCAGGCCCGTCTCGGAGAGGTGCCTGCCGGCGTACGCCAGCCACTGTCCGTCAGGAGACAGAGTGGGTCGTACGGCGCCGCCGTACCTGCCCGAGCGGGAGTTGCTCTCCCCCGTCTCCCGATCATAGACCCAGAGCTGATAGTCTGCGCCGGGCGAGTTGTAGACCCATGTGCCGGTCCGGCGCGCATACCAGATGTAGCGCTCGTCGCCGCCGAACGCCGCCCCGGTCGTGCGCGCGTTGTCCGGTTCTTCGATGAGCTGAACGCCACCCCCGCCACGCCGATGGTACATCCACAGTTTGCCCTGCCCCGGAGACTGCTTCGTCGCGACGATGTAGTCCCCGTCGGGCGTCCATTCAGGGGACTGGTACGCGCTGTTGTCGCCGCGCGTGATCCTCACTGTGTCGGCGAGATCCACCGAAATCGTCCAGACGCCGTCACCGCCGCTCCGGTCGCTGACGAACACCACCGTTCGGCCGTCCGGACTGAATCGGGGTTGGCCATCGAAGGCCATTCCTTGTGTGAGGACAGTCGCCACTCCCCCCGTGAAGGGCATCGTATACAGGTCGCCGAGTAGGTCGAAGACGAGGCTCTCCCCGTCGGGACTCACGTCGAGCGAGATCCAAGAGCCCTCCGTGAAGGTCTCGGACAGCATGCGGCCAGGCGTCAGCGGCAGGCCCTCCGCGAGCAGCTCATCAGCCTCGTCGTCGTCGGTCTGCGCGCATAGGGAGCCAGGCGCCATCGCCAGGCCGGCCAGGGTCGCCAGCGAACAGAGCATCCACACTCGCTTCATCGTCGTCGTTCTCCTCAGGGTCCGTCAGGGCCGCATCGGTGGGTAGCTACGTTTGATGGGCCGGTAAGATCGCCGAGGAACCGGATGCTCGCCATCCGAATCTTCCATGACCGACCCTGTACCCCGCCCCTGGGACCGCCCGAAGCTCGGAGACGGGTCGTGCGAGACTCCGAACAGCCGTAGACTCGCCTGCATGGTCGGCCCCATGAGCAGAGCGAAGATCACGGTCCCCAGCCCAATCGAGCCGCCGAGGAAGAAGGCGCTCGTCAGTACGGTGACCTCGATGATGTTCCGAGTGAGTCGCAGGCTCCGCTTAATGCGCCTCGCCAGACCCATCGAGAGTCCATCGCGTGGGCCGGCTCCGAGCTGAGATCCGATGTAGACGGCGGTTCCCAGGCCCATCACGAGGATCCCGCACACGAACTGGAGCGTGCCCAGGCCGTAGCCCGACTGAGTCGGGAACCACACCTGCTCCCGCAGGACATCCACCCAGGGTCCGATGAGCAGCATATTCAACAGCGTAGCGACGCCGGGCCTCACCGAGAGCACCAGGCCGCTGAAGGTGATGAGCAAGACCCCGACGATCTGGGAGACGCGTCCGAAGCTCAGGCCCGATCGCACACTGAGCGCCTCGTGCAGCGCCGACCACGGATCGAGCCCGATGCGCGCTTCCAGCATCAGGGCCACGGCGAGCCCGAACAGGAAGAGGCCGAACTGCAGTCGCGCCATGTGGCGCCAGAACTTCCAGGTCCGGATCTGCTCCACCAGCGCCTGAATGGGCGCCTCGGTGGGCGGCGGCTCGGGCTCGGGCGGCTTCGTCACGGAGCGGCCCCTCCGGCGTCAGCGCACCACCGTCATCACGCCGTGCATTCTTTCGCGGTGCCCGGGGAACGTGCAAAGGACTTCGTAGTCACCGGGGTCCGTCGGGGCGACGAACTCGAGCACCTCGGATTGCTGATAGTTCACCAGCTCCACGGCGGCGATGATCCTGTCGCTTTGCGGGACGAAGCCCTTCTCGAATCCGGCCGCCCCGAGTTCGTCGGCGGCATCGCCGATTTCCTCCGCCGAGCCGGGCTCACCAATGATCAGGTTGTGTGGGGCATAGTCGTCGTTCTGGAACCAGATCTTCACGGGCGCGCCAGCCTCCACGGTGAACGCCGGGGTGTCGTACCGCATATCGTTGACGACCGCCTTGATCACGATGGCGTCGTCATCCGGCCCCGGGACGATCAGGGAGGCCTCTTCGGCGGCTGGCGCGGCACCGGCCCCACGGACGTCGACCGGTGGTGCCGCGTTGTGATCCCACATGCGTTCGACGGTTCTCGCGGCTATGCGTGCGTGGGCCACGGGAGAGTTGAGGACGAGGTCGAGCAACTCTGTATTGATCACGTTGTGCTGTTGGTGCGTCCAGAGAGCCTCCAGCAAGTGGTGCGCGTCGGCCTCGAGGGTCGGGTCGAATCGCTGCATCCACTGCTCGGTCGCGGCGATCACCTCGGCTGTGTTACGCCCGGAGAGCTCGACGCGCGCCCGATGCCGAACGCCGTTGATCGGATGCTCGAGCACCCTGAGCAGGTCCGGAATGGGTTGTCCGTCGATGGCGACGTGCTGCGAAAGAGGCCGTCCCGGCACGGTGATCCTGTAGATGCGCCCATGCTCGTGATCGCGGCTTGGGTCGCGGATGTTGTGCTGCATGTGTCCAATGATCGGGTTGGTCCAGTCCGCCACGTACAGGGCCCCGTCGTCTCCGATCTCGAAGTCGGTGGGACGGAAGTTGGGGTCCGCCGAGACCAGGAGGTCGTCGGTCTCGGTGCCGTGCACATCGCCGGTCGCCGTGTTGAACTCCATGGAGTACTGCTTGATGCCGAGGAAGGCGATGACGTTCAGGATCAGGAAGTTGCCCTGGTTCTCCGCCGGAAAGTGCGCGCTCGACAAAATCCCGCTCGACGTGACCGGCCGTACCGTGTGCTCCAGCAGCGTGCGCATGCTGAAGGTGCCGTCACGGTTGGGTTTGACCTGATAGGCGGCGCCGCCTGTGGCGTCCGTGGCGTAGTGGTAGCCCCAGTAGTCGAAGCTGATGCCGTGGGGATTCGGGATGTTGTCGGCGTGGAAGCTGAACTCACTAGTACGCGGATTGAACCGGTACATGCCCGAGCTGCCGGACTGCTGGTTGCTGCTCCAGGGCGTCTCCACGTTGGAGACGTTGAAGATCCCCCGTTGGTAGTAGATGAAGCCGTCGGGACCGTATACGAAGTTGTTGGCCGAGTGGTGCGTGTCCGCCGAACCGAAGCCGCCGGCGATGCGGATGCGCACGTCGGCCACGTCGTCGCCATCGGTGTCCTTCAGAAAGAGGAGGTCCGGCACCGATGCCACGATCACACCGCCGTTCCAGAACTCGAAGCCGGTCGGGTTTTGCACGTAAGCAAAGGTGATCACCTCGTCCGCGACCCCGTCACGATCCTCATCGGGTAAAATCAGTAGCCGATCGTCCATCTCTCCCGTGGGCTCCCACTTGGGATAGGTCCCCCAAGTCGCTGCCCAGAGGCGGCCCCGGGGGTCCACGCCCAGCTGAACCGGGTTGACGAACTCCGGGAACATCTCTTCTGAGGCGAACAGGTTGGCCTGCATGCCCCGTTCGAGGGTCAGCTCGGCGAGGCTCTGCTCGGCGGTGAGATAGTCGAGCGTACCGGTTACGCTCACGCCGTCCTGGATCTGCGGCTCGTCGAGGTTGGTGAGAACCTCGACGTCTTCGGGCAGGTTGGAGTCATCGGCCACGCTCGCTTCGCCCGCGGCGGCGGCCCAGATGACCACATCACGGTTGGCGGCCATGAAGTCGAACTGCACGAGTTCGTTCTGAAGGACCTCGTAGTTGGTCTGTCCGTCGACGAATTCCAGGACGGAGCGTGTGCCCCAAACGTCGTTTCCGTCGGTGGCCCGGTAGCGGTTGAACCAATGCAGGTTTTTGTCGATCACCGCTGTTCGCACGGCCTCGACGGTTGCGACATCGGCGGACGGGCTACTTCCCAAGAGCGACTCCACGATCACTTCGGCGACCAGCTTGTTGCCCTCGCTGTTGAGGTGCACGCCGTTGATCGTCAGGGGGGACGACGAGTCCCGATAGAGCCGCTGCGAGGGACCGAACAGGTCCACATAGCCTACGCCCATCTCGGACGCCACCGTCTCCATCACGGCGCTATAGGCGGCCAGGCGCTCATTGTTGTCCGCGCCGTCGGGCAGGTTCGGGTCGTTGAGATCCTCGTGTGCGATGGGCGAGAACAACACGATGCGCGGGGGGCCTTCACCCGAATAATCCTGCGCGCTTGTATGCTCGATCCATTCGCTCAAGGCCTGCCCGAACTGTGCCGGCTCGTCGTCATAGGACTCGTTGTAGCCGAACATGGCGAAGACCACATTCGCCTGAGATAGGCCGAGGTACTCGTCGGCGGTCGCAAAGCCTTCGCTGCGCGGGCGGTGGTCGATCCGGTCGCCCGTGAAGCCATGGTTCCGGATCACGAGCTGTAGCTCGGGCTGCTCGGCCTGCAGGTAAGCCTCCAACCAGCCATCGTGCTGCATGCGATCCGCCAGAGCATTGCCTACGATGACGATGTGATCTCCGTCCTCCAGCTGAACCAACGGTTCCCAACACGCCGGCGCGGCTAGGAGAGCGAGCAGACACGCCGCGAGCTTGACGAACCTCGAGTGCGTGCTCATTGCGGTTGGCCTCCGGACGCCACGGGATCCGCGTCGCGCGTCGGTTTGTCGGCGGACATGATCGGCGCTTCCCAGCCGGCCAGATCGGCGGGTCTGACCCCGCGCCGGTACCCGTCGAAGCTGAAGGTCACGGGATTGTAGGGACCCACGAGGTCGACGTTCGTGCTGGGCCTGATGGAATCCTCCATACCCAGAGTCCAGAGAGCGGCGTTGATCAGCATCCGACGAAATCCCTCGTTGAGAAAGTCCTCGGAAGCACCGTGGGTAGTCGTAAAGACCCGGCCCTCTCTACCATCGCTTCCTTCGTAGGTACGCGTCCACACGACCGGCATCAGTTCCTTGTCGGGGTCGGGCGGCGCGTCCGCTGCCAGGCCGTTCAGGATCTGGCCCACAGCCAGCACCGAGGACCCCGGCATGGGGTCGGCCTCGTATCCTCCGGACTGTACGTGCACGTCGCGCACCCCACGGAGGATGGGATGCATGGCCTGCTGCTCGCGAGGAAGGACGAGGGAGCTCTGCTCGTGGTTGGTGCCGTAATGACCGGCCCAGGTCTCGCCCAGGACCTGGCGCCCAAACCCTTTCTCGTATTCATCCCCCGCGTAGTCCCAGGTGAACCGGACATGGGGTCCGTCGGAGATCTGAAACGCGTGCGTCGACGTGCGCAGCCCGAGCACCGGGCCAGCGCGGTCGAGGTAGTCGACCACGTGCTGCATCTCTTCGGCGGGAAAGTCCTGAAAACGCAGACCCAGGATCAGGAGGTCGGCCGTCCGTAGCGCCTCGAGTCCGGCCATGTTGGAGCTACCGGGCTCGATGAAACCCTCGTCGTCGAGTGTGAAGAAGACACTGGCCTTGAAGCCGAGGTTCGCGGCGAGCAAGCGCCCCATCGCGGGCAGGAGCTCCTCCGAGCGATACTCGTGATCCCCCGCAATCAGGACGACGTGTTTGCCCCGGCCTGGCCCGTCGGTGCCCTCGTAGACCACGAGGTGGGGGTTGTCCTGAGTGACCGTCGACGGCCCCCCTGCCGCGGGCGTCGGTCGAGCGTCACCGCACGCCAAGAGGGATGCCGTCAGCATGATACCCGTGGCCAGTGCTCGGTCTCTCAGAACCCACCTCGGTCCGTGGTCGACGCCACCAGGCACATCCTGGAGCGTATGGATTCGATAATGCCCGGCCGGAAGACTTTCCACCAGACGGGAGGAAGAGCCACTCTGCGGCATCGCGTTGGTCGATGCCCCTTCAGAGGCGACTACCGTCCCGAACCCACCACCGGAATGCACATCAGGTCCTCGGCGATGAGCAAGCGCCCGTCGAAGTTGGACCGCACGAAGGACAGAGTCTCGGCAAATCCCGGAGGGTCGCCATCCGGTTTCGACGCATCGCGCGGAGCGATACGGGACAGATGGCTGAGGAGGAGTGTGCCGACTCCAGCGTCGGTGGCCATTTGCCCCCAGACGCTCGGCCTGGCGTGCAGCGCCGCACCGAACCCACGGACGGTCTCCCCGGCGGCGACGTGGTGTACACGGCCCCCGGCAGGTAGTCCCTCGGCGTGGCTACCCCGCCGCAGGGGGAGCTGGCCGTCAATCAGAGCCCGCGCTGGTACTCCGGGCGGAGTGGGATCTCACCGGCGAGCGCCCGGTCGATGAAACCGAGGATTCGGTCCCGATCCAGCGGAAGCCGGCCCGCCAGAGGCAGGTAGCTCGATGCGTGATTGGTGCGAAAGAGCACGTCGGTGGGGCTGCAGTCGGCAACGATCGTATGCAGCTCTCGAAGGAGGCCGTGAATCGAAGGCAGCTCGAACCGGCCCTTCTCGGCCATCCGCTCGAGGGGGGTGCCGGGGATGATCGTGAGCGTCAATGCCCCGAGGTACTCAGGATCCATCGCGGTGATGAGCCGTGCGGTCTCGGCGGCGTGCTCCTGGGTCCGCTCCACACCGCCTGCACCGAGCAGAATGATGGTGCTCACTTCCATACCCGCGGTGTGTGCCGCGTCGGCCGCCCGCGCGTGATCGTCGAAGGTCGCTCCTTTCACGATCCTTCGCAGGGTCACGTCATCTCCGGACTCTGGACCGATGTAGAGCAGCGAAAGGCCAGCCTCGCGTAGCTCCTGGAGCGCCTGCCCGCTCTTCTCCAGGACATTCTGGGCGGTGGCGTAGCACGAAACCCGGCGCAGTCCTGGAAACGCCGCTCGTAGGCTCTCCAGGATCGTGCGCCACCGCAGAACGTCCATGATGAGCGCATCGCCGTCCGCCACGAAAACCCGATCGGTCCAAGGCATCCGTCGTCCGGCCTCCGCGACATCCTCGAGCACTTCCGTCAGATCGCGCTCGCGGAACGTCTTGTCGCGGTACATGTCGCAGTAGGTGCACAGATTGTGGGAGCACCCGATGGTGGCCTGAACGATGTACGAGCGTGCCTCAGAGGGCGGACGGTAGAGCTTGCCCTCGTATCTCATCGACCCCCGTTCACGACACAGGCTTCAGTAGCGGCCGCGGAGGCACATCGTTCCAGTTGATGATCGAGTTGAAGACCATGTTGAATTCTCCGTGGTTCTGCCAACGGTAGATCGGATTGTTGGCGAACATAATCACACGTCCCTTGCCGTTGTAGGCATTGGGCACGTCGACTGCGAACGCGCGATCCTTGATGGCAGAACCGCCCACCAT
>Ga0066376_10003962_pt1 | contig 13046 bp, 11 predicted proteins | sample Knorr_S15_td_Bot_FD_77009 | JGI IMG/M metagenome (GOLD analysis project Ga0066376, IMG submission 77009) | Marine microbial communities from Southern Atlantic Ocean transect - Knorr_S15_td_Bottom_ad_5009_LV_A | ecosystem: Environmental > Aquatic > Marine > Oceanic | place: Southern Atlantic... | reverse complement strand
ATGATTTAGAGTTGATATTAACAGAAAATAGAATTTTTAGACAAAGAACAGTTGATATAGGAAAAGTAAATGCTACCGATGCAATTAATTTTGGTTTCACAGGACCAATGTTAAGAGCTTCAGGTGTCAAATGGGATTTAAGAAAAATTGATAGTTATGAAGTATATAATAAATTAAAATTCGATATTCCTGTAGGTAAGCAAGGCGATTGTTTTGATAGGTATCAAGTAAGAGTAGAAGAAATGAAACAAAGTTTAAATATTATACTGCAATGTATAGATAGAATTCCAAAAGGAATCGTAATGGTAAAAAATAATAAAATTACGCCCCCTAAAAGAAAATCAATGAAACAATCTATGGAATCACTAATTCATCATTTTAAAATTTTTACTGAAGGATACAAAGTACCTAAAGGCGAAACCTATACGGCGGTTGAAGCTCCAAAAGGTGAATTTGGGGTTTACCTTATTTCAGATGGCACTAACAAACCTTACAAATGCAAAATTAGAGCACCTGGTTTTGCCCACTTACAAGCAATGGATTTTTGTAGCAAAGGTCATATGTTAGCAGACATAGTCGCAATATTGGGATCAATGGATATTGTATTTGGAGAAGTTGATAGATAAGGAATGAAGACAAAAATAAAAGAAATAAATTTTAAATTTAATGATAAAAATATTTTAAAAGCTAAGTTTATTTTAAAAAAATATCCTAAAAAATTTTCTTCTAGTGCACTTTTACCACTTTTACATCTTGCACAAGATCAACTTGATGGATGGCTAAATAAACCTGCGATAGAATATATTGCTAAATATTTAAATATTCCTTTAATTAATGTTTATGAAGTAGCAACTTTTTACCATATGTTTAATTTGGAAAAGGTTGGAAAATATTGTATACATGTTTGCACTACCACACCATGTTGGCTTAAAGGATCTGATAATATACTTAGGCAAATTGAAAAAAATTTTAAAATTAAAGTTGGTAACACAACAAAAGATAATCAAATTACTCTAAAAGAAATCGAATGTTTAGGTGCGTGTATAAACGCACCATTAATTAAAATTAATAATAATTTTTACGAAAATTTAAGTTCTAAAGATGTGCAAAATTTAATTAACAAAATTAAGGAAGAAAAAAAGATTCATTTAACAAAAAATAATGCTTAAAAACCAGGATTATATTTTTAGAAATTTAAATGGTTATAATTCCTATAAGCTATCTGATGCTAGAAAAAGGGGAGATTGGAGTAATACAAAAAAAATTATTCAAAAAGGAGCAGAATGGATAATTGAAGAGATAAAATTATCAGGACTAAGAGGTCGTGGGGGCGCTGGTTTTCCTACTGGTTTAAAATGGTCTTTTATTCCAAAAAAATCAGACTTACCTAAATATTTAATTATAAATGCAGATGAAAGTGAACCAGGAACTTGTAAAGATAGAGATGTTATACGATATGAAGCGCACAAATTACTTGAAGGATGCCTTCTTAGTTCATTTGCCCTTGGTGTTAAAACTTGTTATATCTATATAAGAGGTGAGTTCTATAACGAGTCTAAAATCTTGCAAGCGGCAATAGATGAGGCTTATCAAAATAAATTGCTTGGTAAAAACGCATGTAATAGTTCATGGAATTTAGATATTTTTTTACATCGCGGTGCAGGAGCTTATATTGCTGGTGAGGAAACAGCTCTTCTTGAAAGTTTAGAAGGCAAAAAAGCACAGCCTCGCCTTAAACCACCATATCCAGCTTCTACTGGACTATATGGTTGTCCAACAACTGTTAACAATGTTGAAACAATTGCTGCTATTCCAGATATTTTAAAAAAAGGAGCTATATGGTTCTCTGGTATTGGAAAACCAAATAACACAGGATCAAAAATTTTTTGTATTTCAGGACATATTAATAAACCATGTAATGTTGAAGAAGAGTTAGGTATTCCTTTAAAAGAATTAATAGAAAAATATGCTGGTGGTGTAGTAGGCGGATGGAATAATTTGTTAGCTGTTATTCCAGGAGGTTCATCTGTTCCATTAATAAATAAAAAAATTGCTGATAGTGTTTTAATGGATTTTGATAGTTTAGAAGAAGTTAATTCTTCCTTAGGTACAGCAGGTGTAATAGTAATGAATAAATCTACAAATTTATTAAAAGCAATAGCAAGAATATCTAGATTTTACAAAAAGGAAAGTTGTGGCCAATGCACACCTTGTAGGGAAGGCGCAGGTTGGATGTGGAGAGTAATGGAAAGATTTGTTAATGGAGAAGGTACTCTTGAAGAGATAGATACTCTATATGATGTTTCAAAAGAAGTTGAGGGGCATACAATTTGTGCGCTCGGAGATGCAGCAGCTTGGCCAATACAAGGACTGATCAGACATTTTCGTCCATTAATTGAAAAAAAAATAAAAGAAAATAATTTTAAAAATAAAGTTGCTTAATGATACAAATAAAAATAGATAATAATATAGTCAAAGTTAAACCTGGCATGACTATTTTACAAGCTTGTCAACAACTTGGCATAGAAATTCCAATATTTTGTTATCATGAAAAATTATCTATTGCTGGCAATTGCCGTATGTGTTTAGTAGAGGTTAAAGACAATCCAAAACCCGTAGCTTCATGTAGTATCCCTGTTATCGATGGTATGGAAATAAAAACATCTTCAACTATGGTTAGAAAAGCTAGAAATGGTGTTATGGAATTTTTGTTAATAAATCATCCGTTAGATTGTCCAATTTGTGATCAAGGTGGCGAGTGTGATCTACAAGATATTGCAATGAGCTATGGAAGAGATAAAAGTAGATTCAATTATACTAAAAGAGCAGTTAAAGAAAAAAATTTTGGACCTTTAATTAAAACAGTGATGACAAGATGCATTCACTGTACAAGATGTATAAGATTTGCTACTGAAATTGCTGGAGTTCCTGAACTAGGAGCTATTGGAATGGGTGAGAACATGGAAGTAGTAACATACCTTGATAAAAGTGTTACTTCAGAAGTTTCTGGAAACATGATTGATATTTGTCCAGTAGGTGCTTTAACATCAAAACCATTTTCATTAACTTGGCGACCATGGGAATTAAACAAAACTGAAAGTATTGATGTTTTAGACGCTGTTGGATCCAACATAAGAGTAGATTCTAATAACAATGAAGTTATGAGGGTTTTACCTATAAATAATGAAGAAATTAATGAAGAATGGATATCAGATAAAACTAGATTTGCATATGACGGACTTAAATATAATAGATTAGATGTTCCATTTGTAAAAAAAAATGGACTTTACAAAAAAACTTCATGGGACAATGCTTTTAATTTAATAAAAAAAGAAGTATTGAAAACATCTGGAAATAAGATGTCAGCAATAATTGGCAACCAAACTGATTGTGAAAGTATAATTCTATTAAAGGATTTATTTACTTTTTTTGGATGTGATAATTTTTTATGTTCTCAAAATAATTCTATGTATAAATCCTTACCTCGTTTTGCTTATTGTTTTAATACTACTATAGCTGGAATAGATGATTCTGATTTATGTTTATTAGTTGGTACTAATCCTCGAACTGAAGCTTCTATGGTTAATACAAGAATTAGAAAAAGATATTTAGAAGGTAATTATGAAATATTTTCAATTGGACCAAAAATGGATTTAAATTATGATTGTAAACATTTAGGAAACAATCCACAAATTTTAGAAAAAATATATAACGAAAAACATTTTTTATCAAAAAAAATCAGAAAATCGAAAAAACCAATAATTATACTTGGTGATAATATTTTTAACAGAAAAGATGCCGAAGCAATTTTAGGATTAGTATACAGAATGTGTATAAAATTTCCTATTATACAAAAACAAAAAAATGATATTATTTGGAATGGCTACAATATTTTACATCACGCTGCATCTCGTGTCGGAGCTTTAGATTTAAATTTTATTTCATCAAAGCCAGATTTTAATTTAGATAAGATATATTCATTATCAAAAAAAAAAGAATTAGATTTAGTTTATTTATTAGGTGCGGACGAAATTGAAACAAAAAAATTAGAAAATTCTTTTGTAATTTATCAGGGACATCATGGTGGTTATGGTTCTAAGAATGCAGATATAATTTTGCCCGGTTCTGCATTTACAGAAAAAAATGCAACTTTTATTAATTTAGAAGGAAGATTACAACAAACATTTAAAAGCTGTAATCCTCCAGGTGAAGCAAAAGAAGATTGGAAAATTATCGTTGCTTTAGGAAAAAGATTCAATACAAAATTTAATTATTTTAGTGTTGAAGACGTAAAAAACAGATTAAGAAAAGTAAATCCTATTGTTTTTTCTTCAGTAAATACAATTATAAAAAATAAATTTTTAAAGTTTGGAAAAAAAAGAAATATTTCAAACTTACCTTTTGATTTACCCATTACTAATTTTTATTTAAATGATGTTATATCAAAGTCATCTAAAATTATGAAAAAATGTTCTGATGAAATAAATAATAAAAATTTATAAAAATGAATGCAGCTATATTATTTAATTTAATTCTAAAAATACTTTTAATAATATTTCCTTTATTAATATTTGTAGCATTACTTACGTATTTTGAAAGAAAAGTTATTGCCTCTATGCAACTTAGAAGAGGGCCCAATGTTGTTGGTCCATTCGGGCTACTCCAGCCATTGGCGGATGGGATAAAATTATTAACAAAAGAAATAATTATTCCATCAGGGTCAGATAAAATAGTATTTTTACTAGCTCCCATAATTACTTTTATACTTAGTTTAGTTGGATGGGCTGTTATTCCATTTGATAATGGCATTGTATTATCAAATATAAATGTTGGAATTTTATATTTATTTGCTGTTTCATCATTGGGAGTTTACGGTATTATTATGTCTGGTTGGGCAAGTAACTCAATGTACGCATTTTTTGGTTCATTAAGATCCGCAGCTCAAATGATTTCATACGAGGTTTCTATAGGTTTTATTATTATAAGTGTTTTATTATCAGTTGGTTCATTAAATTTGACTGACATTGTCCTTGCACAAAAGAACGTTTGGTTTTTTATTCCACATTTTCCAATGATGGTAATTTTTTTTATTTCAACTCTAGCTGAAACAAATAGAGCTCCTTTTGATTTACCAGAAGCAGAAGCAGAATTAGTGTCAGGATATCATGTAGAGTATTCCTCAATGCCTTTCGCGTTATTTTTTTTAGGCGAGTATGCTAATATAGTTTTAATGAGCGCAATGACAGTCATTCTTTTTTTTGGTGGGTGGTTGCCACCTTTTAATTTTGATTTTTTTTATATTATACCAGGATATATATGGTTTTTTGCAAAGGTATCTTTTTTTATTTTTCTTTTTTTCTGGATAAGAGCTACATTTCCAAGATTTAGGTATGATCAGTTAATGCGTCTTGGTTGGAAAGTTTTTTTACCTTTATCATTATTTTGGTTAATTTTAACTTCTTCATATATAGTTTTTTTTGACAATGTTTAAAAATTTAAAATATAAAGTTTTGAAAAAAGTTTTGAAAATAGTTTTTTTTAGGGATTTAATTATTGGTCTCTTAACAACATTTAAATATATTTTTAAAAGAAAAGTTACACTTAATTATCCTAATGAAAAAGGTCCAATTAGTCCAAGATTTAAAGGCGAACATGCATTAAGGAGATATCCTTCTGGAGAAGAACGATGTATCGGATGTAAATTATGTGAAGCAATTTGCCCAGCACAAGCAATAACTATTGATACTGAACCTGCTGATAAAAATGGTATACGGGCAACCACAAGATATGATATAGATATGACAAAATGTATTTACTGTGGTCTTTGTGAGGAATCATGTCCTACCGATGCAATCGTTGAAGGACCGAATTTTGAATTTGCAACTGAAACAAGATCTGAGTTGATTTATAATAAAGATAAATTACTTAAAAATGGAGATATGTGGGAGGAAGAAATAAAAATGAGATTAGATTCTGACTCTGAATATCGTTAAATAATTTTTTTTTTATATTTTTATTTTAAAATTTGACTATTTTTTTATTTTATTTATTTTCTGGCATACTTGTTATTTCATCAGTATTAGTAATAACATCAAAAAATCCTATTCATTCAGTTTTATTTTTAATTCTTTGTTTTTTTAATTCATCGATACTTTTTTTATTTTTAAATGCTGAGTTTCTAGCAATGATATTATTAATTGTTTATGTAGGCGCTGTAGCTGTTCTTTTTCTATTCGTTGTAATGATGCTTGATATTAAAGTAAGTCAAGCAAGAAAAAATCTTTTAAATTATTTGCCACTCGGATTATTTGTAAGCTTTGTTATTTTTTTTGAGTTTATTGTAATTATTAAAAACTCAAAAATAGTTCCATTTGTTGCCAAAAATAAAAATATGGAAAATAATTTGGTCGATAATACACATTTATTAGGTAATATTTTATATACTGATTTTTTTCTTTTATTTCAATTATCTGGAATTATTTTACTTGTTGCTATGGTTGGTGCGATCCTTTTAACTTTAAGAAAAAGAAAAGGTGTTAAGAAACAAAATATTTATAATCAAATATTTAGAGAATAATACTTGGACATTCCTATTACATATTATCTTTATTTATCTACTTCAATTTTTACTATTGGTTTAGTTGGAATATTTTTAAATAGGAAAAATTTAATAATTCTTTTAATGTCTATAGAACTAATTTTTTTATCTTCGAATATAAATTTTGTTGCTTTTTCCCATTTATATCAAGATTTAGTTGGTCAGATATTTGTTTTTTTTGTTTTGACTATAACCGCTGCTGAGGCAGCAGTCGGTTTAGCAATTATTGTAATATTTTTTAGAATTAAAGATTCTATTCATATTGATGATATAGATTCTTTAAAAGAATAAAAATGGCGTTTATAGTAATTTTTCTTCCATTATTTAGTTTTTTTTTCTGCATATTATTTTCTAAAGTTTTATCTTCTAAATTATTGTCAATCTTATCAACTATCTTTATTTCAATTTCTGCTTTTTTATCATTTTTTCTTTTAAAGAATATTGTTATTACAAATAAAAACCTTAGCATTTTTATTTTCAAATGGCTTGGTTCTGGCGAACTTTTAACAAATTGGACTATTACTATAGATTTTCTCTCTGCAATTATGATTTCAATGGTAACTTTAATTTCTTTTTTAGTTCAATTTTATTCGATAGGATATATGAAAAATGATAAATCTGTAGCAAAATTTTTTTCATACTTAAGTTTATTTACTTTTTTTATGATCTTTCTTGTTTCATCAGGAAATTTACTTCAACTATATTTTGGTTGGGAAGGTGTTGGTTTATGTTCATATTTACTTATAGGATTTTGGTATCATAAAAATGTTGCTAGAGAGGCTGCATTAAAAGCATTCATTGTAAATCGCATTGGAGACTTATTTCTAGTTTTAGGAATTATTTTAATTTATCTTACCTTTAATTCTATTAATTTTAATGAAATTTTTCTGAATATTGAAAATGTGTCAAACCAATCTGTAAAGTTTTTTAATTTAGAATTTAATATAATAACAATAATTTGTCTTTTTTTGCTATTAGGTGCTATGGGAAAATCTGCTCAATTGGGTCTACATACTTGGTTGCCAGATGCTATGGAAGGGCCCACTCCAGTATCTGCTTTAATTCACGCTGCCACAATGGTAACAGCGGGAGTTTTTTTAATTTGTAAAATGTCAATTTTTTTTAATTATTCTGTTGTAGCATCGAATATTGTAATTTTTATAGGTGCTTTAACTGCAATTTTTGCTGCAACAGTGGCTATAACACAAAATGATATTAAAAGAATTATAGCATATTCGACTTGCAGCCAACTTGGATATATGTTTATTGCGGCTGGTCTTTCACTTTACAATGTTGCAATTTTTCATTTAATTACACATGCTTTTTTTAAAGCATTACTCTTTTTGGGTGCAGGAAGTGTAATTCATTCACTTCATAATGAAAAAGATATAAAAAAAATGGGAGGATTATGGAAAAAAATTCCATTAACATATATTTTGATGTTAATAGGTTCCCTATCTCTATCTGGCATTCCATTCTTTTCAGGATATTTTTCTAAGGAAATAATTATTAATTCTTCTTTAACTTCTAATTTAATTTTATCCAATTTTGTATATGCTTTATCTATTTTTGTTGCTTTGCTTACATCTATATATTCTTTTAGATTAATTATTTTTGTATTTCATGGAAAAGCTGGTGAAACCTCCAGAAAATTTCCAAATATTAAAGAAAATTCTATCACTATGATTTTTCCAATGATTATTTTATCTTTATTTGCCATTGGGGCGGGTTATTTTTTTAAAGATTTTTTTGTTAGTGAGAATTTTGTTAGCCTTTGGATTAATTCAAATGTTATTATTGACTTAAATAAAATACCTCATCATAATTTTTTTAGCTTTCATTCAATCTTTCTAACAACTTTGATATTTTTTGGTATTTTGTTTTCTTTTTATATATTTCTTTACAATAAAAATACTGTAAATTTTTTAATTTCACATTTTCATAAATTATACGTTTTTTTTAAAAACAAATGGTATTTTGACGCTTTATATGAAAACCTTTTTGTAAAAAATTTGTTTAAATTAGGTAATAATTTATGGGTATTAATTGACAATGGTATAATTGACAAGTTGGGTCCAAATGGATTAGCCAATATCACCAAAAAAATATCAAGATTACTTGCGTCTTTTCAAACTGGCTATATTTATCATTACGCATTCTCTTTAATTATTGGAATGGCTTTATTAATGACTATGATACTATTTTTTCTTTAATCCTAAATGATCAATATCCCTATTTTATCATTTCTGCTAATTTTTCCATTAGTTGGAATTTTTGTAATTTTTTTATTGAATAAAAAAGATGAAAAATACAATAAAAAAGTTAAAGAAATTGGTTTATGGACGACTCTTATAAATTTAATTTTTTCGCTAATAATTCTTTATAATTTTGATTTAACAGAAAGTTCTTTTCAATTTGTTGAAAATATACCAATTATCGATGATTTAGGTGTCTATTATTACGTGGGCATTGACGGCATTTCCTTACCGTTTATTTTATTAACTACATTCTTAATACCAATCTGTATCATTTCATGTTGGAATAAAACAATTAAAGATATCAATTATCTAATTATCTCTTTTTTAACAATAGAGTTATTTCTTATAGGTTTATTTATTTCTTTAGATTTATTTATTTTTTATATTTTTTTTGAGGGCTCTTTAATACCTATGTTTTTTATTATAGGAATATGGGGCGGAACAAATAGAACCTATGCAGCTTATAAATTTTTTCTTTATTCATTATTTGGATCAATGTTGTTGTTATTAGGTATTCTTACAATTTATTTTTATACTGGCACGAGTAATTTTACATTAATTAATAAAGTAGATTTTCCATTTTTACTTCAATTATGGTTATTTCTTTCTTTTTTTGCCTCATTTGCTGTTAAATTACCTATGTGGCCATTTCATACATGGTTACCTGACGCTCATGTTGAGGCACCTACAGAAGGTTCAGTTATTTTATCTGGCATTCTTTTAAAGTTAGGTGGATATGGCTTTTTAAGATTTTCACTTCCATTATTTCCTGATGCGGTTGAATTTTTTACACCTTTTATATTTTTCCTTAGTATCACTGCTATAATTTATATTTCACTAATTGCGTTAGTTCAAACTGATATAAAAAAGTTAATTGCTTATTCTTCTGTTGCACATATGGGTTTTGTTACTTTGGGAATTTTTTCAAGAAATATTGAAGGCTTGCATGGTTCTATGTTTCAAATGATTAGCCACGGAATTGTATCAGCCGCTCTTTTTTTATGTGCAGGATCTTTAATTGAAAGAAAAGAAAAAAAAAATATAAGTTTTTATTCAGGTCTTTGGAAAAAAATGCCATTTTTAGGGAGTTTTTTTTTCATTTTTATATTAGGAGGAATAGCTTTTCCTGGCACAACAGGTTTTATAGGAGAATTTTTAATTTTAGTTGGAATTTTTAAAGTAAAATTTTATTTAGCACTTTTAGCGGGAACTGGAATTATTTTATCAGCAGCATATTTCTTAAGGTTATATGGAAGAATTTTTTTTGGTAATATCAATTCTAATATCAGTTCTATCTCCGACTTAAATAATTATGAAATAGCAATTTTTTCATTGCTAGTATTCTTAGTAATTCTTTTAGGTATATATCCTGATTTATTAATTAAAATTTATGAATTACCTATTAACAAATTAATAATTAATTAATTTTTTATTTAAAAATAATGATACTTAATGACTTTAATTTATTATCTTCTGAAATAATTTTACTTTTTACTTCTTTAATTATATTGATTTATGGAATTTTTATTACTGATGATGAAAAATCAATTAAAAATATTTTTTATTTAACAATTTTTGGTCTTTTTTTTTCACTTTATTTTGCTTTAACATTTGATCAATTTGATATTTATGGTTTCAACAAATTAATATTAAATACTCATTTTTCTCAATTTTTTAAAGTTTTAATTCTGATTGGATCAATAATTGTTTGTTTCATTTCCTATAACTATTTTAACCACTTAGGAATTTTGAAATCTGAATATTTCTTTTTAATTTTATTATCTTGTTTAGGAATAATTATTATGATTTCTTCCAGCAGTATTTTATCAATGTATATTGGATTAGAACTTCATAGTATTTGTTTATACATATTGGCCGCTTATAGGAAAGATTATTTAAAATCTGCAGAGTCAGGCGTTAAATATTTTATTCTCGGAGCTTTATCTTCTGGTATATTATTATATGGTCTTTCACTTATATATGGGATTACTGGCGCAACGGATTTCATTGAAATTTCAAATAAATTAAAAGATGTTTCATATGTCTCTAATAATATTTTAATTATTAGTACGGGTTTTGTTTTAGTTTTGTCGGGTTTATTTTTTAAAATTGCAGCAGTTCCATTTCATATGTGGGCTCCTGATGTTTACGAAGGATCGCCAACACCAGTTACTGCTTTTTTTACGACAATACCAAAAATTGGAGCTATAGCAATATTAATTAAATTTCTTAATATTCCATTTGAAAGCTTAAAAGATTATTGGATACAAATTCTATATATAGTGTCCATTATATCAATGATACTTGGTTCAACAGTTGCAATAAATCAGAAAAATATAAAAAGATTGCTTGCTTATAGTTCTATTAACCATATGGGATTTATAATTTTAGGTATACTAACTGCCAATCAAATCGGAATACAAAGTGTGTTGCTTTACTTATCTATTTATTTGATAACAATTTTAGGCATTTTTTCTTGTTTGTTGTGTATTAAAGATGAAAAGAATGGGCATTATTTAGAAGAAATTAATTCATTCTCTGGACTTTTAAAAAAAAATCCTTTTTTGTCATTTAGTTTAGCAGTTTTATTAATCTCATTAGCAGGGATACCGCCGATGGCTGGATTTTTTTCAAAATTATATATTTTGATATCTATTGTTGAAAGTAAGTTTTATTTATTAGCAGTTATTGCGGTCATAACATCTGTAATATCAGCATTTTATTATTTAAAAATTATTAAAGTTATTTTTTTTGACACATCAGAAAACAAAATTTTTTGTGAAATAACTTTTTCATTTAAATTTTTCATACTTTCATCAGTTTTATTAACAATATTTTTTCTTTTCTTTGCATCTGAGGTTATAAGTTTAATAAATAAATATTCAATTATTATTTAAACAAATTTATATGAAGAACAAAAAAAAATTTAATTTTAAATTAATTTCTTTTGATAAATTAAATAGCACAAATTTAAAATTAAAATCTTTAATTAAAAAAAATAAAAAAAACAACTATTTATGCATTTCAGCAAATTATCAATCAAATGGATATGGTCGTAATAAAGCTAAATGGTATTCGTATGTAGGAAATATCCATTTATCAATTCTTATAAAACCTAATTGTTATCTTAACAAAGTAAATCAGTTATCTTTTCTTACATCTGTTTCACTTGGAGAATTATTTTACAATTTATCTAAAAAAGTAAAAATAAATTATAAATGGCCTAATGATATTTTATTAAATAAAAAAAAAGTAGCAGGAATTATAATTGAAACATCTTCAAATATTAAATCTAAAGTAAATTGGGTAATAATTGGTGTTGGGATTAATATAAAAAAATATCCAAAGTTTGAGAAAATTGAATTTCAAGCTACATCATTAAATAAAGAGGAAATTTTTGTTCAAAAAAGAGTTGCTTTAAACCTTTTTATTAATTATTTTTTTAATAATTATTTCGATTGGAAAAGAAATGGATTTGCTAAAGTAAAAAGAAAATGGTTATCTAATTTATATAAAGAAAAAAATAAAATTATTGTTAAATCAAATAATGAAATAGTTAAAGGTACCTTTGTAAATTTATATAATGATGGAAGCCTAAAATTGTTAATAAATAATAAAGCTAAAAAATTTTCTTTTGGCAATCAAATTATATAACTTATGAAAGAATTTATTGTAATTGATGTTGGTAATACAGATTTAGTAATAGCTTTAATATTAAATTTTAAAATATATAAAGTATTTAGATATAAAACAAAAAAATTTAAAGAAAATAAAAACGTTAAAAATCTTTCCAATTTATTATTTGCTTTTTTAAAGAAAAGAATTAATAAAAGAACAAAAATTTATTCAATAATTTCTTCGGTTGTTCCAGAAATAAACAATAAGATCACAAAAATATGTATTTCTTTTTTGAATGAAAAGCCTATTTTTATATCTTCCGATAAGACACAACTTAATATTAGAATTAACTTAAAAAAAAAAATGGAAGTTGGATCAGATAGAATATCGAATGCAGTAGCTGTTAAAAGTTTACACAAATATCCTGCTATAATTGTAGATTTTGGTACAGCAACAACTTTTGATGTAATAGATAAAGTGGGAAACTATGTGGGCGGTTTAATAACACCTGGAATTAATCTATCATTAGATGCACTCTATACAAAAACTTCAAAGTTGCCATTAATTCGTTT
>Ga0066376_10003961_pt1 | contig 13046 bp, 10 predicted proteins | sample Knorr_S15_td_Bot_FD_77009 | JGI IMG/M metagenome (GOLD analysis project Ga0066376, IMG submission 77009) | Marine microbial communities from Southern Atlantic Ocean transect - Knorr_S15_td_Bottom_ad_5009_LV_A | ecosystem: Environmental > Aquatic > Marine > Oceanic | place: Southern Atlantic... | reverse complement strand
GCATCATTTCCATTCCCATTGGCACGCTCCTGCGCTTTGCGGGTTTTCAGGTTCTCACGATAGCGTTGGCGCTTGCGACGCTTGCGCTCACGTTCTCGTTCATTTGCATCTCCGTTTCCATTCTCACTAGGTGGAGCAGAATCAACGGCAGACTCAACAGGTGGAACAGGTTCAACTGGAGCTGGAGCTGGTGGTGGCTCTACAGCTGGTGCAGGCGGTGGAGGTGGTGCTGGAGCAGGTTCCACTGGAGGAGCTGAAGGTGTGTCCTTTGGAGGCTCCACAGGTGTCGTAGCTGTTTGCCCCTCTGCTTCCGCTTGCTCTATACCCGCTTGCAACCAGTCGGGTGCATTGCTCGCATCTGCTGTAAGCTTTTCGGCAGAAGGTTCCAGTGCTTTATGTTGCACGTTTGGTGCTGGTGGATCTACCTGTGCATCTGGTGCACGTGGTGTCTCTTCTGTGGGAGGTGCAGGCGGTGGTGGTGGAGGCTCCGGTGTGGGTTCGGCGGGGGTTGGTTCAGTAGCAGGTGCAGCAGGGGATTCCACTGGAGGTGTAGCAGGTGCTGAGGGTTCTGGAGTTTTTTGTCCTAATCCTTCCTGTAGCCACGAAGGAGTTTGGGCTTCTGTAGTGGCAGTTGGCTCTGGTGTAGGAGCAGGAGCTGGTGTAGGTTCTGGTGTAGGGGCAGGAGCAGGTTCCGGTGCAGGTGTTGGCTCAGGCGCAGGAGCTGGTTCAGGAGTCGGCTCAGGTTCTGGTGGAGGAGGTTCAGGTGCAGCCTCTTCCTTTGGAGGTGTAGGAATTTCTTTTGCTTCTATCTCCATAGGAGGAGCACCGTCTTTCACAGACTCTTCTGGCGTTTTGAGCATAGTCTTCTCTGCTTCTTCCAAGGTCTTTTCAAGCGAGAATCCTTTCTTCCGTATTTTGCCAACAACAAAGAAGATCAGCGCACCAACCACTGCAGATCCTACGAGACTCATTAGCAGTTTTATGACCAGTCCAAGAATAGATGATCCACCATCTTTCTTTTCCTTTTTCTCTTTGCCAGGTACTTCTTCGGGGTCTATGCCTACTTTCAGCCTATTCACAGTCAGGCTCTCTTGAACGGTATCGATAACCTGACCAGTTTTGAGATCACGTATTTCTACTTCAACTCTATACTGTCCGGACTGTGCGTAGTCGTGTATTGGTGTATCGAGTAAGCTTGTACTTCCATCACCAAAGTTCCAATGGAGGAGGAGCGGCTTTTCGTCTCCGATTGGAAGCCGCAGAGAAAACTGCACTTCACCATTATCACTCTTCAAGATCATGATGCGCATTTGTCCTTTGTCTATAGTAGATTCTTCTTGCTGCGTTGTCTGCGCAGGTTCTTGTATCTTCTTACCAACGGTATACTCCGTAAATTCAGTTTTTCCGTTGCTAAACAACACACCGAGACGAATAGTGCGTTCTACTCCTCCAACAAACCAAATGTGCAACGGGTTTCCTTCGGATCGAAAGAGTGTGTTCCGTGTATCTTCATCATTCCGGAGATTACCATCACCATTACTGTCTTCTTTGATATCAAAGTCGACAGCCAACACCTGTACGTCATCTCGAACGGGAGTGATACGTATCACCTGCTTTCCAGCGCTTATGGGGATAGTCTTTTTATAGATTGGCGGTTCAAACAGAACTATATCTCCTGCCTCTGGCGTGATGCGCTCTTCTACTTTGCGCTGACGCACTTCCAAGAAGAAGGTACGTAGTGTTCTGTCTCCTTGATCATTGACCTCAGCAACTAGCACGTAGTTTCCCTCGCGAGAAAATCGTGTACGAAACACTGCATCTCTGCTGGATTCAATAAATTCATTATCTTCAGAGAGCGCCCAACTTGTCTGTGCCCCTACGGGTGCTGCTGCCTGGATTTCAAAGATTGCTCCAATAGGAATACTGATAGCTTCCTGCGTAGCGCCAGTAAGTTGCGCGAGCGCGACTGATCCACCGATAGCTACTGCAGCGAATGTAGAGGTGATACTGGTGCGGGCTCTATTCACGGGGCAATAGTAAGGTCTACAAACTTCACAAGCGCTCTCGCAATCACGATGATAAATAGACCAATAATCGTATACAGAATAATACGTTTTGCACGGTCTCTCGCTTGCTCATCTCCGAGGCTTATCACCATAGAAATACCAGCAATCACTATCACAACCGTAGCAATCAGAGCCATAAAGCCGAGCACTGCAACAAGAATGCTACGTATCGTTTCACGAATATCGACACCTCCAGCAATGCCAAGATCTGGCACTTCTCCGAAGATTGTTCCTCCACCTGTAGCATCGACGATAATGGTGACTACTCCCGCTGCTATAGCTATCACGATAAGTCCAGCCAGTGCGTAGATAATGATCTTCTTTGCCTTTTCCTTTGCCTGTTCGTCTCCCACACTCACCACCAGACCAATTCCAGCGATGACAATCACTACGACAGCTGCAAGCCCCATAAAGAGCAGTACTGCAAGAAGTAAGTTGAGAATAATAATACGAATATCCTCTCGGGATACTCCTCCAATAGCTTCTGCGTTTGTTATACCTCCGACGATTCCAGGGCCTCCATAAATCTGTGCCAGCACCAAATCAGGAACGATGGTAGCAAAGATCCCCAGAAGTGTGGCGAGCACGATAGGTGAAGAGAATACGGGTTTGAGTGTAGAGAGGATTTTTGTCATGATTTCATACTATTGTAGCAAAATTTGCGGTTTCACGCTACCCTTTGCACATGCGTCCAACTCGACCATCGCAAGTGCTGCAAGCTGCCAAAACTGGTGCTTTTTTGGTCAGTAATCTGACGAATATCCGTTACCTAAGCGGTATCGAGCTTAGTACTGGTTTTGTGCTTATTAAGTCTAAAAGCATGGTATTACTTGTTGACGGACGGTATACAGAGGCTGCAAAGAGGAATGTACGAAAAGGCCTAACTGTAGCGGATTTGGATGATTTAAAGACTCTGTTAAAGGGAGTCAAGCGATGTGGATTTGAGGCAGATAACGTCACAGTCTCAACAATTGGCATCTGGAAGCGTAAGTTATTGAACACAAAATTTGTTCAATCAAAAGGGATTATCGAGGAGTTTCGCAGGACCAAAGAGCCGGATGAGCGAAAGTCTTTTCGCAGCGCACAGCGCATAACGCACCAAATGATGGATCGAATCCCATCAGTTCTCAAAGGATCGATCACCGAAAAGCAGTTAGCGGAGAAGCTGCGTCAGTGGGCAGTGGAACTTGGAGCAGACGGACTCTCGTTCGATCCGATCGTTGCCTTTGGAACCAATTCCAGCAGCCCCCATCATCATCCGTCATCACGCAAGCTTTCAAAAGGGCACGTTGTGCAAATCGACATCGGTGCCAGAGTGAACGGTTACTGTGCGGACCAGAGTTGTGTCTTTTTTACCGCAAAGAAAACCCCTCTCCAAAAGCGTGTGTTTGCTGCAGTTTCTGAGGCAAAGTCTGCATCAATCAATGCCATAAAAGTAGGGGTGACCAATCACAAGCTCGATCAGATTGCTCGCGATATTCTCAAAGAAGAAAATCTAGAGCAGTACTTTACACACTCGCTTGGTCACGGTGTCGGACTCGATATTCATGAGGGAGTTTCCCTTAGCCTCAAAGCTAAGAAGACTAAACTCCTCAAAGGTGAAATTATTACGATTGAACCAGGGGTCTACATTCCTGAAAAGTTTGGAATGCGGCTAGAGGAAGAGATAATCGTTGTGTAAACCCTAGTATACAGACGAGGAGCCCCAGATTTGCTATAATAAAGAGATTTGAAAACACATATCACACCACTCTACAGCAAGGCACTTCCACGTCTTCCGCTCCATATAAAAACCATAATGCTCATGGTGGCAATAGTCGTGCCGTACCAGACACTCGGAAATCCTACGGCTCGCCCTAGGCCTTACCAACAAGAGTTCCTCATCACTGCTTATTACTCACCACTACCTGGGCAATGTTGCTATGTGAAAGGCGGACTCGAAGCAGATAAAGTATTGAATGGTCAGGGCATACGTGCTGCAGATCAAACACCGGTGTATCCTGGAATGATCGCCGCTCCATCGAGTTATGCTTTTGGAACAAAAGTTTCTCTACCGGGGATCGGAACGTTTACTGTGCATGACAGAGGTGGTGCAATTAACGAACTCGGAAACGGAAAACATCGCTTAGATATTTGGGCAGGATATGGAGAAGAAGGGCTAGCTCGTGCGCTTGCCTTCGGGCTCCAGCGCGTAAAAGGAACAGTCTACCCTGCAGGAGGACAGCAGCCAGAAACCCATGTGGTCTTCGAAGACATGCCAGCGCCTATCGACGAACTCCGCATGTACTTCGTTGAGAAAGATAATTTGCTTGCCATGCGTCCAAAGGAAGGAGACCGCGGACTCTCTGTGTACTTACTTCAAGATCATCTACAAACGATTGGATATCTGAAGCATCGACCGACAGGATTCTTTGGCCCACAAACAACGAGCGCTTTCCACGCTTTCCTCCGAGACTTTAAAGTCGATGCTCCAAAAAATATGCTCTCAGAAACTTCTGCAGCATTTGTGCTAGGGGCAAGGTCCAGACTGCATGCCCGTATGCCATTTGCAGAATATGTGGACCCGAAAGCATCACAATATTCTATTGCTGAGGCGCAGCGTATGCTGCGGTTTCTTGGCTACTACAAAGGAAGAACCAATGGTAAGTATAATGACAATCTCTTCGCTTCTATCCTCAAATTTCAGCAGGAGCATGGGCTCGTAGGGACAGCTTCTGATACAGGAGCAGGAAGAATAGGTCCTATCACCAGTAAGGCAATTCGCGGAAAATGGAATCAGCGGATAGTCAAACAGCATGCAGGTCGCTATCTCGATCGCTATGCTATTGATAAGCATACCTCAGAACATGGTCAGCGCATTGCGGAGTTTCTCGGAGAAGGATATTCAGGAAAACAAGTGCGACTATTACAGACAGAACTAGCAGCCCTTGGATTTTTCCCAGAAGAAAAAATCAACAGTGTCTTCGGTCCACTGACAGAGCAGGCCGTCATGAAATATCAATTTGATCGGGGCTTAATCACCTCGAGGTTTGACTCTGGAGCAGGCTATGTTGGCCCTGCTACACTGCGTTCTCTACGCAAAGACCAGCGCAATATTCTGTACAATCAAGTGCGAGCACAGGGGTGGCAGGTGCTGTAACATCGTCCGTCAATTGACGTTCGAGGGAACTTCTTTCAAGCTATCGGTATCAAGCACGTATTCATTGTTATCGGGTTATTTCTCATACCAACTTTTGCTCAAGCAGAAGCTGCATTCCTCAGTAGAAGTGAGGCATTTCTTTTTATATGGGAAAGCATAAACCGACCTGCATTTGAAACGGCTAAGTCGTACATCGATGTCAAAGAAGAAGACAGAGGGTATCTAGAAATAAGCTATGGAAAGCGCAGGGGAATATTGATTGATACAGAATACTTTCGCCCAAGCGAACCAGTAAAATTTGGTGATGCATTGATTTGGGCCTATCGCACGCGAAACATCCGGGAACTTCCCGAGATGCAGGAGGTGCATCTTTCTTCCATGATGAGCGATTACCCCATTGCAGAGTCAGGTCGTCCTCTTGATGGACGTCTAACAGGGTCTGATCTTCTCTCTATGCTTGCGACCCTAGATGGATTACTACGTAAAGAAGTGCACGAAGTGAGTTTTTACGCAGATGATTTTCATGGCAATGGAACAGCATTCGGAGATACGTTTGATATGTATGCCATTACAGCAGCGCATAGAAGTTTCCCTAGCAATACCCTCGTTAAAGTAACCAATGTAGACAACCAAAAGTCCGTTGTGGTGCGTATTAACGATCGTGGCCCGTATGTTGATGGAAGAGATATGGATCTGAGTATGGCTGCTTTCGAAAAGATTGCGCCGAAAGGGCAGGGAGTGCTCCGTGCTACATTTGATCGTTTAGGGGACCATGATCTTGTAGATAGGTGCGAGCAGCAGCAGCATAGGTTTCAGCGTCGTATCATCCGTGATGTGCAGTTCTTTCGTGGCATACCGCATACCTTTACCCTAGGTGATCAACTGGTATTGCAGAGCAATAGACCATTTGTGATACTCAGCATCACGTTCCCTGATGGAGAGCATCTGCGTATTCAAGACTTCGTTCATCCCAAAGAAAAATACAGATTATCACCTGATATGACAGGCCGGTATGTATTTATGGTGGGGGATGCCTTCGGACATAGACGAGAAATGCGGATGAATGTGAGCAGTTGCCTGTTACCCTAGCAGCTAATTAAAGCTATTCTGTTCTACCCAGCAAGCCCAAAATCTGCTATAATCAGAAGATTTGTTGTATCCTAAAACCACCCTTTCTAAAAGCCCTTGGTAAAATTTCTCCGCTACGGTACCTGGCCATTTCTCTGGCTGATGATAATCAGTAGCATTACGCTATTTACTGACGGATTTTGGGGATGGCTAGGTCGTGAATTTATATCATCGCCATTTGGTACAACGTTCGGCATTATCATGCTCTACGTTACCTGGCGTGTATCAAAAACGATGTTTCGTCACTGGTATGCACACAAAGAAGGCAAGAAACTCATAGCACTCAAAATATTGCTTCCGCGTCAGGAGACGAAGATCGACCAAGAGAAGCGTACAGAAAAAGACTTTAAAGAGAAGATTGCCATCATGGAGCAACTCTTCCGTGCACTCTGGGAGATTAAGTCGCTCAACTTCTACCAGATGATACATTTCTGGTTCTATCGTTACATCTGCATTAGTTTTGAGATGTATGTCGAAAAAGGACAACTCACCATGTATGTGGTGACGAATCCGAAGCTGGTGTCTATTGTCGAAAAGCAAATCACCGCATTTTATCCTGATGCCGAGGTCACGGTACAAGATACACCCGATATCTGGCCTAAAGGTTTCAAGATGGTCGCGTATAACATGATGTTGCAGAAGAAGTATATGTTTCCCATTCGTTTCTACGAACAGATGCAAGACGATCCATTGAATGGTGTTGCTAACGTTTTGAGTAAATTGGGTGCCGATGAAACAGCATGTATTCAAATGGTGCTTACACCGTCCTTTTCTGGAAAGTGGAACAAGAAGGCGAGGCTGCATGCGAGCGTGAGCTTTAAGGGAAAGAAGGATCACTGGCTTAGCCACATTCCCGGCTTGAAAATTATTGGAGAGCTGGTCTCTGGTATTGCAACAGGTGACACCAGCACTATGGCCCCTGGGGCAAAGAGCGGCGACTCATTTGTTCGCATGATTCAACCAGAAGAAGAACTCTATAAGCGCATGGGAGAAAAAGCGGGTATGAGTTTTTACCACACATCTATTCGTATTTTTGCAGCAAGCGATTCATGGAACAGATCTATGGAAATCACGAACAACATGCAGGTGGCTTTCAATGCGTTCAAAGATCTGTACGGAAACGTATTGGTGAATCGCCGCATGTTTATTGACTTCTTTCCTCTAGAGTGGAATGCGAAGATTTTCTACAAACTCTGGAAATATCGCTTCAATGGTTTTATGCATAAGAAGTCTTTGCTCGTAGAAAGAGAACTGGCAGGCCTCTTTCACTTTCCAGATAGTCGTTACAACAAAATTCCTATTATCCAGTGGACTGCCTCTAAGGTACTCCCTCCACCGCCACATCCACCAGAGGAGGGGATACTGCTTGGGATCAATAACTACAGAGCATCAGCAACAGAAATACGGTTCCTGCCCAAAGACCGTACCAGGCATCACTATATCATTGGTAAATCTGGTACCGGTAAATCTGCATTCCTCAGTTGGATGTCTCGCCAGGATATTAAAAATGGAGAGGGGGTATGTATGATCGACCCACATGGAGATCTTATCGAAGACGCCCTAGCACATACACCGAAAGAGCGTGCCAAGGATATTGTATTGTTTAACCCTGCAGATTCAGAACGACCAATGGGACTCAACCTTCTGGAGGCAAATACACCAGAAGAGAAAGACCGCGCCTCTTTGGATGCGATGGAAATCTTTATTAAGTTGTTCGGTAATGAAATCTTCGGTCCACGTATTCAGCACTACTTCCGCAATGGATGTCTCACTCTCATGGATGATGAAGAGGAAGGTGCAACGATCATTGATGTTCCACGCATGTTCGTGGATGATGATTTCCAGCGCTACAAGGTCAGTAAGTGCCGCAATCCTGTAGTGCGTAGTTTCTGGGAAAATGAAATGGCCAAAACTGGACAGAGGGAAAAAGAAGAGATGATCCCATACTTTAGTTCTAAGTTTGGTCCGTTTATTACGAACACGACGATGCGTAATATTATCGGTCAGCCAAAGTCTGCGTTTAATATTCGTGAGATCATGGATACGGGTAAGGTGCTTCTTGTCAATTTGTCTAAGGGTAAAATTGGCGATACTAACGCACAGCTACTGGGTTTGATCTTCGTGAACAAAATCAACATGGCTGCAATGGGTCGTGCAGACATGCCCAAAGAAGATCGTCGTCGTTTCTATTTGTATGTGGATGAGTTCCAGAACTTCGTCACCGATGCGTTTGCGACTATCCTCTCTGAGGCACGTAAGTACGAACTCGGGCTCATCATGGCGCACCAGTTTATAGGACAGCTCGTCGGTAAAACAGAAGCCTATGGTTCTGCTAGCTCCAAACTGCGAGACGCAGTATTTGGTAACGTTGGAAGCATGAGCTCATTTAAAGTCGGTGCAGAAGATGCAGAATACTTGGCAAAAGAAATGGCACCCCTTCTCTCCGAGCAGGATGTTATAAACATTCCGAACTTCCAGTGTTATACGAAACTCAATATCAATAACACGACCTCAAGGCCGTTTAGCATGAACACGATCTATGATGAATCCGAGCGCAACGAGAAACTCGGAGGGCTCATTAAGGAATACAGCCGTATGAAGTACGGACGAAAGAAAGTCTTCGTCAATCAAGAAATCGAAGATAGGATCGGTATTACCTCTTAGGAGAGACCTATTTCTTCTTCTTTGCTCCACTCATTCTCATATACGCTTCGTCTTGAGCAATCTCTTCTTGTATTTCTTTCAGCTCCCAACTCAGCATCATCGTTACTGCAGTTCGTAGGGCAATAATAGCTGCAAGCTTTCCAAGATCATCCCAGCTGGGGCGAATGATGGTTTCGATAATATCTTTTCCCACCAAAAATTCGAGGCCCAAAGCCAAGTGCTTACCGAGATCTATACGAATGTAGGGCAGGTGGTTATTTCCGCGGATAGAAGACAGGATAAAGTGCAAGGCACTCTTAATGCCTCCATATGCCATCACCGTTACACCAATGTATCCGATGATTGCAGCAAAGAAGATCGACACAGACTCTAAGCTGGTCGTTATTTCTACGAGACTGTAACTGAATAGACCGATATTCATAACTATACTATTGTACCACTTTTCGGAGTTTTTTGCCATTTATGTGTATCTCGGCGTCTGGTTCTTGTAAACTCTGCGTACTATGACATCATTTAAGCAAGCAAAAGACATGTTCAAGCTCCAGAAAGAGGCTAAAAAGATCAAGAAGGAGCTCAAAAACATCCACGTAGAGGCTGAAGCTGAAGGGGTAGTGGTTACCGTGAACGCAGAGCAGGAGATTATCTCTATCACGATCGCAGACGACGTCGATCGGGCACGTATCCCAGAGCTCCTCAAAGATGCGCTGAACCGCTCTCTTAAAAAGGCTCAGGTAGTTGCAACAGAAAAAATGCAAGGCGTAATGGGTCAGATGGGGATGGGTATGCCAGAGAAGGGGATGGGAGCAATGGGAAATTCATAAAGCCTATGAAAAAGATTCTCCTTTTCATTATCGCGTTATCTGTAGCTGGATATTTCTGGTATGTAGCAGCTCTTAGCCCCGTTGATTCTTCTTTGGCTACACGTACAAAAGTAACGATTGAAGCAGGATCAACGACATCACACATAGCCGATCAGCTGAAAGCAAGTGGCCTGATTCGTTCTCGCATTGTTTTCAAGCTCTATCTCAAGCTCAAGGGTCTTGATGGTTCACTGCAAGCAGGAGTGTACTTGTTGGATACGTCACAATCGGTAGATGACGTTGTACGTATCTTGCAATCAGGTCGTGCAGAAGAAATGATTGTCACTATTCCAGAGGGATTCACAGTACGTGATATTGATGCTCTCCTTACAGAGATGGAGCTAACAGAAGAAGGGGAAGCGGTGCGCTGTGCCAATGTGTGCGACTTTGAGACGTATGGTTTTCTTCCTACAGAAGTAGGTCAGTTGGCAGATCGTGGTGGAAAGCTAGAAGGATATTTGTTCCCCGATACGTACTATGTTCCGGTCGATGAGTTTGTCGTGAAGTTCTTCTTCGAACGTATGCTCAATGCCTTTCGGTCTAATGTTGTAGAGGAGCACGGTGACGCCATAGCTGTCTCTAATCGCACACTTCATGAATTTATCTCCATGGCTTCTCTCGTGGAGGAGGAAACACGTACAGACGAAGAGCGAGCGATTGTGGCAGGGATACTCTGGAAACGCTATGACGCAGGGTGGGGATTGGGGATAGACGCAGCGGTCAGGTACATAGTCAATAAGCCGACAGCTAAAATCACTCACGGAGATCTTAATACAAATTCCCCTTACAATTTGCGCAAATTCAAAGGCCTTCCACCGGGGCCTATTTCCAGTGTGAGCCTCAAAAGCATCATTGCTACTCTGAGGCCTCAGGAGTCAGCCTATTGGTACTATCTACATGATAAAGAAGGCCAGATTCACTATAGCCAGACCAATGAGGAGCATAATACAAATAGATACAACTTTCTCGGTAGTGGGGCAGATCAGCGCTAACATAGGCCATAAATAGGCAATTGTCATTTATGCTAAAATATAGTATAATATATGTATGAAAGCAACATTCATATTCGGTCTTATTCTCATGTTTGCCTACGCTGGTTTTCGCCCACCTGAGGGCATGCGAAAGTTCCCTGTGGCAAACTTTCAGTTTCAAGTGCAGACAGCACAAGGTACTGCAACGGTCACCGTTAACGAGATCCTGATGAGTTCAGTTGAAGAGCCAACTGAACAAGAAGAGGAATAGTACTCTATACTCACCAAGAACTATGACTGATGAACACAAGCACAGGCTAAAGATTGGTGTTATGGGTTCGGCCTCAGGGCCACAAGTTCAAAGTGAACATGCTTGTAAAGTTTCTATAGAACTTGGGAAAGAGATTGCTCGTAGAGGTCATATATTCATTAATGGTGCATGCCCAGGGCTTCCGAATGATGCTCTACTTGGAGCTAAGGAAGAGGGAGGTTTCACCGTCGGTATTTCTCCTGCTTTCTCTCTCGAAGAGCACGCGAAGGAATATCAGTCACCTCACGAGAATGATTTTATTATCTACACAGGGGCAGGGTTCATGGAGCGAGATATCATTAATATCCGCTCTTCAGATGGTGTCATTATTATTGGTGGAGGAATAGGAACACTGAATGAATTCACTATTGCGTACGAAGAAGGCCGACCACTCGGTGTCCTTACGGGAACTGGAGGAATTAGTGACCATATTCCGCATGTTGTTGTAGATCTCTGTAAGCGCAAGGTTGCTCCCAATATGGTATTTGATGATGACCCTATAAAACTTCTCGATAAGTTAGAGGTTGCCATCAAAGCCTATCCACTTCCTATTCATGAAGATGGGCGCGTTATCGACAAACGCTTCTGTCGAAGAGGAGATTGGTGGTGTCAGGATCAAGCATCAGCCGGTTAAGTATTCTTCTTCGTAATCCACCGAATTGGAGTTCCTTCGAAGCCGAAGGTTTTTCGAATGCTATTTTCCAAGTACCGCAGTTGTGAGACTTGTACTTTCTTCGGATCTTTTACAAACACCACAAATGTCGGAGGTACTTCTTCTGCTTGGATAATCATCTTCGATTTCGCAAGCGTACCCATAGGCTTGCCGTAGACCGTTCGCTTGTACCAATCAATCAGGTCTTTTGTCGGTAGTCTGCGGACACGATTTCTCTGCGTCATCTCGATCAAATCAAAAATCTTGAGGAGGCCCTCTTTTGTCTCTGCAGAGACCGGAAGTACGGGGGCGCATTTTGCAAACTGCAGCTGTTGTTCTATCTCTGCTAAACGCAAATGCCTCTCCTCTGTCTCAACCAAATCAATCTTGTTAACGAGGATGATCAAGCCTTTTCCTTCTGCTACTGCCATGCCCGCTACGCGTTTGTCCTGTCTGCTGAGTGGCTGGGTAGCATCAATAATGAGTACCGCTATATCACAGTATTCTAGTTCCTTCACGCTACGGAAGTAGGCGTACAATTCGATGTCTCCTTTCGTATCTTTTCTGCGTTTGATACCTGCAGTGTCGGTGAAGATGTAATCTTGGTCGTGAAAACGAATCACTGTATCCACAGCATCCCTCGTGGTGCCGGGAATATCAGAAACAAGAAGAGGAGACTTCGCTCTCTGTGTCTCACTCATAAAGGCATTCACCAAACTGCTTTTGCCGACGTTTGGTTTTCCAATAATCGCAATGCGAGGCAATGCATCTTCCGATTCTTCCACTCGTTCGAAGTTGAGTTTCGTAAGTTCTTTTTCGATCGTCTCCTCCAGCTCCTCCATTCCTATTCTGTGTGGAGCACTGATGGGGATGATCTTGTCGGTGATACCAAGCTGATAATACTCAGGAAGTATTGCATCGATGGTCGCGGGGTCATCACACTTCGTCAGTACCATGATAATCGGCACATGAGACTTGGTGCTCTTGCGGAGGATATTCACGATCTCAAAGTCACTAGCGGTGAGATCTTCACGACTATTGACCGTAAACACAATGACATCTGCATGCTCTAGAGCAAGCTTGGATTGTTCATGCACATCATCTTCGAGGGCGGTGTCCTCCGTTCCTCCACCCATTCCACCCGTATCGATCAGCAAATAATTGAGAGTGTTACCCTCTACTTGCCCCGCAACTTGATCTCTGGTGGTACCAGGAATGTCAGTGACTATTGCCTTTCTGCGACCAATGATCTTGTT
>Ga0066376_10003960_pt1 | contig 13046 bp, 14 predicted proteins | sample Knorr_S15_td_Bot_FD_77009 | JGI IMG/M metagenome (GOLD analysis project Ga0066376, IMG submission 77009) | Marine microbial communities from Southern Atlantic Ocean transect - Knorr_S15_td_Bottom_ad_5009_LV_A | ecosystem: Environmental > Aquatic > Marine > Oceanic | place: Southern Atlantic... | reverse complement strand
TCTGCTCCGGCGTGTGTCGCCTCCTGATCATTCTCGACCTCCCTGCCTTCTTAGCCACCAAAGCCAAATCCTGACATTCGGCCCGGTCTCGTTTCAGGGGGTCACGTCAGAGCGACGCCGAGATCTTCAGCCTCATCTTCCACCGCGGCTTCTCCACTGCCGCCGAAGTGACCGACATCTCGCGTCGGGGCGTGGGCATGGATGTGGTGAGGCGAGCCGTCGACTCTCTTCGCGGGCGCATCGAGATTCAATCGAAGCCGGGCGAGGGAACGCGGTTCTCAATCTACCTGCCGCTCACATTGGCGATCACAGATGGGATGCTCGCACGAGTGGGAGCCGAACGCTACATCATCCTCACCGTGAAGATCCAGGTCAGCCTCCAGCCCATGCGCGACGGACTCTCGACCGTGTCGGGGAAAGGGGAGATGGTCATGCTTCAGGGGAGCCTCATCCCGATCGTACGCATGCACGGGATCTTTCACATCGGGGGCTGCGAGACGGACCCCACCCGTGCGCTGCTGGTGGTCGTGGGCGAAGGAAGCCGCCGGACCGCGCTCATGGTGGACGACCTACTCGGACAGCACCAGTTCGTGGTCAAGGCCCTCACTGGGCACGTCGCGGGCACGCCGGGCATCGCGGGCAGAGCCATCCTGGGCGACGGCGGTGTGGGCCTCATCGTGGACCCGGAGGGCCGCATAGACGGCGTCACTCACGGAGGAGGCGACGCCTCGGAGACCGAGGCCGCCTAGGGGTCTAGCCCGCTGTCACCGCCTCAAACGCCGAATCTGCCGCCTCGCGTAAGGCCTCGCGCTCCGCATCTCCGTGCGCCGTCGAAACAAACGCCGCCTCGAAGGGCGAAGGCGCCAGGTAGACCCCATTCTCCAGCATGACCTGGTGGAAGCGGCTGAACGAGGCCCGGTCCAACCCAGCCGCCGAGTCCCAGTCCGTGACCGGATCCGCTGTGAGGAAGTAGCCGAACATGGCACCAACGCTCGACACAGATATGGGCACGCCGGCCTCGTCGGCCGAGGTTCGTAGGACCTCGACCGTCGCTTTCGTAGACACCTCGAGGCCGGTCCAGATCCCGGGCTCGTCGAGCTGTCGCAGCGTCGAGAGGCCCGCCTGCATCGCCAGCGGATTTCCGGACAGCGTACCGGCTTGGTAGACGGGACCCGCGGGCGCCACCAGGTCCATGATCTCTGCACGGCCACCGAACGCGCCCACCGGGAGTCCTCCTCCGATCACCTTCCCTAGCGTGGTCATGTCCGGTGCGATGCCGAACCGGCCCTGCGCACCCCCCGCACCGACGCGGAAGCCGGTCATGACCTCGTCGAAGACCAGTAGCGCCCCGTGCTCAGAGGTCATCGCTCGCAACGCCTCCAAGAAGCCTGGCTCGGGAAGCACGAGCCCCATGTTGCCAGCGACGGGCTCGACGATGACCGCCGCGACTTCACCGGGGAAAGCCTCGAGGATCGACCGCACGGAGTCGGCGTCGTTGTAGCGCGCCACCAGTGTGTCCGCGACCGTCGCCTCGGGCACGCCTGGGGAGTCGGGCAGCCCGAGCGTCGCCACGCCGGAACCGGCCTCGACCAGAAGCAGGTCGGCGTGACCGTGATAACAGCCGGCGAACTTCACGATCTTCGTGCGCTTCGTGAAGGCACGCGCCACGCGCAGCGCGCTCATGACCGCTTCCGTCCCCGAGTTTACCATGCGGACCTTCTCGACCGCGGGTAGGGCGGCGCAGATGCACTCCGCGAGCTCGACTTCGGCGGGACAGGGAGCGCCGAAGCTGGTGCCTCCGCGAAGCGTCTCGGTCAGGTCCGCCACTACGCCTGCTGAGGCGTGCCCGAGAATCAGCGCGCCCCACGACATGACGTGATCGACGTAGCGATTGCCGTCCACGTCCACCAGGTACGCGCCCTCGCCGTGATCGATGAAGCGCGGATCACCGCCCACGGCCTTGAACGCGCGCACAGGCGAGTTCACACCGCCGGGAATGCGCTGGAGAGCCCGATCGAAGAGTGCCCGAGAACGTTCCACTATAAATAGTCCATGAGTCGAAGAGCAGCCTGCTCGCCGCTATGAATGGTGTCCGGAATCCCGACGCCTCCGTACGAACAGCCCGCCAGGAACAGGCCCCGGAGCGACGCAGCTCGATCCTGGATCATGCGAACGCGCTCAAGATGCCCGAGCGTGTAGCCCGGCATACTGTTCCGCCAACGATGGACGCGCCACCAGCGGGGCGCGGCCTCGAGCCCGATCGCGTCTTGCAGCTCGTCGGTGAAGGTCTGCAGCAGTCGCTCGTCTCCCTCCGGGCCGGCGGGCGGAAGATGCGGCTCACGGATGAAACCCCGCAAGAGCACGCCGTCGTCCGGCGCGCGTCCGGCGAACTTACGAGACGAAAACGTCACACCCGCGACCTTTCTTCCTTCTGAGAGCGGGTTCAGGTAGCCGTGCCCCTGGAGCGAGCGAGGAAAGTCCGCCGAGTCGTACGCAGCTGTGACCACACTCGTCGAGGTGAAGGGAATCTTGCGCAGGGCCGATGAAAGATCGGCTTGTTCGGCCAGAAGGCGCGCCGTGAGTGGCGCGGGCGTCGTGACTACGACCGCTTCTGCGAAGAGCGGGGATCGGCCCTCGATGTAGAGCGTCCAACCGTCGGGCGAGCGTCGGATCGCTTCGACCGTCGTGCCGCGGAGAATTTGCAGGCCCTCAGCGCGCTCGATCGAGGCCTCGAGCGCCTCTGTGAGTCCGCCCATCCCACCTCTCAGGGACAGAAACGGAGCGTTGGCGCGGTGCGCGACCGCGGCAGGCCTCAACGTCTGAGCCTTCAAGCCTCGGGTGACACTGCCCGATTTCCGTTCGGCCTCGACGAGCGCGGGAAACGTGGCTTCGATGCTCAAATGGTCCGGACTGCTTCCGTACAGACCTCCGAGCAGCGGCTGCATGAGCCGTTCGTACAGCTCGGAGCCGAAGCGGCGCCGCACGAAGGACCGCACGGACTCGTCGCTGTCGGACGTTCGCCTCGGGATCCAACGCTCCATCGCGACGCGGGCACAGCCCCAAGGACTCAGGATCCCCGAGGCCCAGAGCGGGCCGAGCTTGGTGGGCACGAGACCCGTGAGCCCGTCCGGAAACGGCACCAGGGTCCCTGCTCTGCGTACGAAGGCGCGCGGCCGGCCCGGCTCGCTCGCGACCAGCTCGTCGCCCAAGCCGAGTTCCTGCGCCAGGGCGCGAGCCCATGGCTTGCGAACCAGAAAGCTGTCGGCGGCGGCCTCGACGACGAAGCCGTCGAAGGACTCGGTCAGAATCTTGCCGCCCAATCGGTCGTCTCGCTCGAGCAAAACAACGCGCGCGTTGAGCGGGGCGGCGGCGGCCACCGATTCGGCCCCATCTCCCTCCAGGCGCGCCCCCGGATTGAGCAGACGATGCACGACGGTGAGGCCCGCGAGGCCGCCGCCGACGACGGCTACGGTCGGGGTCCGCGGAGCCTCGGGAGTGGACACGCTGGTGGGCCGATCAGCCGACGGCCGCGCGGCTCCAGGAACGAAGAGTGTCCAGAACCACGGAGACGCCGTCCATCGGGGTCGTCGGATTCACGCCGTGTCCGAGGTTGAAGACATGTCCGGGGCGTCCGTCCGCGAGCGTCAGGATTCGCTGCACGCGTTCGCGGATGAAATCGTGCGGTCCATAGAGCACCGCCGGATCGAGATTCCCCTGTACGCCCTTGTCTTCGCCGACTCTGGCCCACCCTTCGTCGAGCGGCACCCGCCAGTCGAGCCCGATGACGTCACCGCCGGCCTCGCTGATGTCCCCGAGCAACTCGCCTGTGCCGACCCCGAAGTGGATCGTCGGGCAATCGAGGTCGCCCAACGCCTCGAAGATGGCAGCGCTGTGCGGCTTGACGAAACGGCGGTAGTCCTCGCGACCGAGATAGCCGACCCAACTGTCGAAGAGTTGAAGCACTTGGGCACCAGCCTCGGCCTGCGCGCGTAAGTAGTCGATCGTCAGCGTAACGAGCTTCTCCATGAGCGCGCGGAACGCCTCCGGTTGGTGATACATGAAGCTCTTCGTCTTGATGAAATTTCGCGTCGGGCCGCCTTCGATCAGATAACTCGCCAACGTAAACGGCGCTCCCGCGAAGCCGATCAAGGCGGTGTCGGGCGGGAGTTCCGAGCGCACGAGACGGAGCGCCTCGAGCGTGGGCGCGAGGGCTTCGAGAGGATCGATGGGGACGAGCCGCGCGATGTCTTCAGGCGTTCGTATCGGGTTGGCGATCGAGGGGCCCACATCCGGAACGAAGGTCAGGTCGATCCCCATCGGGACGAGCGGCAGGAGGATATCCGCGAAGATGATGGCGCCGTCCATGCCGAAACGACGGATGGGCTGGAGCGTGACTTCCGCGGTCAACTCGGGAACGGCGCAGATCTCGAGCAGCGTGTGCCTCTCGCGCACGGCCCGGTACTCGGGCAGGAAGCGCCCGGCCTGCCTCATGAACCAGGCGGGCGTTTGGTCGACGGGCTGAAGCCTGCATGCCGCGACGAGACGGGGTTCGCTCACGGCCAGAGCTCTGTCGGCCGATCGCTGGGGGCGTGCGTGGCAACGTGCACCGGGGCGTCCAGGAGCGTATACGGCCGGGCCGCCGTCGCGCGCAGCTCGCGCACGAGTTCCGAGAACCTGGGTAGATCATCCGACTCGTAGACCACCACGAATTCGTGGTCCTGCAGGCCGGTGCAGTAGAGCAGCAACTGGGAGATGCCCTCGTAGCTCCTCCCGATCTTGATGTGTTCGTTCATCATCGCCTGACGGCCGGGTTGATGGATCAGATACCACTCGGCCGTTTTGGAAAACGGATAGGCGATGAGGTACGGCAGGATCTCGGAACTAAAGGGGTCGATGCGCCCCGCGTCCCGGGCGCCGCGGTATTGCGTCTTACGCGTGAAGCCCCACAGGACGTCGACCATGCTCACGTAGCGCCGGAAGGGGCGCAGCGCATGCGCATAGGCGGCGAAAAACGTCTGGGGGCCTGAGTTCTCCTTCATACGCACGGCGCACCAAAGGATGAAGTCCGAACCGACGCGTGTGGGGGAAGTGCGATAGTGCCGGACGCCCTCCGCCACGCCGGAGGTCTTCTCGGCCCAGGAGACTTGCAGGGCCGTGCGCTCTTCTTCGCTCAGGCGCCAATATTCGTCCGTGAGCGAGTAGACACCGAAGTGGTTGAGTGAGCTCTGAGGCTCGTCGTTTACGGTGTCGTCTTCCGTAGCCACCGGGCTACCTCCTCCGCATGGTAGGTGATCACGAGGTCCGCCCCTGCTCGCTTCATGCCCAACAGGGACTCCATCACTACGGCCTGCTCGTCGAGCCACCCCGCCCGGGCCGCCGCCTTGAGCATGGCATACTCGCCGCTGACGTTGTACGCGACGAGCGGTAGCGAGGGGAATGCATCTCGCAGCGAGCGCACGATGTCGAGGTAGGCGAGCGCGGGTTTGACCATGAGGAAGTCCGCGCCCTGCTCGATGTCCAGCCTGGCCTCACGCATCGCCTCGCGCGCGTTGGCAGGGTCCATCTGATGCGAGCGACGATCCCCGAATGCGGGCGCGCCGTCGGCAGCGTCCCGAAACGGTCCGTAAAACGCGGACGCGTACTTCACCGCGTACGACATGATGGGGATCTGTTCAAAACCCGAATCGTCGAGAGCCGCTCGGATCGCGCCGACCATGCCGTCCATCATGCCGGACGGCGCCACGATGTCCGCGCCGCTCTCGGCCTGGGAAACAGCTACCCGCGCCAGCACGTCGAGCGTCGACGCGGTATCGATCGTGTGATCGTCCCGCAGGATGCCGCAGTGCCCGTGGTCGGTGTATTCGCAGAGGCAGGTGTCGGCGATGACGACCACATCCGGACAGGCCGCTTTGATCTCCCGAGCGGCCCGCTGGACGATCCCGTCTTCCGCCCAACTTTGGCTGCCCGATGCGTCTTTGTCCTTCGGGATCCCGAACAATACTACGGCCCGGATGCCGAGTTCAGCCGCCTGCTCAGCGTGGGCCGCGGACTCCGCGACCGAGCGCCGGAACACGCCGGGCATGGAAGAAATCTCGGTGACCCCGTCGCCTTCCTCGACGAAAAGCGGCAAGATCAGGTCCTCGACGTGCAGCCGGGTTTCCCGGACGAGCGCCCGGATCGCCGCCGTACGGCGCAGCCGTTGCGGACGTTGGTGCCGCCGGCTCGAATCGGGGCTGTCGTTTGAGCTCATGTCGCGGTCGATGAGGTGTGACGGACCCAACCTTGGTAGGTAGCGAGCGCGTCCACCAGCCCACGCGAGGTCGACTCGCGCGCCTCGACGTGCACGCGCACGCCGAGTTCTCGAGCCGCTACGCTCGTAACGGGTCCGATGCTCGCGACGACAGCGTCGCCCATCAGGCGCGAGCCAGCCGAACCGAGACCCTCGAGCAGCCCTCGGACCGTCGACGGACTCGTGAACGTGATCGCGTCGACTCCCTGCTCCAGCACCGCGAGTCCGGTGGGGGTCACCGCCTGCATCGTTGTCCGATAGGCGGCGACCGCGTCGACCTGGGCGCCCAGTGCACGAAGCAGGCTGGGCAGTGATTCGTCGGCGAGGTCGGAGCGTGGAAGCAGAATCCGGACACCCCGCAAATCGCCTAGGGCGTCCGGGATCTGATCGGCCCGGTGGGCCCCGGGCGTTGCAGCCACGGTCAATCCCGAGTCGCTGAGCGCCCGAGCCGTGGCGGGCCCCACGGCCGCCAGTTTCGGCTCACTGGTGGCTAGTCCGACGTCCAGCGTAGCGGTGCGCCGCAAGACCGCCTGCACCCCGGTGGCGCTCGTGAACACCACCCAGTCGTACTCCTCGGCGGAGCGCAAGGCACGGTCGAGAGGTTCGAAACTCGCTGGCGGCTCGATCCCTATCGTGGGTACGAGCACAGGCAACGCACCCGCCGACTCGAGCATCCGGCATATCTCGACCGCCTGCGCCGGGGGTCGCGTCACCACGACCCGGCGCGACTCGAGCGCTCTCATGCGAGCAACGCCCGGGCGCCGAGGCCGATCGCCCGCTCGGCCAGCGAGCGCCCCAGTTCGTGCGGATCCTCGCCAACGGACGAGATGCGGATGCACTCGCCCCCGCTCGACCCCCCGACGAAGCCGTGCAGTTCGAGACGCGCTTCCCCGGCGCTCCGAGCCAGGGCGCCCACGGGGAGCGAACATCCGCCACCGAGCGCGGCCAAGAAGGTCCTCTCCGCGTCGACCTCCTTGCGCACGGCCACCTCGTCGATTAGGCCGAGCAGAGCCCTCGCCTCATCGTCGTCCTCGCGGCACTGCACAGCGAGAGCTCCCTGGCCCGGAGCCGGCACGAAGCTCTCGATCGGCAGCAACTCCCGTATGTGCTCGGTGAGACCCAATCGGTTCAGTCCCGCAGCCGCGAGCACGACCGCGTCGAGCGGGCCGTCGACCGCCTTCGAGACTCGGGTCTCGACGTTCCCGCGTACGGGTTCGACCCCGAGGTCGTCTCTGGTCGCGAGAATCTGCGCGCGCCGCCGCGGGCTAGACGTGCCGACCTTGGCACCGCTCGGCAATGCGGCGAGGCCCCCGTCGCGGACCGAGATCAGCGCGTCCCTGGGATCGTCCCGGCTCAGAATGGCCGCCGTGACGATGCCCGTGTTGTCCTGGATGGGCAGATCCTTGAGCGAGTGAACCGCCACACGCACCTGGCCCTCCAAAAGCGCGCGATCGATCTCGGATGAAAACGCAGCGCCACCGAGGTCGGATAGCACTGCATCCACCTCACGATCTCCGAACGTGGAGAGCGGCACGACGCGGGCCAGCAAGGTCGAGGACACCTCGCACAGCCGACGGGAGACATGGTCGGTCTGCCAGAGGGCCAGCCTGGACGCACGGGTTCCGAGCAGGAGTTCTCCTCGGAACGCCGGTGTCATTGAGTCTCTTCGTCGAGAGCGAAGAGCTGTCGCACGATCCTCGAGTATTCCTGGAAGTGCCCCGCGGCCGAAGCGGACCGCAAGCGCAGGGAGGGCTCGTGCAGGAGCTTCCGCACCAGCGCGCCGCTGAAGTGCTCGATGCGGCTCCGCGTCTCCGCGTCGATTCCCTCGAAGTCGCCAAACAGGCGAGCGATCTCGTTCTCACGTAGTTCTTCGGCTCGCTGCCAGAACGCCGCAAGCACAGGTTGCATACGCCCGATCTCGCGGGCCTGATCGTACTGGGCGACTTCCTCGTCGACGATGGCCTCGGCGCGTCCGATCTCTTCGTGCCGCCCCTCGAGGTTGGCGTCACTCACGGCACGCAGGTCGTCGAGACCGAAGAGTCCAACACCTTCGATATCGCCAACCCCCGGCTCGACGTCCCGCGGGACGGCCAGGTCGATGATTACCATGGGGCGATCCGGCGCTCGTCCCACGAGAGCTGGCCTCACCAGGTCGCGCGTCAAGATGGGCTCCAGAGAGCCCGTGGTGGCAAGCACGACGTCACTGTCGGTGAGCAGCGTAGAGAGCTGTTCCAAACCCGCCGCCCTGCCGCCGAAATCGGCGGCGAGCGCACCTGCGTTCTCGAAACTACGGTTCGCGATCGTGAGTACCGCGCCACCGGCTCTCTCGATGGTGCGGCATGCGAGTCGCCCCACCTTGCCCGCTCCGATGACCAGGACCCGCTTGCCCTGGAGCGAGCCCATCTCCCGCGTAGCGAGCTGGATGGCCACGGAGCTGAGGCTGATGCGCCCTCTGCCAATCCCAGTCTCCTGCCGGGCGCGTCGGCTGGCGCGTCTGGCCGCCTCCGCCATAGCGATCAACGCATCATTCCAACCTTCCGTATCGACGGAGCGGGCGAATCCGCGCGACACTTGGCCCGCGACTTCATGCTCTCCGATCGCGAACGAATCGAGGCCGGCGGCGACTCTACAGAGATGTCGCACCGCGTGGGAGCCGCGATGCACGTAGACCAACGGCTCGACGTGCAAACCCACGGCGTCCGCCGCCTTGAGGAATATTTCGGCGTGGATCGCGTGAATCATCTCATCGACCGCATCGGCCTCGACGGCTAGATAGAACTCCACCCGATTGCAGGTGCTCACGACGGCCATGTTCGACGGGCGCAGACAAACGGTACCACCGTCGGCGTGGCGGTCGGTGCCGTCCAGTGCGTGTTGCACGATCGTCACGGCCGCTTCCATGAACGGCATGGGCGCGACGCGTAGGCTCGTGCCCACGCAGAGCTCGACGAGTACCGGCCGACGGTCGTCACGGTGCAACGTGACGCCTTCCAGCCCTCTGAACTCTGTGTCCACGGCCACTTTCCGACCCGAGCGCGTCCGCCCGCTCACGACGCGGCGCCCATCTGTTCCACCGGCGTACCGGGCAGGGCGTCGAGCACGAGGTCGGCTAGCACGGCGCCCATGTCTGGGTGATCGTGGGGCGTGGCTACCCGGTGGAAGCCCATTCCCATCGCCTCCACGACCTCCCGGAGTTCGAGGTCGAGCTCTCCCAGCGTCTCCGACTGCTCATGGATGAAGCTCAAGGGGACTACGCAGACATGCTCGGCTTCAATCGTCGGCATCAAGGCCTCATTCGACGGCTCTGTCCAATCGATGGCACGGTTCGAATGGTTCTGGTATCCGAGCTCGTAGCGGTCGAAGCCAGCGGTGTCCGCGATGAGTCGGCACGACTCCTCCACATGCCTCTGATACTGACTCCCCTCTTTCAGGTAGGAGACCGGAGTGCCGTGCGCGGAGAAGTAGAGGCAGACCGCCGGGTCCTGGCTGTCGAGGCCCCGCTCGGTCATCAGCGAGCGAATGCCATCAGCCCGAAGCGCCACGTATCTCGGCGTGCGGTGCCAACCCCCGATGAACGCTGCGTCCACGGTCCATGAGAGAATCTGGAGCTGGTCGCGCACGGTCTCCAAGGCCGCCACCGTCGTGGTGGGGCCGCTGACTGGATACAAGGGAAGCGCCACCAGTCGGTCGACCCCGCTGTCTCGGCAATTCCCGAGCGCGTCGGCAATCGTCGGGGTCGTGAACTGCGTGCCGACGACGACGTGAGCCTCGTGCCCGAGCGTCCGTAGAGCAGACTCGAGGGCCCTGGCGTGGGCTTCGGCATGCGCGTTCATGGGGGAGCCGCCGATCTTCTGGTACGCCTCCATGAGCCCAGGGGCGCGCGCTTCTGCGAGCTGCCGCGCACGCTGGGCTCCCGAGCCGGGTTCGAGCCTGCGATTGGCGAGGAAGATGCCTTCCAGGAAGTCGACCACGCCCTCGGGATCCGACCCCTCGGGCTCCCCGAACGCGAGCAGCACGACGCCGACCCGGCTCACTGATCTGCTCGCATGTCGATGATCCGAGTCATTGCCATACCTCTCCAGATTACCCACGGACATCGAGGCTAGTGGCAGTCGGCGCGGCAGACAATTCGTACATCTACCCACCCCACTGGCCACCCGTGGGTGAAGTCCGCGGCCTAAGTGTCGACACTAGTTACTCGGAGGCCAGACGTCGGTCCGGGCGATTGAGCGGGGGTGTGTAGAGGATGGATCGCAACTGCAATACCCAGAGGGAATCGGAGCCGCAGTGCTGAGCGCCGACATAGACGAACGTCCCGTCCTGTTGGCGGCAGACGACAACAATTCCGTGCTCCTATTCGTGAGCGCGGTTCTTTCGACGCTCGACCAAAAGCCGGAGATCGTAACCGCCACGAACGGCGAAGAGGCACTTCGCATCGCGAAAGAACGCACTCCTCATGTCATCATCATGGACTGGGAGATGCCCGTCATGGACGGGCTGACGGCGGTGCGCCAACTCAAGGCGACCCCAGAGACCGCGGAGATTCCGATCGTCATGCTGACCGGCGTGGGCGGGGATGGCGACGAAGAGATGGTGCGGATGGCGCTGGACGGCGGCGCGATGGACTACGTCACCAAGCCGGCCGGGCCCACCGAACTCATCGCCCGAGTCGAAAGCGCGCTCCGGATCAGCTTGTCGACACGTGCACTGCGCGACGCGCGCGACAGGTTGCTGCAGGCCAATGACGACCTGATACGGGCAATGCAGGAGGTGAAGACGCTCTCGGGCCTCCTCCCCATCTGCAGCCACCGCCGGGAAGTGCGCAGCGACGACGGATACTGGGGCAACCTCGAGGCCTATCTACACACGCGCACGCATACACAGTTGAGCCACGGTATCTGCCCTCCCTGCTTTTCGAAGAGCACTACCCAGACCTGGGGGAGGAAGAGGCCGCAGAGGAACCACGCGTGTCCGCGTAGTTGAAGCTGGACGCTCCGCTCCTCTACAGAGGCAGCTGCCGGCAATGCCGCAGAAACGAGCGCTCGGCACGCCGCAGGGTCGCGATCTCCTCGAAGAAGACCTCCAGATAGCGCACACTCCGCCCCCTCTCGCCGTCGTCGAGGTACGGGAAATCTCGGTAAAGGGCCATGATACCGGGCTCGGCCGACCAGAACTGCTGTAGGGTTGGCTCCGGATCGAGGCCGTCCCTACACCACCCGCGGTACATGCGCTCCTGGACCGCCTTGATGCCCAAAGTGGGATCGGGCGTCGCATAAGGCGCGTCGACGATTCCAGCGAAGTCGAAGTCGTACGGAACCGGCAACGCGATGCCGTCGATGCCCAGCACCTCGGTGTTGTGTCCAGCCACATCCGACCAGTCCGTGTTCCCGATCATGTACTGGAAAACCGACATGGTGGTGGTAGTGGCGGGCTCGAAAATGCCTTGCGGGAGGTTCTTGCCGTCGGGGATGTCGAAAACCTCAGCGCCCATCGCGACTCGGTCCGCGGGAGCGTCGTCTTCTTCGATGAAGAACGCCAGGCGCGTAAACGGATCGTCGTCTCCCCTCTCGTCCACGTACGTGATGCGCGCGAGCCGCACGTGGAACGACGTCGCCGTCACCATACTGAAGGCGCGGTACGCGAGCTACTCGTTCAGAACCAGCTGTTCGTAGGAATCCCGATTGGGGCGGCACACGCTCACGATCTTGAGCTTGTCCTGTCCTTCGAATTCGGTGCCCTCGGCCTGCTTCTTCTTGAGATTGAGCCTCAGTGGTGGGAAAGAGCAGTTCGCCTTGTCGAGCCGGAAATGCCCACGAGTGCGCAGCTGCGCCTCGATTACGAAGTCCTCCCCGCCCTCGGAGGCGACGGTAACTGTGGCCGGCCGCTCCGGCGATTCGCGTCGGTCGTCCTTCAGCTGGCTGAAGTCGGCCGTGAGCGTCAACTCGATCACCTCGTCCGTCCCAAAGAGCGGCGATTGTTCGACTGCCTACGCGGACGCAAGAAGCCCGACCGGCCAAGCGATGGCAAGCGCCATCGTGCCCAGAAGCGTCAGTTTCATCGATCCCCCCACGATCTATCGTCAAGCCCACCACACATCCCGTCCAACTCCCGATACGGATACGTCGGCACGTTGCTTCAGTTGCTTTAGTAGTCTCGTTGAAACCTGGGAGCCACTATATTCGTCTCCAATATAGTTGAGTCGATCACCCATGCGGAGCCCAGAGAGGTGAACCACCGAGCGCCTGTGAACGCGAAGACGAGAATAAACCAGTCGATGTTTCGGATTCTGCTCGCGTTGGGTGCGGAGCAGATGCACGGATACGCAATCATGCAGGCGTTCGAGGAAAAGACCGGCGGTCGTGAACGCATCTTGCCCGGCACGCTCTACGCGTCACTGGCGCGCATGGTGAAGGCCGGACTCGTGACCGAGCTGGAGGACTCCGAGGACGGGACGAGCGGAGGGCCGCGCCGACGCTACTACCGGCGCACCGAAGCGGGCCTGGCCGTCGCGCGAGCGGAGTCGGAGCGAATCCAGGTGCTGCTCGAGGTGGCGCTCGGGGAAGACCTGTTGCCCGGGAGCGTCGGCTGATGGCGCGCGTCGTATTTGCGCTGCTGCTGAGGGTCTTCCCGGCCGACTGACGTGCCCCTCAGTGCGGTACGACATCCTATGCTGGACCTTGAGGCGTCTGAGGTCCAAGAAGCTGGGGCATTCTAAGGAACCAGTCGGCAGGTTTTACCGTCTCTGGAGCCGGGGGGC
>Ga0066376_10003959_pt1 | contig 13048 bp, 11 predicted proteins | sample Knorr_S15_td_Bot_FD_77009 | JGI IMG/M metagenome (GOLD analysis project Ga0066376, IMG submission 77009) | Marine microbial communities from Southern Atlantic Ocean transect - Knorr_S15_td_Bottom_ad_5009_LV_A | ecosystem: Environmental > Aquatic > Marine > Oceanic | place: Southern Atlantic... | reverse complement strand
TGAAAAACCGAAAGGAGATAATTCTTGGATTAATGGGGGATTTTTTGTTTCTGAAACGGACATTTTTGATTTTATTGAAGATGATTCTACAATCTTAGAAAAACATACTTTATCCACTTTAGCAAAACAAAATCAAGTAAATGCATTCAAACATGATGGTTTTTGGCAACCTATGGATACTCTTAGAGATAAAAATTATTTAGAAGATTTGTGGTCTAGTGGAAATATCCCATGGAAATCTTGGTAATATGAAAAACCAAAATATTGAAAAGGATTTTAAAAATAAGACTGTTCTTGTAACTGGACATACTGGATTTATTGGAACTTGGATGTCTTTATGGCTAGATCTTCTAGGCGCAAAAGTAATTGGTTATTCTCTTAGTCCCTCTACAAAACCCTCTATATTTGAGACAGTGAAACTGAAAAAAAATATTACACATGTAATTGGTGATGTTACTAATTTTGAAAAATTACAACAAACAATCAAAACAAACAAACCAGAATTTGTATTTCATTTAGCCGCCCAGGCTATTGTGCGTGAATCATATGATCATCCATTGACAACATTTCAAACAAATGTAATGGGCACTGTCAATATTCTTGAATCTATAAAAAATTCTTCAGTTAAATCTTGTATAATAATGACTAGTGACAAATGTTATGAAAACAGAGAATTTGGTCGTGCATTTAAAGAATCTGACTCTATGGGGGGTAATGATCCTTACAGTGCAAGCAAAGGTGCTGCAGAATTAGTTACTGCTGCTTATCGTCATTCTTTTTTTAAAAATAATAAAATTGGGATTGCATCGGTTAGAGCTGGAAATGTAATTGGTGGGGGGGATTGGTCTACTGATAGATTGATCCCTGATTGTTTTAGATCCCTTTATCAAAATAAAATAATTTCAATTAGAAATCCTGATGCAGTACGACCATGGCAATTTGTTTTAGAACCAATATCTGGAATGCTTTCTTTATCTTTACATTTAAGAAAAAATCCAATGCAGTTTTCTGAACCTTGGAATTTTGGATCTAGTTCAAGTAAAAAAATTACTGTTGAACAAATAGTTAAAAAAATTGTTCAACAATGGGGAAAAGGAAAATATAAAAAAAATTCTAATAAAAAGGATAAAGAATACCATGAAGCAAAAATCTTGATGCTAAATTCAACAAAAGCAAAAAAAGTACTTAACTGGAAGTCTGTTTATACAAATAACGAATCTCTTTTTGAAACAATTGAATGGTACAAACAATACGTGGGTAAAAATAATATGAAAGAATTTACAATTAAGCAAATTCAAAAATATATGAATAAAGGGAAATGGGATAATTGATGAAATATGGATTTACCAAATGATATTTTAGAAAATTCCCGAATAGATGATGATGAATCTTCTAAACTACGAAAAAATATTCTTGAACTAGTAGTAGAATATTCAAAAATTTCTCATAAAAAGAAAGACTTTGTGCCTGGGAAAACTATGATTCCTGTATCTGGGAAAGTGTTTGATGAAACGGAACTACAATTTTTAATTTCATCTTCATTAGATTTTTGGCTTACATCAGATCGTTTTAACCGAGAATTTGAAAAAAAATTATCTGACTTTCTAAATTCTACTTTTGTTCTAACAACCAATTCTGGCTCTTCTGCTAATTTATTGGCAATTAGTGCACTAAAATCTAAAGAACTTGGAAAAAGATCATTAAATGATGGAGATGAGGTAATTACCGTCTCTACTGGATTTCCAACAACTGTCAATCCAATCATTCAAAATAATCTTATTCCTGTGTTTGTAGATGTAAAACTTGGTTCTTATGTAATTGATGAAACAAGAATAGAAAATGCAATTTCTGATAAAACTAAAGCAATAATGTTGGCACATACCTTGGGAAATCCCTTTAATCTGAATCACATCAAAGAATTGTGTAAAAAATACAATTTATGGTTAATTGAAGATTGTTGTGATGCGTTGGGAAGTACATATGATGATAAACATGTTGGAAGTTTTGGAGATATTGGCACACTAAGCTTCTTTCCTGCACATCATATTACTATGGGGGAGGGAGGTGCAGTTTTTACAGATAACCCATTACTCAAAAAAATTATTGAATCTATACGTGACTGGGGTCGTGATTGTTTTTGTGCTCCAGGAAAAAGTAATACATGTGGAAAAAGATTTGAATGGAAATTAGGACAACTTCCAGAAGGTTATGATCACAAATACACCTATTCTAATTTAGGCTATAATCTAAAAATCACTGACATGCAAGCAGCTGTTGGATTAGGACAGATAACAAAACTTTCTGAATTTATTCAAACTAGAAAAGAAAATTTCTCATATCTTAAAAATGAACTAGAAAAGTTTGAAAAATATTTGGTTTTACCTGAACCCACTCCTAAAAGTAATCCTTCATGGTTTGGTTTTCCAATAACTGTAAAAGAATCTGCACCGTTTTCAAAAAATGATCTTGTTAATTTTCTTGCTTCAAAATTAATTGATACTAGGCCTTTATTTGCAGGAAATATTACAAAACAACCCTATTTTGAAAATATCTCATATCGTGTTGTGGGAAATCTCCAAAACACTGATTTGATTATGAATAATACATTTTGGATTGGAGTGTTTCCAGGGTTAACTCAAGAAATGTTAGATTATGTTATTGAACAGTTTAATATTTTTATGAATAATGTGGATGGAAAATAAAATGTCTGATGAATTAATAGAATTAGCAAGAAAAATAAGACTTCATGTACTTGATATGGTTACATATTCTAAAACCTCACATGTTGGTGCAGCTTATTCAATTGTAGAAATTTTAGTTATTTTATATTTTAAAATTTTAAACATAAACCCATCAGATTTAAAAAATGAGAATAGGGATAAATTTCTTCTTAGTAAAGCTCATGGAAGTGCTGCTCTTTATGCTACATTATTTGAAAAAGGGTTTTTCCCAAAGAATTTTTTACAAAAATATTGTATTAATGATGGAATTCTTCCTGCACATCTAGATAAAACAAATGTTCCAGGAATTGAATTTTCTTTAGGTTCTCTTGGACATGGATTTTCTGTAGGTTTGGGAATGGCCATTTCTAACCATCAAACAAAAAACAGTGGAAATATCTATGTAATAATAGGCGATGGTGAGTGTAATGAAGGTAGTATTTGGGAAGGAGCTATGCTTGCATCTCATCTAAAATTAACTAATTTTACTGCAATTATAGATTACAATAAGATACAAAGTTTTGGAAGAACAAATGATGTAATTAATCAAGAACCATTATCTGAAAGATGGAAATCTTTTGGATGGGATGTTGTTGAAGTTGATGGTCACGATTTTAAACAATTACTTGATGCTTTTTTGTTACAGCACAATAAACCTAAAGTAATAATCGCACATACAATTAAAGGGAAAGGAGTATCATTTATGGAAGATAAATTGGAATGGCATTATAAATCGCCTAATGATGAAGAATTTATGATTGCAAAAAAAGAATTGAGTGGGTGTTAGAATTCCGTACAACTTTTATTCAAACTCTAATTGAATTAGCTAGAAAAGATGATCGAATATTTCTTTTAACTCCTGATATGGGTTATTCTGTTTTAGAGAAATTTAGAGAAGAATTCCCAGACAGATTTCTTAATTGTGGAATTGCTGAACAAAATACAATAAGTATTGCAGCTGGATTGGCTGCATCCGGAAAAATTGTTTTTGTTTACAGTATAATTCCATTTGTAACTATGAGATGTTTTGAACAAGTGAGATTAGATTTAGCTTATAATAATTCTAATGTAAAATTAGTTGGAGTTGGTGCTGGTTTTACTTATGGTTCTGCAGGAACATCACATCACGCAATTGAAGATATCGCTATAATGAGATCTATTCCAAATATGACTGTCCTTTGTCCTGGTGATCCAATTGAAACTAGAGAATTAATTAAGAGAAGCTATGAAAGATATGGTCCAATATATATTAGATTAGGGAAAAATGGTGAAGCAAAAATCCACTCTGAAGATATGAGAATCAATATCGGTGATACAATTCAAATTAAAAATGGTCGTGATATGATCCTTCTTACTACAAGTAATACCCTTGAATTAGCAAAAACTTGGGTTGATGAATGGGATGATGAAGGAATTAATGTTGGTTTAGTTAGTATTCCTACACTAAAGCCATTTAATTCAAAATTCATTGAGGAATTATTGAAACAAAATATTCCTATCTTGAGCCTGGAAGAACATAATATAATTGGAGGTCTTGGTAGTGCTATTGCAGAAGTAATTGCTGAAAGTCAAAAGAAAGTAATTTTTAAAAGAATAGGAATAAATGATAAATTTTCTCATTATGTGGGTAATCATGACTTTCAAAGAGATATGATGGGATTATTACGAAAACCATCATTAACCTTTATTCACAAAAAATAAAAGATCATAAAAATTAACGTACATATGAAAAAAAAGATAATCGGTATTTTTGGAAGTACAGGTCACATTTCTCAAAATTTAGTTTCATATTTTCATAAAAATAATTATGGACATCTAGTTCTATTTTCAAGAAATAACTCAAAACTGAATAATTCCTTTAAAGAATATGTTGATGGGAATTTTATTTTTGAGCGGTATTCTAATTTTCCCAAACATGATTTTGATGTCATTATAAATTGTATCGGTGAAGCAAATCCATCAAGTAATTATTCCCCAAAATATTTTTCTGATGTAAATTTTTATGATGACAAAATTTTACACTACATGCAAGAAAATACTAAAACGTCATACATTAATTTTAGTAGCGGAATTGTGTATGGCGATGATTTCACTTTTCCTGCAACTGATAAAAACAATCTCCAATTAAATCTCAATCAATTCAACTCAAAAAATTTTTATGTTCTATCAAAAATACATGCTGAATTAAAACATAGATCACATCATGATCTAAATATTTTTGATTTAAGAATATTCAATTTTTTTAGTCGTCATATTAATTTAAAATACCAATTTTTAATAAATGAATTAATTAATTCAATTAAAAATAATACCATATTTTATACTGATAATACTGATATTGTTAGAGATTACATCCATCCATCTGATCTTTATTTGATTGTAAAAAAATGTATTAATAAAAAAAATAATAATTTTGCAATTGATGTTAAAAGTAAAAAACCTATCTCAAAATTTGAACTTTTAAATCATTTAAAAAAACAATATGGTCTAAAATTTAAAATAAAAAATTCTCCTTCCTCTTCAATTGAGTTGAAAAAAAATTATTATTCTAAATCAAATAAATTAAATAAATTGTTGCGTTTTAAACCAAGATTCACCTCGTTTGATTCAATAATAGATGAATTAGATTTTTTATTATAAATCCCATCTATTATCATCAATTTACGTTCAAAAATAATTAATTTAGTCACAATTATCTCTACTAATTATTAAAATATCGATCGAATTCATGGGTGTATAATTGTCAGAAAACTTAATTGAGAAACCCAAAATCAGCATTGGCGTTCCTGTATTTAATGGTCAAAATTTCATTAAAGCAAGATTAGATAGTATTCTTAATCAGTCATTTACTGATTTTGAAGTTATCATTTCTGACAATAATTCTGATGATCAAACATCTGAAATTTGTCATGAATATGCTAAAAAAGATAAACGAATTCGTCTAATAACACAAGAAAAGAATATTGGATTGTTTTGGAATTACAAATTTGTTTTAGAACATTCTAGAGGTGATTATTTTGTAATTGCTAATGTTGATGATTTTTGGGAAAAAGATTTTTTGCTAAAAAATTTTAAAATTTTAGAATCAAATCCTGAAATAGTTGTAAGTATGGGTAAAATTACACGTTTTGGATCTTTTAATACATTTGATGAAAAAAAATCAGATAATTTTTTTATTCGAATCTATAAAAAAAATAGAAAAAAATTACGCCCATTAAACATTTTTTCAATTTCTGGTGATTATGAATCTAAGGCACGTTTTTGTTTACGAAATTATAATTTTTGGATACAATTTGGACTTTTTAGGAGACGAGAATTACAGTCAAGTATGATGGATAATCCATTTTATGGATGGGATTATGCATATGTCCTTAATACCTTAAAACATGGTGATGCTTTCATTATAGATGAACCTTTACTAAAATTTTATTCAAAAGGTGCTTCTGGAAATGGAATTTTTGAATTTTTTAAACAGCAAAAAATTTCAAAATTTCAACTGTTTTTACCTCATTCTCAATTTACTATTTGGTGTATACGTAATATTGGATTTTTTTTCTATTTAAAAAATTTTAATTATTTTTTAAAATTAAATTTTTTTACTACCACCAAAATGCTATTGGATTTTTTTTATCGAAATAGGCGTACTGAAACATGATATTATAATGGTATATAGACAAAAATATTCAAGATTGATTCAATTTTAATTTATTTTTCATTTTTTTCTAAAAACAGTCATAAACCATAGTGACTTTCAATTTTTTGTAATGAATAACTTACATATTTTGATAACACGACATTATGATCTTGATTCCTCACATTTCACAAACATTTGGTTAGATAGTATTCTTCCTGAATTATCCAAATTTTTTATTGTCAAAATTACTTGGTTTTGTTACTATTATGAAAAATCCCCCATCTCTTCCAAAGAAACTGATGATGAGATTATTCAAATCCAAGAATTTGACAATGCAATGGATGTAATTGAAAAAATCAAACCTGATCTAATTATTGATAATGAATTTCCAACATTAATTGATCTTGCATTTTTTGTGGCCTCTCGAAATAATGTTGCATTTATTCGAAAATGGAAAAATGTAAGAGAAATAAAAGCCAGTTTTAAAAATACTGTTTTAGGATTTAATTCTATTTTTGATTCTAATGTATATGCTGATAAAAATGATAATAATAAATTCATGAAGCGAGGTAGATTTTTTCTAAGAAAATATATTTTCTTCATAAATACTATAATGAAATCAAAAATATCTTTTTCAGAAAAACTGACTTTTTTTTTAATTAGTATTAAATGGCATTTACGCCCTGATGATCCCTTTACTCATCCTAAATTACAATCTGATTTGGAATTACTAAACGCCGAATGGCTTGTACCTTTTTTGACTAAGCGTGGATATGTGAATACAAAATTGGTTGTTACTGGATTACCTGACTTAGATAGCATAATAAAAAAAACAAAAATGAACTCTTCTGTAAAATCTGAAAAAAGATTGAAAATCCTATTTGCTCCCACACAAATTTATGAAGGAAAAATATACGAGAAAATCAAACACGAAACCATTAAAAATATAATTCAAAAAATCACTCAGCACAAAAATCAATTTACCTTGTCTGTAAAACTTCACCCTACATCACAAAATTTTGAAGAATATCAAAAAATAATTCACGAAATTGATGATTCTATTGAAATATTTCAAAAAGGTGACTTAGAAAAATTTGTAATCGAATCTGATTTGGTCATTTCCTATGGGTTTACATCCGCATTTGTCTATCCATTTGTTGCCAAAAAACCTGTAATCCTCTGTAATTTTTATGATATGGAATTTGTTGACAATTTTGAAGACATCTTATTTTATTGCAAGAATCCTGATAAATTGGTTGAGACTGTGTTAATTGCACATCAAACAAATTTTGAGAAATATGATTCTATAGGAAAATATCTTGAACAGTGCAATTACAAATTTGATGGTCTATCTTCTATGAGAATTGTAAATGCAATAAAACAATTGATTTTACAAAAAAAGTAATTATTTCAAATTATTATTCTAATATATCTTTCATATGTCCTATTTTTTTTATTTATGGAAAGATATTTTATAATATTGGAACTATGGAAAAATGTTATGAATTCTAATGATTTTAATTCTTTAGGAGAACGTATTGCCGACGATGATATATATCTCAATAAAAAATTTCCCAAAGAGCCAAAAGAAATATTTAAACCCATTATTTCATTAATCGAAAATTGTAAATTTCAATCTGGTTTTAATTTATGTGATGTAGGTTGTGCAACAGGTGAATTTCTCGCTCATGCTCAAAATGTTTTCCCACATTGCAATATTTCTGGTATTGATTTTTCAAAATCTCTAATAGAAGAAGCTAAAAAAAATATTCCTACTGGTAATTTTTTTGTTAAATCAATCGAAGAAAAAAATGCCTTAGGAAAGAGAAAATTTGATGTAATAAATATGAAAGGAGTCCTTACTATATTTGATGATCCTCGTCCAATTTTATTGAACTGTTTATCTGCAATGAAAAAAAATGGATTATTACTTGTAACTAATTTTTTTAACGAAGATCCTATTGATGTACTTGTTCGATATCGTAGAGCAGATAAAAAAAATTCTCCATTAGAAAAAGGTTGGAATATGCATTCTTGTTTTACAATTGAAGAACAATTAAGAAACTCTGATTATGACTTGGAAATTAATTGGCATGATTTTGTAATGCCTTTTCCAATAAAACGAGGAGATGATCCGATGAGAACTTGGACTACACAAGTTGGTAATTCTAAAAATATTTCCATAAATGGAGCTTGTCAAATAATTAACTTTAAAATTTTAGAGATACGCATAAAAGATTTTTTCTAATTACATAATATTGATTATTTATTTAAAACAAATTAAACTTATAAAAAAATTATTGAAAATATATTCTAAATTAATTTCTATTTCTAATCTCACCCAAAACTGACTTTACTAACAATCTTGTTTTTTTGTCTATTGAGATTGTAATTCCAATATATGCCATTATTCCAAAAACACCGAATATTACGACACTTGGGAAAAAGTCTATTAATGCAGGCTTGTATTCCAAAAACTCCTCCATCATTAAATGGGTAATTCCAAATACAAAAACAGCAACAATCGAAAATTTTATGATTGCTTTATAATCAAATTTGAACGGAAAATATTTTTTAAATAAAATAATTGAACCAATACTAATAGGAATTTGAACAATTAATGCAATTCCTGCCCAATATGTTACTAGTTCAATTTGAGATTCTACAGTTAATACAAGAATTGATATTGTTATTGATAAAAATACAATATATGAAATTGATTGAATCAATTCTAATGTTGACATAATAATTAATTTACTTTTAAAATAATCTTTGAATGTTGAATTTTTGTCTGTATCAACTGTTTCTATACCTGTTACAAATGTTCGTAAGTTACCTGAAATTACATACAAAAAACTTTTGAGTGCTAAAAATATTACAATGTACTCTGCCACAATATATTCTGGATTTAAAACAAATAATCCTGGCTTGGCAAATGTTATTGTAAATCCTAAAAACAAAATTGCAAAATAAAACAAATGCCTTACATTATCTTGCACAAATTCTGTATTTTTCCCCTGAAGTAATTTTGAATACACTGCCCTGGAAATTAATCCTGCATTAGAAATTACAATTGATAACATTGTTGACGCAGTCCAAAATGCTAAACCAATTACTGAATGTGTTATTACTGAAAAAACCATTATATCTAAAGCATAAATCATATCTCCTAAAGCAGGATACATTGAGATCCAAGAAAGATTAACCCACTTTTTTAGAAATTTTATTTTGATTGAATCTATAAGTTGTTTCTTATTGTAATTAATGTAAAATAATATGCTAATAACATATGCTGTTGTTACTGTTAAAATAACACCTTCTATATTCATCTTCATAAAATATACAAAAAATAGTGCTCCGAAAACCTGAGTTGCTCCAAAAACTATTTGTCCATATGAAACACCTTGAGGTCTCCAACCTATTGTAATTGATGTAAGGACTCTGTTAAGAAATGTTACGGGAACTAAAATTATTCCTAATAGAACAATACTTTGTTCTGCATCCGTTTGTTCTACTGTGATTAATACAGAAATTACATAAATTATTGATCCAATGCCTGAAAAAATTAATCCTGCAAAAATACCTGTCTTTCCAGATTTTTCTTCTCTTGCAACTTCTCTGGTTGTCCAATAAGTTATAACGGGTTCTATTATTGTTGCATATACCACAATTCCACCAATAAAACCCCAAGTTCCATATTGCAAAACATCCAAAGTTCTTGTTACTATTATGGTAAATCCTATGCCCAAACCTATGTTGAACAGTCCTATTATCAAAGAAATGAATCCAGAATACGTTACACGTATACTCAATTTTGTTTCAATTCCATCAAAATCTTTTCATATCTATCTGTGATATTTTTTATTGAGAATTGTTTTGAATTATTTTGTGTAATTATTGCTGCTTTTTCATATCGTTTCTCGCAACCCAAAATATCAATAATCTTTTTTGCAATTTCTTCTGGATTTGTTTTTGAAATAATGCTCCCGCCTTCATTATTCCCGATTAATTCTTTAGCCACACCTACATCTGTACTGATTAGTGGTAATCCAAAACTTGCTGCTTCTAAAAGTGGCAGACCAAAATTTTCATATGTTGATGCTAAAACAAACAGATCTGATTCCTGATAAATTTCATATAATTCTTCACCTGTTTTCCATCCTTTGAAAACAACATTATTTTCTAATTTCAATGATTTTACAAGTGAAACCATTTGTTGTTTGTATCCGGTATCCCCTTCTAATCTTCCTGCTATTTCTTCACCTACAATACTAAATTCAATTTCTGGAATTTCTTTTTTGACAATTTTAACTGCTTTTAATAAAACATCAATATTCTTGAGAGGGACTATTCTTCCAACAAAAAGCAATTTACTCTTTTTATTTTTAGATCTCCTCATCTTTACATTTGAAGGTGGTGTAAATGGTAATGGAATTAATTCAATTTTTTCTTCTTGTACTCCAAATCTTTTACAATCGTTATATTCTGCTTGACTGGTCCCAATGACATATTTTGCAATTCTTGTTGGCGATTTTAGTATTAATGCATCATGAATATGGTATGGAATTTTGCTTCTAAATGATTCATTCAAGTAGTCATATCCACGTAAAGATCCATGTGGAGTCAAAACCACAGGTATCTTCCTCAAATACCCAATCAGTGATCCAAAATCTGTTTGAAATGACATGTATCCGTGAAGGAGAATAATGTCCGTGTCTATATTGGACATTACTTTTAGAAATGAAAATGATGGAGAATATGATGTTATTTTTGTAGATGAAAACCAAATAATCTTGAATTCTTTTTCTGAAAATAATTTTTTATACCTATTATCTAAAACTAAATTTACTTCATGCCCTCTTGAAGATAATTCAATTGATAATTCTTTAATAAAATTTAATGCCCCTCCAATTACTGTGCCAAAATAACTTGAAACTATCAAAACTTTCATTATCTTACTATGAAACACAATATTTCATTTTTAATTAAGATTTATACTGAATTCTTAGCCCCTAATCACTAAAAATTAATCACTAAAAATTGTATATTTTTTCCATCTTTCTGAATTCAAACTCATATCCATTGTAAGTGGCGGACCTGAGTAATCCTTTATTGTCATTGGTTTAATGTTAGGTGTAGTCATTTTTGCTAATTCAAAAACAGATATTTTTTTATCCCCTACAATATGAATAATCCCAGTTAATTTTTCTTTAATCACATCAAATATTCCATTTGCTACTTGATTTGCAAATAGATATGTTCCAAATCTATCTGTAAATGCTTTTTCATAAGGCCATGGTTTTCTTGGAACAAAATTTGTTCGAATTATTGTTGCATTTGGTATTTGATTTACTTCAAATTCTCCCAAAAGTTTTGTTAATGAATAAAAATTTTCGGGGTATGGGATAGATTCTTCTGTATACATTTCTGAATATCCGTCAAATACACATGCAGTACTGACATAAACAAAACTAATGTTTAATTTTGAATGAATTATTTCATCAATGAGATTTTTAGTTCCTTGAACATTAACTCTCCAAGCTAACTGTTTGTCATCTTCACATTGTCGAACTTTAGTAATTGCTGCTGTATGAATAACCATATCAATTTCATTTTGCTGAAATATTTTTTTCACTTGTTCCTTATTTGTAATATCTAATTCTTCATGTGTGGGGGAAATGTTTTCTGAAAATACTTTCTGTAATTCGATTCCAAGCGAACCTGTTCCTCCAGTAATTAACACAACCATTGTATAATTATCCTAATCAATCCTATTTTTTATATTATTATTCATTCTAGATGTTTTATCCGATTAAATTTTCCTGTAATTATGTTAAGTACTTTAGTAGATGTTTGACCGTCTCCAAAACTGGGATCCCATTCACTCTTTATTTCATTAGATGTTATGACACTAACAGCTCTTAGAACATCATCTGATTCTAATCCAGAAATTACATTAAATCCAGCCTCGATAAACTCAGGTCTTTCTGTAGTTTCCCGAATTGTGATACTTGGAACTTTGAAATACAGTGATTCTTCTGGAACTGTTCCTGAATCAGTAATTAAACAAAATGCATTTTTTTCTAATTTTGTGAAATCAAAAAATCCTAAAGGTTTGATGATTTCAATTGATTTTGGAATTTTTACATTCTTTGTCTTACTTAATGTTCTTGGATGCATTGGGTAAATAATTCTCTTTTTGAATTTTTTATTAATTTTCTCTAAACTTGAAAATATTTTCTTTAAATTGTTTTCATCATCTACATTCTCACTTCTATGTGCAGTTACCAAAACATACTCTTTTTCTTTTAATTTCATTTTTTCCAAAATTTTGCTTTTCTCAATTTTTGGTAAAAAATAATTTATTACTTCAATGATTGGATTGCCTACTACATAGATCTTACTTGGATGAATATTTTCACGAATTAAATTTTCTCTTGAGTACTTAGTGTAGGGGAGAAGAATTGATGATAAATGATCTATTATTGTTCTGTTCTTATCTTCGGGCATTCTAAAATCGTATGCTCTCATTCCTGCTTCTAGGTGTACAATTTTTACACCATAATGTGCAGCAACAATTGCTGAAAGACCACTATTTGTATCTCCTAAAATTAACATTACATCTGGTTTTTCTTTAATGATGATTTTCTCAGTTTGTGAAATAATTTTTGCAACCTCTGTTCCAAATTGACCT
>Ga0066376_10003958_pt1 | contig 13051 bp, 13 predicted proteins | sample Knorr_S15_td_Bot_FD_77009 | JGI IMG/M metagenome (GOLD analysis project Ga0066376, IMG submission 77009) | Marine microbial communities from Southern Atlantic Ocean transect - Knorr_S15_td_Bottom_ad_5009_LV_A | ecosystem: Environmental > Aquatic > Marine > Oceanic | place: Southern Atlantic... | reverse complement strand
CTTTATTAGTTGGGAGTGCACTCATTGTGTTGATTCAACTGATTCAATTCTTAAATTTTCCCGTTGAAAATGCTTTCATTTGGGTTTATTTTTTCAGAGCTTTAATGTTAATTATTGCCGGATTTTTGTTTGCCACATACTTTTTCGATAGAGAGATTCTTTTTGATGGTTTTCTTTACTTTTGTCAAGTGACTGCAATCGTGGCCATCCTATCTTTTGCGCTTTATCATTTGTTTGATTTTAAATTTCAACTGCACCTTGGTTATGGATATCCAAGAGTGCAAGGGTTTTTAAGTGAACCGTCGGGTATAGGGGCCATAATGACTTCTGGTTTTTTATTGTTAATTCATCGTGCAAAATACTTTTTATCGGCATTATTCGCCATTTGTATATTTTTGAGTTTCTCTCTGTACTCTTACTTGGTTTTTTTTGGATCAATCTTTTTTTTTCTTGTGTACGGTGGAGGAGGAAACCAAGGTGCGCCTGAACGACTTAAAAAGTACTCTCTGATTTGCGCAATCATAATTTTAATATATGTATTACTACTTTTAACGGATTTTAATGGACATCCTGTTTATCTTAGGCTAAAGGGTGCTATCGATGGTATCTATGGTCTAGATTTATTGGATTCTGATACTTATTTAAATGTGGGTTTAGATAGGGTGTGGGGTTTTATAAAAACGCTGGAGGTAATGAGTAATGACGGTGTATTGCTCACAGGATATGGTTTAAATGCAACATCATTTATATTCCCAGTCCGTTATGGAGACGTTTTAGAATATGGCCTTTCTGCTTATTTGATATCCAGCTATGGCTTGCCCTTTGGTGTGTTATTGCTACTCGTATTGGGCGTGTACACTATTAAAGTATTACAAAGAGATAAGGCTTCGGGAATGTTCCTGATGCCGTTGGTTTTAGGGATTCTTGGTAACTCTTCTGGCGGCATTGTAATGTACATGTTTGTTATTTCTTGTGTTTTTGGCTTATATTTATATTCAGAGCGTGTGCGATGAAAAAAATCCTATGGATTGTTGCCGCGATTGAAGATATTGGAGGCGGCGAAAGATTGTTATTTGAGGGGTTGGATTATTTTCAGGAGAGCAATGTAGATGTTAAGGTTGTGACATGGAGGCTTAATCAAAAAGCGTTCTTTGATGGCACTTACTCTTTTGATAATATTGAACTACTTGAGTCGCAGAAAAAAACCTCAAGGAATAATATTTTCAGCCATGCAAGTAACAGGGCGAAAAGTTTTATACGTCTTTATAAAATTGCAAAATCGTATAATCCTGATTTAATTTTATGTCAGAGTGAATTTGATACTATTTTTGCAGGAGTGCTAGCGAAATTACTGTCTAAACCCTATAGTGTGCTTATTTTTGGCCAAACTTATCAGTTTCCTTGGGATTGGGTTAAGTACACCTTATTGTGGAAAAAACACTTAAGGACTATTGTTGACTCCTGTCAAGGCTATAAGAGCACAATTCCTCTGGAGCCCCCAAAAATTAAATTGCGTAATAGGCTGATGATTGAGTTTTTGGCTCTAGTTCGCTACTATTTTGTACGGAAAGCAAACAATACATACACGTTGTCATCTCAGGTGCAGTGGGAGTGTGAATGTATATATGGTATAAAACCAAAAATCTTACGTGCTGGATTTTCCGAAAAAAAACTGACTGAAAGGGCTGAGATTTTTGGCAATCGAGTTAAAAACGGGCCAATAATTAATTTTGTAATGCTTAGTCGACTTGTCAAGAAAAAAAGAGTTGATCTAGCAATAAAGGCCTTTAAAGATATCAAGCTGCCAAAAGAGTGGCATTTAACTATATTGGGTGGCGGGGAAGAGTTGAGTAATTTAAATCGGCTTGTTTTAGGCCTGCAGTTGGAAGATAGAGTTAGCTTGACTGGTCGAGTTTCCGATGCTGACTTACAGCGGCACTTGTCGTCATCCGATGTTTTTATTAACATGGATGTTGGTGATTTTGAGATAACCGTTATTGAGGCGATGTCATTTGGATTATATGTTGTTGTAAGTAGCGACTTTGTAATTGATTCAGACTTTAGGGAATACAGTGCAATACATGCGGTTCATCCTGAAAAAATAGCTTTAAGAGGTTTTCTAGAGGATGAGTTGTGTGATCGACTAATACAAAATAAACCTAAATTTTCTGCACTAAAGAACTTTACTTGGCAGTATTATTTTTCTTCAATTATAAAGGACTTAAAGTGAAACAAATTTTACAGGATATGGCAACGGGAAAGACCATTGTTGAAACCGCACCGGTGCCAGTAAGTAAGGCAGGGTGCTTGCTTATAAACACATCAACAAGCTTAGTGTCCTCTGGCACTGAAAGGATGCTAGTAGATTTTGGCCGGTCTTCGTACTTTGAAAAGGCACGTAAACAGCCTGATAAAGTGAAAATGGTACTAGATAAAGTTAAAACTGATGGTTTAATAACAACAATAGAGGCGGTCAAATCGAAGCTCGCACAGCCTTTGCCATTGGGCTACTGCAATGTCGGCGTGGTGAGTGAGGTTGGTAAAAATGTTGAGGGATTTAAAGTGGGCGATAGAGTGGTTTCGAATGGACCTCATGCTGATGTTGTACGCGCCCCCAAAAATTTGTGTGCAAAAATTCCCGCCAATGTGTCTGACGAAACTGCTTCATACACGGTTGTAGCCAGTATTGGATTACAAAGTATAAGGCTGGCGGAGCCGATGATAGGTGAGGCTTTTGTTGTTACGGGTGTAGGTCTTATTGGTCTATTGATAGTGCAAATGTTAAAGGCAAATGGCTGCCGGGTGCTTGCAATTGACTATGATGATGAGAAGCTTACTGTTGCAAAATCTTACGGCGCGGAAATTTGCAATCCATCCAAGGGTGAAGACCCGGTTGCTGTAGGTATGTCCTTTAGTAGAAACAAAGGGGTTGATGGTGTTATTATCACTGCTTCGACTAAATCAAATGAACCAATTTCTAATGCTGCAAATATGTCTCGCAAGTGTGGTCGAATTATCATGGTTGGCGTTACCGGGATGGAGCTTAATCGTGCGGAGTTTTATGAGAAGGAGCTTACATTTCAGGTGTCGTGCTCTTATGGTTTTGGCCGAGGAGATAAAGAATATGAAGAAAAAGGCAACGACTATCCTTATGGCTTAGTCAGGTGGACAGAGCAAAGAAACTTCGAAGCTGTTTTAGATATGATGTCGAGTGGCTTAATTGATACGGCTAGCTTGACGAGCTATCGTTATGGTTTTGATAATGCTTTAGATGCATACAATAAACTTCTTCAAGATAAGTCAGCTATTGGGATTTTGCTGGAGTATAACAGTGGTATAAGTGAGCGACACAGTAAGACAGTTGTGCTGAATTCGCAGGCTGATTTTGATTCTAAAAAGCCGGTAGTTGGATTTGTTGGTGCCGGTAACTATGCTTCACGAGTATTAATTCCTGCTTTTCGTGATGCCGGAGCCCAGCTTCATACAATCTCTACCTCAGGCGGAGTAAATGGCGTTACGCACGGAAAAGTTGCAGGATTTAAGATAGCAACTACAGACACCCAGACAATGATTGATAATCCTGAGATTAATACAGTTGCCATAGTCACACAACATAACTCTCATGCCAAATTTGTTGCTGATGCTTTAAATGCGGGCAAGCATGTATTTGTAGAGAAGCCTTTGGCGTTGACTTATGAGGATCTTGAATTAGTGGAGAAGGCCTATAAAAATTCTGGTAAAGAAGGTGTTTTTCCGCATCTTATGGTGGGATACAATCGAAGATTTGCACCACAAATACGAAAGATGAAGTCACTTTTAGAGTCAACAAGGGGGCCAAAGTCGTTTGTGATGCTGATGAATGCTGGTGGCATACCTGCCGATTCCTGGGTGCAGGATATCAACGTAGGTGGCGGGAGAATTATTGGTGAGGCTTGTCACTTTATTGATTTAATGCGTTTTTTATCTGGCTCCAAGATTATCTCAATCCAGGCAAGAAAAATGAGCGAAGATAAAGGTGTTGAAATTACTGAAGATAAGGCAGTCATACTTCTTGGTTTTGAGGACGGGTCTTTTGGAACGATTAACTATTTAGCAAATGGTTCAAGTAAATTTCCCAAAGAAAGAATTGAGGTTTTTGCAGCAGGGCGAGTTTTACAGCTTGATAATTTCATAAAGTTAAAAGGTTATGGTTGGCCCGGATTCAGAAAAATGAATTCCTGGAGTCAAGATAAAGGTCAAAAAGCTTGCGCCAAGAGCTTTCTAAACTCCATTGCCCAGGGCCTAGCAACTCCAATCTCTGTTGATGAAGTGTTTGAGGTTGCAAGAGTTACATTGGAAGTTGCGGATTTGTTAAGAAGGCAGTGAAGGGTATTCTTATAAAATTTAGAGTTATTATTAGTTTGGGTCTAGTTAATGTACTCAGATTTATTTGGTATAAAGCTTCAATTAAATTTGGAATAAATCCTGTGACTAAAATTTCTGCAAGCGTCACAGGAGGTGATTTTTTTACAGAGATTGAACAAGTCCGTGCCGATTTACCATATAACAGCCAATGGCTCAAATCCCATGTGTATTTTAGTTGGTACTTTGTATCAAATTGCCAGTGCCCAGACTGGTTTATGAATCCATTTACCGGCCAAGTATTCAAGGGTGTAGATAAGCATTGGACTAAGATTTCAGATTTTGATAATAATATTGGAGATATTAAAACTATATGGGATCCTTCTCGCTTTGACTGGGTGATTAGTTTTGCCCAAAGTGCCTCTTTAGGCAACAAGAGGGACTTGAAAAGACTCAACGATTGGTTGAATGATTGGCTAGAAAAAAATCCACCTTATTTGGGACCAAATTGGAAATGCGGCCAAGAGGCGTCGATTAGGGTGATACATGTAGCTACAGCTGCTTTGATTTTAAAGCAATATGCTAAACCTTCGAAACAGATACTGTCATTCATTAAGGCTCATTTACTTAGAATTTATCCGACTATTCAGTATGCTATTGCACAAAATAATAACCACGGAACGTCAGAAGCGGCAGCGCTTTTTGTTGGAGGGAGTTGGCTAAAATCTCAAGGGGAGCCTGATGGAGAAAAATTTTATAAATCTGGTAGAAAGTGGCTCGAAAATAGAGCTAAAGTTCTGATTGAAACTGATGGCAGCTTCAGCCAATATTCAATTAATTACCATAGATTAATGTTGGATACATACTCAATAGTTGAGGTATGGAGAAGGAGATTGGATTTAGAGTCATTCTCCTTGAGGCTGATTAGTCAACTGAGTTTAGCTAGCAATTGGTTATTTCAATTTACCAATTCTAGTACTGGTGATACTCCGAACTTGGGAGCAAATGATGGGGCAAGATTAATACCTTTAACTGATTCAAACTATCGTGATTTTCGACCTAGCGTTCAACTGGCAAAACACTTATTTTGCCAAGAAAAGGCATATGAAGACGATGGTGTTTATGACCTTTCCATAAAATGGTTAGGCATAGATGGGGTAAAAGTGCTTTCTTCGCCTGTGACTTCCATGCAATTTGATAAAGGCGGGTATTCTATATTGCGCAACAAAGAAGCTTTTTGTGTTTTCAAATATCCGAGATATAAGTATCGACCATCTCAATCAGATGCTTTGCATGTCGATTTTTGGATTGGTGGTAAGAATATTTTACGTGATGCAGGTTCATTTTCATACAATGCGAGTGATGAAGTTGCATTGTATTATTGTGGCCCGGAGGGACACAACACAATCCAATTTGACAACCATGATCAAATGCCAAAATTGAGTCGATTTTTATATGGGTCATGGTTAAAATCTTATGATGTATTATTTCATTCATCTCGCGATTTAGTGATTGCCCAGGCTTCGTATAATGATTGGAGGGGTGCTCACTGCAAGCGTCGAGTCGAACTTAGTGAGAATTGTTTAAAGGTAACCGACGTTTTTAGTGCAGTTAAAGAAAAGGCCATACTGCGCTGGCGCTTAATACCCTCTAATTGGATGTTAACCGAAAATAAACTGATTAGTCAGTATGGGAAAATTTCAGTTACTTCTGATTTGGAGATTAAAAGAATTGAGATTAAAGATGGGATTGAATCTCGCTATTATTTACAAAAAACTGAAGCTCCAGTGTTTGAAATTGAATTCTCTGGCGCTGGTAAAGTTGTTACAGAGTTTAGGTATTAATTTTGAAAGTTATATATTTTCATCAGCATTTTTCCACCCCAAAAGGGTCAGCCGGTATTCGATCTTATGAGATGGCGCGTAGTCTAGTTCGTAGTGGTCATCAAGTTACTATGGTTTGTGGTAGTTACAATGGTGGCAGTACTGGACTTGATAGTAATTTTAAAGCTGGCAAGCGAGAAGGTGTGGTTGATGGTATTCAGGTTATTGAGTACAATCTCTCATACTCTAATTCTGATGGCCTATTAAAGCGTAGCTTGCTTTTTCTGATGTTTGCTATTAGGGGGGTTGGCTTGGCATTAACCCAAAAATACGATGTGATTTTTGCCACTTCAACCCCGTTAACAGCCGGCATTCCAGGTATTTTTGCACGTTGGCTTCGAGGTAAAAAATTTGTTTTTGAAGTTAGGGATCTATGGCCAGAATTACCCAGAGCAATGGGTGTAATCACCAACCCCATTATATTGAAGAGTATGTCGGCCTTGGAATGGTTGTCCTATCGTTCTGCACATAGGTGTATTGGCCTGTCGCCTGGGATTGTTGAGGGAATTAGAAAAAGAGGCGTGTCCAAGGATAAGATTAAACTAGTGCCCAATGGTTGTGATTTAGATATCTTTAATTTAGAGTCTCAAGATTGGAGGCCATTAGCGGTAAAGTCAGGCGACTTTATGGCGGTTTTTACTGGTACACATGGAGCGGCTAATGGTTTAGAGGCTTTACTTGATGTTGCAGTAGAATTAAAACACAGGAGACTAAATAATATAAAAATAGTGTTAATTGGTCAGGGTAGGCTAAAGCCATCCCTACAAAGCAAAGCAAAGGGTATGAATTTAGATAATGTGATTTTTCACGATCCTGTTGATAAAGAAAAATTATCAGGCCTGATGAAAAGTGCAGATTTGGGCTTACAAATTTTAGCAAATGTTCCTGCTTTTTATTATGGAACATCTCCCAATAAATTTTTTGATTATATTGCAGCAGGATTGCCAGTATTAAATAACTATCCTGGCTGGCTGGCTGAAATGATAGAAAATAACAAATGCGGATATAGTGTGAAACCGGAAAATCCAAAACTTTTTGTAGATGCTTTAGAAGATGCATTTAATAATAAAGATAAAATAGAATCCATGGGAGAAAATGCAAGGGCATTAGCTGAAAGAGACTTCGATAGAGCTCATCTTGCAAGTAACTGGGCTGAATGGGTTTTGGGTGTAAAACAATGAAGCGTTTGTTTGACTTGATTTCGTCATTTATTGGCTTGTTGTTTCTACTGCCTGTAATAATATTAATCGTTTTGTTAGTTCGATTAAAAATTGGATCTCCAATATTTTTTAAACAGGCACGACCTGGTTTAAATGGAGAAATATTTAATATGTATAAATTCAGAACAATGACCAATGAGTGTGATAAAAATGGCGCACTAAAGCCTGATAGTGCTAGATTGACCAAATTTGGTCAATTTTTAAGATCAACAAGCTTGGATGAGTTGCCAGGTTTATGGAGTACTTTAAAAGGGGATATGAGTTTGGTGGGTCCTCGCCCATTGCTGATAGAATATCTGCCGTTATATTCGAAAAAACAATCTAGACGCCATGAAATTAAGCCCGGAATAACCGGTTGGGCTCAGGTTAATGGTCGTAATGCAATAAGCTGGGATGAGAAGTTTAGGTTGGATGTGTGGTATGTGGACAACCAGACAATTTGGCTTGATTTAAAAATTATATGGTTAACGTTGAAAAAAGTGATAGTTCGTGATGGTATTTCAGCGAGCAACGATGCAACAATGCCAACTTTCACTGGCAACAGGGATGAGCACGCAGGCAATGAATAGACATAATGCTATACTACTAATTTTTGCTGTTCGGCCAGTAAAATTTATTAAGGTTTTATTTTCTAATAAGCCAAACAGATTCTCTCGATTGGGTGATTTATTTTATGCAATGTATTTCTCTCTATGAAGTCGATACATTTTTTGTCAAATGTTGTAGTCAACCCAATTCAACGAAAAATTGAACACTTGTTGGGAGTTGGATTTTCTGTATCTGTCTCTGACGTGAATCAAGTTGAGCGGTTCTTATTGTCAAAGAGAAGAGTCGATGTCTTGATTATTATTTTGTCATCAAAATACTTCTTCAATGCAAATGATTATGATCAAATTGATGAAAAACTGGATCTTCTTTTTTCTCTCATTAATGGGTATAGAGAAAAGAATAAAACTGATATATTATTGTCGAATTTATGGGATACATCATCAAGTGTTACTTTTCAAGAGCGAGACAAGGGTGAGAATAATTTCAGAATAGTAGCAGCAAATCGTAAGATTTTAGGCTACGCCTCTCAAGAGGCGTCGGTTCAGGTATTGAACTTCTATGAATTAGTCAGAAAAATTGGGCAAGATAATTTTTATAGACTTAAAATGGATTTACTTTACCAAATGCCATTCAGTTCTCTTGCTATCTGCAGTCTGACAGAAGAAGTAATGTTAAAGCTAAACCTTTTAGATGGAAGGCGAAAAAAAATCTGCTTGGTAGACGGCGACAACACTCTCTGGGGTGGTATTTTGGGTGAAGACGGCATCCAAGGCGTGGCTTGTGATCAAAATTACCCAGGAGTAGTTTATTGGGCATTTCAAAAACAACTTTTAGAGTTAAAAAGAACAGGTGTTGTTTTGGGGTTGGTTAGTAAAAACAATAAAGAGGATATATTAAGCCTCTTTCAGGCAAGAAATTTTCCGCTAAAGATAGATGACTTCTCGATTTTGTTGGCCAATTGGGAAACCAAAAGCATCAATATTCAGTCAGCTGCTACTCATTTTAATGTTGGACTAGATAGCGTGGTTTTCATTGATGATAGTGATTTTGAAATAGAGGGTGTTCAAATGGCTTTGCCTGAGGTTTTGTGTATCCAATTTGATTTGTTAAACCTAGAAAAAAACCTGTCATTACTGGCATCTATTCCATCACTCCAGGCGACCAGCCTTACTACTGAAGATGTGGCAAAAGCAGAACAGTATAGGCAGGAAGGTGTAAGAAAAGATCTAAGACAAATATTCAATGATGTTGAAAGTTATGTAAGGTCCTTGGATGTAAAAATCGAATGTTCGATTAATAACCCAAAAAATTTGCAAAGAGTGGTACAGCTATTTAACAAGACAAATCAGTTCAACTTAACTACTATACGATATCAAGCAGCGGAGATTGAAGAAATCTATAAAAAAGGATTTGTTTTCGACTTCAAAGTTGAAGATAAGTTTGGTGATATGGGTATCGTAGGAGTGGCTATAGTTGTGAATAACCGCATAATGAACTTTGCCTTGAGTTGTAGAGCTCTTGGTAGAGATATTGAGTTTAAAATTATTGCAATAATCAGGGAAATTATTGGGAATGACGTTAAGTCGAATTTCATTTTATCTTCAAAAAACCATCAAACTGAGAATTTTTATGAAAAGTGTGGTTTTGAGGTAATTCAGAGTCACAAAAATGAAAAAAAATATAGATTTTATAAAGGTTATGAGTGTCAAAATAAGTACGATTATATTCAGTATGAAATCGTTCACCAGGAGGTCTAATGAATGTTGAGAGTCTGCTAAAGCAGGTTATAGAAGAGTTAAATGAAGATTGGGGCATGGAGGAGTTGCGCGGCTTTGACAATAGTATTAATTTATTTGAAATAGTGGATTCGTTTTCCCTATTGTCCATTGTTATTGAAACTGAGTTGGTTCTCGAACGAAAGATGGGTAGATATATTCCACTTGCTGACGAAGATCTTATGGTTAATGGAGTGAGTCCATTTATAAGTTTTAATAAATGGATGAACTTCATTGAGGGGAAGATAAACTAATTATGGCTAATCTAGTATTTAAAAAAGGAAATATTCGTGGCATTTCTACCGTAGTTGGAGATTTGCAATTGACGCTGGAACAGCAAAAAGATATTTATGATTTATCCGCACAAGATATAAAAAAGTTCCAAAGAAATTTGGGCTTAGTATCAAAGAGCGTTGTTTCTAATGATTCGATTTGTACAAGCGACCTTTGTGTAGAAAGTGCATGTGATCTTTTGGCGGGATTAAAAATATCAGCAGAGAAGCTGGATGCCGTTATTTTCGTAACTCAGACGCCAGATTATAGAGCCCCTTCAACTGCAATTCATATTGCACATAGATTGGGATGCTCGAAAGAGGTTTTAGCTTTTGATATCTCCTTGGGTTGTAGTGGCTTTGTGTATGGATTATCTGTAGCATTTAGCTATATTGAGAGTGGTTTGGAGAATGTCTTGTTGTTGTGTGGTGATGTGGCAAGTAATTTTACAAGTACTAAAGATAAGGCGTTTTCGCCGTTAATGGGCGATGCGGGATCTGCAGTTTTGATTGACTCCAGTAGTAAATCAAAAACGTATTTTCAACTGTATAGTGATGGCGCCGGATATAAGTCATTGTTTATACCGGGTAGCGGCATAAGGAAGGGCGATAGCAATTGTGGGGTGATGCAAATGAATGGCGCAGAGGTTTTTAACTTTACCATTAAAGAGGTCCCAAAGATGTTTGATATTATGTTTGACTTTGCAGGCGTTGGAAAGGATGACATTGACTATTTTATTCTGCACCAGCCTAATAAGTATATATTGCAAAATATTAGGAAAAGAATAGACATAAGCGCTGACAAAATGCCATCAGAAACACAAGCTAATTACGGTAATCAAAATTCAGCATCTATTACTGGGACGATTAATGCCTATCTCCATAAGCAATTGAATAGTGCGAGTGAAAAAAAAGTTCTGTTTTCTGGGTTCGGCATTGGATTGAGTTGGGGGATTTGTATTACTAATTTAGATGGTGTGTATGTGCCTGAGATAAATAAATATAAGGGAAGAGATGGATAGGAAAGAGATTTTAGATCAAATTGAAGAATTGCTAGATGCTGAAGACCTGTCAGAGGGGCAACAACTAGAGAGTGTTGTTGAGTATGACTCTATGGGAATATTAATTTTAATGGAATGGTATGATTCGTTGGGAGTGGATGTCGCACCAGAAGAATTTCTGAATTTCAACATAGTTTCAGAACTTATTGATAGGGCTCAAGAGTTATGAAGAATGTAGTTGTTGTTGGTGCGTCGAGCGGTGTTGGTGAGGCTCTTGTACAGGCGTATAGTGATTGTAATTGTCAGGTTATTGCCATTGCAAGAAGGGTGGAGTTAATACCTAGAAAAAAAAATATTTTTCCGATTGCTTTTGATGTTACGAACTATGATTCTATTAAGTCAACAATGGCGGCCATTGTTAAAGAATATGGAAAAATAAATACCGTTATTTACTGTGCTGGTATGCAATATATTTCACCCTTACGGACCTCCAAGATAGATAAAGTTGTAGAGGTTTTTAATGTTAATTTTTTTGGGGCATATTTTTTCTTGGGTTCATTTTCATCAAAAAAAATATGTGCCGATGACAACCCGTCTTTTATTGTAGTCTCTTCAATTGCGGGACAGAAGCCGGAAGCCGGAATTCTTGCGTACTCTGCATCTAAAGCTGCTTTAGAGTCCATGGTGCGGGGTGCTGCAATTGAGTTGGCCCCCATAAGGATCAACGCTGTTGCTCCGGGTTTTATGGAAACTCAAATGACACAAAACTGGCCTGCGGTCTACTCTAGTGAGTTTGTTCAGGCACTCGATGAAGAAACCCCTTTGGGGCTGACTGTCGTTTTAGATGTTGTTAAAGTTGTAGAGTTTCTAGCCAGCGACTCTTCAGCTAAAATTACTGGCGAGATAATTGCCGTTGACGGCGGAAGTAGGTTACTGTGATTATCAATCATATTGGCTATATAGTTGAGTCTATAGAGGTGTTTTCAGAAAACCTTTTTCAGTATGATGTTGTCAGTAAAAAGTATGATCCAATTCAGAAAGCTAATTTGGCGTTATATAAGTATGAAAATATTTTCGTAGAACTAATAGAGCCGCTCTCTTCTGAATCGTTTACTTGGCGCTTTCTAAAAGAAAGTCGTTCGAATTACCATCATTTGTGCTACGAGGTAGCATCTGTCGATGAAGCTTGTGATATTATTAAAAAATCTAAAATGGTTAAGGTTTTTGGTCCTGTGCCAGCAGTTCTGTTTGATGGCAGGCTTGTACTGTTTGCGTTTTCGAGAAATAAAGAAATTGTTGAATTTTTGGTGTCTTAAATGAAAAAGAAAGAGTTAATTTTTATAGGTGGTGGTGGTTTTGCTCACGAGATTTTGGAGGTCGCTAATCAGTTAGGTTATTCTGTTACTGGCTACTTTGATGACAAAGAAACGGATATTGGGCTGAATTATTTGGGAACTTTGGAGAAATATTATTTGAGTGCAGGTAATTATGAAGCCGTTTTTCTGGCAATTGGATCCACCAACAGAAAGACAAATAATCTTCGTCAAGATATCATTTCACGTTTAGAGTCAACAAACGTTAAGTTACCTTCTCTAGTTTCGCCACAAGCAGTTATTTCTGCAGGGGTATCTTTAGGAAGAGGTATTTTTGTTGCTCATGGTGTTGTTTTATCAGTTCATACTTTGATAGGTGACTTTTGTATAATTAATACAACTGCAGTAATTGGGCATCATTCAATTGTTGGGAGCAATGTAACAGTCAGTCCAATGGTGTTTATTGGTGGTAGGGTCAAAATAGGTAATAATGTCGTACTGGGCGCTACATCTAAGATATTGCAAGGTTTGGAGTTAGGTGAGTCCTGTATTGTTGGCATGGGCTCTACTGTTTTAAAGAGTTTAAAAGACAAAACTACTGTTTGGCCTTTATTAAACAAATTATCCAAAAGTTGATCTGTTGACTAAATTGATAAAAAGTTATTGAAGAGCTAAGCCGTTATTTATATGAATATAT